>WNGD01011480.1_pt1 | contig 12810 bp, 9 predicted proteins | sample 5400671 | NCBI WGS metagenome assembly WNGD01 (sample SAMN13153369, study PRJNA577476) | soil metagenome | isolation source: 40 cm soil or saprolite under grassland replicate 2 | place: USA:California | collected 2016-06-15
TGTGGCAGGAGGTTTTCGGTCAAAAGCAGACGCACTCTTACGACCGGGAAGAGGTTGTGCGTACGTTCGTTTCCATTTTTTTATCGGGAATTTCGAAGGAATAAATCATGGTGATCTTGTTCTTACTCTTAGTTCTCGCGTTTGTTCCGTCATGCTCCAGCACCAATCCGAAAAATACCGGACAGGCCGAAGCCGCGAGCCCGCCACCGGCTCTAGTCGTTGAGACAGCCAAAGTGGGATGGCGCGAACTGCAGCGATCCGTCGAGGCCGTGGGCACACTGGATCCCAACGAAGAGGTGACGGTCAGCAGTTTGGTTGAAGGGACAGTGGAGAAATTGTTCGTCGACCTGGGAGACGGAGTCCGGACTGGGCAGGTGATCGCGGAACTCGATACGCGCGAACTTGAACTGGCCGTGCACCAACAACAGGCGGCGCTCCAGCAGGAGCTCGCGCGCTTGGGCCTCGCGGACGCGAACGCTTCGGTGGATGAAGCCACGACCAGCCAGGTTCGCCAGGCGGAAGCTACGTTTGAAGAGGCAAGGCTCCGGCTGGATCGGACGAAAAAGTTAGTCGAGCAAGGGGTCCTGCCGAAGCAACAACTCGACGAACAGCAAGCCCGGTACGACGTCGCCGAGGCGGCGGTGCGTTCCTCGCGCGAAACTGTCCAAAACATCCGGGCGACAATCGCTGCGCGCAAGGCCTCTCTGACGCTCGCTGAAAAGAAACTGGCGGATGCGAGGGTTACAGCGCCCATCAGCGGTTTTATCAAAGACCGGCTCGTTTCAGAGGGTCAGTTTTTGAAGTCGAATAGCCCGGTTGTGAACATCGTTCAGAACAGCCCTTTGAAACTTCGAGTCGATGTGCCGGAGAGTGCCGTTGCGTTTGTGCGCGCGGGCAGGCCGGTTCAGTTCCATGTTGACGCTTTTCCGGACCGAACGTTCGAAGGGAGGATTTCGCGAATCTCGCCTTCTGTCGACCAGCAGTCCCGCACTTTGAAGATCGAAGCCATGGCGGACAATCCGGCCGGCGTCCTCAAGCCAGGGTTCTTCGCCCGCGTGACCATTCAAACCGATCGCAAGGACAGAGTCTTGGTGGTTCCGTCGGCGGCTCTGTTCAACTTCTCTGGTCTTGAAAAGCTCTTCGTCATTGAGAACGGAAAAGTCGCGGAGCGAATTGTTCGGTCGGGGACACGGCTGGACGGCCAGGTTGAAATCGTCGAGGGTGTAAAAGAAGGTGAACTGGTAGCGGCGTCGAATATCGAGAATTTACAACAGGGGCGGGAGGTCTCCGTTCGATGAAGCTCGCAGAAGTTTGCGTCAGACGGCCTGTATTCGCAACGATGCTGGTACTGACATTCGTCGTTCTCGGTGTCTTTTCGTATACCCAGCTCGGAATCGATCAGTTTCCCAAGATCGACCTCCCCACGGTAACCGTGCGAACGGTTCTTCAGGGCGCCAGTCCGGAGGAGGTTGAATCCCAGATCACAAAGCCGATCGAGGAAGTGATCAACACGGTGAGCGGCATTGACGAACTCCGATCGACCACGCTGGAAGGTGTGTCTCTGGTTGTGGTTCAGTTCGTGTTGGACAAGAACGCTGACGTTGCGGCCCAGGAAGTTCGTGACAAGGTCGCGACGATTATCGGTCAATTGCCGCGGGACACGGATACTCCGGTGATCGAGCGCGTCGACTTTGACGCAGCCCCCGTCCTGTCGATTTCCGTTTATGGAAGCCGTCCACTTCGAGAGCTGACCGAAATCGCGGATAAGCAGATCAAGCAGCGGCTCGAATCCGTGCGCGGCATCGGGTCGGTTCAAATCGTGGGCGGCCGGCGGCGAGAAATTCAGATCTGGCTGGATGCGGATAAGCTCCAGGCATATCGCTTGACCATCGACCAGGTGCGAAACGCGATTCGCGCTCAGGATGTCGAAGTACCGGGTGGACGCATCGATCAAGGTCCGAACGAGCTGGTTCTACGAACCCTCGGACGCGTTGAGAATGTTCGCGATTTTGAAAAGCTGGTCATTGCGGCTGTCAATGGTACGCCGGTTTACCTTCGGGACATTGCCAGGATCGAAGATGGTTTCGAAGAGCCGCGCAGTCTCGCGCGGCAGGATGGGACTTCAGCCGTGTCTTTGCTCGTGCGGAAGCAATCGGGAACGAACACGGTTCGCGTCGCCGACACCATCAAGGAGCGGCTGGCGGAGCTCGGTGCCCGGCTTCCCCCGGATATTCATGCGGAGGTGATTCGCGATCAATCCCGCTTCATTAAAGCTTCAGTCGACGCCATCAATGAGCACCTGATCATTGGCGGCCTGCTCGCTGCGATTGTGGTGTTGGTTTTCATGCGCAATTTCCGCAGCACTATTATTGCCGCCGTGGCTGTGCCCATTTCAATCATTGCGACCTTCACCGCCATGGTCGGCCTCGACATGACGCTGAACAACCTCACCATGCTTGGACTCACGCTGGCGGTTGGTATCGTCATCGACGACGCGATTGTCGTTCTGGAAAACATTTATCGCTACATTGAAGAAGAGGGTTATCCACCAATTCGTGCGGCTGTCTCGGCAACACAGGAAATCGGACTTGCCGTTATGGCCACCACCTTATCGCTGGTTGTCATCTTCCTGCCCGTCGTGTTTCTGGGCGGCGTTGCCGGCCGCTTTCTAAAGAGCTTTGGTTTGACCATGGCGGTCTCGATCATGGTTTCGATGTTGGTCAGTTTTACACTTACGCCGATGTTGAGCTCGCGTTTTCTGCGGAAGAACAGCCAGCACAAATCCAAAGATTCCGGTTTTTATCGGATCATCGACCGCGCTTATGGGCGAATGCTCAACTGGGCGCTCGCGCACCGCGCGATCATGGTTGGCTTCTTTCTTCTCACGGTTTTGTCCATTGTTCCAATGGCGATGCTTGTCGGAAAGGATTTCTTTGCATTCGACGATCAGAACGAATTTGAAATCGTGATTAAGACACCCGATGGCACGTCGCTCGCGGGTACCGACGCCGTTATTCAAAACATCGAGAAGGAAGCCTGGAAACTCCGGGGTGTGCAGCATGTCCTGTCGACCATCAATTCGGGCGGTAGCTCGAGTGTGACAGACGGATCCGTTTACATCGCGCTTTCGGACCTTACCGAGCGTAAGTTCACTCAATTTGAAGTGATGGACGATGCCCGAGCGATGATGAAAGTGAAGTTTCCGACCCTGCGAGTCGCCATTCAGCCCGTCCAGGGAGTGAGTGGAGGCAGCTTCCGCGCTCAGTCGGTCATATTGAATGTCCGAGGTCCGGATCTCAAGGAGCTGCAAAAGTATTCGAGTCAGATCCTCGAATTGATGCGGTCAACTCGGGGATTGGTGGACCAGGACACGACCTTCAGCATCGGTAATCCCGAGGTACATGTCCATCTGGATCGCGCAAAGGCGGCCGACCTTGGTGTTCGTGCGGCCGATGTGGCCACAGCACTTCGAACCATGGTTGCCGGGGAAGAGGTTTCCAAGTTCAAGGATGGTGACGAACAGTACTCGGTTCGACTACGACTGCTGCCCGAAGACCGCGACCGTCCGGAGAAGATCCAGAATCTCTGGATTCCCTCGAACCGCCTTGGACAGGTGCAGTTGGCGAATTTCGCCGGGCTCGAAAAAAACATCGGTCCCACAACCATCGAGCGCCAGGGCCGCGAGCGTCAGGTCACGCTCGTCGCAAATTTGAACAACAACGTCGGTATTGGTGACGCAACCGCGGCCTTGCAGGCGAAGCTGGCCGGGATCCAGATGAAACCCGGGTACCTCCTCGAGTTCACGGGGCGGACCAAAATGTTCAACGAACTGCAACGGAGCTTCATCCTGGCTTTTTTGTTCTCTGCCATCTTCATGTACATGGTGTTGGCGGCGCAATTTGAGAGCTACCTGCACCCGATCACGATCATGTTGTCGCTGCCGCTCAGTATTCCGTTTGCGCTGTTTTCGCTCTGGATAAGCCATTCGCGGCTGGATCTATTCAGCGGTTTGGGCATCCTGCTGCTGTTCGGAATCGTGAAGAAGAACTCCATTCTTCAAATCGACTACACCAATACTTTACGCTCGCGGGGGATGGAAAGGCATGAAGCCATCATCACGGCGAATCACGCCCGGCTCCGTCCAATTCTGATGACCACGTTGGCAATTGTGGCCGGTATGCTACCGATCGTGTTAAGCCGCGGACCGGGCTCCGGATCCCGGGCTCCCATCGGCATTGTGGTGACTGGTGGACAGTTGTTGTGTCTATTGCTGACTTTGCTGTTTACGCCGGTGGCCTATTCGCTCTTCGACGACCTTGCTGTCCGTTTTAAGAAACCAGCGGCCATCTATAGCGATGCGGCCGAGCCAATGAAGGCGGACTAGCAGCGTAATTATCCGGCAGCTATATCGTATTCACCATATGAAGAAATTACTGACAAGAAAGACAGCACTCATTGCATTTGGCCTTGTCATGCTTGCTGGGATTCTGGCGTTTTCCATGAGGAGCCAGAAGTCGTCGTCGGCGGATTTTTTTACTTCCCGGGTCGAAGCCGGGGCTCTACGCAACGTGGTGAATGCTACCGGAGTCGTGCAGACCGTGGTCACTGTTCAGGTAGGCAGTCAGGTATCTGGCCAGGTCGAAGAGCTTTATGCAGATTACAATTCCGTTGTGAAACGCGGGCAGCTTCTGGCCAAACTCGATCCACGAAATTTTCAGGCGCAGGTCGAAAATGCGCGCGCGAACGTGGCGGCCGGCCAGGCGCGCATTCGCAGCGCGGAAGCCGAACTGAAAACGCAGGCCGCAAATTTGCAGAGCGCCAAGGCCAATCTTGAAGCGGCCCGAGTCGCCCGCGACAATACCGCCACGTTGTTTCAGCGGGCCTCGGAGTTAAGCAAGAGCGGAGTTGTTTCCAAAAACGATTACGACAACGCCAAGGCCAATGCGGATTCCGCTCAGGCGAAATTCGAACAGGCTCAGGCCGCAATAGACCAGGTCGAAGCACAGAGTAATGCGTCGGCAGCTCAACTCGAGCAGGTGAAGGCGCAGCTCGAGCAAGCTCAGGCAGACCTGAATCGCGCGCAGCTCAATCTGGATTACTGCAACATTTACTCTCCCGTCGACGGAGTTGTGATCTCGCGGAACATCGATGTTGGACAAACGATCGCGGCAAGCTTGCAGTCGCCGACCCTTTTTTCCATCGCCAACGATTTATCGCGGATGCAGGTGAATGCGAGTGTGGATGAAGCGGATATCGGCAACATTTCGGACCAGGCCGACGTTAAGTTCACAGTCGACGCGTATCCGAATGACATATTCCGAGGCAAAATTTCTGAAATCCGGCTTAGCCCGCAGACCGTGCAGAATGTCGTGACCTACAGCGTGATCCTGAGCATTGAAAACTCGGAGCTGAGACTGAAACCCGGGATGACGGCAAACATCACCATCACCGTAGACCAGCGCGACAACGCCGTCAAAGTACCGAATGCGGCCCTGCGTTATACCCCGCCCGGGACGCACCGGGAAGACTTGAGGCCGGAGCGCGGCACCTTTGCCGGGGTTAGCCACACCGAGCCTGAACAGCCGGCCGAGAGAAGACAAGCCAACGAGGCCGCGCCCCCGCATCTGGCTCCAGGCCAAAAATGGGACCCTTCTGAAAAGATTAGATTCGTTCAGCCGAAGCGAACCGTGCAGCGTCCCGGTGCGGTGTTTGTGTTGAATGCGGAACGCAAGCCCGAACTGCGAAAGGTCATACTTGGGATTACGGACGGTTCCGCGACCGAACTTGTTTCGGGGGAACTCAAACCCGGTGATTCCGTAATCATTGGCGACAGCACGCAGGCCGCAAATACCGCTCCGGCCGGCGGACCCGGCTTTGGGCCCTTTGGATTCGGAGCACGAGGCGGTGGAGGCGGAGCGCGGGTGGGCCGATAGGTGGACACCGGGGGGTGTGCTCGGGAGGATCTGACCAATGTTCAATTTCGGATGAGAATTGCGCATTGGGAATTGAGCATTGATCAGATTTTGAACATAGGAATTTTATGGGCAGTCCACTTCAAATAGACACGCGCGGCCCTCTCGCGCCGGGACAGGATCCACTCGATCGCGACGCCGTTATTCGCCTGGAGCGCATTCACAAGGTCTATCCGATGGAGGACTTTGAAGTTCACGCACTCCGTGGTGTTTCACTCGTCATCCGGCACGGCGAGTTTGTTGCGATTATGGGGCCTTCAGGTTCGGGCAAGTCGACGATGATGAACATCATCGGATGTCTCGATCACCCGACGAAGGGGCATTACTTTCTGGAGGGCGTGGATGTCTCAACCGTGGACAAACCAGGCCTCGCGGACATTCGAAACAAAAGCGTCGGGTTTGTTTTTCAGAGTTTCAACCTGGTTCCTCGAACGTCCGCTCTTGAGAACGTCGAACTGCCACTCATCTATGCCGGTGTTTCCGCGCGCGAACGGCTGCGAAGAGCCCGCGAATCGCTAGCCACCGTGGGTCTTGCAGACCGGGAGCGGAATATGCCGAACCAGTTGTCAGGAGGACAGCAGCAGCGCGTCGCATTGGCTCGAGCATTGGTCAATAACCCGTCGATTATTCTCGCCGATGAGCCGACCGGCGCCCTCGATACGCGGACCTCGGTTGAAGTGATGGAGATCTTTCAGCGATTGAATCGTGAGCGGAATCTCACGCTCATCATAGTGACTCACGAACCGGACGTCGCGCAGTACGCCGATCGTATCATTCAGTTCCGGGACGGGCGCATCCGGCGAGATATCCGGGTCGAAAACCGGAAGAACGCTTCTGAAGTTTTACGGCAGATGCCGCCTGAAACCGAGGACGAGGACGATGAAGATGAATCTGCTGGCCATCCTTAAGGTTGCATTCCGTGCGCTCGGCCGTAATAAGCTGCGGACGGCGCTGACGATGCTCGGCATTGTTATTGGCGTCGGCGCGGTCATCGTGCTGGTGTCTATCGGTCAGGGCGCTCAGTCCATGGTGCTGGATCAGATAAGCAGCATGGGCAGCAACATGATTTTTATCATGCCGGGCAATATGAGTTTCGGTGGCGCGAGCATGGGCTTGGGTGCAGCCAGTACACTTACGGATGAAGACGTTTTTGCGATGGACCGTGAGATTCCGACAATTGCTGCGGCATCGCCGATCGTCAACGCCTCTGGCCAGATGGTCTTTGGGAATCAGAACTGGTTTGTCCGCATCCAAGGCTCGAATGAGAAATTTCCGCAAATCCGCGAATGGAAGATCGAGCAGGGCGAGTTCTTCACCGATGCCGATGTCCGATCTGCGTCCAGGGTCGTGGTGTTGGGTAAGACAGTCAGCGACAAACTGTTTCCCGGAATAGATCCTATTGGTCAGACCATTCGCGTTCGCAACCTGCCATTCCGTGTTGTGGGCGTCCTTGCCGCAAAAGGCCAGTCCATGGTTGGACAGGATCAGGACGACACGGCCGTCATGCCGTATACGACAGTTCAGAGAAAACTGCTCGGCCAGCAGATTCCTTCCATCAATCAGGCGATGATTTCCTCTGTCAGTCAACAAGCATCAGGCGTGACGCAAACTCAGATTGCCGGGTTGCTCCGGCAGCGGCACAAGATTCCGCAAGGCCAACCGGATGATTTCATGGTGCGCAACATGACCGACGCGGCGCAGACGTTTGAGCAGCTGACCACGATCATGACTTTGTTGCTCGGCAGTATAGCGGCGATTTCGCTGGTTGTTGGAGGCATCGGCATCATGAACATCATGCTCGTCTCCGTCACCGAGAGAACGCGAGAGATCGGCATTCGTATGGCGGTCGGAGCAAGACCGAACTCTGTGCGGCTGCAGTTCCTCATGGAATCCGTGACTCTGAGCCTGATGGGCGGCTTGATTGGTGTGATAATCGGAGGCGGTTTGGCGGCGATCGTATCGAAAGTGCTCGGATGGCCCACGCTGGTGTCGGCCCTTTCCGTCCTGATTTCGTTTGCTTGCGCCCGCGCCCCGCTTTAGCTCGCGCTCTCTCATGTTCTTGAGGAGTTCTACAAATGAAGAGTGCAAGAATTCTCATGGCCCTGTTTTTGACAATGCCGCTCGCGGTGCCGGCTAACGCAGAGCAGAACTTCGTGGAGCAGTTTTTGAACCGCTACCGTCCGGCGAACGTGAATCTGCCCGCCTCACCGTCGGCGTTGTCGGGACAGGATTTGGCGGACCTCATCCGGAGCGGCCAGATACAACTTTCGGTTGGCGACGTCATCAGTCTCATGCTTCAAAACAATCTAGATGTTGGGGTGAACCGTCTGACGCCGCGTTCGTCGGAGTATCTGGTCGAGACCTTGTACCGCCCCTTTGAGCCGACACTGCGGCTGCAGGCAACGATCAACCGGAACACGTCACCCGCAACTTCGCAGCTAACGGGAGCGCCGGCCTTGAGCACGCTGGGAGGGGCGTATGCGGTTGGTTTTTCGCAAACCCTGGCAGCGGGTACGAATGTCGGCGTCGATTTTATTGTCAATCGTAATTCATCCAATAGTGCTTTCAACACATTCAATCCCTCGTGGATCGGCACACTGCGGTATTCGTTCAATCAGCACCTCATGCGCGACTTCGGCCGTTCCAACAACACGCGCCCGATTCGGATCGCCCAGAACAACCAGAAGATCTCGGAAAGTCAATTTGAAAGGCAGCTGATTGATCTGGTGGCCCAGGGACAGCGGACATATTGGGACCTGGTTTTCACGGCCGAGGATATTAAGGTGAAGCAGCGGTCGATGGATCTGGCTCAAAAGACGCTTTCGGACAATCGCATCCAGGTTGACATTGGAACAATGGCCCCAATCGATCTCGTTCAGGCGGAATCGGAGGTTGCGAACCGGAACGAGGACTTGGTTGTGTCAACGTACACGCAGGCTCAGACAGAAGACCAGGTCAAAAAGCTAATCACTGCCCGGGGGGATCCCGGCCTGGTTTTGGCCAAGCTGAATCCAACGCAAGGAGCACGCCGGCCAGACCCATCGGACGTTCTGCCCGTCGAGCAAGCCATCAAGGTCGCTCTCGAAAACAGGCCTGAGATGAGACAACTTCAGCTGGATTTGGAAAACAAGAATATTGATCTTGAGTATACGAAGAACCAGTTACTTCCCAGCGTGGATCTGATCGGTTCTTATACGCAAAATGGTGTTGGTGGTACGGAAACGCTGCGTGCCGGCTTTGGACCCACCGCGCCGATCGTTTCAGTGACGAGAGGCGGTCTCGGCGACACATTCTCCCAGCTTTTTGGCTATGACTTCACGGGGTACTCCGTGGGCCTCTCGGTCCAGATTCCCCTCCGCAATCGAGCCGCTCAGGGCGACAACGCACGAGCCACGACGGACAAACGCATCGCCGAGAACCGCGTCACGGCACAGGCCCAGCAGATTGCTCTTGAAGTTCGAAACGCTCTGACGCAAGTGGACATGAATAAGGCTCGAATCGAAACGGCCGAGAAAGCCAGAGAACTGGCGGAACGGCGGCTGGAAGCGGAACAGAAGAAGTTCGATCTCGGAGCTTCAACTATTCGATTTGTTCTCGAAGAGCAGCGGAATGTGGCCCAGGCTCAAACAAACCAAATCCAGGCGCTGGTGAACTACGCGAAAGCGCTGGTCGACATGGATCGCGCGATGGGCATGACGCTGAAGAAGAACAACATCGAAATCGAGAAGACCCTCAGCGCTTCCCTCGCGAAATAGGATTTGTTCCGGCAAAGCGGGGGCGAAACGGGCGTCCCTGCTGCGCAGACGGTCAATTTACGCGACAAACGCGAAGCGTTGGGTTCTTATAGGGACAATCCAGAGTGATGGTAGCGGAACGCTCAATCACAATCCAACTGACTCCATATATTTGATTGAGCCGAAGAAAGTCTGCCTTCTGAAAATGCTCCCAGCCGCGCTGAGCCCTGGTCTGTTCCAACCAGTGTTCCGCAGATGGCAGGTCGGGAAACATTGTGACTGCGCCTGAATCCTTTATCGCGTCAGCCAACCGGCTGCGTTCAGCCATCGCACGAAACCCATGTTGGTCATCCATCTCCATGTAGTTCGGGTTTATCGCAAAGAGGGCATCGATTGGAGTATTCCGTCGGATCCAGTCGAATGCCTGGAGCCAGTCATTCGCCTGCGCTACTCCCGGCCACTCGATGTGGGGGCTTGTGGGGAACAGTTGACGCTGAACAAAATACATCACGCCACAAACAGGCAAGAACAAGACGATCCAGCGCCACGCGTAGCGCTTCAAAACGCACTTTCCCAAGAGGCCGCCACCCAGCAGAAACAGGAGGATATACAGCAGATGCAGACTGCGCATCGGCTGAAACCGCGCCAACGTCTGAAAGCGTTCGGGAATCGTCAGCACCAACGCGGCCACAAAATAGAAGAGACCATAGACGATCAATGATCGACTGATGATGTCCAAAGCCGGCAATTTATTTTTTCGTGAGATCCTGCTGAACAGCCACAGCAAAACCAGCGGTGCAAAGATACCGGCCCACTCATACCATTGCCATTGAAGGATGAAGAAATAGGATCGCGTGCGAACGGCTACTCGATACGCGTCCGATGAAACTGTCATCAAACCTGTGAGTGGAATTGCGAGTGGGAATGAAGGAAGCATCTTCGCAACGGTAGACTCACGCCTCTTCATCAACAGGAGGAGCAGCGCGTAGGATATTCCGAAAACCCCCATCAACGGGTGAATGCAGAGTGCAGCAACACTCCATGCAATCCAGGCGGCATGGCGTTCCTTCCACGCATTCCAAACTGCAAATAGCAGAGCAAAAGTGGCAATGGATCTCGAAGTAAGATACTGGTCCGCGATGTAGAGCGAAGTGCCGGCGACGGGCAAGGTCAGTAGCGCAGCCACCAACACCACACCGCCCCGGCGTGCATCTTGCTCCGTAAAACATTCGCCGCTCAGTCGCCAGCAAGCCAAAAGCGTCAGAAAAATCGAGGCGGCATACCAGAGGAAAATCGTCAGGTCAAACGAGAGGTGAGACAAACGCACTGACGCGGCGATGAGCTCATCGAATAGCGTGAGACGGGCGTGGTTGAGGAAGAATTCCGTACCGAAGGGGTATAGTGCGGGGTAGAGAAGCTTCTTAATTCCGGGAATGTAGATCTCAGCGTCTTCGGCCGCGGGATGATAGCCGTGAACAAACAACGCCGCCACGGTCAGCAGGAGTAGAAACAGGTATGGCCTGCAGCGTGAACTCACTGTGTTTTTGAGTACATCAGGCAGCAAGATGGTCAGCGCTCTTTCGCTGAAGTTTCCGGCCTTCTGCTTCGAAGATAGGGAAGCGCACCAGGCCCATCTTTTGCAGGACAAATTGAATGGAAGTCCAGACAACCCCTAGTCCATATCGGACACTCCGTCTGAAGCTGATGGTCGAGGCTTCTTTGAAATATTTTGTCGGACAAGAAACCTCGCCGATGGAAAAGCCGAAGAAGATCGCCTGTGCCAGCATCTGGTTATCGAAGAGGAAGTCGTCCGAGTTCTCAAGCAAGGGTAGTGACAGCAGCATGTCTCGACTGAAGCCACGGAAGCCAGTGTGAAACTCCGACAATTTGCTGCGCAAGAGCAGATTCTGAAAAACCGTCAGGATTCGATTAGCGGCGTACTTATAAAGCGGCATACCTCCCTTCAGGGCTCCTCCGCCGACAATCCGGGATCCGAGCACGACATCGTACACGCCGTAGGCGATCATGCTGGCGATCGCCGTCACGATCAAAGGGTTGTACTGATAATCGGGGTGAACCATTATGACAATGTCGGCGCCGGAATCGAGCGCTTCACGATAACAGGTCTTCTGATTGCGGCCGTATCCGTAGTTGCGATCGTGCAGAAATGTCTTCAATCCCAGACGGTGGGCGATTTCGACAGTCTCATCCGCGCTGCAATCGTCGACCAGTATCTTGGTGTCTACCGAATCGGGCAGTTGACCCACCGTCGCTTCCAGTGTCTTGGCCGCGTTGTAGGCGGGCATAACGACGACAATTTGTTTGTGATTGAGCATGGTATGTTAGAAAGAAGAAATGATCGCGGGGTTTAATGCAAGGAATTTGATTAGTGATCGGCCAAAAAATGCCGGGCAGCCTGCGTAACGTCGGCCTGGCCGATTTTCTCAATCGGCTGTTCAATCGCGGTGCGATTCAGAAAACGCCTGAAGGTTTCAACATCCGGAAGTTCTGGCATGATTGATTGTGTTGTGAGTAGTTATCATGGAGACGGAGAAAACAACATGTCTACATCTACTATCCGGCTTCACCGCGTCCTGCGTGCGACACCCGAGCGGGTATATCGAGCATTCCTGGATCCAGACGCCATGAGCAAATGGCTTCCGCCGAACGGATTCACTGGAAAAGTTCACCACATGGATGCCAAGATTGGCGGAACACATAAGATGTCGTTTACGAACTTCACCACCGGCAAGAGTCATTCCTTTGGAGGAGAGTACCTTGAACTCGTGCCACATGAACGCATCCGCTACACGGACAGATTTGACGACCCGAACCTGCCTGGTGAAATGCAGATTACAGCGACGTTCAAGAAAGTCTCTGTTGGAACCGAGCTGAACATAGTTCAAGAAGGAGTGCCCGGTGTTATTCCTGCTGAGGCCTGCTATCTTGGCTGGCAAGAATCGCTCACGTTGCTAGCGAAACTCGTCGAAGCAGAGATTTGAGATTAGTCACTGGCCTCTATCTAGGTAACCGCCACCAGTAGTTCCTCTGAATTATTTGGCGGACGAAGGCCATCTGTCCTGCTTGCGAAGTAGCCCGCCACA
>WNGD01005110.1_pt1 | contig 12800 bp, 10 predicted proteins | sample 5400671 | NCBI WGS metagenome assembly WNGD01 (sample SAMN13153369, study PRJNA577476) | soil metagenome | isolation source: 40 cm soil or saprolite under grassland replicate 2 | place: USA:California | collected 2016-06-15
TCTGACGTCGCTTCCTGGAGGAACTCCGCGACCTGGGCGTGCCGCTCGCGCTTACGGGCCCGTGGCAGCAGGTCATACGCGACATCACGAATCAGCACGTGCTTGAAGATGAACTGCTGGTCGCCTTCGATCGACGAGACGGTCTGGCGCCGGATCAGGTCGCGTCCCTCTAGCGCGAAAAGCAGCGCAGGTAGCCGCTCGGGTTCGTCGCTCATTCGCTCCAGCGCGCCGCGCCAGAACACCTTGCCGCCGACAGCGGCATCGAGCAGCACGGCCCGCTCGGCGGCGGGAAGCGCATCGAGGCGCGCCGCCACAATTCCCCGGATCGTCGTCGGCAGGGCGGCGTCGTCGCCCGGTGACTCGGTCAGCGCCGCGACGAGCTGCTCGATGAAGAGCGGATTTCCCTCGCCGGTCTCGGCGAGCAACGTGGCCCGCTCGGCGCGGGCGCGATCCTCCAGCTTGCTGAGAAGATGGATCGCGAGCTCTCGCGCCTCGGATTCCTTCAGCTGGTCGAGCGGAAGGGCCGTGTAGGCCGGCAGCCCCCCTCCCCAGCCCGGCCTGACGTCAAGGAGCTCGGGGCGGGCGAGAGCGAGCAGCAGGATCGGCAGGTCGCGGAGCCTCGCCGCCAGCAGCTCGATCAGGTCAAGGAGGCTCCGGTCGGCCCAATGCACGTCCTCGAAGACGAGCATCGTCGGCCCGCCGCGAGCGACGGCTTCGATGAAGACCCTGACCGAGAAGAACAGCGTCTCACGGTCGGCGACCGAGCCCTCGCGATCGAGCCCGAGCATGATCGCAAGATGGCCGGCGACCTCGTGCGACTCCGAGGGTCCGAGCAGCTTCGCCGTCTCTGCACGCAACTTCTCCAAGGCGACCTCGATCGGATCGCTCTCGAAGATGCCGCAGAACTGCTTGACCTGCGCGGCGAAGGCGCCGTAGGCGCTGCTGTCGCGATATGGGAGCGAGCGGCCGCGGACGCTGCGCCCGCCCAGCTCGCTCACTGCTCGACCGAACTCGATCCCGAGCCGCGTTTTGCCGACCCCTGCCGGGCCGACGATCGTGACCAGGTGCGGCGTCCGCTCGTCGGCGACTCGTTGCCAGATGCCCTGAAGGACGCCGAGCTCTCGCCCGCGACCGACAAGCGGCCCGCGAGAGACCGTGCGTTCGCCGGCCGCGAACAGCGCTTCGCCGGCCACCCAGGCCTGGACGACGGCCGCCTTGCCCTTCGCCTCGACTGGCGGCACCGGCTCGTACTTGATCGCGTCGCGTGTGGAGGCGTACGTCTCCTCGCCGACGATGATCCCGTTGACCGGCGCCGCCGATTGCAGCCGGGAAGCAGTGTTGACGACGTCGCCTGCGACCATCGACTCGCCCATGCTGGGACGCGCGCCGAGCGAGACGAGGGCCTCGCCGGTGTTGACGGCGATCCGGATCTGGAGATCCAACCGGGCGTCGCCGTTGTTCAGTTCCTGCACGCTGTCCCGGACGGCCAGGGCGGCTCGGACGGCGCGCTCCGCGTCGTCCCCGTAGGCCATCGGCGCGCCGAAGACGCTCATCACGGCGTCGCCGACGAACTTCTCGACCACTCCGCCGAACGACTCGATCTCCCTGCGAACCGTCTCGTGGTACGGGGTCAGGATCGCCCGCACGTCCTCCGGATCGAGCTTCTCGGCGCGAGCGGTGAAGCCGACGAGGTCGACGAACAGGACGCTGATGAACCGGCGCTCCTCGTTCGGCGCCGCCTCGTCCACGCCGAGCGCAGCCCCGCACGCGAGGCAGAAACGGGCGACGTCGGGGTTCTCCTGGCCGCAGGTGGCACAAATGGGCACACGCTAAGACTACGACGCTCCTCAACCGGCTCCCACAACCGGTTCGAAAAGCTCAGCCGATCTGCTTGCCCATCAGCGCCACGATGCCCTCGACCTGGCGTGCGAACTCGGCGAACTCGGCGGTCGGGATCTGCTGTGGCCCGTCGGAGAGCGCCTCCTCGGGCCGCGGATGCGTCTCGACGATGATCCCGTCGGCGCCGACCGCCGCCGCCGCCCGCGCCAGAGGCAGCACCAGCTCGCGCTTGCCGGCGGCGTGCGACGGATCCACGATCACCGGCAGGTGGGTCTCCTGCTTCAACACCGCGACGGCGCCGAGATCCAGCGTGTACCGCGTCGCGGTCTCGAAGGTCTTGATCCCCCGCTCACAGAGGATGATCCGCTCGTTCCCCTCCTTGGCCACGTACTCCGCGGCCATCAGCAGTTCCTCGACCGACGACGAGAGGCCCCGCTTCAGCAGGACCGGCTTGTCGGCCCGGCCGACCTCCGCCAACAGCAGGAAGTTCTGACTGTTCCGCGCGCCGATCTGAATCACGTCGGCGGCGTCCAGCACCGCCTCGACGTGCCGCGGATCCATCAGCTCGGTCACGACCGGCAGCCCGGTCTCTTCGCGCGCCTCGCGCAGGATCGCGAGCGCTTCGTCGCCGAGCCCCTGGAACGTGTACGGCGAGGTGCGCGGCTTGAAGGCGCCGCCTCGCAGCATCGTCGCGCCGGCGTCGGCGACCGCCCGCGCCGCCTCGAGCGTCTGCTCGCGGTACTCGACCGAGCACGGGCCCGCGATCAGACCGAAGAAATCCTGGCCGATTTTCCGCCCGTCGACCTCGATCATGGTCGGATCGGGAGCGACCTCGCGCGCGACCAGCTTGTACGGCTTCAGGATCGGCAGCACCTGCTCGACGCCGGGATAGCCCTCGAGAGGCAGCGTCGCCAGCAGCTCGCGCTCGCCGATCGCGCCGATCACGGTCGCCTCCCGCCCGCGCTGCACGCGCGCCGAGACGCCGGCCTCCTGCAACCGTGCGAGCACGTGCTCGGTCTGATCCGCGGTCGCGCCCGCGCCCATCACGATCAGCAGCTCCGGTGATCCGTTCGTCGCCATCGGTCTCGAAAATGTAGTTGCGATACTGACCTCGAGACCGATGCGGATTTTCAGCGGCATCCAGCCAACGGGCGAGAAGCACTTCGGCAACTACTCCGGAGGCTTCCGCCAATACGCAGCCACGCAAGAGGAAGGCGAAGCCTTCTTCTGCATCGTCGACCTCCATTCGATCACCACCGCCTACGAGCCGAAGGAGCTGCGCGAGTCGACCCTCGACCTCGCGGCGATCCTTTTCGCGACGGGCCTCGACCCGGACCGCTCGACCGTTTTCGTCCAGAGCCACGTCACCGCGCACGCGGAGGCGGCGTGGCTGCTGAGCTCGGTCGCGAGCTACGGCCAGTTGGGCCGCATGATCCAATTCAAAGAGAAGAGCGAACGCCAAGAGTTCGTCTCTGCCGGGCTGTTCACATACCCCGTACTGATGGCCGGCGACATCTTGCTCTACCAAACCGACCTCGTCCCGATCGGTGACGACCAGAAGCAGCATCTGGAGCTCGCGAGGGACATCGCCGAGCGCTTCAACCACCGCTACGGCGAGACGTTCAGGGTTCCCGAGGCGCGGGTCCCCGAGACCGGCGGGCGGATCATGGACCTCCAGGAGCCCGAGCGGAAGATGTCGACGACGGACAGCCAGCCTGCGGGGAAGGTGCTGATCACCGATCCGCCTGACACGATCCGAAAGAAGCTGAAGAGCGCCGTCACCGACTCGGGCACCGACGTTCGCTACGCCCCCGAGGAAAAACCCGGCATCTCGAACCTGCTGGAGATCATGTCGGTTGCGACGGGCGATCCGATCCCCGAGCTCGAGGCTCGCTACGACAGCGGCGGCTACGGGCCGGTCAAGGAGGACGTGGCCGAGGCGGTGGTGGCGCTGCTCGATCCGATTCGCACCCGCTACGAGGAACTACGCAGCGATCCGCAGGAGCTCCAGCGGCTGCTGGCGCACGGCGCCGGCAAGGCGCGAGAGACGGCAGAGCCCACGCTCGAGCAGATGTACGAACGCATGGGCTTCGTCCGGCCCTAGTGGTCGACCGGTTTCCGCGCCGTTACCGCCTGGACTTCCATAGGACTCCCCATTTGTGGTCCGAAAGGCGTAAGTTTGCGCGGTCATCGAGGAGGAGGAGAGAATGAGTAGACGCCTGAAGATCGCGGGCGCGATAGCGATTGCGCTCGCGCTCGCGGCTGTAGCAGCCGGCAGCGCTGCGCGCGCCGGCTCCGGCACCGCCGCGGCTGCCAAGGGAGAGAAAGGCTGCAAGCTCCACGGCCACGGCACGGAAATCAAGCACGTCATCTACCTCCAGTTCGACAACACGCACCTGTTCCGCGACCGGACGAACTTCGCGTCGGATCTGGAGCAGATGCCCCACCTGATGAACTTCCTGAGGGACAACGGCACCCTTAGCGACAACGAGCACACGATCCTGATCTCGCACACCGCGGGCGGGATCCTCAGCTCGCTGACCGGCCTCTATCCCGACCGAAACGGCCAGGCCGTCTCGAACTCGTACGGCTACTTCAGGCCGGACGGGTCGGTCGGTTTCTCGTCCTCTTTCAAGTACTGGACCGACACAACGGACGGCGGCAACCCCGCCAACAACCCGCCAACACCGTCTGCGGACCCGAGCTTCAACATGGTCACGGGCACCCCAGCCGTGCAGGAGAACACGCCGGCGCCGTGGGTCCCCTGGGCCCGGGCCGGCTGTGACGTCGGCAACGTCTCGACCGCGAACGCGGTGCTCGAGAACAACACCGCGATCACCTTCCGCACCTCACCAGCCGCGACCTCGCTGAAGTCGGCGGCCGCGGCAGGCGCGTCGACCGTGACGGTCAACAAGGTCGTCGGCCTCGCGTCAGGTCAGAAGGTCGTCCTGGAGCGAGGGACGGCAAACAACGAGCTCGAGACGATTGCCAGCGTCGGCCCCGCCGATCCGATCGACGGCAGCGGCGTCGTCACGCTCGGCTCGCCACTCGCCAGGGCTCACTCGATCGGCGCGGCGTTCACCGTCTACGCGACCGATCCGACCGGAGATATGACGAAGGTGTTCGGCGAAGGTTCGCCCGAGTGGATCGAGGGCCGCGATGCGCAGATCTCACCCGGCGGGACCGCCGCCGCCGCGAAGGCGCTGACCGACTTCGTCGGCATCGCGATCCACTGCGGAGCCAACGGCGGGATCTGTGACAAGAGCCCGAACTGGAAGCCGGACACCCTGCCTGACGAGCCCGGTGGTTACACGGGCTTCAAGGGACTCTTCGGCGCCCTCTACGTCAACCCGGCAATCAACCACGGCAGCGCCGTGGTCAATGACACGGCGGGCAACCCGATCGAGGACCCGTTCCACCACCCGGGCTTCCCAGGCTTCGACGGAATGCCGGAGAACGTCACGCTCGGCTACGTCGCCAAGATGCAGGAGGCCGGCGTGCCGGTCACGTTCGGGTACATCTCGGATGCGCACGACAACCACAAGAACGCATTTCCGGCTCCGTCCGACCCGACCGGGCAGTTCCCGCGCGCCTCAGGGCCGGGAGAATCCGACTACGTCGCGGCGCTGAAGTCGTATGACGACGCGTTCGCGACCTTCTTCGAGCGGCTGAAGAAAGACGGGATCAACCAGCACAACACGCTCTTCGTCGTCACCGCCGACGAGAACGACCACTTCGCGGGCGGCGTCTCGAACGATGGCAACTGGAGCCACACTTTCTGCAACCTGGACGTCAACACGTCGTGTCCGGCGAACCAGATCGGCGAGGTCAACGCGAACCTGCGCGCGCTCCTCCCCAACCCCACGAGCCAGCCACTGTTCTCGGTGCACAGCGACTCGGCTCCGACCGTGTACATGAACGGCAATCCGGCTCGCACCGACGCGGCGCTGCGTCAACTCGAGCGTGACACCGGCGCCGCGCAGGCGCTCGATCCGTACGTCAGCGACCAGAAGACGCCGATCGCTCTCTACCTGGCGGACAAGGTCGGCGAAAAAGCGTTGCACATGCAGACAGCGGATCTGCAACGGCTGCCGTCGTTCACGCTGTTCGCCAACCCCGACTACTTCCTGACGGCCGGCGCGACCGCCGCGTCCGGCTTTACGGTCCCGACGAAGTTCAACTGCCCGAACGCCGCCAGCCAGGCCTTCGTCTGCATCGACTACCACTTCGCGTGGAGCCACGGCGACGCGACGGACGACATCGGGCGAACGTGGCTCGGGATGGCCGGGCCGGGCATCAAACAGCTCGGCCAGACGAGCAGCGTCTGGACCGACCACACGGACATCCAGCCGACCATGCTCGCCCTCGCTGGCCTGAGCAACGACTACACGCCGGACGGGCGGGTGATCACTCAGTTCCTGCAGAAGCGCGCGCTTCCACACGGCATGCACAAGCAGGCGGATGCTCTGACCCAGCTCGGTGTCGTCTACAAGGAGATCAACGCGCCGTTCGGTCCGCTCTCGTTCGACGTCCTCGGCGCATCGAGCAAGGCGCTCTCGAGCGGTAGCGCGGTCAACGACAGCACGTACAACGCGATCTCGAATCGGATCATGTCGCTGACGACCGATCGGGACGCGCTGGCGGCGCAGATGCGCGCCGTGCTCACCAATGCGGCCTTCGGCGGCCCAGTCCCGCCCACGAGCCAGATCTACGACCTCGCGAGCCAGGGGAACACACTCCTGATGCACGCGAACCAGCTCGGAGTCGGTTACTCGCCGTAGGCGAGCCTCAACCGTTCGACCTCGGCCCCGGCGAGCCCAAGGCTTGCCGGGGCCGAGCCCTTTCCTGATTGAAGAGCCGCACGCCGGGGTAGGCGTTCGGCCAGTTCCACCAGAGAAAGGGGACTCTGATGAAACGACTGACGGCCCTCGCGGCGATTGCGGGGGCGCTGGCCCTTACAGTCGCGGGCGGCGCAACCTCCGCGAAAAACGACCCGGGGAAGAAAAGCCCGGGCTTCAAGACGGCGAAGCCGGCCTATCTTGTCCCGATGGCGCCCGGAGCGGCCGTCGATCCGATTCTTTCGGCAGGCGACACCATCGGCGGGTATCAGATGACCGGCATCCCGGACGGCCTCGGTGCCTACAAGGAAGGCGGCAGCCTGCAGGTCCTGATGAACCACGAGCTCGGCCGCTCGTTTCCAGCCGTCCCGCCGGGCGTCGACGCCCGCATCTCGAAGCTGACGATCAACCGCAAGACCCACGGCGTGCTGGGTGCGCAGTACCTCTTCGAGGGTCAGGAGTTCTTCGAGCGCTTCTGCTCGGCGACGCTCGAGCGAATCAAAGGCACGCCGTACTACCTCACCGGCGAAGAGGCGATTCCCACCGGGCACGACGGCAGCTCGATTGTCATGAACGCCAAGGCGGGCACCTGGACCGCGACACCGCAGTTCGGACACTTCGAGCATGAGAACGTGGTCCCGGTAACGGGATTCAAGAAGTTCGTGCTCATCTCGACCGAGGACAATTTCCGCGTCGGTATGCCCTCATACCTGTTCGCGTACATCGCGAAGTCGTGGCAGAGCGCCGTTTCCGGCAATCCCGCCCAGGGGAGCCTCTACGTCTGGCGCGCGCTCAATCCGGCCCAGACCGGCTTCACCATGACGAAGGGGAGCACGGTTAAAGGCGAGTTCGTGCCGATAACGCAGGCCGAGAACGCAAACGACGTCACGCTAAAGGCCGCGGCGACGGCAAAAGGCGCCTTCAGGTTCTCTCGGCTCGAGGACGCGGCACTTTCTTTCCGGAAGTCAGGACGGCTCTACTTCGCCGACACGGGTAGCAAGGCGGGCGAGGCGACCATCAACGGCCGCATCTACCGGCTCGACATCAATCCGTCGAACCCGAAGAAGGCATCTGTGACGCTGGTGCTCGACTCGACCGTCGACGATTTTGCGAACCCGGACAACCTCGGTACGTCACCGCAATCCCTGATGATCCAGGAGGATCGCGAGAACCCGAATCGGGTGCAGTACAGCCGCATTCTCAGGTACGACTTCAATGACGGCTCGCTCACACCGGTGGCGCGCGTCAACACGACGGTCGGCTTGCCGGGCCAGTGGGAGTCGTCCGGGATCATCTGGGCGGGGAACCTGCTCGGCGGCGGCTGGTGGCTTACCTCCGTCCAGGCTCATACCCTCACCGCTCCGCAACCCGGGCCGACGCTCGCACCGAACTCGTCGACCGGCGAGGACGGGCAGCTGGACGCCCTGTTCGTTCCGAACAGCTAGACCTCACTACGGCTAAGCGACTGGAGCCGGGCCACCTCACCCGGCTCCAGCTCGCGCCAGGCACCGGGCTCGAGCCCATCCAGGCTCAGGCCGGCGTAGCGGCTGCGGTGGAGTCGTGTCACCGGGTGGCCTACGCCTTCGAGCATCCGCTTGACCTGGTGCTTGCGGCCTTCGTGGATCGCGAGCTCGATGCGTGAGGGGGTGAGGCGTCTCGCGCGTGCCGGTGCTGTGTGGCCGTCGTCGAGTTCGACGCCGCGTTCTAGATGTTCGAGCGTGGCGTCGCTCGGCTCGCCCTCGACCTCGGCCTCGTACACCTTCTCGACCTCGTAGCGCGGGTGCGCGAGCCGGTGCGCGAGCTCGCCGTCGTTCGTCAGGAGCAGCGCGCCGGTCGTGTCGGCGTCGAGCCGGCCGACCGGGACGACTCGCGCCTCGTGATCGGAGACGAGCCCGACGACGGTGGGCCGGCCGTGCGGATCGCTCGCGGTCGTGACGACGCCGGCGGGCTTGTGGAGCAGCACGTAGGCGAGCCGCTGCCGCGCGAGCGGCTGCCCGTCGAGCTCGACCCGGTCGCGGGCGGCGACGAAGGTGTTCAGCTGGCCCGGCTCACCGTTGACGGTGACGCGGCCGGCCTTGATTAGCTCGTCCGCCTTTCGCCGCGAAGCGACGCCGGCCCTGGCGAGATAAGCGTTCAACCGCACGCGCGAATTCTCGCTTGCGTCACAAACGCGTTTCCCACTCGCGCGTCTTTCGCGGCTACGGTCGCCTCGGGGAGGAGGTTGGGGCGCCTTGGTTCACGCGTCAACAGAAGCAACGCGTTCACGCCGCGCCCGTCATCATCCATCTCGTGCCCCACTACGTGACGCTGATGCGCTGGACGTCCCAAGGCGTCGCCGGCTTGCCGGCGTGGCGCGAGCGCGTCGAGGACGGGGAGCGCACGATTGCGGAGGCGGGCGGATCCCTCGTCGGCGTCTACGTCACGCTCGGCCGCTATGACGTGGTCGAGATCTTCGAGGCACCCGACGACGAGACCGCGGCCGAGATCATCATGAAGCTGCAGCGCCACGGCGCCGAGCACACGGAAACGCTGCGCGCCTTCACTCGCGACGAGGCCGAAGAGATCATCCGCAAGGTCTAAACGGGCGCGTCCGCACGTGGCACGACCGTTGCAGGCAGTTCCGGGGGACTGTCCCCGCCGAACTGCCACAACGGGACATGGCAACTGCAACGAAAGTGTGACTTCTCGTCCACAGGCACGGCTCGTTCGGACACGTCGACCCGCCCGCCGGGCCACGCCCACACAACAACGTCGGCGCCGCTAGGAGGGTTTGGCGGAAAGCCGCTCGTCGACGGCGTGCGATGCTCGTTCGCTGACAAGGACGCAGGGAGCGTCAAAAGCCAAAGCTATTGGCGCGACTGAGGACGCAGATCAGCGGGCGAGCAGCGTGCGCCGGCGGCACAGGCTGTTTTGCGCCAGACCCTCCTAGGCCGGTCGCTTCTCGGCGACAGCCTCCAGCCGCTCGCGGATCTCGTCCGCTTCGCCGCCGAGGTCGTCGAGGCGCGGCAGCGCCGCCAGCGACTCGAGTCCGAACACCCGCTCGAACAAGGGCGTCGTCTTGTAGCGGATCGCACCGGCGGCCTCGGCGTCTCGGCCGGCCTCGGCGATCAGGCCGCGCTCGACCAGGCCGGCGACAACCGAGTCCGCGGCGACGCCGCGAATCCGCGCGATGTCGGGACGCGCGCACGGCCCGAAGTAGGCCACGATCGCGAGCGTCTCCATCGCCGCTGCCGAGAGCCCCCGCTCGACCGGCCGCTCGAACAAGCGCGCACAGGCCTCAGCTGCCTCGCGCGAAGCACGGAAGGCCCAGCCACCCGCAACCCGCTCGAGCACAATCCCGCTCCGGCCCTCGCCGTAGCGCTCGCCGAGCAGCCGCAGCGCCGTCTCGATCCGCTCGGCGTCGTCGTTCGTCGCCACGGCCAGGTCCTCGACCGACAGCGGCTGCGAAGCGACGACAAGCAGCGCCTCGACGACCCGCGCGAGGCGGTCGAGCGGATTGGCGGTGATCAGGCGGAGCGGGCGATCCATTCCTGCTCCCTTGCTTCGACGCCGGCGCGCGTAACCCTGATCGGAGCAAACGAGGACGCCTGCTCCAGCGAAACCTCACCGGCCTTCCGCAGCTCCAGCATCGCCAGAAAGGCCACCGCCGCCTCGATGTGCGACAACCCCGCGACCTCGGACGCGAAGTCGAACCGGCGGCGGCGCCGCAGCACAGCCCGAAACCGCTCCAGGAACTGCGAGACGGGCGGAAAGCGCAGCGCCATATGCCCCAACGAGACCGACGGCGGCTCCGCTCCCAGCAGCCGCAGTGCCGCACCCAGCCGCTCCGGGTCCTGAGGCGCAAGCTGTCGCTCGATCCGCGGCGCAAGGGGCGCCGGCCCGAGCCGGAAGAACCGCTCCGACTCGCCCTCCAAGCGCTCGCTCAACCAGGCCGCCGCCTCCTTCATCCGCCGGTAGTCTGCGAGCCGTCGCGCGAGCTCCTCGGCCGCCTCTTCGGGCTCCAGCTCAGAGAGCTCGAGCTCCTCCTCCGGAAAGAGCCCCCGCGCCTTCAGCTCGAGCAGGGCGGCAACCAGGACGAGGAACTCGCCGCAGGCGTCCAGATCGAGCCGGCCGCGCTCCTCCAGCCGCGAGCAGAACGACAACACGATCTCGGCGACGTCGACCTCGGCGAGCTCGAGCTCCTCGCGGAGCACGAGCGTCAGCAGCAGGTCGAACGGCCCCTCGAAGGCGTCGAGGTCCAGCTCGAGCTCGCGCACGATCACGAGTGGCTGTCCCAGTGCCATTGCCGCGCCGCTGGCGTGCGAGCACCAAGCGAGGCAAGGACGCAGGGAGCGCTCGTAGCCGCAGTGCTACGGGCGCGACTGAGGACGCCGCGTCGCGCAGCGTGATGGCACGCCAGCGGCCCGGAGGATGGTGCTGGGAGAGCCACTTAACAGGAGCCTAGTCCCGCTACCGGACGCGACCCTTGGGCACTGCCATCGCCGGGCCGGTCGGCTCGACCCGGCGCCGCCCGACGTCACCGGGCTTCGATTCGCGCCGGATGAACTGCCACCAGATGAAGAACCCAGTCGAGAGGACGAAGAGCACGATCGAGACCAACGCGTTGATCCGCAGCCCGAGGAAGTGGTGCGCGGGATCGATCCGCAACAGCTCCTCGAAGAAGCGCCCGAAGCAGTAGTAGGAGACGTAGAGCGCGAACAGCGCCGGCGGGCGGATCCGGAACCGCCAGCCGATGAAGAGCAGCAGCCCCGCGCCGATCGTGTCGTAGACGAACTCGTAGAGGAAGGTCGGGTGGTACGCGCTCGCGCCCTGGTACTTGAGGGGAATATCGCCTTCGTGCTCGATGTCGATCTTCAGCCCCCAGGGCAGGCTCGTCGGTTTGCCGTAGAGCTCCTGGTTCCAGTAATTGCCCCACCGGCCGATCCCCTGCGCGAGCAAGAGCCCCGGTGCGACCGCATCCATGAACAGGAAGACACCGGCGCGGGCGCGATGAACGATCCAGGCACCGACCACGCAGCCCAGGAAGATCCCGCCCCAGACGCCGAGGCCGCCTTGCCAGACCGCGAACGGACCCCACCAGTGGTCGGGCACCTGGTTCCAGCTGGTGATGTCGTGGTAAGCGCGGGCCCCGACGATGCCGGCGGCGACGCCCCAGACCGCCACGCGCAGGACCAGGTCGGGATCGCCGCCCAACCGCTTCCAGCGCACCGACGTCAACCAGATGCAGGCGACGATCGCGAGCAGCAGCATCAGGCCGTACATGTGGATCGGCCGGCCGAAGATGTGGAAGACGCCGCTGTGCGGCGACGAGATCGAGGCGAGCAGCAGAGTCACCGGCGCGACATTCTGCCGCTCCGGCCGAAAGCCTGCCTACAGCAAGATTTCGACGGCCACCGGAACCGGGCAGCCCTGCCGGACCAGATCGGTCGCGAGATGGAGATCGACATCGTGCCGGGCCGCCAGCCTGGCCGCGTCGCGAACCGGATAGCCTGCCCGCTCGAGCTCCTCGGCGCGCCACTGCTCGATCCGGTCGAGCTCGGTGTCCAGGCCGAGCTGAGTTTCCGCCGCAGTCATACCTACAGATTCGGTGGTCAACGCATTTTGGTTGTCACCTTTCCGGGGGGTTCGCACCAGACCGAAGGTCAAGTTGGCTACTCTGCGGCCGCTGCAGGCTCTTGGTCGGCCACGGTTAGTAGCAGTTCTCATATAGATCAGCGAATTTCGTGCTACCTTCATCCGCCGCGGCGCCGTTGCGGCGCCCAGATATGACACGAGGGATGGGAGGAGAAGTGAAGAATCCGCACTGGCGCTCGCGTGCCGGCCTTCTCTGGCTGCTCGCGACGCTTGGCCTCGCGCTTGCGGTCACGCCCGTATTCGCGGGCTCGACGATCTCAAAGTCGTCGGAGCGCAAGCTGACCGAGGCCGCAAACGGGAACTTCGAGGTTCTCGAGGCGGCCGATCAGTATGCGGAGGCGCGGACAGCGCCGGCCGACGCGATCGACCCCGATGCATTCAGCGGCGCTTATGCCGCAGCGAACAACTTGCCGCTCGCGCCCGGCGCGTGGAGCGAGCTGACGACGAAGCCATACGACAGCGACGCTCACGGCTACCGCGATCCGGTCT
>WNGD01005626.1_pt1 | contig 12800 bp, 10 predicted proteins | sample 5400671 | NCBI WGS metagenome assembly WNGD01 (sample SAMN13153369, study PRJNA577476) | soil metagenome | isolation source: 40 cm soil or saprolite under grassland replicate 2 | place: USA:California | collected 2016-06-15
ATCCGAACGGCTATCGAGAGTGGGCCCCCCGGGACCCGCTCTTTTTTGTTACCCGAACCGACGTGTCGAACCGCATGATCGTGCCGACGGCTGCAAGCGAACAATCCGAGCCGCGCCTGGTCGGCGAGACCGGGCTGGCGGCGCGGGTGGCTGCCATTGCCGAGCCCGTGCTCGCGGGCTTGGGCTTTCGCATCGTGCGAGTGCGGGTCTCGGGCATGTCCGGCATGACGGTGCAGATCATGGCCGAGCGCCCGGAGCGGGCCATGAGCGTCGAGGACTGCGAGACGATCTCGCGCGCGCTCTCCCCGGTGCTCGACCTCGAGGATCTGATCGATCGCGCCTATCGGCTGGAGATCTCCTCGCCCGGCATCGACCGGCCGCTGGTGCGCCGGTCGGACTTCGAACGTTTCGCCGGACACGTCGTCAAGGTGGAGATGGCCGTCGCCCGCGACGGCCGCCGGCGTTTCCGCGGCGTCCTGCTCGGCGTCGAAGGCGAGACGGCGAAAATCCGGCGCGACGATGCGAAGGAGGGCGAAGCCGCCGAGGTGAGCTTGCCCATCGCCGACATGGCCGAGGCGCGGCTCGTGCTCACGGATGCGCTCGTCACCGAATCGCTCAGGCGGGCCAAGGCCGCGGAGCGGACGGCGGGAATCGGGGATTCGCCGGATCGCTCCGGCAGCCAGGATGAAGATAAATTTCGGCACCGGTCCGGCAAAGGCCGCCCCGTTGCCCATCATGAGGGAGAATGATCGATGGCTGTCAGCGCCAATCGGCTCGAGCTGCTGCAGATCGCCGACGCGGTCGCCCGCGAGAAGGCGATCGACCGCGGCATCGTGATCACCGCGATGGAGGACGCGATCGCCAAGGCGGCGCGCTCGCGCTACGGCAGCGAGACCGACGTCCACGCCGACATCAATGCCAAGACCGGGGAGCTCAGGCTTTCCCGGCATCTGTTGGTGGTCGAGAACGTGGAGAACACGGCAAGCCAGATCAGCCTCGAAGATGCGCGCAGGCACAATCCCGCCGCGCAGCTCGGCGACACCATCGCGGACGCGCTGCCGCCGCTCGAATACGGGCGCATCGCCGCGCAATCGGCAAAGCAGGTGATCGTCCAGAAGGTCCGCGAGGCCGAACGTGATCGGCAATATCAGGAATACAAGGATCGCATCGGCGACGTCGTCAACGGCATCGTCAAGCGGGTCGAATACGGCAACGTCGTCGTCGACCTCGGCCGCGGCGAGGCGATCGTGCGGCGCGACGAAATGCTGCCGCGCGAGGTGTTCCGCAACGGCGATCGCATTCGCGCCTATATCTACGACGTGCGCCGAGAAGCCCGCGGCCCGCAGATCTTTCTCTCCCGCACCCATCCGCAGTTCATGGCGAAGCTGTTCGCCCAGGAAGTGCCGGAAATCTACGACAGCATCGTCGAGGTCAAGGCGGTGGCGCGCGACCCAGGATCGCGGGCGAAGATCGCGGTGATCTCCCGCGATTCCTCGGTCGATCCGGTCGGCGCCTGCGTCGGCATGCGCGGCTCGCGGGTGCAGGCGGTCGTCAACGAATTGCAGGGCGAGAAGATCGACATCATTCCGTGGTCGCCGGACATCGCCACCTTCGTGGTCAACGCGTTGGCGCCGGCCGAAGTCGCCAAGGTCGTGCTCGACGAGGAGCGCGAGCGCATCGAGGTCGTGGTCCCGGACCAGCAGCTCTCGCTGGCGATCGGGCGGCGTGGCCAGAACGTGCGCCTCGCCTCGCAGCTCACCGGCTGGGACATCGACATCCTGACGGAGCAGGAGGAATCCGAGCGCCGGCAGGCCGAGTTCGAGAATCGCACCCGCATGTTCATGGATGCGCTCAACGTCGACGAAGTCGTGGGCCAGTTGCTGGCCTCCGAAGGCTTCACGTCGGTCGAGGAGCTTGCCTTCGTGGACGAGAAGGAGATCGCCTCGATCGAAGGCTTCGATGCGGATACCGCCCAGGAGCTGCAAACCCGCGCGCGGGATTATCTCGATCGCATCGAGGCGGAATTCGACGCCAAGCGCCGCGAGCTCGGCGTCGAGGATGCCGTCAAGGAAGTGCCCGGCGTCACCACACGCATGCTGGTCGCGTTCGGCGAGAACGGCATCAAGTCGGTCGAGGACCTCGCCGGCTGCGCCACCGACGAGATTTCCGGCTGGAGCGAGCGCAAGGAGGGCGAGACCATCCGCCATCCCGGCATTCTCGACGGCTTCGAGCTCACGCGCGAGGACGCCGAGGCGATCATCATGCAGGCGCGCGTCAAGGCCGGCTGGATCGATGCCGCCGATTTGGCGCCTCCGGCCGAGACCGCGCCCGCCGAAGCAACGGAGGTGCAGGGGTAAACCCGCGCGGATCTTGTTCATGCTGGCTCGAATCGACCCGGTGGATGCCGGACCGCGCAAGGCAGCCGCGGCCACGGAGCGACTTTGTGTCGCGACCCGGAGCGTCAAGCCGGTGACCGACATGATCCGTTTCGTCGTCGGCCCCGACGGTCAGGTCGTGGCCGACCTCAAGCGCAAGCTGCCGGGCCGGGGCGTTTGGGTAACGGCGACGCGCCAGGCACTTGCCGAGGCGATCCGCCGCAAGGCCTTCGCGCGCGCGTTCAAGCGCGAGGTTCGGGTCCAGCCGGATCTCGCCGATCGCGTCGAGGCCCTGCTGGAGCGCTCGGCCCTGGACGCGCTGGCAATCGCGCATAAGTCCGGAGCTTTGGCCGCGGGTTTCGCCAAGGTCGAAGCCGCGCTCCAACGGGGAAGCGTGATTGCGCTCATCCACGCGGCCGATGCCGGGCCGGACGGGGTGACGAAGATCGCCGCGGCGGCCAGGCGCCGGCCCGGCGCGCAGGCCGCGCGCATTCCCGTCGTCGAGCGATTCAGCTCGGCCCAATTGGATTTGGCACTCGGCAGGGCAAATGTGATACATGCTGCCCTGCTCGCGGGCCGGGCCAGCGACAGCTTTCTTGCGCGCTGTCGCAGCCTCGAACGCTTCCGGACCGGCGTTCCGGAGGATCGAGATGGCACCCCATGATCGGCGGCGGTGCCAAAGCAGGTCGCGGAGACCCGAGCTGCCGGAACGGCAGTCGCGTAGGCTTCATTGGTGCGGACTGCCTGGAGGATCTCTCAAATCCAGGCATGCCGCTCAGGACTGGAACTTTGGATGACTGAAACCAAGAATACCGGCGAAAAGACGCTGAGCGTCAATCCGACCAAGACGCTGACGCTCAAACGCGGCGTCGAGCAGGGAGTCGTGCGTCAAAGCTTCAGCCACGGCCGCAGCAAGGCGGTTGTCGTGGAGAAGGTGAAGCGTCGCGCGGCCGGGCCGGGCGACGCCAAGGCGGCCGAGCCGATCGGCGCGGCGGAACGCGCGCCCGCGCGGCAAGCCAAGGCATCCGCCGCCGGTTCCGCGGCGGTTCAGAGCCCCGCGTTGAGCCCGGCTGCGGCGACGAAGCCCTCCGGGGTCGTGCTGCGCACGCTGACCGACGAGGAACGCAACGCGCGCGCCCACGCGCTCGCCGACGCGCGCGTGCGCGAGGCGGAGGAACGCCGCATTGCCGAGGAGGAAGCGCGGCGCCGCACCGATCGCGAAGGCCGCGAGCAGCTGGAGCGCGAGGCGGCGGAGGCGCGCAAGCGCGAGGAGGAGGACCGCCGCCGCCACGAGGAGGAGACCAAACGCAAGGCCGAGCAGGAGGCCAAGAAGCGCTTCGGCGAGGACGAAGCCAAGCGAACCGCATTGGCGCCCGGCGCACGTACCGCGCTCGAGCCCGAAGAGGAAGAGGCGCCGCGAACCGTGCGCCGTGGTCCCGGCGGGGCCGCGCGTCCCGCGCCCGCCCCCAAGGCGCCCCGCACCGGCCTCGAAAAGCGCCGCGGCAGGCTCACCCTGGTCACCGCCCTGAAGGTGGACGAGGAGCGGCAGCGTTCCGACGCGGCGTTCCGCCGGCGCGTGCAGCGGCTCAAGCGCCAGGTCACCAACGAGCCCAAGGATAAGCTCGTCCGCGAAGTGACCATCCCCGAAGCCATCACCATCCAGGAACTCGCCAACCGCATGGCCGAGCGCGCCGTCGACGTGATCCGGCTGCTGATGAAGCAGGGCCAAATGGTGCAGATCACCGACGTCATCGACGCCGATACCGCCCAGCTCGTGGCCGAGGAGATGGGCCATTCGGTCCGCCGCGTCGCCGAATCCGACGTGGAAGAGGGCCTGTTCGACGCGCCGGACGATCCCGCCCATCTCGTGCCGCGCCCGCCGGTCGTCACCATCATGGGCCATGTCGATCACGGCAAGACCTCGCTGCTCGACGCGATCCGCTCGACCGAGGTCGCCGCGGGCGAAGCCGGTGGCATCACGCAGCACATCGGCGCCTATCAGGTGACCGCGCCTTCGGGAGCGAAAATCACCTTCATCGACACGCCGGGCCACGCCGCCTTCACGGCGATGCGGGCCCGCGGCGCGAAGGTGACGGACCTCGTCGTGCTGGTGGTGGCGGCGGATGACGGCGTCATGCCGCAAACGGTCGAGGCCATTCATCACGCCAAGGCCGCCAAGGTGCCGATCATCGTCGCCATCAACAAGATCGACAAACCCGATGCCAAGCCGGAGCGGGTACGCACCGAGCTGCTGCAGCACGAAATCCAGGTCGAATCCCTCGGCGGCGACGTGCTCGACGTCGAAGTCTCCGCGACCAAGAAGACCAACCTCGACCGCCTGCTCGAGACCATCGGCTTGCAGTCGGAAATTCTCGAGCTCAGGGCCGATCCGCACCGTCCCGCCGAAGGCACCGTGATCGAGGCGAAGCTCGATCGCGGCCGCGGGTCGGTCGCGACCGTGCTGGTCCAGCGCGGCACGTTGCACGTCGGCGATCTCGTGGTCGCCGGCGCGGAGTGGGGCCGCGTGCGGGCGCTGGTCAGCGATGCGGGAACCCCCGTCGAGACCGCAGGCCCGTCGACGCCGGTCGAAGTGCTCGGCTTCAGCGGCACGCCCGAAGCCGGCGATCGGCTCGCGGTGGTGGACACCGAAGGACGCGCCCGCGAGGTGACGGCGTACCGGGCGCGGCAGAAGCGCGAAATGCTGGTCGCGCGCACGGCCGGCCTGCGCGGCTCGCTCGAACAGATGATGACCCAGCTCAAGACCGCGGGCCGCAAGGAGTTCCCGCTGGTGATCAAGGGCGACGTGCAGGGCTCGGTCGAGGCGGTCGTCGGCGCGCTCGACAAGCTCGGCACCGAGGAAGTCACGGCGCGCGTCATCCACGCCGGGGTCGGCGGCATCAACGAATCCGACGTGACGCTCGCGGAAGCCGCGGGCACGGCGATCATCGGCTTCAACGTGCGCGCCCACAAGGAGGCGCGCGAAGCCGCCGAGCGCGCCGGAATCGAGATCCGCTACTACAACATCATCTACGATCTCGTCGACGACGTGAAGAAGGCGATGTCGGGGCTCTTGCCGCCGACGCTGCGCGAGACCACGCTGGGCAACGCGGAGATCCTGGAGATCTTCAACGTGTCGAAAGTCGGCAAGGTCGCCGGATGCCGCGTGACCGACGGCACGGTCGAGCGCGGCGCCAACGTGCGGCTCATCCGCGACAACGTGGTGATCCACGAAGGCAAGCTCTCGCAGCTCAAGCACTTCAAGGACGACGCGCGCGAGGTCCGTGCCGGCCAGGAATGCGGCATGGCGTTCGAGAATTTCCAGGACATGCGCCCCGGCGATACCATCGAGTGCTACCGGGTGGAGACGGTGCAGCGCACGCTCTAAAGTTCGAAACTTTGGCCTGCGCTCATCTTGTCCGGAAGAAATTGGACCGAGATCGATCGGAGAACGTTCGGCGCCGCCAGCGCGCGCCGGAACGTAACGAGGCTCAATGAAATGTCCCGCGGACAGCATCGCGCGCCGGCAAGCGGCCCCTCGCAGCGCCAGCTGCGCGTCGGCGAGGCCGTGCGCCACGCCGTCGCCGAGCTGCTGGCGCAAGGCGAAGTGCACGACGCGGTGATCGAGACGCATCTGGTCACGGTGCCGGAAGTGCGCATGAGCCCCGACCTGCGGCTGGCGACCGTCTACGTGATGCCGCTCGGCGGGCGCGACGAGGCCCAGGTCTTGGCGGCGCTCGACCGCAACAAGCGCTACGTGCGCGGCGCGATCGCCAAGAAGGTGAACCTCAAATTCGCGCCCGACATCCGCTTCCGCATCGACGAGCGATTCGGCGAGGCGGAACGGATCGAGCGACTGTTGCGGTCTCCCGCGGTCAAGCGCGATCTCGCCGGAGGGTCCGATGGCGAGCATTGACGCGATCGACGCCCCGGGCGCGGGCGCCTCGCGCAAACCGGGGAAACAGGACGTCCACGGCTGGGTCATCATCGACAAGCCGGTCGGCATGACCTCGACGTTCGCGGTCGGAATGGTCAAGCGGCTGTTTTGCGCCAAGCGCGCCGGCCACGCCGGCACGCTCGATCCGTTGGCGTCCGGCTGTCTGCCGATCGCGCTCGGCGAGGCGACCAAGACCGTGCCGTTCGTGATGGACGGGCGGAAATCGTATCGCTTCACCGTGCGCTGGGGCGAGGAGCGCGACACCGACGACGCGGAGGGGCGGGCGATCGAGACGAGCCCGCAACGTCCCGATGCGGCGGCGATCGTCGCGCTGCTGCCGCGCTTCCTCGGCACCATCGATCAGGTGCCGCCGCGGTTCTCGGCGGTGAAGATCGAAGGCGAGCGCGCCTACGATCTTGCCCGCGACGGCGAGGCGGTCGAGCTGGCCGCCCGCCCGGTCACGATTCACCGGATCGAGCTCGTCGCAACCCCGGATGCCGACCATGCCGAGTTCGAGGCCGAGTGCGGCAAGGGCGCCTACGTGCGCGGGCTCGCGCGCGACATGGGCCGCGCGTTGGGGTGCTTCGGGCACGTCTCGGCGCTGCGCCGCACCGCGGTCGGACCGTTCGGCGAGCCCGACATGATTTCGCTGGAAGAGCTGCAGGCTTTGTGGCATAGAGCCGCCGCCGGCGAGGCGAGCCTCGCCGACGCGCTCGAGCCCGTTCAGACCGCGCTGGACGACATCCCGGCGCTGGCCGTCAGTCGGGCCGATGCGGCTCGGCTCCAGCGGGGCCAGGCCGTTCTGTTGCGCGGACGGGACGCTCCGATTTTGCGCGGCACGGTCTACGTCACCACGGCAGGAAGGCTGATCGCCCTTGCCGAAGTCGACCGTGGCGAAATCGTCCCCAAGCGCGTGTTCAACCTCGCCGGCCTGACCAGCAGCGCCGGTGCAAGAAAAGGCTAGCACGATGTCGCTGACGACCGGCCGCAAGGCGGAAATCATCCAGAATTATGCCACCAAATCCGGCGACACCGGTTCGCCGGAAGTCCAGGTCGCGATCCTCTCGGAGCGCATTTCGAGCCTGACCGAGCATTTCAAGACCCACGTCAAGGACAACCATTCCCGGCGCGGCTTGCTCAAGCTCGTGTCGCAGCGCCGCCAGCTGCTCGACTATCTGCGGCGCATCGACGAGACCCGCTACAAGACGCTGATCGAGCGGCTCGGCATCCGTCGTTGAAACACCGCGCGCGGGAAAGAGCGCGCGTTCACAGCGGACGGCGCAAGCCGCAACAAGTCCGGCAGCGAGGCTGCCGAAACCAGAAGCCGGGCGAGGCCCGGCAGACAGAAGGGAGATCGAAGGCCATGGCAGGATCGCCGGATGCTGTCTTGCACGCGCGACAGCCTCTCGCCGTCTTGCTCATGGCTTTCGCCCTTCCGCCGAAACCATGAAAGAGACAAACCATGTTCGATATTCATCGTGTTGGGCTCGACTGGGGCGGGCGTAAGCTCGTCCTGGAAACCGGCAGGCTAGCCCGCCAAGCCGACGGCGCGGTATTCGCCACCTACGGCGAGACCACCGTGCTCGCCACCGTCGTTTCCACCAAGGAACCGAAGGAAGGCATCGATTTCCTGCCGCTCACCTGCAACTACCAGGAAAAATTCTACGCCGCCGGCCGCATTCCGGGCGGCTATTTCAAGCGGGAAGGCCGTCCCACCGAAAAGGAGACGCTGGTCTCCCGCCTGATCGACCGCCCGGTCCGGCCGCTGTTCGCCGAGGGCTATCGCTGCGACACCCAGGTGATCGCCACCGTGCTCTCCCACGATCTCGAGAACGATCCCGACATCGTGGCGATGGTCGCGGCATCGGCGGCGCTGACGCTCTCGGGCGCGCCGTTCATGGGGCCGATCGGCGCCGCGCGCGTCGGCTTCATCAACAACGAATATGTGCTCAATCCGCAGCTCGACGAAATGTCGGAGAGCCAGCTCGATCTCGTCGTCGCCGGCACCGGCGACGCGGTGCTGATGGTCGAATCGGAAGCCAAGGAGCTGCCCGAAGACGTCATGCTCGGTGCCGTGATGTTCGGCCACAAGCATTTCCAGCCGGTGATCGACGCGATCATCTCGCTCGCCGAGAAGGCCGCCAAGGAGCCGCGCGACTTCGCACTCCCCGAGAGCGAGGCGCTCGAACAGGAGATGCTGGGGCTGGTCGAAGTCGACCTGCGCGCCGCCTACGGCATCGCCGGCAAGCAGGAGCGGCACGCGGCGATCGACGCCGCCAAGGCCAAGGCGATGGCGCATTTCTTTCCCGACGGGGTCGAGAACTCCCCGCACCACCCGCTGCGGATCGCGGCCGTGTTCAAGGACCTCGAGGCCAAGATCGTGCGGCACGCCATTCTCGATACCGGCCGGCGCATCGACGGGCGGGACCTGAAAACCGTGCGGCCGATCGTCTGCGAGGTCGGCGTGCTGCCGCGCACCCACGGCTCCGCGCTGTTCACGCGCGGCGAGACCCAGGCGCTGGTCGTCGCCACGCTCGGCACCGGAGAGGACGAGCAATACATCGACGCGCTGCAGGGGACCTACAAGGAGACGTTCCTGCTGCATTACAATTTCCCGCCGTTCTCGGTCGGCGAGACCGGGCGGCTGGGCGCGCCCGGCCGCCGCGAAGTCGGCCACGGCAAACTCGCCTGGCGGGCGATCCGTCCGATCCTGCCGCAGCATCACGAGTTCCCCTACACGCTGCGCGTGGTCTCGGAGATCACCGAATCCAACGGCTCCTCCTCGATGGCGACCGTGTGCGGCACGTCGCTGGCGCTGATGGATGCGGGCGTGCCGCTCCGGCGCCCGACCGCCGGCATCGCGATGGGGCTGATCCTGGAAGAGGGGCGGTTTGCCGTGCTCTCGGACATCCTCGGCGACGAGGACCATCTGGGCGACATGGATTTCAAGGTGGCCGGCACCGAGCGCGGCGTCACCTCGCTGCAGATGGACATCAAGATCTCCGGCATCAACGAGGAGATCATGCGGGTCGCGCTCGGCCAGGCCAAGGACGGGCGCATGCACATCCTCGGCGAGATGAGCAAGGCCTTGGTCTCGCATCGCGCCGAACTCGGCGCGCACGCGCCGCGCATCGAGGTGATCTCCATCCCGGTCGACAAGATCCGCGAAGTGATCGGCTCGGGCGGCAAGGTGATCCGCGAGATCGTGGAGAAGACTGGCGCCAAGATCGACATTTCCGACGACGGCACGATCAAGATCGCGTCGGCCAGCGGCGAATCGATCAAGGCGGCGATCAACTGGATCAAGTCGATCGCGTCGGAGCCGGAGGTCGGCCACATCTACGACGGCACCGTGGTCAAGGTGGTGGACTTCGGCGCCTTCGTGAATTTCTTCGGCTCGAAAGACGGGCTCGTCCACATCAGCCAGCTCGCGCCGCGCCGGGTGCAGAAGGTCACCGACGTGGTCAAGGAAGGCGACAAGGTCAAGGTCAAGCTGCTCGGGTTCGACGACCGCGGCAAGGTGCGGCTGTCGATGAAGATCGTCGACCAGGAGACCGGCGAGGACCTCGAAGCCAAGCAGAAGGCCGAGGGCGGCGAGCGCCCCCGCGAGGCGGCGGGCGCCGGAGAGTGAGGCTCGCCTCGTAATCCACTTGCGCGAAGGGCGGCCGCGCGGCCGCCCTTTTTGCGTGGCGCGGCAGCGCGAGCCGGCGATCAGTTCACGCTCATCCGCGCCGAGGCCGGGTGGCCGGGCACCTTGAAGCGCTTGCCGGTGTCGGCGATCTTCTTGCCGTCGACCTGCAGGATGGAGAAATCCTGGTCGAGGTAATTGCCGATCAGGAGATAGCGGCCGTCCGGCGTGAACACCGCCGCCTCGGGCAGCCCGCCGACCTCGATGCTGTCGAGCCTCATCACCTTCTCGCCGTCGATGCCCAGCACCGTCACGCTGCCGTTGCGGCGGTGAAAAAAGGCGTTCTTGTTGTTCGAGCCGGCCAGGATCACGGCGACCGCGACGTCACCCTTGGGGCTGATGGCGAGGCCCTCCGGGCCGTCCCCGACCACGACCTTGTCGATGACGCGCGGCGGGGAAAGATCGAGCGCGACGATGCTGACCGTATCGACGCTGCCGTCGGACGAGCCTGCGCCGCCGTTGTCGGCCGTGAGCGCGATCTTTCCGCTCGGCGCCATCGCGACGTTGTAGGGCCACAGACCGGCCGCCCAGTCGACCTTGTTGTAGGTGACCTTCTCGCCGTTGACCTCGAGCAGCGCGACCTTGTGGGTCGGGAATTTGGTCGCGAGCGCGCGCTTGCCGTCCGGCGTGAAGACGACGTGCGAGACCTCGTCGCCCATCGCGATGGTGTCGATGATTTTCACGTCGGTGCCGTGGATCGAGAGCACGCTGATCGACTTGTCGGCGCGATTGGCGACGAGCGCGAGATCGCCGGCCGGGCTGATGCTCAGGCCGGACGGCTGCTTCGCCGCGGTCATAGTCTGCACCAGCTTGACCGGGTTCGACTTGAGGTCGATCACGTGGATCTTGTCGTCCGGGACCTGCTTGAGCGTGCCGTTCTCGCTGATCACGTTGACCGAATCGGCGACGAGCGCCAGCGATCCGGTCGGATCGATGGCGAGATTGACCGGTGGGCCGACGACCGAGTTCTTGAGCGGAAGATTGGCGACGATCTTCGGCTCGAGCGGATTGGCGAGATCGACGATCAGCACCGAATCCTTGCCGGGCGGCGAGAGAATCGGCTTGCCGTTGTCGTCCCACAGCAGCTTTTCGTCGTTGCCGACGATCATCAGCGGCGCGGCCTGCACCAGCCACCCGCCGGCGAGCGCGAAGATCGCGGCCAGCACGAGTGTAATCGGAAGCGAGCGCATGAAATCCTCCCCGCGGCTTGTTGTTGGAGCGGTAAGAACGACAGCGTAGCCTCTCTCGGGACGGGGGTCCAATGCGCCGGGTGGACCGCGAAGGCGGGCGCTATTGCGCCACGTCCCGGAAGCATCCGACGCGTCCGGAGCTGCCGCTCTGTCTTGCGTTTGCCTGACGATCGGATAATCCTCCAGTCGGAAACGATAGGAGCGGGGCCCTGCCTGATATGATCGACACCGGATGCACGTCTCGGCGGCTCGGTACCCTGGTGGCCGTGCTCTTGGTCGGCTCCTTCATGTTGGCCAAACCGGCTTTCGCCCAATCTCCGGCCGCAATCGTCGAGGACGTGAAGGGGAGCGCCTCGGGCGTGCAGTTCATGGACTATCTGGCGCCCGGAAAGGTGATCCGGCTCGGGGCCGATGATTCGATCGTGCTCGATTACCTGAAGTCCTGCTGGCGCGAGACCATTACGGGCGGGACGATTACCGTCGGCATCGAACAGAGCGAGGTCGAATCCGGCAAGGTCCAGCGCACGAGAACGCAATGTGATGCCGGCAGAATCCAGCTTGTGCCGCAACAGGCGAACCAGAGCGCCGGCATGGTGTTTCGCGCCAAGCCGACGCGGGCGGCCGGACCCGAACCGCAATTCACGATTCACGGTCTCTCGCCGCTCATCGAAGCGAGCGGTGGCGGCTCGCTCCTGATCGAGCGCCTCGATGGGTCCGGCGACCGCCAAGCGATATTGCTCGAAAGCCGGCAGCTCGTGCGCGGGGCGTTCTATGATTTTGCCGATTCCGACCGCATGCTGGCTCCCGGCGGCCTCTATCGCGCGAGCCTGGGGCCCCGTCAGATCGTGTTCCGGGTCGATCCCGGCGCGCAGCCGGGACGTACTCCCGTTCTCGGCCGGCTGTTGCGCTTTCAGCCGGCGAACTGATCCGGGTCGATCGATGCCCTGACTGCGTTGCGCTGGCGCGCGTTCGGCCAGATGCACGACCCACGGTCCTCGCCGACGGTCGTCGTCGCGCTCGACGAGGAAAGCTACCGCACGCCGCCGTTCGCGGGCACGCCCAACGTGACCTGGACCCGCGAGATCGGACGCGTGCTCACCGCGGTCGTCGCGGGCGGAGCCAAGGTCGTGGGATTCGACGTCGTGTTCCCGACCTCGATCGAGCAATCTGAAATCCCGTTCGGGGACGAGACGCTGGGCGAAAAAGTGCGCGGCTTCGATCGCGACTTCCTGCGGGCGCTCGCGCTTGCCGCACGCGCCAACAAATTGGTCCTCGGCGAAATTCAGCATGGCGATCAGCCGATCCTGCCCGCCCCCGGGCAGCGCATCGCCGTCGGCCAGCAGCAAAATATCCGGCCGCTCAACGTCTACAACGATCCCGACGACGTCGTGCGACGGGTTCCGCTCACGTTCGTGGTGGACGGCGCGACGGTGCCGTCGATGTCGGTGGAGCTCGCATCGCGCGCCAAGGCGCAGCGCTGCAAAGCGAGCCTGACGGCACCATGACGCTCGGCGGCTACCGCATTCCGACCCTGGCAGCGAATACGACCACGCTCAATTTCGACGGCGGGGCGGACGACATTCCGACCTTCTCGCTCGCCGATCTGCGCGCGT
>WNGD01005111.1_pt1 | contig 12797 bp, 13 predicted proteins | sample 5400671 | NCBI WGS metagenome assembly WNGD01 (sample SAMN13153369, study PRJNA577476) | soil metagenome | isolation source: 40 cm soil or saprolite under grassland replicate 2 | place: USA:California | collected 2016-06-15
GAGCGGATGAAGTCGATCACCTTCTTGTTGGTGTTGAACTCGCCGCGGAAGACGAGCCCCGAAAGTGGGGGAACGGTCTTGTCGGGCGACTGGGGGTTCGGGACGCCGCCGAGCCCGTTCGGCCCGTGGCAGTTATTGCACCCATAGCGCGTGTAGAGGACAGAACCTTCGACCGCGAGTCCCTGTCCGGTGGGAATCGGCGGCGGTTCGGCCGTCGGCACGGCCGGAAGACCCGCACGAAGGTAGGCGACGAGATCAGAGACCTGCCGCTTGGAGATCACCGCTCCCCACACGGGCATGTAGGGCTTGGTCGGATTCTTGGACTCGCCCAGGCCGTGGTTGATGATGTGGCGAAGTTGCGCCGGCTTGAACTGTTTCGCCGCCCCGGTCAGGGCCGGGACGCCCGGCGACACGCCTCCGCGGCCCCGTTCCCCGTGGCATTGGCCGCAGGCGAATTGAACGAAGTCGTGCGCACCGGCGGCGACGCGCGGGTCGACGTTTCCACTCGACGTGACCGTGCCCGTCCCGCCTCCGGAAACCGTGACGGTCCGAGTCCCCGAGCGAGTCTCGTGTCCGACCGCCCACCCGGCGATCCCCGCCGCAAACGCGAGTCCGAGCGCGCTCAGAACAATCACGGCCTCCGCGACCGCTGCTGGAATGTCGCGCTTACGAGCCATCAGCAGCGAACCGTTTCGAGCACGAGGGGGGTCCGATCCTACTCCGGGCATTGCGAGAATGAGCTTGCGAGGATCCCAAGGAAGTGACGCTGATCTGGATTAGGCGGGCGGTTCGGGGCCCGCCGCGCAGGCGGATCATGGAGGCGATGGCCGAGCAGCCACACATAGGCACCTTCGCTGACGCGGATACGAGCCGCGCCCTGCGGAGGGCACGCGTAGACGTTCTTCGCCTCGGCGGCCTTGTCTTCGACCGCGCCATTTTCGAGCCCGGATGGCGCTGGTCCGAGCAGGCCGGCGTTGCACTCTGTACCGAGCGGCACCTCGGATACCTGGTCTCGGGTCGCATGCGGTTTCGCATGGCGGATGACAGCGAGTTCGAGGCGGGCGCCGGAGACGTCTATCTCATTCCGCCAGGACACGACGCCTGGGTTGTCGGTGAGGAGCCGTGCGTCGCCCTCGACATCCACTAAAGGACTAATCGCAATGCGCAGCAAGCTCGAGCCACAGGGCACTTTTTGTGTCATTACGAACCGCCGTTCAGATCTACGTCGACGGGGACGGCGCCAGGCGGAGTGGGTGCCGCTGAACTCACTGTGATGCCGACGTGTTCGGCGAGGAATGGTGCGAGGTAGCGGCCGACGATCTTGCCGGGCGGCCACCAGAGCGGATCGGCGGCCACGGCCGAGGTGTCGCCGGACCCGCCGCTGACGTCGGTTCGCAGGTACGTCGGGCGTCCACCGGTGAGTAGCAGGCCACGCAGGACCGGCCGGAAGGGGCGCGGGGCTACGTCTGCGCCAGCGCGCTCTGCAATCGCCTCCGCGACCGCGTCCGCCTGCTGGGCGGCGATCCCGCCTTGCTTGACCGGGAAGGCGGTGATGTCGCCGGCGGCGTAGACGTCGTCCAGACCTATTACGCATCCGTGGAGATCGGCCGAGACGAAGCCGTGTTGGTTCTGCTGGATGCCTGCGATCGGCTCCCCGCGAAGCCTCGGCAGCGCAACCAGCCGGTCGTATGGCACCTCGGCGGTTGGCGAGAGGCTGAGCACCCCGCCCGATGCGCCGATCGAACGGTTGCCCGCGTGGACGACGACGCCGCGCGCCGCGAGCAGACGTTCCATCGCGTCGCTGGCCGCGGCTCCGAACAACGCGAGCGGGCGGCTCTCCGGAGTCACGAGCGCGACCTCGAATCCTTCGACGCCGCGCTCGCGGAGGCGGGCGGTCGTGAGCAGAACGAGCTCGTACAGCGGGAGCGGCCAAGCGGCCTCGTTCGGAACGGCAAAGACGAGGCGTCGGGCGCTCTCGGCTTCCACCTCCTCGAGGAGGCGCCGGAAGCCCTCTGAGTCCGCTGGCCCTCGGAACGTGAAGGCATTTTCGAATGCCGGCTCCGGCCGCGCCCCTGGCGCCAGTACAAGGACGTCGTACGGGAAGTCGGCCCCGGCCGCCGTCCGGGCGACGTGAGCGTCGGTGTCGACCGAAGCGAGGGAGGCCAGCGCGAACCGCGCGCTGCACGCCGCCGCGACTCCGGCCAGCTCGAACTTTTCCGCGCGGCCGAGGTCGAACGGCTCCGCGACTGCGAGCGGTCGGTACCAGAAGTGCGAGTCGGGCGCGAGCAGGTCGACGTCCACCCGCTCCTCCGCGAGCGCGCGCAGCGCAAGCATCGTTTCGAGCCCGGCAACAACCCCACCGGCGATGACAACCCGCAGTCCGTCGGGAGGCTTCGAGTAATCGCGGGTCATGTTGCCGTCGAGTGTGGGCACGCGCGCCGGCGCCGGCCATCGGGGGCGACGCACAATCCGCCTGCGGGTTTCCCGTAGGCCGGATCGGGGCGAGTCCCGATGTCCTCGAGGCTCGCCTGCGCCGAAGATGACGCTTATGCGTACCAGTTATGGAGTCGTGTGGCAGGAGGGAGACCTCCCGCTCGCACGTGGAAAGCTCGAACTCCTGGGCCAATCGGTCAGGCTCGACGGAGTCGCAGGGACGCAACCGACCAAGCGTGACATCCCCTACGAGAGCCTCGCGGGTGTTCGGGTTGGGCGTTCGGGCGAAGATCGTCTCGACGGGCGCCCCAGCCTCGTTTTGGAGCGCCGCTCGGGGCAGTTGATCTCGATCGCGAGCGTCGCGCAGCCGGGCGTCGTCGCCGAGCTCGCGGAGCGGCTCGCCGCTCTTCAGCTAAGCGGGCACGGCACGGAGCAGCGCACGGCGATCGTTTTGCCCCTCAAGGAGGGCGCGAAGTCGGAGGCCCAGTCGCTTCTTGCCGCCGGGCCGCCCTTCGACCCCGAACACACACACGAATCGAGCGCCACGAAGTCTTCCTGACCGAACGCGAGGTGGTCTTCGTGTTCGTGTCGCCCCTCGGGATCGAGGCGCTCGAGCCGCTCCTCGCCGATCCGGACTTCTGGCGCGGAGCCGCCGCCTGGCGAGAGCACCTCGCCGGTCCGCCGCGGCTGGCCCAGGGCGTCTATTCCTGGGAGCGGTCGGAACCCTCCAATGATCTCTTGTTCTTGCCGACGCCCGGTCCGGGCGACAGCGAGGGCGGCGACATCTTCGGCTCGTAGCTTGGCGCTCGGCCTGCTCGTGCGGCCGGCCGCGATCGCAGGCTGCTTTCTGGGTCAGCCGGACCGTTTCGGGCCGCAGGCCTCTTAGTCCAGGAGCGACCGGGCAGCGCGCGCAGCGACGAGCTCTTCGCGCGCGTGCAGGACGACGACGCGCACCTTCGAGCCCTCCGTCGACACATCGGTGTCGGGCCTGGCCGCGTCGTTAGCCTGAGCGTCCAACTCAACGCCGAGGAACGCAAGTCGGTTGCAGACGCGCCGGCGAACGAGGGCGGAGCCTTCGCCGACGCCCGCGGTGAAGACGAGCGCGTCGAGGCCGCCGAGGGCGACCGCCATCGCCCCGATGGCGGCAGCGATGCGATAGCAGAAGACCTCGAGCGCGAGCCGGGCTGCTTCATCGTTCGCGCGCTCGAGTTCCTCCACCCGCGCCGAGCTTCCCGAGAGGCCGAGCAAGCCGGACCCGCTCTCCAGCGCGGCTTCGATCTCCTCCTGTGACGCGAGCCCGTGTCTGAGCAGATAGAGCACGATCTCAACGTCGATCGAGCCCGGGCGCGTCGCCATCGGCACGCCCTCGAGCGGCGTGAAGCCCATCGTCGTCTCGACCGAACGGCCCTCGCGCACGGCCGTCACAGAGCAGCCGCCGCCGAGATGACAGACCACGAGCCGAGGTACGGGCACCTGCTCGGCCGCCCACTGGACGGAAAGTCCGTGAAAGCCGTATCGGCGAATCCCCCAATCTTCACGCCAGCGGCGGGGCAGCGCGTAGGTAGCCGCTTCCGCGGGGAGCGTCGAGTGGAAGGCCGTGTCGAACACGGCGATGTGGGGGACATCGGGCAGTAGCCGCCGCGCTTCCACGATCGCGCGGAGCGCGGGCGCGTTGTGCAGGGGCGCAAGCTCCGTCAGCCCCCCGAGCTCGCGCTCGACCTCATGGTCGATCAGAACCGGATCGCGGAAACGAGCGCCGCCGTGGACGACGCGGTGCGCGACGGCCTCGACGTCGTCAGGCACGGCCTCGAGGGACTCGACGGGCTCCGTCCCCCCGTCGTCGGCGACCGCCGAGAGCTTCAGGCTGGTCGAGCCGGCGTTGACGACAAGGATGGCGCCCACCCAGCGGTCAGTACGGCCAAGTCCAGTCGCGGACGTCAGAGTGGTCGTCCCCGTGCTCCCGCGTCCAGGCCCGGTGCCGGAGCCGTTCGTCCTCCATCTCCTGGCGCAGGTGTCCGCCCCGGTCAGCGAGTTCCGGTACGCGGTCGATCACATCGATCACGAGGTGGAACCGATCGAGACCGTTGAGCATCACCATGTCGAACGGCGTCGTCGTCGTGCCCTCCTCCTTGTACCCCCGCACGTGCAGGTTGTGGTGGTTCGTGCGCCGGTAGGTGAGACGGTGGATCAACCACGGGTAGCCGTGGTACGCGAATACGATCGGCCGGTCGGTGGTGAAGAGAGCGTCGAATTCGCGGTCGGAGAGACCGTGCGGGTGCTCGGCCTCCGGCTGGAGGCGCATCAGGTCGACGACGTTCACGACCCGAACTTTGAGTTCCGGCAGCCGCTCGCGCAGGATCGCCGCCGCGGCAAGCGTCTCGAGCGTCGGGACGTCCCCGCAGCAGCCGAGCACGACGTCCGGCTCGTCCCGGTCGTCGTCGGTCGAGGCCCATTCCCAGATACCCGCTCCGCGCGTGCAGTGGGTGACCGCGTCCTCCATCGAGAGGTAGTTGAGCGCGGGCTGCTTGCCCGCCACGATCACGTTGACGTAGTCGCGGCTGCGCAGGCAATGGTCGCCGACCGAGAGCAGCGTGTTCGCATCCGGCGGCAGATAGACGCGGATGATCTCCGCCTTCTTGTTGACCACGTGATCGATGAAGCCGGGATCCTGGTGCGAGAAGCCGTTGTGGTCCTGGCGCCACACGTGGGAGCTGAGTAGGTAGTTGAGGGAGGCGATCGGCCGTCGCCAGGGGATCGCACGAGTAACCTTCAGCCACTTCGCGTGCTGGTTGAACATCGAGTCGATGAGGTGGATGAAGGCCTCGTAGCAGTTGAAGAGCCCGTGCCGGCCGGTGAGCAGATACCCCTCGAGCCAGCCCTGGCACAGGTGCTCGGACAGAATCTCGACCACCCGTCCTTCGGGGGCGAGCCCCTCGTCGGTGGGCTCGAGCTCGGCCATCCACACGCGGGAGGTGACAGAGAAGGCGTCATCCAGGCGGTTGGAAGCCGTCTCGTCGGGGCCGAAGAGCCGGAAGTTGTCGGGGTTGGCCTCGATCACGTCACGCAGAAAGGTCCCGAGCACCCGGGTCGCCTCGCTGAAGGTCGTGCCGGGCTTCGCCACCTCGACCGCGTAGTCGCGGAAGTCGGGCAGGACGAGATCCCGTAGCAGGGCTCCGCCGTTGGCATGCGGGTTCGCGCTCATCCGGCGCTCGCCCTCGGGTGCGAGCGCCGCGAGCTCCGGCACGAACCGGCCCTCTTCGTCGAAGAGCTCCTCGGGCCGGTAGCTCCGCATCCAGTCCTCGAGGATCCGGCGATGCGCCTTGTTCTCGCGAACGGCGAGAACGGGGACCTGATGGGAGCGCCACGTGCCCTCGATCTGGACGCCGTCGACCTCCCTGGGACCCGTCCAGCCCTTCGGGGTACGCAGGACGATCATCGGCCACGCGGGCCGCGCCGTCACGCCGTCTTCGCGAGCCTCACGCTGGATCGAGCCGATCTCGTCGAGGGCTTCGTCGAGCGCGCTCGCAAAGTCCTGATGCACCGCCGCCGGGTCCTGGCCGGACACGAGCAGGGGCCGCCATCCGTAGCCGCTGAGGAGAGCGACGAGCTCCGCCTCCGGGATGCGGGCGAGCACCGTCGGGTTCGCGATCTTGTAGCCGTTCAAGTGCAGGATCGGCAACACGGCGCCGTCCGTGCTCGGGTTCAGGAACTTGTTCCCGTGCCAACTCGCAGCGAGCGGCCCGGTCTCGGCCTCACCGTCGCCGACGACACAGGCGACGAGCAGCTCCGGGTTGTCGAACGCCGCTCCGAACGCGTGCGTCAGCGCGTAGCCGAGCTCGCCACCCTCATGAATCGATCCGGGCGTCTCGGGCGCGACGTGGCTGGGAATGCCACCGGGGAACGAGAACTGCCGGAAGAGCTCGCGCAAGCCGTCTTCGTCCTTGCCCACGTGCGAGTAGACCTCGGTGTAGGTGCCCTCGAGGTAGGCATTTGCGACGAGCCCGGGGCCGCCGTGCCCGGGGCCGGTGATGTAGATCGTGCTGAGGTCGCGCGCACGGATGGCTCGGTTCAGATGGACGTAGATCAGATTCAGACCGGGGGTGGTGCCGAAGTGTCCGAGAAGGCGCGGCTTCACGTGCTCGGCCTCGAGCGGCTCTTGCAGCAGCGGGTTGGCGAGCAGGTAGATCTGCCCGACGGAGAGGTAGTTCGCAGCGCGCCAGTAGGCGTCGATCAGGCGCAGCTCCTCCGGGGCGAGCGGGCCGGCGACAGTTTCCGCCTGTGTGCTCACTGCGGCCGACGATCGAAGATAACGAGCACGCTTAGCTGCTCATAGGCGCTGAAGCGGTGGTCGGCGCCGGCCGGAACGAAAACTGTGTGGCCCTCGCGGAGGTCGAGCGCCTGTCCCTCGACGGTCAGCACGCCCCTCCCCTCGAGCACGACGTAGAGCTCGTCGTCCTTGTGGGCCTGCTGGCGGTCGGGCTCGGGAGCGACGAGGACGTAGACGCCGACCTCGAGGCCCGGGGAGCTATGGACGACCTCATAGCCGCCGCTCCCTTCGGCGAGCCGGCGCCTGACCGCCTCGACGTCGAACGGATGCGCAGCGGCGAGCGCTCCAGCGGCGGGTTCGTTGCCGGGAGCGCTCGTCACAGGCTGCACTCTGCCCGATTTGGGCCGGTGCTGTTCAGCTCACCTTCACGGTCAAGCGCAGGACGTTGTCCTCGCCGATTGTCTTCATCATCTTCATGTTCGGGTAGTCCTCGCCGGCCTTCGTCTTGAACTTGTAGACGCCGGCCTTCGAGAAGCGAACGGTGACCGAGGCGCTCATGTGGTTCATGCTCGCCTTGCCGACGAACTTGACGGCGGGGCCGCTCTTCTTGATCAGCGTGTGCGACATCACGTCGTTGTTCGTGAACGTGATCGAACCGCCGCGCGCGAGCTTCGTGCTGATCGAGGCCTTGAACGCGCCGCCGTTCGTAGACCAGCTGTGACAGCCACGCGTCTGATGGCGGATCGTCACGCTCCCGTGCTTGGCAGCCGGTGCGGCGCCGGCGGCGGTGAGTCCAGCGACGACGCTGAGAGCCGCGAGAAAGACGAGTAGACGCTTCATGGTGTTGCTCCTTTCGCTTGTCGTTCCACGGAGTCTCGGCGGACGGGGCCGAAGTGCCATCCGGCCCCGCGCGTAACCGGCCTTCGTCGTTTCCGCGCGGCTGCTGCGGGTTTTCCGCAGGTACCAGCTCTTGAGCGAGCACCGTCGCTGACGGGCCCTCAGCCGGATCCCAGCGTCGACGCCGACGTACCGGTCCCGGAGCCCGTTACGCTCAGCGCGTGTCGGCGGCCACTCCCAGCCAGGACCGGTTGCGCTCCCTCGTCGACGCCGGGCTCGCGGTCACCTCGGAGCTCTCGCTCGACAACCTGTTGCAACGCCTCGTGGAGACGGCGGCCGAGCTGACGGGAGCGAGGTACGCCGCGCTCGGCGTGATCGATCGCAGCGGCTCGCAGCTCGAGCGGTTCCTGACGATCGGGATCGACGCAGAGACCCAGGCGGAGATCGGCGATCCGCCGCACGGCCGCGGAATCCTGGGCGTGCTGATCCGCGACGCCAAGCCGTTGCGCCTCCACGATCTCGGCGACGACCCGCGCTCGGTCGGATTCCCGCCAAACCACCCGCCGATGCGGTCGTTCCTCGGCGTCCCCATCCTCCTGCGCGGGGTGGCGTACGGGAACCTGTACCTGACCGAGAAGCAAGGAGGAGAGGACTTCAACGAAGAGGACCAGGAGCTCGTCGGCCTGCTCGCCGCGCAGGCGGCGGTCGCGATCGAGAACGCGCGCTTGTACGAATCGGCGACGCGCTGGTCGCGCCAGCTCGAGTCTCTCAACGAGGTCGGCAACGCCCTCGCGACCGAGACCGACGTCGACCGGCTGCTCAACCTGCTCGTGAACCGGTTGCGCGACCTGATCGACGCGAGGCGCGTGCTCGTCCTTCTGCCCGCGGGCGGGGACGAGTTGCGGTTCGCCGCCGCCGCCGGGGAGGGCGCGGAGGAGCTCCTCGGGCAGACGATCCCGCGCACGAACTCCAAGAGCGGCCGCGTCCTGGAGCGCAGGCGGAGCGAGCGGACCGACTCACTGCTCGACGATCCTGAGGTCGACCCCGACGTGACACGCAGGCTCTCGGCGCGTACGGGACTCTGGGTTCCACTCGTGGCCCACGACCGCGCGATCGGCGTGATCGCCGCGCACGACAAGCTCAGCAACGACGCGCGCTTCAGCGATGACGACCTGCGACTTGCCGAGACCTTCGGAGCGCGGGCCGCCGTGGCGGTCGATCTCTCCGAGCGAGTGGCGAGAGACTCGCTCAGGCGTGTCGTCGAGGCGCAGGAGCTCGAGCGCCGGCGCCTCGCACGCGAGCTCCATGACGAGACCGGGCAGGCGCTGACCTCGATCCTGCTGGGATTGCGATCGCTCGAGGATGCCCTCGAGTCCGAAGGCTCACGAACGGCCGCCGGAGAGCTCCGCGATCTCGTGGTCTCGACGCTCCAGGACGTCCGTCGGCTCGCCGTCGAGCTTCGTCCCAAGGCGCTCGACGACTTCGGGCTCGTTCCGGCGCTCGAACGGCTGACCGAGGGCTTCGCCGAGCAGACCGGCATCGCAGTCGACCTCGAGGCGGCGCTCGTGGAGGAGCGGCTTCCGGCGGAGGTGGAGACGGCGCTGTACCGGATCGTTCAGGAGTCGCTGACGAACGTGATCAAGCACGCGCGCGCGAAGCGGGTCAGCATCCTGGTCACACGCAGACGGGGTAGCGTCATGGCCGTGATCGAGGACGACGGCGAGGGATTCGACCCCGCGCAGGTCGGGGAAGAGGGCTACGGTCTCGTCGGCATGCGTGAACGGGTCGCGCTCTTCGACGGCCGCCTGCAGATCGAGTCGAGCGCTGGCGGCGGCACGACGCTTGCCGTCGAGGTGCCGGTGACGTGAGCGTGCGGATCCTGATTGTGGACGACCATGCGGTCGTGCGCTCGGGCCTGCGCATGCTCCTCCAGGCCGAAGACGACCTCGAGCCCGTCGGCGAGGCCGGAACGGCGCGGGACGCGATCTTAGAGGCGCGATCGCTCAAGCCGGACGTGATTCTGCTCGACGTAGTCATGCCCGATCAGAGCGGTCTCGAGGTGATCCCTCAACTCCTCCACGAGCGCCCGGAGACAAAGATCCTCGTACTCTCGATGCAGGACGACCCTCAGTACGTTCGCCAGGCCTTCTCGGCCGGAGCCAGCGGCTACGTACTGAAGGAGGCTGCCGACACCGACCTCGTCGCCGCCGTCCGGGAGGTCGCGAAAGGCGGACGCTACGTCCACCCGGAACTCGGCGCACGCCTCGTCGCGGCCGAGACCGAAGCCGCGAGACGCGCCGAGGAGGATCCGCTCTCCGACCGTGAGCGCGAGGTGCTCCGCCTGCTCGCGCTGGGCCACACGAACCAGGAGATCGCCAAGCAGCTTTACATCTCGGTTCGCACGGCCGAGACGCACCGCGCCCACATCATGCAGAAGCTGCGCCTCGAGAGCCGCGCCGAGCTCGTCCGCTACGCGCTCGCCCACGGTCTGCTTGACGCGGCCGCCGACCCGGGCGCCTGAGAGGGGGAGGGGGCCGCCCGAGAGCGGCCCCTTTCCGTGGTAGACGACGTTGCTAGTGACTCATCGTGCCGCTGACGTTGCCGACATTCAGCAGGCCGACCTGGCCCTGGTCGACGGCGGCAAAGGCGTGCGAGACGAACGGGTACAAGCCCGGCTTGTCGATCCTGACGTCGAACACTCCGCCTCCACCCGCGGGCACGGGCACGGTCTGCACGTTGTGCAGCGCCTCGGAGGGGCGCCTCGAAGGCGCCCCGTTGGTTTGGACGCGACGGAAGAACCGCCTGCGGTTATTCGCTGACCGTGGCTGCCACCTTCGCGTGCTTGCGCAGGAACGTCAGCGCGGTCTGGGGATTCCGGAGCGCCCCGCCGATGGCGAGGATCGCGAACCCGATCCCGGAGAGCAGCAGCGCGATCCCGACGACGATTCCGAAGATCGAGAGCTGATCGGCCATGTAGCTCGTGTTGAGCGCAGTCGACAACGCGGTCTCGGTGACCCAGACGTTGCGCCGGGCGTTGTCGACCGGCTGCTTCGTCTTCGGGTCGACGAGCGCGTACTTCGGGTCGTTCGTCCCCCCGATCCCGTCGGTCAGGTTCGCCGGAGTGCCGGGCTTGGCCATGTAGCGGCCCATCTGCGCATAGGTGAGGCCATTCGTCGCCTCGAGCGCGTGGATGCGCATGTAGCCCGCGAACGCGCGCGCGCGATCGCCGCTGTTGATCGGCTTGTTCGCGACGGCGCTCGTCGGGAAGCTGATGTTCCCCTTGAGCCCCGCCTTCGCGGCCTCGGCCTTGATCGCGGCCGGCGTCATGTCGGGGGTGCCGACGATCTTCTCCTGCTTCAGGCTGTCCTGGACGGTGGACCGGCCGTTGAAGCCCAGCACGATCGCGCCGATTCCGAACGCGATCAGGATGGCCGCCGCCACGACGCCTCCGATCTCGAACAGCTTCCTCATCACAACTCCTTCCGTCGCGGCCGAGGCGGTTCTGTGCTTCGGCCTGTGCTTGCAGTGTCGACCCCGCGTCGCGCTGTGCCATCGGGACGGCTCCGCAGCGTGGTTGCGGGGATGTCCTGCGCGCGTTGCGGTTCTTCCGCGCCTCAGGCGAGCTGTGCGAGCAGGCGTCCGTACTGCTCGAGATGCCGGTCGCCGAGGAACTCCGCGCCAGCTCTGGCACGGGCGTTCGCGCCGAGCCGGGCGGCGCCCCCGCGGTCGCGGAGCAGGCTCTCGACGGCGCCTCCGAAGCCCACGAGATCCTCCGGATCGTCTATGAGCAGCCCATGCTCGCCATCGACTATCTGGTCAGCGATCCCGCCGACGGCGCTCGCGACGATCGGGCGCGTCTTCCACATCGCCTCCGCGACGGTCAGACCGAAGCCTTCGGCGAGACTCTTCTGGACAACCACGGCCGCGTGCCGCTGGAGCGCGTTCACGATCGCGGCCGCCTCGTCGGGATCGGCCATCGGCGTGCAGGCCAGGTGGACGCGGCTGCGAACGGCATGCGGGAGCGCGCGCCAGCGGTAGACGCACTCGTCGAGCACGGCAGCCGCTTCGGGATCGTCCGCCACGCCCGTCCGGTCAGCGCCTTCGCCCAGCGACAGCCGCGTTCGTGCCGCTTGGTAGGAACTACACGCCCGCATGCCCGTGTACAAGCGCTATCGAGCAGTGTTCGACTGTCGCTCGATGCTGTCGCAGGCTTCGTGAGGATGCTCTCGCCACGGGCTGCTCGTCATCACAGGGTTGACAGCGGAAGCCGCTCCTGTCAGCCTCTGGCACGTCAACCTTCGGATGACAGGGAGTCGCGCTGGAACAGCCGCCGCTGATCCGGGATGCCTTCGCACTGCTCGGGCGCGAGGAGGAGGACGCGCTCCTGCGCCTGGCCGCGCTCCGCACGCTCCGCGGCTGGCTCGGCGAGCAAGAGCGGGCCGCCCTGGCGGCGGCCCGGGCTCAGGACTACAGCTGGGAGGAGATCGGCAGGGCGCAGGGACGTCCGCGCCAGGCAGTCCAACGCCAGGCCAGGCAGCGGCCGCAGCGACCGCGGGTTCCGGGTCTGACCGCGCCCGACTTCGTCGGGGTCGCGACGCCCGAGCTGCAGGTCTGGCTGCGCTTCTGGAGCGCTCCCGAGCGGAGGCCAGAGGGCCCGGAGGAGGCCGCCCGCGACCCGAAGGGGGAGCAGGAGAGGATCCGGGCCGAGCTGCGGGCGCGCGCAGGCCTCGGCGGCGCCGGCCCCGGCCGCCCCCCGATGCGCTAGGTCGCCCGCGAGGCCGGAATCGGAGCTCGAGCCGACCGCGGCTGCGAGCCGGGGCCAGCGAGGAGGCCTGATCCCGCGGCACGAACCGCACGATGCTCCGGGAGGCGCACGCAAGAGATGGCAATCGCGCCCCCGGTCGGGTCTCGGTCGCACTTCCGCCTATCTACGGGTGGTCGGGCGGCAAGGGTCGCGTCGCACTTCCCGCAAAATGCGACACGCGGGCCTCTGGATGGCGGCATCGCGTCTCAGCGCGCACCGGATCGCCCGGACTGACCGCAAGAAGGCGCGAGAAGGGGCGCGGCCCCCGCTCCTGTTGACTGTCCGGCCCAACGGCGGGAGACTCGTCGCAGCCAGAAGGCAAGGCAGATGGGACAGGCGCTCGTTCACCTGTGGCATATGATCAAGTACGGCGGCTGGCTCGCCGTCATTGCGATCTTCCTAACCATGTGGGCGGGCGGCGAGCCGAGCTGTAGCGTGACTCCGCCAGCTGCCGGG
>WNGD01005112.1_pt1 | contig 12794 bp, 13 predicted proteins | sample 5400671 | NCBI WGS metagenome assembly WNGD01 (sample SAMN13153369, study PRJNA577476) | soil metagenome | isolation source: 40 cm soil or saprolite under grassland replicate 2 | place: USA:California | collected 2016-06-15
CGCTGCGGCGACCTCCGCAGGCCCGCGCGCGCCTGCAGCTCTCCGGGGGGACGGTGCAGCCTACGGGCGCGCGCGTGGCCGAGGACGCGGGAGCCGCAGCGGCACCCCCCCCGCCGCCGCGGTGGCACTCGCTCTCGCGCTCTTACTCGCACACTCGCGGCTCCATCTCCCGCAGCCGCGCCTCCAGCTGATCCCCGCCCGCGCTCGTGGCGCGCCCGCGGGCCGCGCGCAGCAGCTCGCATGCTTGCGCCTTCTGCCCGTCCTCGGCGAGCAGCGTCACCTGCGCGACGCGCGCCTCGTACCAGGCGGTGCCGCCCGGTGGGCTCGCGTCGAGGACGCTCCGCCAGTAGGCGAGGGCGTGTGCGCGGTCGCCCTGCGCGGCGGCCGCGCGCGCCGCGCCGCGGAGCGCCTCGGCCGACGCACCGTCCGTCTTGAGCACCTCCTCGTAGAGCGCGCGCGCCGCGGCGGCGTCGCCGGCGCGGAGATCCAGGTCCGCGAGGACGATCCGGCTGCTGGCATCGCCGCTCTCGCGCGCGAGCACGGTGTAGACCTTGCGCGCCAGGGCGAGCGCGGGCGCCTGCTCTTCGGGTGCCGCGCGCTCGGCACGCGCGGCGAGCTCGCGGCCCACGCGCGCGAGCGTGCCGCGCCGCTCGGCGGCGCCGGCGCGCAGCGCGAGGAAGGCGTCGAGGTCGCGGGAGGCCTCCTCGAGCCGCCCGGTCGCGACGCGCGCCGCGAGGCGGAGCTCGAGGGCGCGCGGGTGGAGGTCCTTCGCGTCGGGGTAGCGCTGCTCGAAGCCGTCGAGCAGCTCGACCACCGCGCCCTGGTCGGGCGGGGTGGCGCCCGCGGCCACGGCGGCGCCGAGGAGCGTGGCGCGCGCGCCGAGCCCCTTGTCGGAGGCGTCGTGCACGAAGGTGCGGAGCGCGGCCAGCACCTCCTTGCGTCCCTCGTTGCCTTTGCCCAGCGTGAGGACCCGGCACTCGAGGTCGCCGAGGCGCGCGCGCGCGGCGAAGGGGCCCGCGCCCACCTGGCCGTACTCGGCCCCGGCGCGCTGGCAGTCGCCGCGCGCGCGGTGCAGCTCGGCGAGGAGGTAGCGCGCCTCGGCGGCGCCCTCGGCCCTGGGATAGGCGGAGAGGTACGCGTCGAGCGCCTGCTCGTAGGCCGGCGTGAGCGACGCGTCGCTGGCGCGTGCGACGTCGAGGGCGCGGAAGCGGTAGTAGGCGGCGTCGCGCGCGTGCCCCGAGTCGGGGAACTCGCGGAGGAGCGTCGCGAAGCGCTCCGCCGCCTCGCGCGCCTGGCCCGTGTTCAGGCGGCAGCCGGCGTCGAGGTAGAGGATCTCCGGGCGGAGGCGGGCGCGGGCGCCGTCGTGCACCCCCTCGCTCGCGTCGGCGAGGGGCGGCACGTCGCCGCAGCGGCCGCGGTCGACGGCGAGCTGGGCCAGGAGGAAGAGGCCGTAGGTCGAGTGGACGCCGGCTGGCGCGCCCCCGCCCAGCTTCTCCGCCACCAGGCTCGACACGCGCGCCGGCCACGGCCCGCCGCGCGCGGCGAGGCCGCGCGCCAGCGCGGTCGCGTCCTTCTCGACGGCCGCGTCCCCGGCCGTGGTGCGCGGTAGGAGATCGCCCAGGCGGGCGAGGAGGGCCTCGGGGTCCTCCTCGGCGGAACCCTTCCTGCCGCTCGCTCGCCGCCGCGCCTCCTCGAGCGCGGCGCGCGCCTTGGCGCCCACCTGCGGCGTGTCGGCGGCGGCGGAGAGGTCCTCGATCGCCTTCGCCGTGTCGCCGAGCTCGAGGAAGGCGAGGCCGCGGCCGTAGAGGCTGTCGGCGTAGATCTCGGGCACCTCGTTCACGAGCAGGAACTGCGAGAAACCCTCGACCGCCTTCTGGAGGAGCGCCTTCTTCTTCGCCGCGTCGCCGGTGAGCAGCGCGCCGTGGTAGCGCACCCAGGCGAGGTGGTAGGCGGCGACCAGCGACATGACCTCGGGCTCGCGGAAGCGCGGGCTCCGAAAGAGCTCCTCCAGGTCGCCGTCGCGCTCGATCACCTCGTCGCGCATGCGGTCGAGGCGCCCCTGGAGGGCGGCCTGGAAACGCGCCAGGTCGGCCTCGAGCCCGGGCCAGGTGGCGGCCGCGCGCTCGCGCTCCCCGTGCTCGAGGAGCGCGTAGAAGGCGCGGCTCCGCTGCTCGAGCTGGGCGAGCGTCGCGCGCTCGCCGCCCTCCTGGGCGCGCGCCGGCGCCGCGGCCGCCAGCGCCGCGGCCAGCGCCGCGACCGCGAGCGCCGTCACTCGGAGGCCAGGGCGAAGCCGGTGGCGCCCGCCTCCTTGGCGAGCCCGAGCACGCGTACCACCTCGCCCAGCACGACCTGCCGGTCGCCGGCTAGCACGACCACCTTGTCCGGGCTGCGCGCGAGCGTGTCGCGCAGCACGCTCGCCAGCGAGGCGTCGTCGCTCGGGACCGGCCGCTCGTTCACGAACACCTCGTGCGCGGGCGTCATGGTGACGAGCACGCCCTTCGGCTGGTCCTCGCTCTCGGCCGCCTTGGGGAGATCGACGTCGGCGGCGGGCCTCACCATGGCCGAGGTGGTGATCATGAAGATGATGAGCAGCACGAGGAACACGTCGGTCAGCGGCGTGACGTTGATCTCGGCGACGATGTGGCCGCGCGTGTGCCCCTTAAACAGCGCCATGGCCCCTCCGCGCCGCGGCCATCGCCTCGACCAGGCGCGCGCAGCCGATGCGGAGCGCCCCGTCGATGCGCTCCACGCGGTTCTGGAGGTAGTTGTAGAAGACGAGCGAGATGATGCCGATGGCGAGCCCGAGGGCAGTGGCGATGAGCGCCTCGGAGATGCCGCCCGCCACCACGCCGAAGCCGCCGGTGCCGACGATCGCCATGCTGTGGAAGGCCCGCATGATGCCGACCACGGTGCCGAAGAGCCCGATGAAGGGCGCCGAGGAGCCGATCGTGCCGAGGACCCAGAGGTAGGCCCCGCAGCCCTCGATCTCCTCGAACTGGCGCTCGTCGGCCACGCGCTCGAGCTCCTCGCGCGCCGCCTCGGGGGCCGCGCCGAGCACGTCGCCGAACACGCGCCGCGCCGGGCAGAGCCGGTGCCGGCGCACCGCCTCGGCGGCGCCGGTGAGGTCGCCGCGTGCCAGCAGCGGGACCAGCTCGGCGGTGAGCGAGCCGGTCGAGGACACCGCGCCGCGCAGCGTCCACAAGCGCTCGAGCACCACGCCCAGCATGACGATCGAGCACACGATCAGCGGGTAGGTCGAGATCGCCGCCTGGTGGATCAGGTGGACGAAATCGAGATTCACGTTTTCCATCGCGATTCTCCTTTGCGCATCAGAAGCCGCGCGCGATGCGCGCCACGTCGCGCTCCCAGCTGGGCCCGAAGGTGAGGACGAGGAGATGGCGGACGAGCACGCTCTGCTGGCCCATGGCGATCATCTGCCCGCCGCCCTCCCGGGCCATCTCGCCGAAGCTGGCGCTCACCTCCTTGTAGAAGTCGGGGAGCGGCGAGACCTCCTTCAGGTCCTCGTTGTGGAGCCACCTGGCCATCTGCCGCTCGAACTCCTCGTGCAGCATGAGGCTCACGTCGATGGTGCTCACCACGCCGCCCTTCGCGCGCCAGTCGGCGATCAGCTTCGTGATCGCGGGCACGTCCTGCGGATGGGGCGGCGAGCTGCCGACCAGGATGATGACCTTCTTCGCATCGGCACGCCACTTGAGCTGCCGCATTGCGCACTCGAGCCCGTCCTTCACCGCCTCCTCCCAGTCCCCGCCGCCCTCGGCCACGATGCCGTCCAGGAAGGCCTGCACCTTCTTCACGTTGAAGGTGAGGTCCGTCCATTTGACGACGAAGGCCTCGCTCTGCCGGGGGCCGCCCTTCGCGCCCTGGTCGTCGTCGCGGTCGCGGTAGGTGACCGCGCCGACGCGCGCGGTCGGCACCAGGCGCTGCATGGTGGCGGCGAGGTCGTCCATGCGGCGCTTCAGGTCGTCGATCACGCTCTGCATGCTGCCGGTCGAGTCGATGACGATCGCGACGTCGAGCCCGACCTTTCGGAGGCTGCCCACGTATCTCCCGAAGGAGGTGCCGAGCGACCAGCCGGCGCCTCCGCCGCCCCCGCCGACGCCGAAGCCGCCCGCGCCGGCGCCCGCCGACGCGAAGCGGGAGCCGAGATCGATGCCCGAGCCGACCGGCCGCGCCGGCCGCGCGAAGGGCACGACCGGCGAGGTGGACCGCGGCACCGCCGGCGGCGGCATGACGATCGCCTGGGCTGTCGTCGGCCTGAGCAGCTCCTTGAGGGCCTGCTCGGCGTTCGGATCGCTCGGCGGCACCGGCGCGGGCAGGTCCTGGAGCGAGAAGATCTCCCGCCGCCGCTTCTGGCCGAGGCCCGTGCCGCCGCCCGACCCGATGCCGAAGCCGGCACCGATGCCGAGGCCGAAGCCGCCGCCCGCGCCGAGCACGTCGAAGAGGACCATGAGGGCGAGGAGCGCATGCGCCGCCGTCGAGACCCCGAGTGCGGCCAGCAGGCGGCGCGGGCGCGGTCCGGTCGTCGTGTCGAGCGAGGTGAGCGTAGGATCTATGGCTGCCCCGGAAAGCGAAAAGCTGTCAAGGCGCACACCGGCCCGCTCTCACCATCGGAGCCGCGCGCGCAGCGCCCGCGTCTGCGCGCGGCTGAGCGCGACCTCGCTGCGCGCCCCGTCGCGCATGACGAGCTTGTAGCGGCCGGCGAACCAGGGGACGATCTCCTTCACGTGCGCGAGGTTGACGAGGTTCGACTTGTGGGCGCGGAAGAAGAGCGCGGGGTCGAGCCGCTCCTCGAGCTCGCGCAGCGTGTAGTTGGTCATGAAGGCGCGCTCGGCGGTGTGCGCGTAGACCAGGCGGTACTCGACCCCGAACCAGAGCACGTCCGTGACCGGCACGATCAGGATGCGCTTCCCGCTGTGCACCGGGACCTGGCTCACGTAGACTTTGCGCTGCTCCTCCAGCCGTTTGAACACACTCTCCCAGTCGGGGGCGCTGTTGTTCGCGGCGCCGAGGCGCGCGCGCACGCGGCCCACCGCCTCTTCGACGCGCCGGCGGCCGAACGGCTTCAAGAGGTAGTCCACCGCGCCCACCTCGAAGGCGCGGATCGCGTACTCGTCGTAGGCGGTGGAGAAGACGACGTGCGGGGGGGGCTCGCGCAGCGCCTTCAGCACCTCGAAGCCGCCCATGCCCGGCATCTGGACGTCAAGGAAGACGAGGTCCGGGCGCTCCTCCTCGATCAGCTTGAGGGCCTCCACGCCGTCGACCGCCTGGCCGAGCAGGCTCACGTCGTGCAGCCCGGAGAGGAAGCCGACCAGGCGGTCGCGTGCCAGCTTCTCGTCGTCGACGACGAGGATGCGGATGGCGCCCATCGCTACGCCGCCGCCTCGGCGGGACGGAGCGGGAGGCGGAGCCGCACCCGGGTGCCGCTCCCGGGCGCGCTCGTGATCTCGGGCAGGTGGGCGGGGCCGTAGAGCCGCGCGAGCCGGTCGCGCAGGTTGCGGAGCCCGATGCCGTGCTCGTACACGCGCTCGAGGGCCGTGTCCGGCATGCCGAGGCCGTCGTCGCCGACGCTGAGCTCGAGGCAGCCGTCGGCGAGGCTGGCGTCGATGCGCACCGTGCCGCCGCCGCGCTTGCGCGAGAGGCCGTGCCTCACCGCGTTCTCGACCAGCGGCTGCAGGATCAGGTTCGGGATCAGGTGCTGGAGGCTCGGCGGGTCGACGTGCGTCTCGACCCGCAGGCGGTCGCCGAAGCGGGCACGCTCGATGTCGAGGTAGGCGCGCGCCATCTCGAGCTCCTCGGCGAGCGGCACGAAGTCCTTCTCGCCGTAGCGGAGCACGTAGCGGAACATCTCCGCCAGCCGCTCGACGCACGCCTCGGCCCGGTCGGGGTCGGCGCGGATGAGCTGCGCGATCGAGTTCAGGCTGTTGAAGAGGAAGTGCGGGTTGATCTGGGCGCGGAGCGCGGCGAGCTGCGCGGTCGCGGCCAGCTCGACGAGCTCCTGCTCGCGGTGCCGGAGCCCGAGCACGCGGTGCCAGTACTGGTGGTAGCCGATCAGCGCCAGGAGAACGGTCGGGATGACGGGGGCGAAGGCATACAGGCGCACCAGCATCTGCTGCTGCTCGGGGGTGGCCGTGAGGTGCTTGTCGACGCCGCCCGGCGCCCCGAAGAGCGAGGGCGCACCGCGCAGGGTGGCGATCAGCTCGGTGGTGAGCGCGGAGAGCACGGCGAAGGTGACGAGCGAGACCAGCGCCTGGAGGGTGATCTCCGCGAGCAGCGTGCGCGCGCCGAGGCGCGGGAAGATCCAGCGCCAGAGGGCGTACACGACCGCGGAGTAGCCGAGCGACGGTACGAGGAAGGCGATCGGTGCCGTCCAGGTGCGCCACAGGAAGACGTGGAGGAAGCCCAGCTGGAGGCCGATCGCGGTGCCCGTCCCGAAGACGAGCAGCAGCATGCGGTCGGTCCGGCGCGGTTGCGGCATCGGATCCAGCGCCGGCGGCATGGAGCGGATTGTAGCCCAGGCGCGTCGGCCGCGACCACAGTGGGGCGACGGTGCGCCTGACGCCAGGATCCCGGCGCGAACGGTCGAAACGCGGGCCGATTCGGTCGGCCGGTCGGCTCAGCGGCGCGCGCGGGGACGGAACTTCGGCAGCGTCACCTCGGGCGTGACGTCCTCGAACACGACCTCGACGGGCATGCCGATGGTGACGTCCCCGACCGGGCAGTCGACCAGGTTCGAGACGAGGCGCGCCCCCTCCGCGAGCTCGATCACCACCACCGCATACGGCGCCTCGGCGGCGAAGCCCGGGTGGTAGACCTGGTGCATGATCGCGTAGCTGAAGACGGCGCCGCGCCCGGAGACGGGCGCCCACTCGGCCTCGCGCGAGAGGCAGCGGCTGCAGAGCTCGCGCGCCGGGAAGCGATACGCGCCGCAGCCGCGGCAGCGCTGCACGACCAGCTCGTGGCGGCGCGCGGCCTCCCAGAAGGGCGCCATCTCGCGCGTGATCTGCGGGAGGGGCTTCGTGTAGGCCGCGGTCACGACGGCTCCCGGGCGAGGATGAGCGTCGAGTGCGTGGAGAGGACGCCGCCGTTCCCGGAGACGAGCGCCACGTCGTGCGCGGGCACCTGGCGCCGCCCGCCCTCGCCGCGCACCTGGATGACGCCTTCCGAGACCGGCGTCATGCCCCACATGTAGAAGCTCGAGAGCTGGCCGCCGCCGGTGTTCACCGCGAGCCGGCCGCCGGGGCCGCTCACGGCCTCCGCCACGAAGGGGCCGCCCTCGCCCTTGGCGCAGAAGCCGTAGTCCTCGAGCGTCACGAGCACGGTGAAGGTGTAGCAGTCGTAGAGCTCCACCACGTCCACGTCGCGGAGCGTGAGGCCGGCCATGCGGAGCACCGGCTCGCGCGACAGCACGGCGCCCGAGGAGAGCGTGTCCGAGGGGTCGCCGCCCATGTGCCCTTGCGCCATGCCGCGGATGTAGACCGGGGGCCGCCTCGAATCGCGCGCCCGCTCGCGGCCGGTCACGATGACGGCGAGGCCGCCGTTCGAGACCAGGCAGCAGTCGAAGAGATGGAACGGCTCGACGATCCAGCGCGAGCGGTGGTAGTCCTCGAGCGTGAGCGGCTGCTCGTGCATCTGGGCCGCGGGGTTCAAATTGGCCCACTTGCGCTGCGCGACGGCGACCGCGCCCAGGTGATCCTGCGTCGTGCCGTACCGGTGCATGTGCCGGCGCGCGACCAGCGCGTACATGGCGTTCACGCCGAAGTAGCCGTACGCTGCCTCCCAGCCGCGCACGAAGCCGTACGCGCTGCCGCTCAAGCTGCGTTGGCCCTCGGGCTTCTCGGGCTTGAGCGGCGCGTCGGAGAACACGCACGCGACCGTGGTCGCGAGCCCCGCCGCGATCGCCTGCGCGGCGTGCTGGATCATGGCGCACGCGGTCGCGCCGCCGAGGTTCATGGTGGCGGAGAGGCGGAGGTCGCGGAGCCCCATCGCCTGCTGGAGCTGGAAGGAGCCCATGCCCATGTCGGCCCAGGCGAGGCCGGGGTTCAGGAGGAGCCCGTCGAGGTCCTTACGCTCGAGGCCCGCGTCCGCGAGCGCGAGCTGCACGGCGTCCACCGCGAAGCCGACCGGCGTGTTGCCGTAGACCCGCCCCTGCGGCGTGATGCCGAGGCCGACGATGGCGGCGGCGCCGGAGAGCGGATGGGCCATGCGGCGGCTCTACGGCGCGGGCACCGCGGCGGTCACGCCGCGAGCGCCGAACCGCCGCGACTCGCCGTGGCGCAGCACGGCGACACGCTCGGTGAGCCCGCGCTCGCCGGCCAGCTCCTCGAGCCAGCCGACCGGCTCGTCGATCGGCTCGTAGGAGACGACGAACGTGCCCCAGTGGATCGGCACCATGTGGCGGGCATCGAGGTCGACCAGCGTCTGCAGCGCGTCCTCGGGGTTCATGTGGACGCGGCGGAAGGCGGGCGGTTGGTAGGCGCCGATCGGGAGGAGCGCCACGTCGATCGCCCAGCGCCGGCCGTAGTCGCGGAAGCCGGGGAAGTAGGCAGTGTCGCCGGGGAAGAAGACGGTGCCGTCGCGGTGCTCGACCAGGAAGCCGGTGTAGCCGCGGTCGTCGGGCCAGAGGTTGCGCGTGCCCCAGTGCTTGACGGGCAGTGCGGTGACGCGCACGTCGCGGATCGTCACCGTGTCGCCCCAGGCGAGCTCGATCACGTCGCGGTAGCCGCAGCCGGAGACCAGGTCCGCGAGGTTCTTCGCCACCACCGCGACCGTGTCCGTCTTCGGGAGGCGCCGGTGCGTCGGCACGTCGAGGTGGTCCATGTGGCCGTGCGAGACGAGGACCACGTCGAGCGGGGGCAGCCCCGCGAGCGGGACGCCGGGCTCGACGAGGCGCTTCGGGAGGATGAGCCGCGAAGAGTAGACCGGATCGGTGAGCAGCGCCACGCCGTCGAAGCGCACCAGGACGGTCGCGTGGCCGACGAAGGTGACGCTGATCCCGCCCGCGGGCTCGGCCGGCACGCCCGCGCCGACGGGCGCGGCCGTCGGCAGGATGAGCGAGCGCGCCATCAGCCCGAGCATGCGGCCCGGGCGGTAGTCCTCGGCCGCGCCGGCCATGCTAGCGGAGCAAGATGATGAAGTGCCGGCGCAGGAGGTCGGCCTGATCCTGGACCGAGGCGCTCCGGCGTGCCGCCATGAGCACGTCGAACAGCTCGCGGTCGCCCGCCTCCTTGCGCGTGGCGGCGTCCTCGTGCAGCGCGTCCAGTATCTCGTGGATCACGCGCGGGATCTCGCGCTGCGGGATGACCAGATCGCCGCGGCCGAGGGTGCCGCTCCAGTTCGACGCGTAGGGGCGGAGCACGTTGAGGATGCGCTCGGTGACGCTGCGATCGCTCCGCATGCTGGCTACCGCCGACAATAGTCGCGTGCCGGCGCACACGCAAGGCACTTCTGCGCTTGCGAGGCGCCGAGCGAGCCGCTACCCTCCGCGGTGGAGGAGGGGGCGGCATGGTGACCACCTTCCAGCCGACCACGGCGTCGGCGGCGGTCGAGGGGCTGCCGCAGGTGTTCGATCCCGCGGCTGCGGCGGGGGTCGAGGCCGTGATCCTGTTCGACCTCTCGGGCCGCGAGCCCGGGCAGTGGACGGTCGTCCTCCACGACGGCACCTGCCGGGTGATGCACGGGCGCACGATGGAGCCGACGGTCACCCTCATCATGGACTCCGACGTGTGGCTCGCCATCGCGCGCGGCGAGAAGAGCGGGCGCGAGGCTTTCATGAACGGCGAGTATCAGGTCAACGGCGACCTGGCGTTCATGATGCGGTTCGGGAAGATCTTCCCGGTGAGCTGACCGGCGGGGGGTGCGCGGCGGCGGGGGCGGCATCTCGGCTCCCGCTCCGGCGCCGCTCGCCGGGGCGGCTCGATCGCCCGTCGCGTGCGGCGCCGTCGAAGGTCGCTTCGACGCCACCCCCACCGCCGGGCGGGCGCCGGGCTTGCGGGCCGACCGTCCCGCGGCGGGGGAACCCCTTGACGGCCGCAGGCGGGGTCCCCTACGTGTCGGGGCATGAAGATCTTCATGTTCCACTTGATGCCGTGGGCCCATCTGCCCGCCTCGTACGAGGGGCCGGCGTGGGTGAAGTGCCCGAACAGCCATTACGACGCCCGCCGCGGCCACGACCTCTACAACCGCTACATCGACGAGCTGATGCGCGCGGAGGCCCTCGGCTTCGACGGGGTGTGCGTCAACGAGCACCACGCCAATGCCTACGGCAACATGCCCTCGCCCAACCTGATCGCGGCCATCCTCGCGCGCCAGACCGCGCGCATGCGCATCGCCGTGGTCGGCAACGCCCTCCCGCTCTACAACCCGCCCATCCGCGTCGCCGAGGAGTACGCCATGATCGACGTCATCTCGGGCGGGCGGCTCATCGCGGGCATGGTGGTCGGCGGCGGGCCCGAATACTACTCCAACGGGCTCAACCCGGCCGAAGCGCGCGGGCGCTTCAACGAGGCCCTCGACCTGATCCTGCGCTGCTGGACCGAGCCGGGCCCCTTCGTCCACAACGGGAAGCATTACAAGCTCCGCTACGTGAACCCGTGGCCAACGCCCCTCCAGAAGCCGCACCCGCCCATCTGGATCCCCGGCGCGGGCAGCTACGAGACCATGGACTTCGTGGCCAGGCGGCGCTGGGCCTACATGGGCATCCCCTACTTCCACAAGCGGGTCTTCAAGAAGAACTTCGACTACTTCCGCGAGGCGTGCGCGAAGGAGGGCTACACCGCCGCGCCCGAGCAGATGGGCTGGCTCGTGCCGGTGTACGTGGCGGAGAGCGACGCGCGGGCACGCGAGGAGTACGAGTCGCACCTCTGGTACTTCGCGCGCAAGCTGCTCCCCGGCATCAACATCACGCCGCCGGGCTACACCTCGGCCCGCTCGGCGCTCAAGGTGCTCGGCGCCTTCGGCGACTTCATGCTGAACGTGAACACCTGGGACGAGATCGTCGCGGGCGGCTACGCGATCGTCGGCAGCCCCGCCACGGTGCGCGAGCAGATGGCGGAGATGGCACGCTGGCTCGGGGTCGGCAACGTGCTGACGCTCCTCCAGCTGGGCACGCTGCCCGCCGACCTCACGCGCAGGAACATGGAGCTCTTCGCCGCCGAGGTGATGCCCCACCTCCGGCGCGAGCTCGACCTGCCGGTCGCGCCGGCCGCGGCCGCCTCCGGCACATGACGCCCGAGCGGCGAACCGTCGCGCTGGACGGCAGGCAGGTGCGGCTCCTGGTCGGCGGGAGCGGCCCGCCGCTCCTCTACCTGCACAGCCTGGGCGGCGACGTGGAGTGGCTCGAGGTGCACGATCAGCTCGCGCGACGCTTCACGGTCCACCTGCCGGCGCATCCGGGCTTTGCCGAGTCGACCGGTGTCGAGGACGTCGACGGGATGTTCGACTACGTGCTGCACTACGTGGACCTGCTCGGCGCGCTCCGGCTCCGCGCGGTGCCCGTGGTCGGCGCCTCGCTCGGTGGCTGGATCGGGGCGGAGCTGGCCGCGCTCTACCCCGAGCGCGTGGCGCGCCTCGTGCTGGTCGACGCGGTCGGCCTCTGGATCGACGCGGCGCCCATCGGCGAGCTCTTCGGCTCGACCCCGCCCGAGCTGGCCCGGATGATCTTCCACGACCAGCAGCACCCGATCGCTCAGATGATGCACGCCATGACGAACCTGAGCGAAGTGCCGGAGGACTTCGCCTACGGCCAGCTGAAGGCGCTCGAGGCGGCGGCGCGCGTCGGCTGGAACCCGTACCTGCACGACCCGAAGCTCGAGCGGCGGCTCGGTCGCGTCACGGCGCCGACCCTCGTCCTCTGGGGGCGGCAGGACGGCCTCGTGCCGCTCGTCTACGGCGAGCGCTACCGCGACCGGATCCCGGGCGCGCGCCTCGAGGTGATCGAGCGCTGCGGCCACCTGCCGCCGATCGAGCGGCCGGCGGATTTCGCCGCCCGCACGCTCGACTTCCTCTCCGCCTGACCGCCCGCGCCGAGCGAACGCTACAACAACGTCCCTCGCAGGATGAAGCTCGCGACCGAGAAGTAGATCACCAGCCCGCTCACGTCGACCAGCGTGGCGACGAAGGGCGCGGAGGCGCTGGCGGGGTCGAAGCCGATCCGGCGCAGGACGAGCGGCAGCATCGAGCCGGCGATCGTCCCCCAGGTGACGACGCCGATCAGGCTCGCCGCCACGGTGAGCGCGATGGGCACGTAGTGGTCGCCGTAGGTGTGGAACAGGAGCTGCCAGACGAGGATGCGCGCCAGGCCGATCGAGGCGAGGATCGCGCCCAACCACATCCCGGCGCCGATCTCGCGGCGCACGACGCGCCACCAGTCGCGCAGCTTCACCTCGCCGAGGGCGAGCGCGCGCACCACCAGCGTCGAGGCCTGCGAGCCCGAGTTGCCGCCGCTCGAGATGATGAGCGGCACGAAGAGCGCCAGGACCACGGCGCGTGCGATCTCGCGCTCGTAGAACCCCATTGCGGTGGCGGTCAGCATCTCGCCCACGAACAGGATGGCGAGCCAGCCGGCGCGCTTGCGCACCATGCTCGCGAAGCCGATCTCGAGGTAGGGCGCGTCGAGGGCCTCCATGCCGCCGATCTTCTGGATGTCCTCGGTGGCCTCCTCCTGGACGACATCGACGATGTCGTCGACCGTGACGATGCCCTTCACGTGCCGCTCGGCGTCGATGACCGGGATGGCGAGGAAGTCGTGCTCGGCGAACAGGCGCGAGAGCGCCTCC
>WNGD01006362.1_pt1 | contig 12792 bp, 6 predicted proteins | sample 5400671 | NCBI WGS metagenome assembly WNGD01 (sample SAMN13153369, study PRJNA577476) | soil metagenome | isolation source: 40 cm soil or saprolite under grassland replicate 2 | place: USA:California | collected 2016-06-15
AGGCGACTCGACGGGGTACGAATCCCTATGACGAGGTTGAGTTCGGCATTACCTCGTATCAGCTCGTGCAGAGGGATCAGAGGAGAAGGGTCCTGTTAGAATCTCGAGACTGGGACGTAGTCGTGATAGATGAGGCGCACCACATACGTAGAGACCCTCTAAGAGGGGAAAAGAATGAACTGTTCAAACTGGTGGACGGCTGGGAGAACGAGAACGAGAGGCAGGAAGGACTCCGAGAAAAATGCGAAGGGCTTCTTCTGGTGTCGGCCACACCTCTCCAGCTCAGGATCCAGGAACTCTACGACCTTCTGAACATAATAGGACTCGGCGGGAAATGGTCAGTTCAACGATTCTTCGAGAGGTTCTTTGAACAGGTTGTCGTTCGAAATGCGCAAGCACTACCTTTTCGAATCGATATGGCAAGAGACTTTCTCGAATGGGGGAACTACGATCGTCAGACGCTTGAAGTCGAAATCGCAAGAACAGGCAGCTTTGCGACCGTGATCGAAGAAATCCTCTTTGCTGATCGAAAACCTTCTCTCCGAGAGGAGAACGACGAGAAATTCCTTGCCCACCTGCACAGAATTCTTGCTTTGTGCACCCCTCTTCGTTGGGCCATGTTCAGGAATACCAGAGAAGTTCTTCGAAAGTATGGACTGAACGTGCCCAAGCGAATCCCAAAGGACCATCTCTTCCCGCTCGGAAAACCGGACGAGGAGGAGATCTACAACAATCTTTCAGATTACATTCGACACTTCTACGAGAAGTCGAGGAGAGAGAATCGAAAGGCCCTTGGTTTTGTCATGGCTACTTACAGAAAGCGCCTGACAAGCTCTTTCTATGCTATCAGAAGGTCTCTCGAAAAACGGCTAGATTATCTTACACAAATTAGGTCTGGAGAAGCTGGTACCCTCCTTGCAGAGCTCACTCTTCCCGAGGAGCAAGAAGACGATGAGCTCTACACAGAGGAGGAGCAACAAAACGCCTACCTCGAAGACAGAGCCTTCAGAAAGGACATCGATGAGGAAATCGAATACGTCAAGAAACTACTCGCTAGTCTCGGCTCGCTCACCTCGGACACGAAGCTGGCAAGACTCAACGATATCTTGGAAACTCTGTTTAGGAAAGGCATAGACAAAATCATCATTTTCACGCAATACTACGACACTCTTGAGTACCTCAGAAAAACACTGTCCGACACTTACGAGGGCAAGGTTGTCTGCTATTCTGGAAAGGGAGGGGAGATCTGGGACGGGTCCCGGTGGAAAACTGTCGCAACTGATGATTCGGTGAAAGCGTTTCAGCAATATGCATCCGTCATGATAAGTACAGAGGCAGGTAGCGAAGGCAAGAACTTCCAGTTCTGTAATATCATAATCAACTTTGACCTGCCATGGAACCCGATGCGCGTCGAACAGAGAATTGGCCGCGTTGATAGGATTGGGCAGAGAAGAGATGTGGAAATCCACAACATGTTCTTCGAGAACACCATCGATGGAGAAGTCTACACTCGGCTCAGAAAGAGGATCAGACTCTTCGAAACCGTGGTGGGCCCACTTCATCCAATCCTTGAGAAAGTAGAGAAGTATGCCTTAGAGTATCCGAGAGAAGAAGCTCTCGTCAAAATCGGGACTGAGATGCAAGAGATCGAGACGGAGCATGGAAAGGCCGTGGAAATCGAGGAACGGGCGCAGGATTTCCTGTTCTCAGGATTCGACAGGTCTGTTCTGGAACGGTTCGGCGTCACGCCTCCAATTCGAACAGATGACGTTAGAAAATTCGTGCAACTAGCTGCTCAAACCTCAAAGGGAGAGGTGAGACTCGACGCATCTGATGTTGAGGGGCTCTATAATCTCGCTCTGAGCAACAATGCGATAAGCGAGATTCGCCGGAAAGGTGGATATAGTATGGGAGTGGAGACTCCGGTGATTTTCAGTCCAGATGTAGCGGAAGAACTCGCGACCGCGGATCCAAGATTCCAAGAGGCCAGGCTCATCGCGCATGGAAGTCCAATCCTCGCCTTTCTGTTGGACCACTGGAAGCAGGATCCTCCATCGAGGATCACATGCATACGAGCAAAGAATGTGATTCATCCCAGCATTCTACTTCTCTACAGAGCACGCTTCTCCGGGCTTCTTCACTACGAAGAAGTCACCCCTATGGTGGTAGACTTGGAAACCTTGCAAGCCACTGAACTTGCTTTGGAATCGGTTGTCCAAGAGATCACGAGCCTTCGGCGGGACACGCAGACCAACAGTCGACTATCAGCAACCGGTATCCCGCAGGATGATATGGACGTCAAATTCGAAACAGCAATGAAATCGTCGCGTGAACTCTGGGGAAGGGTCTTCGATTCCCTAAACGACAAATGGACAAAAGGAGATGAAGAGGAATACGAGAGACGGAAGAAACTGTTCGAAACCTCGCTTAACAGAGTGTTTTCTAAGGCAAAGGCCGCGATCGAGGTCCAGGTTCGACGGCTAGTAGCGCTAAAGTACATCCAAGAATTCCCAAACACCGACCGTCTTCCAGACAGCGAGATCGAAGTCCGAACAATCGCAGGGTCAATTGAGGCGTCTCCCGAGCTTTCTGATATCTTTCAACAAGTGCAGTTTGATCCATCAAACCTCAAGATTCGAGGACAGGAAGTGAAAGAGATAGCCAAGTCATTTAGGACTGCCAAGCAGAGACAGGCATTGCACCTGCAGATTCGTAATTCTAGTCAGATGATCAGGACGGAGTACAATCAATTCAGGAAGATGAGTGAGCGAATAAACTCGCGGATAAGGGAACTGGAGAAGCGGCGCGGAGCTCAAGCGACGTACACCTTGTTTAGCGCTGCTCTACTTTTGCCGGGATGATGCCCTACTGTCCTAGTGCCGAATAGTCCTCGAGCCTCGACCCTTTTGCACGCAGCTCAGGTGCTTGAAGAAGAAGAGGCGCCAGGGCCCTCTTCTCTGGGTCTGCATCCGGCAATGCCTCGGATAACGCCTGTAATGCGACTCGGAAATCCGGGTTGGTATCCAGGTTCAATCGATCTATCAGAGCTTCATATTGTTTCATTCCGCCACGCTGAAGCGCCAGCTCGGCCAAATGAATAGCATCAACAAGAGGTTTGTCTGTAGGTTTCTCCATGTCAATGTACCCTGAGTGTTCTCTTTCGGCTGCGTCAAGAATTACCACATCTTCGGATTTCTTCCTCATAACATGCTGCTTATCCCGGAGAACTGCGGGGTCCGATCCTACGGAAATGGCTAGTTTTCGAGCCTCGTCGAAGGGAAACTGTCGGGCTCGATAAAAGTGCATCGCCAATATGTAGAATTTTGTGGCTTCGTCGATCCCTGTTGCTCCTCCAGGGACGAGCTTCTTGAAGGTACGGTTGGTGACGACCTTTCGCGCCACATCCAAGGCCTCTTCAGGCCGGACCACTTTGCCTGTCATTGATTTGACTTCGGGATACTGTGAGAAGACCTCCAAGACAGGACCAAACGTGGAAATGTAGAGGTCAACTCCCTCGATGTTCTTTTTTGCAAACTCGGATGCCTTGGCTTCGGCGATCTTTTCGATTTCAGGGTAGACTTCCTGCTCCCACCAGCCACGAACTGGGCCTGCTTCCCTGTTCCGAGCGACCAGAAGTATTGTGGATTTTACGGCGTTTTTCTTTGCTATGTGAAGGCTGTGCTCGGATTCAGTTCGGATGGGCCAGCTACGCCTAATCTGGAAGCCTGCGTCGATGAGTGCCGTTGCAAGCGTGTCCCAAGCCTCCGTCGTCTTATGAGTAAACATGACGACCAAGATCCCGTGAGGCTTGAGTATCAGTCGGATCTGTTTGAAGGTTTGAGCCATCTTTAGACGATAGTCTTCCTTCGCCTTTTCCTCAGCGCTCGCTCCGAGACCCCTAAACCGTGCGGAGTTCGCGACAATCTCTCCATCTTTGTCCGTAAGCGGCGAGTCGAATCCAGGATAAAGATCTCCAAGGATGCGTTTCATCCAAACGTAAAAGAAATCGGAAAGTTCGGCGTACATCACATTCGCATAATAGGGTGGATCTACTATGACCGCGTCTACCGAACCTTTAGCATAAGGAATGTCAATAGATGAGCCGAGGCGAACCTCTGCTCTTGAAGGGTCCGCGTTATTTATCAAATCGCAGATTCCATTGTAAGCACCAACCATCTGGTTTAGAGCCCACTCAAAGCCGAGATCTGGAACAGTCATGTTCATCTCGGCGTAGCAAGAAATAAATCGGAAATCATGGCCTCTCCCCTTAACGATCTCACGAGTGCTTTCCCACCTGACCAGTAGCGAATTGTAGTCCAAGCATTTGTCCAGGCACATCATAAGATATGTGATGATAGCCAAACCTTGTCCCTGGTCTCGCCCTTGCTTCTGGTCAAAGATCTTCTTCTTGGCCTCTGATAGCCAATGAAGGTACGTCGCATGCGTCAACAACTGCCTAGGATTGAATGCTTTGTCCCAACTATCAATACCGTAGACTACGGATCTGTCCGCGGGACCTTTGTAGCGTTTTTCTGTCGGAATTAGCTCTGAACCGAGAAACCCTCCGTTGTTGATCAACCGCTGAGCGGCTTCGTAGGCTCTTACGTCACTACCGGTAGGCGGACGGTATGATTTCTCCCAGCTTCGCGGGCTAACCTTTCTTTTCACAAAGATAGCGCAAAGCTGGTGTCTCATTCGTCCCCCTTGCGCTTCGCCCTTCACGTAATCGTCCAGCATAGTGTTACGACATCGCGGGCAAGATGCCTTGCCATCATTGAACGACCCCTTCTTAGGGTTGAATGTGTTCTTCTTGAGATCGACAATATCGAACTCTACGCTGTCGCCCTTTCCCTGTAGAGGGACATTGGGTCGCATAGCAATCTTCCTTTTCTGCGAAAGCCACCAATTTGGCGACAGCGGAACAATCAGGTTGCAAGAGGGACACCGTACTGTGCGGGCCCAGATATAGGCGAGAACAAGCTCATTTTCAGCCCGAGGATAGAACTTGTCAAGGTCCTCACGTGCTTTTTCGTTGATCCACTCGCCCCACTTTGAGATTTCCTTTGACAGAGAAGCCCCAAACTTGGCAGGATAATCCAAACTCGCTTTGAGGATAACGTGAGCGACGGGATTATACTCGGCGGCAATTACCGATGCCCCGGACCTAAAGGCTTCCAAGGGAATGCTTCCGCCGCCAGCCATCGGGTCAACGACCAGCGGATTCGATGATCCCCACATCCTTTCGTATGATTCTTTCAACATCCTAAGCTGTGACTGCTCAAGATTATGTGTGAAGGCACGTCTGTATCCAAACGGATTCGCAATTCTAACACTCGCCCTGGTCGCCTCCTGAATCTTTTTCTGCGCAGCCAGAGGATCTCCCTTGATGCCTAGTAGGGCGAGAAACTCTTCGTCGGATATCGTGCTTGGAAGAAGGGCTCCCAAGACTGCCGCTCTAGAGGCGGTAAGAGGGCGTCTGGCCCACCACACATGAAGCCTATTCAGAGGGGGGTGGAGTCCCGTCGAGCCCTCTCTTCGACACTCTATACCAATCTCTTCAAGCGGCAATCTGGACTCTATGTATGTCGCCTGGCTCATTCAGCAAGAACCGTCCTAGCTTCGACGCCTTCCACGAAAGTTCTGTTCCCATGCCTTTTAAACTGTAGGAACAAGACAGTGATTTCGAAATTCCTTTGGCCGCGCTTCCACCGCTCGTCTGGAAAGTCAACACACCTCACGGAGATGTAAGGGCCAAGAGGCTCGAAGACGTAAGGTTCGCGGCCAATCTGGCAGAGGTCGCGTCAGGCAGTGCGCCAAGTATCTACAGCGACTTTGCTGAATTCTTCTTGAAAACATATCCGACCAAGGCATTGAAGAATCTCATAGAGAGCGTGGCAGATCGACTAAACGGACAGGAGGTACAATCGATATGGCGATTAGAAACGTTCATGGGAGGAGGCAAGACACACGCCCTGATCGCACTTTACCATCTAGTAAGACAAGGGCACCTCTCCGCCAAGGAATTCCCAAGCATTAAGATCCCCGCCAATAGTCGCGTACTCTCAATAGTTGGTACGCATTCTGATCCTGCGTCAGGGACTCTCTGGGGGGAAGTCGCCTACAAACTCGGACCCCAAGCCTTCAAGACTATCAAGAGCTACGACGAGAATCGCTATACGCCGGGCGTGGAGAAGCTCAAGAACGTTCTATCCGACCAGCCCACCCTTATTCTCATGGATGAGATAGCGCACTACCTGGAAAAGGCAGCGGCGGTCGCGTACGCAGACACCACACTTGCTCGCCAGACAGTCGTGTTCCTCAGAGAACTTCTAGACGCCGCATCACAGCTTTCCCAATGCGTCGTCGTCTTGACCCTAACATCAACTCAAGAAGCCTACGGTGAAAGAACACAGCAAGTCCTTGACGCCCTAGCAGAAATGCAACAGATCGCCAAGCGGATGGCGACGGTCGAAGTTCTTACAACTGAGGAAGAGCTACACGGGGTAGTCAAGAGACGTCTGTTCACAACGTGGGATGAACGAGCGGCAAAAGCAGTGGCCGACGAGCTTAGACAGCTTTACCAGAGAGTCGAAGCCATCCCTGACTCATTTCGATCGGCGAATTACATTGAACGGATTGTCGCTGGCTATCCGTTTCACCCAGAACTCATCGACATTCTGTCTAAGAGGGTTGCAAGCATTCCACAGTTTAATCGAACGCGAGGAATGCTCCGCCTCCTCGCCCGCGTTGTTAGATGCGTCTGGAATGCCCACCGGGATGATGCTTGCATCATACTCCCATGTGATGTTGACCTGGCGGATAGCGACATAAGGGTAGAACTAACCAAAGGACTCGAGTTCAACGAATTTGATCCTGCAATCGCAGCTGACATTGCGAACGAAAGCGGTACAGGCAAATCCCAACTTATCGATCAGCCTTACGTACAAAAGGGACTCCCTTCAATAGGGACCCAGCTTTCCAATAGTATCTACCTGAATACCCTCATCGCAGGTCAACGGCCGGGTGTAGACGAAGGGAGATTGCTCGTGGATGTTCTCCTTCCTGGTAGAGAGATGGGTTGGTATGAACAAGCGCTAGCTGCGATGGTCGAGGAATTCTGGTACCTTCACCAAACGAGTGGGCTTTACTTCTTCCACAAAGAACCAACCTTCGCCAAGATAATCCAAGACGAGGTTGGAAAGGTCAACCCGAACGAGGTCAGAGGAAGTATCTACAAACGTTCTCAAATGCTCTTTGAGAGAGGGAACTATTTCAAAGCCTTCGTCTGGCCTGAGGACCCGCAGATAGTGTCGGATGATGAAAGTCTCAAACTCATCATGCTGGACTACAAGACAGATTCCATAGATCCATCATCAAAGGAGCCCCCGAAGCGGGCTGTTGAGATTTGGGAAAAATCAGCTAGAGGCCCACGTTCTTACAAGAACACGGTTTTTCCTGTTGTCGACGACAAGACGAGGGTCGATCGAATGAACAAGGTGGCCCGCGAATATCTTGCGATCAGAAACATTATTGATTCCCCTCAAACATACAGCAGTCTGTCAGAGGAGCAGAGAAGGAAACTAATTCAGAAACAGAAGCAGTCCGAGTTGGACTTCTCTATCAGCATTGCCGATACGTACAGGTTCGTCTTCGTTCCAAGAAACGGAAGTCTGACCCCGATCGAGCTTCAACCTCGCGATATTGGAAATGTCGAAGTTGATTCCCGTCAAAAAATAGTCTACGAGAAATTGAAGACCCATCATCCACCTAAGATAGTGGCATCACTGGATCCGGAATACGTACTTAGCGCTGCGTGGCCAAAGGGGAAGGGAGAAGTTTCGACTTCGACTCTCATGGAACACTTCTATCAATGGACCAATCTCCCTATCCCGGAGAATGTGAACGTCGTCAAGCAGACAATATTGGACGGTATCGAAAGGAAGGACTGGGTATACTACTACGGCCGACCCTTCCTGGCGAAGCAGCCAAAGCCGGCGGTGATGATCGCGCCTGATGCGATACTCTACACGATCGATGAAGCATTCAAGCTGAAACTCTGCACGAAGACAGGAGATCCGATTGCGGAAGGTCCGCCTCCTCCTCCTCCGCCGTCGCCGCTACTTCCGCCTCCAGACGGCGACTACCTAGAAGCCACAGACGTGGCATCTAAAGCAGTTCAAAGGCTGGAACAGGCCATTCAGAACAAGAAGCTGACAAAGTTCTCCAGGATGCAGCTGGAAGTGGAGGGACGAAAAGCAGAGCGGGCCATTGGAGCCATGCTTCCCCTACTCAACGAGACTGGCGGTGACATCAGAGTCCAATTTGGATTGAAGAGCCTCCCCGACATAGTTCAGAAAGACGCCGTGATCCAACTCGACGCGAGTCTGAAACTAGTCGCGTATGAAAAGGTGAAACAGTACCTCTTCCAACTCGCGGACGTTTCCTCTGAGGAGCCGCAAGTTAAGGTCACACTTCAGTGGACTGAGAGCCCTTGTGACTTAGGCACTTTCAGGAAGATCCTCACTGGAATGAAGGATTACACTTTCAATGCAAAGCTGTCGCTCTTCGGAAGACGCTAATCAGATGTGAAGCATTGCCCCACAGGTTCCATCTTAGGAGAGATCTCAACAACGGTGCTGAGCGCTGGGTGCTTTACGAGACTCAGCGACGAGGCAGGACAAAGGTCGGATCTTTGAAAGGATGGAGGCTTTCCTTAACTCTCCCCTACATAAGAAAAATATTGCATCAACTGAAACTGGCAGAGGACAGTAACCCGACACATTTCCTCCCTGAAGAGGAAGGAGTCCGACTTGCCCTAACATTCCTAGGCATCAGAAACCTGAGGAAACTCGAGAAGGCGGAAAACCTTTGCCGCCAGATCCACTCGATGAGTCAGGAAGAAACCTATTACTGGTACGCCAAAGCTCTCGCACGCCGTCCGCAAACATCTGGGATCCGAGCCCTCAGAATATTGTACGGCAACTGAACGGGAAGTGTCCTCTAAAAGAAATCACTCAAAGAGCTAAACAAGTTCTGTTAGGGAGAATGCCTAAGTTGCATACTCTGTATTAACGGGCCTGCAATCAGCTCAGTCGAGAAACGCTAATGCAGTTAAATCTTGGCGAGTTCTCTACGCACGAACTTCTCGTAACGTTCAGCATGATAATGGAGGAGTTGAAGGCAAGACATGTAGTTCGAACCTTCAACAACCCAGTCGCGGATTATTGCGAAGCTCTTGCGGCATTTGCCTTGAGTCTGAGGCTTGAGGGCAACTCCCACAAGGGGTACGACGCAACTGATCTCGCCGGAACGAAATATCAGATCAAAGGACGATTAATTCACGACGCTCACTCCTTGAATCAACTCGGCATAATCCGCAACTTGGATGCACATGAACTCGATTACTTGATAGCGGTCCTACTAGACCCTCAATTCTCCGTGATCGAAGCTTACAAGATCCCGCACAGTCTAGTTACGAAGTACTCGCAGTACAGCGAGCTTCAACATGGAAACATCATTCGCTTAAGAGGACCCATCTTAGAAGATCATGGGATCAAGAAAATAGGAAACGCATTGCGAGTAGAGTTACCGAACCAAAGCAGGAATTCGGTTCGTCCAGCTGACCCCCGAGAGAGACTGTGACGTCGCTCTCACTTCTTTGTGTTTCAAGGCCAGCAAAACCGCAGCCCTGTTCGGTTTGAACCGGGGGAAGCCCAGAATAAGCCCTGATCTGGAATCTGTCTGGGTCGTCTTGTTTCCGCGCGGTTTCCTTGCTAGAAACCATCACTTCCTGCAACGCCCCGACCGACCCATTCTTAGACCTTAATGTTGAGACTCGTGCAGAACACTCGTTACCGACCGAAACCTCAGGCCAGAATCTCAGTGCAGTTGATGGTCGCTACGCGAAACTCGCAGTTGGGAGGGAATTAACGAAGGGTAACTCTTTTCGGCCGGCGGTTCTAAGATAGGAATCGCGCAGTCTGTCCCGCTGTAAACTTGACAAGCGCAGAACAAGGCTGGATTGGAGATCGGGGCAGGCGATTTGAGGTCGCGCGGTTTGCGCGTTGACCTGCATGTTGAGCTACACCTTGTCGAAAATGGCCGACCGGCTGATTCTGCGCCTTATTTCGCAAGACTCGCCCGGTTCAGTTTCAACTGGCGGGGCCCCTGGTCAAAAAATCTCAAAAGCAGTTGCTTCTCGCGACGCAGAGTGCCCGAACTGTCATTTGGTTCGGCCGGTGACCGAAACGTGATTAATCTGAAGGTCTAGTCGAGGAATCTTGGGACGTTAGTTGGTCTTCCCGTCGAAAGTTTTGAGCGCAGTGTGGGTAAGGTCGATGGCGGCGTGTGAGTGCAGATTGGCGATCATCAGCATGCTGTTCCTTGCGCTGTCTCTCTTCGTCTAGCTAGCCGTGGAAGGGAGGGTGAGGGGGCTTGGGAGGCGCATCACACAGTCTCGCAGAGTGAGGGTGGGTCTGACAAGTTGGAGAACTGTGCGATCATGTGTTGGCCATGTCACAGTAGGACCCTCTGACGCGGAACTACTCCTTCGGAACTAGCAACGAATTTAGCGAAGAGAGAGGCGAGTCTTAGGACAGGATTATGACTCAGCAGCCAAACCCAAGATCGGTAAGGACTTCAAGAGGATCGCTGAGAAGAACCTCCGCAGAGACCTTGAACTCCTAGAAAGGCTTGCAAAATCTAAGCAGAACTCTTTCTATTCGGGACCGTTTAACGTAGCCTAGATGAGGTTGGGTCTGAGTCGTTTCCTCCCGTTTGATGTATCTGGCTCGTCAAGAAGCAGTTACTCTTATGATGAACATCGGTAGGGGTTAGGCACGGGTTCCCTCTTGGCGTTCGGCGTATCTTCTTCATTGCCATCCTGTCAGACTTGTGGTTGTGCCGAACAATCGTGTGAGGAGTGCAGGACCCCGGGTGATTGCTCTAGCTGTGCTTCGTGTTGCTGCAATACTGCTCATCAATCGTGGAGACATGCAAGAATCGGAAGCGGAATCAGGATCGAGTATCTCAGTTCGGTGTGGATGTTGATTGAGGTGTTTGGGTCAATCGGGTTCGGGGTGATTGCTGGAAGCTTCGCTTTATTGGCGTTCGGCGGCGACAGTCTGATAGAACTGATTTCCGGAGTCGCCGTCTTGACAGGCTTACGAAATGACTCCTCACTTAGCCACACAAGTGGAGGATATAGCAACAAGACGGAAAGGTTCACGAGCCTGCTTCTCTTCGCTCTTATTCCCGTAATCGGACTAGGCGCAGTATTCTCCTACATTACCGGGTTGAAGCCTCGCCGCTCGGAATCGCCATAGCTATCGGCGCAGTCATCGTGATGCCCTATCTCTATGTTCAGAAGAAGAGGATCGGGCGAGAGACCCGGTCTCTTCCTCTCTCGATCGACGCGATAGAGTCCGTCACCTGTCTCTTCATGGCCCTCGCTCTTCTCGGAGGCCTTCTCGCCGAATATTTCCTAGGACTCTGGTGGGCTGACTACTTGGCGACCGGAGTGATACTCGTCTTCGTGGCGAGAGAAGCTGTTGAATCCTACCACGAGCTACACGAAGAATGATGAGCCGTCACCTGTTTCCTACTTGCTAAGTTGGACTATGCTATTATCGCTGTTCTCCTAGAGCGCTATTGGAAAGGCTGGTCGATTGGGCAAAGCGCTTGAGCTGACTCAGCACGAGAAGGCGGAAGCGAAAGGTGATTGAGAAGACTGAACGCGTAGTTGCAAAGAGGAACATTGCTTCTGAAAATGCCGCGAAATCGAGCCCGTCCGAATAGATCTCGTTGTCTAGATCTTTGCTAGTCTCTCTAAGAGCTCACGGTCTTCTCGGAGCACTCCTTCCATAGCCCGGTTGAATTCATCGTCGGCGAAGGTCTCATGTTTCTTATTCCGTTGCGTCATGCTTGTACACTTCATTCTGCTGGGTTCTTGGCTAAATTGGTTCTTTCACGGAATCCGCAGGCTAGATGAGGGATGGTATGAGCCGCTTTGTCCGTTCGTATAGCTTACGTAGTCATCGCCGAACCTTTGCGTGAGGGTCTGCTTCCTCAACAGCATCTCACAGTCCTGAGAGAATCAGAAAATCCTTCGGAAATATCAGCAATGCCCGCTATGGCTTACCCCATACGCATATATCCAGAACAGTCGACGAACGGCTGAAAACATATGATTAGAAAACTCCTCGCAGTATTACTCATACTCCTCTCAACAGCAATGATCACCAGCCTGAAACCCGCAACCGCCTCGCAGACCAGCTACAACATCAACACGCTAGCAGGCAAGCTAGCATCAGTAAACAATACTCCTGGCCTCTTGATCAATCTCTCCGGCTACCTTCAGCAGGAAGCGGACATGAGCGACCAGGCCACAAACAGCGCAGCAGCAACATCAACCAACTCCGCCATCACGCCAACCTACGTTCTCAACAGCACCTTCGACGGCACGACCGTCAAATCTCCAGACGTAACCGTCAACCAGGACACACTGGCAGCCACCCAGAACGAGCCAACCGTCGCAGTAGACCCGAACAACCCGAACCGTATGGTCGTAGGATCCAACGACTACATTACCCGAACATGGTCGTGCACTATCAACGGCACTCCATGTAGCGACCTCGGCGACGGCTACTCCGGGACATACTATTCCAATGACGGCGGCCAGACATGGTGCTGCATCGCCACTGACCCATCACACCTGGGAACCCTCATCCCAGGAGTAGAACGTCTAACCGGTGGAATATACGACGCAGGCGGTGACTCGACCGTATTCTTCGA
>WNGD01009158.1_pt1 | contig 12790 bp, 11 predicted proteins | sample 5400671 | NCBI WGS metagenome assembly WNGD01 (sample SAMN13153369, study PRJNA577476) | soil metagenome | isolation source: 40 cm soil or saprolite under grassland replicate 2 | place: USA:California | collected 2016-06-15
GCGGAGGCCAAGGCGAAGGGGGCGGCGGCCGTCGTGATCAAACCGGTCGAGCCGAAAGCGTTCCTCGAACTTGTGAAGCAGGTGCTCGAGGCGGGGGGCGCCTAAAGCAACGTCGCGAATTGCTGCGCCAGCTTCGGCCCGATCCCCGACTCCTCGTGCTTGAAGAAAATGAACGCGTCCCCCCATCCCTTTCCCAGGTCCTTCACGGTCCTGGCCCACTGCGCGAGATCCTGCTTCTGATAGCCTTCGTCGCGCAGCCGCATGTAGCCGAAGTCCGCGGTGGCGACGAGGGGGGTATGCCCCTCCTCGGTGTCCGCGACGCACAGCGCGGCGTTCCCGACCCGCAACGCCTCGTACACGTCGTCCGCGAACCACGACTCGTGCCGGAACTCCCAGGCGCACCGCAGGTCCGCGGGGAACTGCGTGAGCAGGTCGTTCAGCCGGGCAAGATCCTTCTTGAAGTTGGGCGGGAGCTGAAACAGGATGGGTCCGAGCTTGGGGCCCAGCTTGCGCGCCGTCTCGAGGAAGTAGCGCAGCGGGTCGTCCACGTCCCGGAGCCGGGCGATGTGCGTGATGCGCTGCGGTGCCTTGAGGACGAAGGTGAACCCGGCCGGCGTGGCGGCGTCCCAGCCGGCCACCGTCTTCGCATTCGGCATCCGGTAGAAGGTGTAGTTGATCTCGACCGTGCCGAGCCGCTCGGCATAATACTCGAGCATCTTGGACTCAGGCGTCTTGGCCGGATAGAACGTTCCCTTCCATTCCGGGAAGTTGTAGCCCGAGGTGCCCACGCGGACGTTCACGCCACCCACACGGTCTTGACGTTCACGAACTCCCGCAGGCCCTCCTTCGACAGCTCGCGCCCGTAGCCGGAGCGCTTCACCCCGCCGAACGGCAGCCGGGGATCGGATTTGACGAGTCCGTTCACGTACACGCTGCCTGCTTCGATCTCGCGGGCGACGCGCTCGCCCCGCTGCGCGTCCCGAGTCCAGACCGCCGCGCCGAGGCCGTACGCCGACGCATTAGCGACGCGGATGGCGTCTACCTCGTCTTTGGCGCGGATCACGGCCGCCACCGGACCGAACGTTTCCTGGTCGAACACCGGCATCCCCGGCTCTACCGCGACGAGCACCGTGGGCGGGTAGAAGGCGCCTCGACCAACCGGGAGCTGTCCACCCAGGATCACCTGAGCGCCGCGCTTCACCGACTCTTGCACCTGCGAATGGAGCTTCTCCCGCAGATCGAGCCGCGCCTGCGGCCCGACCTGGGTCGCCGGGTCGAGCGGATCCCCCACTTTCCGGGCGCGCATGGCGGTCGTGAACCGCTCGAGGAAGGCGTCGGCCACGTGGTCCACCACGATGAAGCGCTTCGCGGCGATGCAACTTTGGCCGCTGTTGATCAGACGCGCCTCGGCAGCGGTCGCGGCTGCTCGCTCCAGGTCGGCATCGTCGAGCACGATGAACGGGTCGCTGCCGCCGAGCTCGAGCACCGTCTTCTTGAGGTGGCGCCCCGCCTGCTCCGCCACCTGGCTCCCCGCGCGGTCCGAGCCGGTCAGCGTCACCGCACGTACGCGCCCGTCGGCGATCACCCTGCCGGCGCCCTCGTTCGACAGGAACACCGCGCGGAACAGACCATCCGGAAAGCCCGCGTCGTGGAAGACGGTTTCGATCTCGACCGCACAGCGCGGCACGTTGGGGGCGTGCTTCAGGATGCTGGCGTTCCCAGCGACCAGCGCCGGCGCGGCGAAGCGGAACACCTGCCAGAACGGGAAATTCCACGGCATGATCGCGAGCACGGGACCGAGGGCTTCGAACCGGACGTAACTCCGCGTCGCGTCGCTGGGGCGGGGCTCATCGGCGAGCAGGGTAGCCCCGTGTTCCGCGTAGAAGTCGCACACCCAGGCGCACTTCTCGGCCTCTCCCACGCCTTGCGCCAGCGGCTTTCCCATCTCGAGCGCCATCGTGCGAGCGTACTCGTCCTTGCGCTCCCGCAGAACGCGACCGGCGGCGCGCAGCCGCTCCGCCCGTTCTGTCACCGGCCGACGGCGCCACTCGCGCGATGCGACGTCGGCGCGCTCCAGGATGTCGTCGATCGCGGCGGGCGCCGTCTCCTCGAACGTCTCCAGCACCTCGCCGGTGGCGGGGTTGACCGACCGGAAGCTCACGCGATCACCTCCGGGCGATCCCGCACCCGATCCACCGTGCAGAGAAAGCCCAGCGGCTCGTCGCCCGTCGCTCGGAACTGGTGCGCCACGCCGGGCGACACATATACGCAGTCGAACGGGGCGATGTCGTAGCTCTTGTCCCCCAGGGTCACCCGCCCCCGACCGCGGATGACGATCACGGCGTGGGGATGCCGGTGCCGCTCGAGCGTCGAATACCCTCCGGGCTGGATCTCGAAGTAGCGGGTGACGAAGCTGAACGGCTCCTCGCCGGCGCCTTCGCCCAACAGCGTCTGCCGGGTCACGTCCCGGTACGGCACGTCCCCAGTCTTGTACTCGCGTACCGGGACTCCGTCCCAGCGGAACCCGCCGAACTTGAGGACCTTCGATCGGTCATCCATGGGAATGTCGTCTCACTGCCGCGACCAGCCGCTCCACCGCCGTGGCGCGATCGGCTCGCGCGTACAGGCTGCCGCCGATCAGGAAGATGGTGTCCGCGCCGTACCGCTCGATCCAGCGCGGCACGCGCACCGCGTCGATTCCCCCCGCCGGCACGGGGAACGAGGGGGGCACGGGTCCGAGCGGCCCGCGCAGCCGCGCATTGATCGCGGTGCACGTCGCCTCGGAGAACGTAAACCGCCCCCCGATGTTGGGATAGATCACCGCATCGCTCCCCGCGACGCGGAACAGATCGCCGAGCAGCACCTCCGGTGCAATCCCATGGTCCGGCTGGAAGAACGCGCCTGCCAGCGACGGGTGCGACATGATGGCCAGCCCGGTGGCGGCGGCGATCGCGCTCACGGCGCCGAGCCCCGCCGGGAGCGCGTTGACCACCACGCCGCGGCAGCCGGCGCGCCGCGCTGCGTCCGCGCGCTCCAGCATCTCGGGCGGGCCGCTCGTCACGTTCGGGAAGTAGAGCGCGTGGCCACCGGTCTCGCCGTTGGCCCGCGCGACCGCCTCCTGGCACCGCGCGACGCGCTCGCGGAACGGCGCGGTCGTCTGATCCGCCAGACTGTGGTCGTCCTTGATGATGTCGATCCCCGCGCGGGCGAACCCATACGCGAGCGCCGCGAGCCCGGCCGCCGAGAGCCCCAGCGGCTTGAGCGGCGTGCACAGGAGCGCCCGTCCGCGCGCGCCCGTGAGCTCGCGTAGCCCTGCAATGCCGAGCCGCGGGCCCCGCAGCGCGGCGAGCAGCTCGTCCGGCCACTCGAGGCCGGCGATCAGGATTCCCGGCTTGAGCGAGATGTTGCCGAACAGGAGGTTCAGGAGCTGCGGCAGGTCGCCGCATACGGCGATCGGGTCGAACGAGATGACGGCGCGGGAGCGACCGCGCCCGAGCGAGTCGACCGACTCGACGCGCCCCGCGACGCGCGCCGCAATCTCCGGCGACACGGCATCCTCGGCGAGCTCGACCGTTTGCTCGAACGCGATGTCGCGCGCCGTCGCGGCGGCGAGCCGGCTGGGGCAGGCGAGGTGGTACGTCACGCGCAGGCGCATGGTGATCGCGGTCACGCTGGATGTTAGTGTCGGAGTGCGGCATTGCGGCCGACTCCGCGGCAGCCCGGGGCGCCGGCGGTCCCCGCCGATCCGCCCCCTATCCTTATAGCACGGGCCGACTTGTCCCGCACGCCCCCCCGCCAGGCACACGCCTTGCGACTGGGAATGACCTATGACACAGTCTTGGCGACCGGACGAATGGGCTGACGACAGCGACGATCGCTGGCGCGGCCAGGAGCACATCGCCGACTGGCCGGAGGCGCAGGCCGGGCCCGAATACTGGATGTACAAGCGCGCGGCCGAAGCGTGACCGCCTAGCCCCTCGCGAGCGTGCATACGGAGGCCCGGCCCGTCCTCATAGCGACGCGCCGGGCCTCCCTGCTTCTTCCCGCCTTGCGAACCGGGCCGTCCCCGCGGTATGGTCAGCGCTCTGCCATCTCCGGGAAACGGGATGACTTTCAGCGTGCTGATGCTTCTCGCCCCGCTCGTCGCGAGCGGCGACACGCTTTCGGGCCGGGTCGTGGACCGCGACGGTCACGCCGTCGCGGGCGCGACAGTGGTCGTGGTCGAGCTGCACCGCGTGGCGCTCACGCAGACCGACGGTCAGTTCCGTTTCGCCGACTTGCCGGCGGGAAGCTACACCGTGACCGTCCGCCGCCTCGGGTTCGCGCCGCTGGCGCGACCGGTGACCGTAAGCGGGTCGGCCACGCTCGATCTCACGCTGGAGCGGACGTCGGTGTGGGTCGAGCCGCTCACCGTAACGGCGACTCGCGCCCCGCTCGACGTGTTCTCGTCCCCGCTCCCGACCGAGGCGCTCTCCGAAGACCGACTGCGCCGCGCGCAGAGCGTGTCGCTCGCTCACGCGCTCGCCCAGCTCCCGGGGATCAACGCCCTCACCACGGGGCAGCAAATCGGCAAGCCCGTCATCCGCGGGCTCACCGGGCCCCGCGTGCTGGTGCTCGAGGACGGGAGTCGCTTGGAGGACTACTCCTGGAGCGACGAAGACGGTCCCTCGGTGGACGCCCGGCTCGCGCAGCGCGTGGAGGTGATCCGCGGTCCGGCCAGCGTGCTGTACGGCTCCGACGCCCTGGGCGGCGTCGTGAACGTGATTCCCGAGGAGCTGCCGGACGCGAACGGCGGTCCTCGAGCGATGCGCACCGGATTCGAGATATCGGCTGCCTCGAACAACGCCGAGCTCGAAGGTGCCGCGCGAGTGGAGGGAGCGAGCGGCAACTGGGGCTGGCGCTTGTTCGGCATCGGCCGATTCGCGAGCAGCCTCCACACGCCGGCGGGCGAGCTGGACAACACCGGCTTCAGCGCGCTCTCCGGGGAGGCCGCGGTCGGCACGCGCGGCGCGCGCGGCAGCACCACGCTGCGCTACACGCGGTACGGCGGCGAGTTCAAGCTGCTCGAAGCCGAGGGGCCGGCGAGCGGGGAGGAGGGAGGGCCCGAGCGCAAGCTGGCGGACGATCGCGTGCAGCTCGCGGGCGACTACTCGCTGGGCGGCGTGCGGCTCGAGACCAAGGCGCAATGGCAGCGGCACTCACTCATCGAAGTGTCAGATACGGGCATGAGCCCGAGCGGCGCGCCGCTCGAGGGGACCGCGTTCGACCTGCTGCTCAACACTCTCAGCCTCGACGTGCTGGCTCATCACACCGTCGGTCCCCGGCTGCGCGGCACGTTCGGCGCGTCGGGCGTCCACCAGACGAACGATACCCGCGGCGTGATTCCCCTCGTGCCCGGCGCACGGATCAACTCGGGGGCCCTGTTCGCATTCGAGGAGGCTACGATCGGCCGCGTGAGCTTCCTGGCCGGGGGCCGCGTCGATCTGCGGCGCCTCACGGCGGATTCCAATGCGGTGCTCAAGCGGGGGGCGGAGCAGCGCGACTACACGGCGTGGTCTGGGAATGCCGGGATCGTGTATCGCCCCCGGGCCGCGCTGGCGTTGACGGCGAATCTGGGGCGCGCCTGGCGGGCGCCCACGCTGTTCGAGCTGTTCTCCAACGGAGCGCACCTTGGCGAAGCACGTTACGAGATCGGAGACGCCGGCCTCAAGCCGGAGGCGGGGACGAACATGGACGTCGGCGTGCGCTGGCAGGGCGCGCGCGTCCGCGTCGAGCTCGCGGGATACCGCAACGCGATCGACCGCTTCATCTATATCACGCCGACGGACTCGTTCGTGACGGTATCGACTTCTCCCCCTGACTCGCTCCGCGTGTATCGCTACCAGTACGCTGATGCCCGCCTGCTCGGCGGCGAGGCCGCGGTCGAGGTCGAGGTCGCGGCCCCGCTCACACTGCGCGCCCGCGCGGACGCCGTGCGCGGCACCAATCGGGCGACCAACCAGCCGCTGCCGCTCGTGCCGCCGGCGCGCGCCGTGTTCGGCGCCGAGCTGCACCGTAGCGGACTCACCTGGTCCGACCGCGCCTACGCAGGCGTCGAGGTCGAGGTCGCCACGCGGCAGACCCGCCTCAACCCGCTCGACATCCCGACCGGGGGCTACACGCTCCTCAATCTGTCGGCCGGATTCGCGCGGCCGGTGCGCGGCAGGCCCTGCCGGGTCGATCTCGCGGTGCACAACGCGACCAACGTGGGCTACCGTAGTTTCCTCAGCCGCTACAAGGAATTTGCCCTCAACCCCGGCCGAAACGCGGTGCTGCGAGTATCTCTGGGAGAATAGGATCGCCGTGAGAATCACTGTCGCCGCCGCGCTGGCGCTGGCCACTGCTGCGCCGGCGCTTCCCGCCCAGGCATTTCGCCAGAAGGACTTCGACACGTACGTCGCGCGAGGGCTCCAGGTGCTCCAGACCCCGGGCGCGGGTATCGCCGTGGTGAGAGACGGCCGGTTGCTGTTCGCGAAGGGCTACGGCGTGCGCACCCTGGGCGACCCGGCCCGCGTCGACGCCCACACGCTGTTCCAGATCGCGTCGAACACCAAGGCGTTCACCACCGCCGCGCTCGCGATCCTGGCCGACGAGGGGAAGCTCTCGTGGGACGATGCCGTGACGAAGCTCCTGCCGGGGTTCCAGCTGTACGATCCATACGTGACGCGCGAGTTCTCAGTGCGGGATCTCGTGACACACCGGAGCGGCCTGGGCCTGGGCGCGGGCGACCTGTTGTGGTTCCACTCCAACTACAGCCGGGGCGACATCGCCTACCGGATCCGTTTCGCCAGGCCCGTGTCGAGCTTCCGCAGCGCCTACGCGTACGACAACGTGCTCTACATCGTGGCCGGCGAGATCTTTCCCGCCGTCGCCGCTCAGAGCTGGGACGACTTCGTGCGGAACCGCATCTTCACGCCCCTCGGTATGTCCGAGTCCGGGACGACGACGGCATTCTTCACGTCGAGCCGCAACGCCGCCACGCCGCACGCCGTCGAGGGTGGCAAGCTGCAGGTGGTCCCGCTCGATTCAGTCGACAACATTTCGCCCGCAGGGGGGATCGCGTCCAACGTGACGGATCTGGCGCGGTGGCTCGTGTGTCGGCTCGATTCGGGCCGCTACGCAGGCGGGCGTTTGTTCAGCGAGCGCCAGGCCCGCGAGATGTGGTCGGGCCAGACCATCCTGCCGATTCCCGACCCCCCACCGCCGCTCGCCGCGCTGCAGCCGACCTTCGCCGAATACGCCCTCGGCTGGCGCCTGCGGGATTACCAGGGGCGGAAGATCGTATCGCACACGGGCGGGCTCGCGGGAATGTCGTCGCAGATCACGCTCGTCCCCGCCGAGAAGCTCGGGATCGTGATCCTCACCAACTCGGAGTCCGACCTGATGGCCGCGCTCACCTATCGGCTCCTCGACGATCTGCTTGGCGCTCCCCGGCCGCGGGCGGACTGGGTCGCCGCGTTCGCCCAGGCCGCTCAGATCGCTCGCTCCCGCGCCGACTCGACGCTCAAGACCACGGGCGCGGGGCGGGATTCCCTGTCTCAGCCGTCCCTGCCGCTCGCCGCGTACGCAGGCTCGTACCGCGACGAGCTGTACGGGGATGCGAGCGTGGCGCTCGAGAATGGCCGGCTCGTGCTCCGGTTCGGCCGCTCCCCCGCATTCGTGGGCGACCTCGCGCATTGGCAGTACGACACGTTCATCGCCCGCTGGCGCACGCAGCACCTCGAGGACGCGTATGTGACGTTCGCCCTCACTCCGGCTGGGTCGATCGATCGATTCCAGATGACGGCGGTGTCGCCGCTCGCGGACTTCAGCTTCGACTACCAGGATCTGCTGTTCCGACCGGTCGCGGCTCCGAGTGGGAGCACGCGATGAAGACGGTGCGGCGGCGAGGCGCACCGGATCTCGACGTGAAGGATTTCCGGAAGCTGCTGGCGCTCGCGGCAGAGATCGCCGCCCGACACTGGGACCGCGTCCCGGACATGCCGGCCTACACCCGCCCACCGGACCCCGTGGTCGCGGCGTTGCGCGCCCAACCGCTGCCCGAGCGAGGTGCCCCAGTTCGCGAGATTCTCGACCGCATCGAGCGCGACGTGGTCGCCTATCCGCTCGGGGTAGGCCAGCGTCGCTGGTGGGGATTCATCAACTCGCCGCCGCATCCCGTGGGCATCGCCGCCGACCTGATCGCCACCACGCTCAAGAACAATTGCGCCGGGACGAGCCAGATGGCGATTCAGGTGGAGCTGACGGTGATGGACTGGCTCGCACAGCTCGTAGGCCTGCCTCGGGGCGCGAATGGCTTATTGGTGAGCGGCGGATCCATGGCGAACCTGGTCGCGCTCGCCGGCTGTCGCGAAGCCAAGCTGCCGGGCACCCGGCGCCGCGGCGTGCGCGCCGCCGCCCGCCAGCCCGCGATCTACGCGTCGACCGAAGCTCACTCCTGTGTCCGCCGCGCCGTCGAGCTGCTCGGGCTCGGCACGGACGCGCTGCGCCTCGTGCCCGTCGACCGCGAGTATCGCATGGACGTGGGGGCGTTGCGCGAGATGATCGTGGCCGATCGCGCCGGCGGGACTCTCGAGCCGATCTGCGTGGTGGCCAGCGCCGGGACGGTGAACACCGGCGTCGTGGACCCGCTCGCCGGGCTCGCGGACGTCGCGCAGGAGCACGGGTGCTGGTTTCACGTGGACGGCGCCTACGGCGCCGTCGGTGCCGCGCTGCCCGAGCTCGCCCCGTTGTACCGCGGCATCGAGCGGGCGGATTCGGTCGCGCTCGATCCCCACAAGTGGCTGTACGTCCCGTACGAGGCGGGGGCGACCCTGGTTCGCGATCCGGCCACCCTCCGCGCCATGTTCGCGCACCGCGCCGAGTATCTGACGCTCGAGCAGGACTCCTATCTCGAAGGCCCGGTCTGGATCTCCGATCTGGGCCCCCAGCTCACGCGAGAGTTCCGAGCGCTCAAGGTGTGGGCCGTGATGCAGGCGGTGGGCGTCGAGCGTTACCGGGAGCTGTGGCGCAACGACATCGCCGTGGCGCGCGAGATCGAGCGGCTGGCCCGCAGGCATGCTCGACTCGAGGTGCTCGCCCCCTCGGATCTGAGCTGCTTCTGCCTGCGGTACCTGCCGCGCCAGGAGGACGCCAACGCGTTCAACCGCACGCTGCTCGACCGTACCCATCGTGACGGGCGGATGTTCATCTCCGGGACGACGCTCGACGGCAAATTCGCGCTCCGGGGCTGCGTCACCAACTTCCGCTCGACCCTCGAGGACGCGCAGGTTTGTATCGATACCATCCTCGAGCTGGGCGAGCGGCTCGAGCGGGAGCAGACGCGATGACGGAGCTATCGCATCGACCCTGGCCGTGGTACGTGACCGGCCCACTCGCGACGGCGGCGGTCGTGCTGATCGCCGCCGTCCTGTTGCTCGGCTACGAGATCCCCCCAGTCCCCACCTGGTTCTACGTCTTGGCCTGGTACCCCACCTTGGTCATCCTCGACGAGGTGGTGGTGCTGCTCGGCGGTGAGTCGCTGCTCGCCCGACCCCGCGAGCTCGTGGTGATGTTGTGGTGGTCGACCGTGATCTGGCTGCTGTTCGAGGCGATCAACTTTCGGCTGCAGGACTGGTACTACGTCTTCCTTCCGGCGGGTCGGCTCGAGCGCTGGGTCGGGATCACCGTATCGCTCGCGACGGTGGTCCCCGCGGTGCTGCTCCCCGAGCGCGTATTGGACCGGCTGGGGGTGTGGCGCGATCTGCGACTCGGCGGCTTCACGCTCGAGCCGTGGCACATGAGGATCGGCGGCTGGGCCGGCTGGGGATTGCTCGCCCTTGTGCTGGCCTTCCCGCGCTACCTGTACCCGCTCACCTGGGGCGCGGTGTGGCTCGTCGCCGAGCCGCTGCTCTACCGGCGCGACCCCGGGCGCTCGCTGTTCGGCGACCTGGCGCGCGGCAGCTGGGGGCGCACCGCACGGCTCATGGCCGCGGGACTCTTCGCCGGAGGGCTGTGGGAATCGTTCAATGCCGTGGCGCGAGGCCGCTGGATATACACCGTGCCCTTTCTCGAAGACTGGAAGATCTTCGAGATGCCGCTGGTGGGGTTCCTCGGTTTCCCGTTCTTCGCGCTCGAGGTGTGGTCGGTCTATCACCTGCTCGCGCTGCACACGTCCCGCCGTACCCTGCTCGCCTCCGCGGCCTTCGTCCTTCTCGTGCTCGGCGGCATCGACCACTGGACGGTGAGCTCCACGACGCCCGCCCTGCGGGATCTGCCGGGTGTGACGAACGGGGTGATCTCCCGACTGCGGGCGGCCGGGTGGGAGAGCGTGTTCGGAGTCGCGCGTAGCCCGGTGGCGGAGCTCGCCTACCGCGCCAACCTGAGCCCCAACGACGCGCGCGCGGCGCACGAGGCGGCGCGCCTCGTGACGCTGCGAGGCATCGGCACCGCGCACGCGGCAGCCTTGATCGGTGGCGGGTTCGGGAGCATCGAGGATCTCGCCCGTTCCGATCCCGACTCGGTCTGGCGGGCGGTGCGTGGCGGCGCGCGGCCAACCCTCCCGGAAGTGCGTGTGTGGGTGCGCGCCGCCCAACGACAGGCTCCGCCGACTACCAAGTCTTGAGGTCCGCTAGGGGCGCGAGTCCTGCCACGCTGCGCGGCGGGCCGTCGCGCCGCTCGCCACCGGCCGCATCGGGCCCGCGCCCGCCCCCGTCCGCGAAATCGCCGCGGCGATCTCGTCGAGATCCGCCGCCGTGAGCTCGAGCATCGCGGCGCCGATCCAGCCGTCCACCTGCGCCGGCGTGCGGGCGCCCACGATCGCGCCCGTCACACCCGGCCACGCGAGCGTCCAGGCGACCGCCACCGCTGACGCCGTCGTGCCGTGACGGCGGGCGATCGGCTTGAGCGCGTCGCGCAGCGCGAGGTTCTTGCCGAGGGCCGGCTGCTGGAATTGGGGGCTGCGGCGGCGCCAGTCATCCCGAGCCAGCGCTGCGACACGCGCGGCTGTGAAGGTGTCCGTCAAGAGACCCGACTGCATCGGGCTGTAGACGATGACGCCGGTCTCGTGCTCCGCGCACCAGGGAATCTCCTGGGCCGCGGCGTCGCGCCGGATCAGGGCGAAGGGCGGCTGCAGCGAATCCACGTGACGAATTGCGTCGCAGCGCTCGAGCAGCGGAACATTGAAGTTCGATGCGCCAGCGGCCCGCACCTTTCCTTCCTCCACGAGCCGCACCATCGTGTTCCAGGAGTCCTCGACAGGTGTCCCCGTCTCGTCGGGCCAATGAAACTGATAGAGGTCGATCTGCTCGACGCCGAGGCGGCGGAGCGACGCTTCGCATTCCTTCCGGATGGAGTCGGGCTGGAGCACGCGCCGCGCTTCTTTCATGGGGTCGCGCTCGTCCCATACCAGGCCGCACTTGGTGAACACGAGCGGTCGTTCGCGCGCGGGCAACTCTCGCAGCAGACGCCCGACCAGCGCTTCGGAATGACCCAGGCCGTACACCGCGGCGGTGTCGATCCAGTTGATCCCCAGCTCGAGCGCGTGACGCATCGCGGCGAGCGAGTCGGCGTCGTCCTGCGGTCCCCAGCCGAATGCCCAGCCGCCGCCGCCGATTGCCCACGCGCCGAAGCCGACGGTGGTGATTTCGAGTCCGCTCGAGCCGAGCGGACGGGTAGACAACGTCATGCGGACAACCCTCCGCGCCTTGAGGTCAAGGAATCAGCAGCACTTTCCCAGTGGTCTTCCGTCCCTCGAGCAGCCGATGCGCCTCCGCCGCCTGCGCCAGCGGCAGCTCGCGGTCGATGCGCAGCTTCAGCTTGCCGCTCTTGATCCAGCCGAGCACTTCTCCCGCCCGCGCGACCAGCTCGGGCCGGGTGAGGATGTAGTGCGCCAGCGTGGGGCGGGTGAGGAAGAGCGACCCGTTCTGGCTCAGCACTTGAGGGTCGAACGGCCCCACCGGTCCGCTCGACTGACCGTACAACACCATCATGCCGCGCGGCACGAGGCACCTCAGGCCCTTCTCGAAGGTCGTCTTGCCGACGGAGTCGTAGATCACCTGCAGGCCGGCGCCGTTCGTGAGCCGCTTCACTTCCGCTTCGAAGTCCTGCTCCGTGTACAGGATCACTTCCGCGGCGCCCGCCGCGCGCGCGAGCGCGGCCTTCTCGCGCGTCGACACGGTGCCCAGTACACGCGCGCCCCGGAGCGTCGCCACCTGACACAGCAGCAGGCCCACGCCCCCGGCGGCCGCGTGTACGAGACACGCGTCCCCCGCCTTGAGCGGGTACGTCGAGGTAGCGAGGTAGTGCGCGGTCATGCCCTGCAGCATTGCCGCGGCGCCCTGCTTCGTGCTCACGCCGTCCGGCAGCACCACCACGCGGTCGGCCGGCACCACGGCGTACTCGGCGTAGGCACCGAGGATGCTGGTGTACGCCACGCGGTCTCCGACGTTGGGCTCGGCAACACCGGGGCCAACCGCGGCCACGGTGCCGGCTGCTTCCTGTCCCAGCGTGAAGGGCACCGGGACCTTGTACTGCCCCGTGCGCTGATACACGTCGATGAAGTTCACGCCGGCGGCTTCGACTTTCACGAGGACCTGGCCTGGGCCCGGCGCGAGCCGGTCGACCTCCTCGTACCGCAGCGCCTCCGGGCCGCCCGGCGCGTGCACCCGAATCGCCTTCATCCCTGCGGCACCGTGGGCAGGCTGGCCAGTCCGGCCAGCTGCTCGCTCAGGCGCCAGAGCCGGTGACGGGCCTCCGGGTCATACGCCTGCTT
>WNGD01009776.1_pt1 | contig 12790 bp, 16 predicted proteins | sample 5400671 | NCBI WGS metagenome assembly WNGD01 (sample SAMN13153369, study PRJNA577476) | soil metagenome | isolation source: 40 cm soil or saprolite under grassland replicate 2 | place: USA:California | collected 2016-06-15
GAATGCGGTGAGGCCGGTGCCGACGCTGAGCAGGATGCCGACGAGCACCCCGGCGAGGAACCTACGCATGACCCGAGGTTATCGCGAGTGTCGCGTCAGGCCGGCGGCGCGGCGGGCGGCGGAGCGCTGCGGTGTGCCTCGAAGCACTCCGAGCAGTACACGGGTCGGTCGGTGCGGGGCTCGAACGGCACCTGCGCAGCCTTGCCGCAGTTGCTGCAGATGACGTCGTGCATGTTCGCGGCGCGCGCGGCGGCGCGCACGGCTTTCGCCTTCTTCCGGCAGTCGGGGCAGCGCTGCGGCTCGTGTAGCAGACCCTTCTGCTTGTAGAACTCCTGCTCGCCCGCCGTCCACACGAAAGCGTTGCCGCATTCACGGCAGGTCAGCGACTTGTCGGCGAAGGCCATGGTCATCGCGTCGATTTCCGCGCGGAATCGTACCGCGAGGCGCAACAGCGAGGCCGGGCAGATCGCCCGGCCTCGCAAAGGATCGGCTACGACGATGGCGTCATCAGCCTGCCGGATAGAACCGGAGCTGCAGGAGCTTGAGGCCCTGGTTGTCGTAGTTCCAGAAGTAGTTCTGGAGACAGCCGTTGAACAGGGACACGGCCACCGTCGATGTCGACGTGACACCGAGGCAGGTCGCGAGGCTCGCGTTGGTCGTGGGGTCGACGACGATTGTGATGAAGAGCAGGTCACCGGAGACGTTCGTGAAGGTCTGCTTGCCCTTGGTCCGGTCCAGCGACAGTGTGCCCATCGAGCAGATCACCTCGTCGTCCGCGGTACCAAGAATGCCGTCAAGCCCGGCGGTGGTCGCGCACGTCGTCATGTTCGCCTTGCCGCCAGGTGTGCCGAGGGCGCGGCCCCAGACCGTCCAGGTGGCCGAGACGTCGGCGGGAAGTTGGAAGAGTGCTCCGCTCGAGTCGGTCGCGTTCGCGTCGAGTACTTGGAAGCTTTCGCCCGCCGGCGCGGGCTGCAAGAAGATCTTGTTGACCTTGAGAAGCTGATTGCTGAGCTTGCCGTTCAGGCTCACCGCATCTTCGCCGCCCCAGAGCTGCACGAAGATCCGGTGCCCGTCGCCGGTGGTCATCGTCGCCGTCTTGTCCTTCGGCACACCGATGATGTTCAGGTTGTAGTGCGAACCGCTTGGCGCGCCATTGCCCGTGGCGGCGACCGAGGCGGTCGTCGTCGTGGACGTCGTCGTGCTTTGCACGACCGTCGGCTGGATGTCGGCCGTGGTCCGCTGCGCCCCCGTAGTCTTCGCTTGAGTCGTGGCGCCTTGACTATATCGCTGGTGAGACGACATGGCTACTGGCCACGAACACGGTCGTCGAGGCCATTGCCAGCGCCGCAAGTGCGGACAGGATCCGTAGCATTTGTATCCTCCCCGCCCCTCTCCTCCCCGACCAGAGCCGCGCTCGTCACCGTTCTTGCGCCTCCTTTCAATGCGAGCGCTCGACTCGCTCCTCTAACGCTTGAAACGGAGGGCTGAACGGGGGCACTCTCGCCGAGATGGGGCGGGACCATCTTCTGAATCGTTCAGGTCTCATTCACTGGTGCCGCGAATCCGCTACGCCTGCACGCTCAGGATGACGCCGTACGGCGGAGGCCTTCGACGAGCGTCGTCCGCGGCCGCCAGAGGCCGTCGCGCCTTGCCTTCGACGCGTCCACGCAAGAGCGCTCGATCTCCGCTGGGCGCGCGGCAGTGTGAGTTAGCCCGTGCGGACGGCCGAGGATCTCGCTGAGCGCGGCGATGAGATCGTTCACACTTGTCGCCACGCCCGTGCCGATGTTGTAGACGCCGTTCCAGGTGCCGGCGAAGGACGCCAAGACGGCGTCGACGACGTCGGACACGAACACGTAGTCACGCTGGGCGCTGCCGGCGCCGAACACGACGAGCGGCTCGCCGCTACGCCACCGGGCCAGGAAGATCGCCACCACCCCGCCCTCCAGGTCCTTGCGCTGCCGGGGCCCGTACACGTTCGCGAGGCGGAGAGTGATGGATGGAACACGGCTCGCCGCAACGATCTGTTCGGCCTCGGCCTTGTACTTCCCATAGTTCGACGTTGGTTTGACCGGCACGTCCTCCGCCGCGCAATCGGCTGTCTCACCGTAGATCGCACCGCCGGTCGATAGGTTCACGAGCATCCGTGCGCCGAGCTCGTCCGCGATCTTCACGATGTTCCGGGTGCCTTCGACGATCACGCGCCGATACAGGTCGGGCTTCTCCATCGACTCGACGACCTTCGTCTTCGAGGCGGCGTGGACGACCGCGTCGAAGGCCTCATCACGGAGCGCCCCCCGCAGCTGCCGCTCGTCAGACACGTCGGCTACGCGCAGCGGCGTACCCGTCGCGACGTTAGCGCGCGCCCCCGTGGAGAGGTCGTCCACGGCGACGACGGTGTCGCCGCGCGCCACGAGCGCGTCGGCGATCGTGCTGCCGATGAAGCCGGCACCGCCGGTGACAAGTACACGCATCTGTTGGATGCTCCTTTTCCACAGCGGTGGACAACTCTTAGTGGATAGACCCGCGAGCGCGAGAAAATCGGTGGACCGTCGCGCTGATCCCCTGGGGATAGTGTCCTAGGCGGCCCGACCCTTCTCAGTCACCCTTTGGTCCTATAGCGAGCGATCCCCAAGGCGCATTTCATCGGATTCCGGTCCGATCGATACCGAACGTATGTTCTAAGATAACTGCGACCCTGCACCAGGAGGCGGCATGACGCTGGAGGGCACGAACCGGGCGCTTCCCTACGACGAGTCGGCCGAGCAACAGGTGCTCGGCAGCCTCCTCATCGATCGCGACGCGATCTTCAAGGTCGCCGACCTCCTCGGCAAAGACGATTTCTATCTGGCTCGGCACCAACGCATCTACGGGACGGTGCGGTCGCTGCTCGAGCGCCGCGAGCGCATCGACCCGCTCACGGTGCAGATCGAGCTGGCGCGCCGCGAGGAGCTCGACCGCATCGGAGGCCCGGCCTACCTGCGCGAGCTCACCGAGCTCGTGGCCACGGCGGTGGAGATCGAACGTCACGCCCGCGTCGTCCGCGACCGCGCGATCCTGCGCCGCCTCCTCGGCGCGGCGACCGCGGTCGCGGCCGACGCGTACGGCGAACCGACGGATATCCCGCTCGCGCTCGACCGCGCTGAGCAACGCATCTTCGCCCTACGTGACGAATCCGCGAACGCGCAGCTCCGGCACATCCAGGCCGCGCTGCAGGAGAACTTCGACCACCTGAGTCAGCGGATGGAGCGACCGTATGAAGTGAGCGGCATCCCGTCGGGCTTCCGCGAGATCGACTTCTACACCGAGGGCTTCTCCGCCGGCGACCTCGTCGTCGTCGCGGCGCGCCCCTCGGTTGGCAAGACGAGCCTGGGACTCGCGATGGCCTTCAACATGGCCAAGCGCGGCCATCCCACGCTCGTGTTCTCACTAGAGATGGACACCAAGCAGGTCGTGTCGCGCTTCCTCGCGATGAACAGCCGCACCGATCTGCTCGCGCTGCGCACCGGCAACGTGTTCGACACCGAGGCGGCGTCGTCGCTGGCGAACCTGCCGATCCTCATCGACGACACGCCGGGCCTTTCGATCATGGAGCTGCGCACGAAGGCGCGACGTGCGAGCACGCACGATCGTCTCGAGGTGATCCTCGTCGATTACATCCAGCTGATGCGCACCGGCGAGCACGAAGAGAATCGCGTGCAGGAGATCGCGACGATCACGAAGAATCTCAAGTCGCTCGCGCGCGAGCTCAACGTGGTGGTCATCGGTCTCTCACAGCTCTCTCGTGCGGCCGGCGATGCAGGTCTGGAGCCGAAGCTCTCGACGCTTCGTGAGTCGGGCAGCTTGGAGCAAGATTCAGACATCGTACTGATGCTCTGGCGCGATAAAGAGGAGACCGCCGCCGGGGCGCCGAAGTTGATCCACGGCAGCATCGCGAAGAACCGCAACGGCCCCACCGGCATCTTTTCGCTGCTGTTCGCGAGCGAGCAGGCGAAGTTCTTCAGCCGGGCGTCGGACGACTCGATGCCGGTATGACGGTCGAGTACGGGCTCGAACGCGGCACGCCGAAGCCGCCTCCCGAGAATCCCGAGGCCGAGGCCTCGCTGCTCGGCGCGGTCCTCATCGATCCGGCCATCTACGAGGGCGTCGTGCGCGGCCGCATCGCGCCGGCCTCGCTCTCGCGCGAGCAGCATCGCCTCATCCTCGGCGCGATCGAGCGGGTCGCCGAGCGCGGCGAGGCCTTGGGCTTCCAGACCGTGCAGACCGAGCTCGCGGCGCGCAGCGAGCTCGATGAGATCGGCGGCGCGCAGTTCCTCGTCGGCCTCATGCAGAACGTGCCGACCGTCGCACACGCCGAGTCGTACGCGGCGATTGTCGAGCGCACCGCGCTGCTGCGCCGCCTCATCCAGGCCGCGAACGAGATCGCCCATCTCGCGCTGACGCGCGAGGACGCCGAGAGCGCGGTCAGTGACGCCCAGGAGCTGCTCTTCGCGGTGAGCGAGTCCAGCCTGCATCGGGACGTCGTCCCGCTCGAGATCGCGTTGCGCCGCTTCGCCGATCAGATCACCGCACGCGGCGAGGACCAGCGGCAGGGCGTGCCGACCGGCTTCGAGCATCTCGACGCGAAGACCGGAGGATTCCAGCCGTCCGACCTCATCATCATCGGTGGGCGTCCCGGCCTCGGAAAGACGAGCCTCGCGCTGAACGTCGTGTGGCATGCCGCGGTCGCCGCGCACAAGACCTGCGCCGTGTTCTCGCTCGAGATGACGGAGCTCCAGGTCGTGCAGCGGCTCATCTCGATGACCGCCGAGATCGACGGGAATCGCATGCGCCGCGGTCGGCTCTCGGAGCAGGAGTTCGAGTCGATCAACTCGGCCTCGAACCAGCTGCAGCGCGCGCCGATCTTCATCGAGGAGTCGAGCCGTCTCACGGTGACCGACATCCTCGCGAAATCTCGCCGACTTCAGGCCGACCGTGGTCTCGACCTGGTCGTCGTCGACTACCTGCAGCTCATCGAGGGCGCCGGCGACGACGAGGGCCGGGTGCAGGAGGTAGCGGTGATCACGCGGGCGCTGAAGTCGATCGCGCGTGAGCTCGAGGTCCCTCTCGTGGCGCTCTCGCAGCTGTCGCGTCAGATCGAAACGCGTGGTACGGAGCCGATGCTGTCTGACCTCCGCGAATCAGGATCGATTGAGGCCGATGCCGACCTGGTCCTTTTCCTGTGGCAGAAGGATCGCAAGGACCGCGACGAGAGCGTGGTGCGCCTGAAGCTCGCGAAGCACCGCAACGGCCCCACCGGCGACTTCGACCTGCACTTCCAGTCCGAGCTGACGCGGTTCCGCGATTTGGGCGAGACTCGGGCGGACATCTGATGAAAGTCCTGTTCGTCGCCGGCTTCGGCCCGATCGTCCGTGACATGGATGCGGCGCTGCGCTTCTACCGCGACACGATCGGTCTTCCGCTCGAGGAGAGCGGGGACGTTTCCACCGAGAAGGTCGAGGGCGTCAAGCATCTCGGCCTCTGGCCGCTCGCCGATGCGGCGGAATCGTGCTTCGGTTCGCGCGAGTGGCCGTCGAACGTCGCGGCGCCACAGGCGTGGATCGAGTTCGACGTGGAGGACGTCGCCGCGGCGGCCGAAGAGCTCCGCGCAAAGGGCTATCAGCTCCTGGTCGCGCCCAAGACCGAGCCCTGGGGCCAGACCGTGGCGCGCCTGCTCAGCCCGGAGGGGATCATCGTCGGCGTCACCATCACCCCCTGGATGCGCGAACCCAACAAGAAGTCCGGCGGTTAGACCAAACTAGGGGCCATGACGTCGGCCCAGGCCTTCGTCCTGCTCGGTCTGATGCTGCTTCTCGGCGCGGCGATCCTATGGTGGACCGTGCTGCGCAAATAGTCGCTAACGTTCCGGTTCGATCGCCACCGTCACGTTCGCGCGGACGTCGGTGAGCAAGCGGACCTCGATCGAGTGCACGCCAAGCGATTTCAGCGGCTCCGGCAGATGCACCTTCGTCTTGTCCAAGGCGACCTTGTGCTCGCGCTGCAGCGCGTCCGCGATGTCCTTGTTCGTCACCGAACCGAACGTCTTGCCCTGCTCTCCGGCTTTGAGGCGGAACACGAGCGTCGTCTCGGACAGGCGCTTCGCGAGCTCCTCCGCGTCGGCGTGAGCGCGGTCCTGTTTCGCGCGCTTGGCGTCGCGCGCTCGCGCAAGCACCTTGAGCTCGCCCGCGGTCGCCTCGATGGCAAGGCCGCGCGGCAGCAGGAAATTCTGGGCGTACCCATCGGCGACGTCTTTGACGTCACCAGGGCGGCCGAGTCCGGCCACCTCGCGCTTCAGGATGACGCGCATGAGCCCGCTAGTTGCTGGGCTGAGTGGTCTCCGCGAGCGAGCCGTCCTGCTCGCTCTTTCGGAGCTCCATCTCCCATGCGAGGACCGACGCGGCGACGGCGACGACGCCCATGACGGTCAGCGCGCCGATGATCGCGAGCAGCGCCTCGATGACGTCGAATACACCGCCGCCCGACTCCCGGTCGCTCATGCGCCATCTCCTTCGCGGTCGCGTGACAAGATCCGGTCCAATGTAGCGCGAAGCTCGCTGGCTCGACCGGACAGCGCGCCCTGTGCGCGCTCGAGGTCGTGCTTCAGCTCGTCGTCGTTCCGCGCGATGCGGCCCATGTGCTCCTCGACCACCTCCGGTGGCGCGTTGCGGATGAAGAAGTCGAGCCCGAAGATCAGCACGCCGAGATCGTCGAGCTGCCCGAGGACCGGGATGAAGTCCGGGATGATGTCGATCGGGAACACGAGATAACCAGCGATCGCACCGAGGACCAGCTTCTGCCGGGTCGGTACGCGCGGGTCGCGCGCCAGGGCCCACACCAGACGCGCGTACGCGGGCATCTTGCGCATCATCTCGATCGCTTCCTTCGGGTCGCGGGGCGGACGGAATGGCTTAGCCACCATGCACCTCTCCCTGCGGGAATCGTGCCCGCAGCGCCGTGACAGCCGCGGAAAGCGCCGCGTCGCGCTCGGCCGTCCAGAACGTGACCATATAACTGGCCTTGCCCGCCGTGACGCTACGCAGCTCCACGCTTGGCGGGGGCTCCTTCGCGACTCCCGCCGTCTCCCGGAGCGCCGCGTGGACATCGTCGACTGCGATCGGCTTGGTCGCATCATCTACTACGAGCCAGACGCTCGCGCGCCGGGTCGGAAAACGCGTGAGGTTCACGACGGAGCTCGTCATGAACGTGCCGTTCGGGACGATCACCTGCTGCGCATCCACTGTCCGGAGCAGCGTCGTCCGGAACGTGATCTCCTCGACGACCCCGCTATATCCGCCGACCTCGATCGTGTCGCCGATGCGGAACGGCCGCTCCACCAGCACCCAGATGCCGGCGAGGAAGTTCTTGAGGATGTCCTGCAGCGAAAGGCCGAGGACGATGCCGACGACGCTGAACGACCCGAGGATCCACCCGAAGGCGTCGCGCGTGTATATCGCCAGCACGAGCAACAGTCCGATCGTGAGCATGGCGACCTGCACGAGATTGCCGAGGAGGATCGTGACGTTCGCTTGGGCCCGGCCACGGGTCAGAGCCCGCATCGTCGTGCGCCGCACGACGCGCGCGAGAAGCAGCGTGACGATGACGACGAGGAGCGCCCAAAAGGTACGGGCTGCGTAGTCGAGGACGACTGCGGGATCGATGGGCACGCGCCCGAGAATACCCACGGACAGGCGAGCCGCAGCGGGGCGCGGACGGCGCCGCGGGTCCTGCCGCGGCTCGGGGTTCTCGCTCGCTCGAAACGTATCCCCGCCCGCTCGCCCGCCTAGCGCCGCCCTACGGCGGCCCCTCGACTCTCCCTCGCGAGAACCCGACTCGCCGCGTCACCCGCCGGCGCTGCCTACGCGCGCCTCGGCCTGCCTGTCTCTCGGGGTGTTGACAGGTGAACATCTGTTCGGTATGGTCCAAGCGTGACGAAGCAGGACCAGCAGCGGGCGGAGCGCATCCTGGCCTTCATTCGGGAGCGCATCGCCGAGCGGGGCTACCCGCCGACGGTGCGGGAGATCGCCGAGGCCGTCGGGCTCGCCTCGACGTCGGCGGTCCATCACCACCTCACCAAGCTGGAAAAGGAAGGCCGCCTGACCAAAGACGCCACGCGCTCGCGTGCTCTATCGATCCCGGGCGCCTTCGGCGGCCGCGTCGTCTCCGCTCCGATCATCGGTGAGATCGCCGCCGGTGAGCCCATCTACGCGATGGAAGACAAGACGGAGACGCTCTCGATCCCCGGCGAGCTCGCGGGTCGCGGTCGCGAGACCTTCGTCCTGCGCGTCCGCGGCAAATCGATGATCGACGACCACATCGACGACGGCGACTACGTCGTCGTTCAGCAGCAGAACACCGCCCGGGACGGCGACATCATCGTCGCGCTGCTCGAAGACAACCGCGCGACGCTGAAGCGCTTCTTCAAGGAGAAGGATCGCGTGCGACTGCAACCGGCCAACGGCGCGATGCAGCCGATCTACACGCGCGACATCCAGATCCAAGGCAAAGTGATCGGTGTGATTCGCCGGCTGGCCTAACCTCTGGCGATGCCCGCAAAGCCGGACCTTCCCGTCCTGACGCTGCGCGAGCTGACCCGCGCGCTGCTCGCACGTCAGATGCTCCTCACCCGGCGGCGTGTCGGCGTCGTCGATGCGATCGAGCGCCTCGCGTGTCTTCAGGGACAGTGGGCGCCATCGCCGTATGTCGCGCTCTGGACGCGGCTCGCGGGATTCAAGCGCGAGGACCTCACCGCACGGATCGACAAGGGCCTGGTCATCAAGGCCACGCTCATGCGCGCGACCCTTCACCTCGTCAGCGCGAAGGAGTACGCCGCCTACGCGCTCGCGACCCTCGATGGACGCTTCGCCGCATGGCGGCCGCCGGGCGGACCGGGTCTCGCCGCGCTCAAAGACATCCACGACAGGGTCTTCAAGTTCGCGGCGACGCCGCGCACGCGCGACGAGATCCGTGAGTTCATCGCGCGCGACGCGCCGAAGGACGAGCGCCTGCGCAACTGGTACCTCTGGGCCGCGGTCACCGCGAGCGGGATCATCTGGGAGAAGAGCGGCGCGCGCTGGGAGCACCGTCAGCTCGCCCGGTTCGTCGCGCCGCCGGCGCAGCTGCGCAAGGCGCTGAAGCCGGACGAGGCGTTTGATCTCGTCGCACGCCGCTACCTCGGCGCGTTCGGTCCATCGACCGTCGGCGATCTCGCGAACTGGACCGGCTGCCGCGTCCCGCCGCTGCGTGAAGCGCTTGGGCGCATCGGCGACCTTCGCCGGTTCCGCGACGAGCGTGGACGCGAGCTCTTCGACCTCGCGAGGTCGCCTCGTCCACCGGCCGACACGGTCGCGCCCGCGCGTTTCCTTGCGCGATTTGACGCCGCGATCCTCGGCCACGATTCGTCCGAGCGGACGCGGATCCTCCCGGCGGAATACAAGAAGCAGGTGATCTTCTCGGCCGAGGTCTGGACGACGTTCCTCGTCGACGGCTTCGTCACGGGACGGTGGAAGATCGGGGCCACTCCGAGGCAGGCGGTGCTCGAGCTTCTGCCGTTCAAGAAGCTCGCGAAGAGCGACAAAGCCGCGCTTGTCGAGGAGGGCGAGAAGCTGGTCCGCTTCTACTACCCGGATTCGAAGACGCACGTAGTGAAGACATGAGCCCGCGGGTGGCCGCTGACGCGCCAGTCCTCACGCTCCGGGACCTGAATCGCGCGGCACTCGCGCGCCAGATGCTTCTCGAGCGCGCATCGGTCCCGGTCGTGACCGCGATCGAGCGCCTCGCGGCGCTCCAGGCGCAGTGGGCGCCGTCACCGTACATAGCGCTGTGGTCGCGTCTGAAGAACTTCGAACGCGGCACCTCGTGAGCGCTCGCGATTTCTACGCGTATGCGGTCGCCACCCAGGACCTGCAGCGCGGCGCATGGAATCGGCTGCAGGTCGGTCAAGGCGTCGATCCGAACGCGGTCGCGAAGCTCGCGGTCGCGTTCGCACGGGAGCCGCGCGCCAAGGAGGACGTCGTCGCGCACCTTACCGAGCGACTTGGCTCGTTCGGCGGTCCGTACAAGTGGCTCATCTGGCGATTCGTAAGTGCCCACGCCGATCTCGTCTCGGCTCCGCCGGGTGGCCACTGGGCACAAGGTGGAACGAATGCGCCGTACGTGGCCGCGCGGCACTGGATCGCCGGCGGCGCGCGTCCCCAGGAAGACGCGGCGATCGGACACCTCATTAACCGGTACCTCGGTGCATTCGGACCCGCGACCTTGGCCGACATCGCGCAGTTCGCCGGCCAGGTGCCACCGCGCATACGTCCCATGCTCGAGCGCCTCGCACCCTCGCTGCGACGGTTCGCAGATGAGCAGGGCCGCATCCTGTTCGATCTGGCGCGCGCTCCGCGACCCGTCCCGGAAACGAAGGCTCCGGTGCGCTTTCTACCGCGCTACGACGAGCTGCTCATCGGCTACGAACACCGTGACCGCGTAATCGCGGTGAAGCACCGCGGCGCTGTCTATTCGCGATGGCCTGGCCGCGGGAACGTGGGCGCTCGAGCGGACGAAGACGGACGCCGTGGTACGCCTCCGTCCCTTCGGCGCGCTCGCGCGAGCTGACCGTGTCGCGGCAATCGAAGAAGGCGAGGCCCTGGCTCGATTCATGGCGCCCGACGCGAAGACGCACGGCGCGCGAGTCGGATGAACGTCATGGTGCCCGAGCGCCGCGCGATCCTGCACTGCGACCTCGACGCCTTCTACGCGTCGGTCGAGCAGCGCGATCACCCCGAGTACCGGGGGAAGCCCGTGATCGTGGGCGGCGGACCGAACGACCGGGGCGTCGTGGCCGCGGCCTCGTACGAAGCGCGCGCCTTCGGGGTCCACTCCGCGATGCCGCTCCAGACCGCGGGCCGGCTGTGCCCCGACGGCATCTTCGTTCCGGGTGACGGCCAGAAGTACGAGGAAGCGTCCGACGCGGTCATGGCGCTCTTCGCCGAGCGGACGCCGCTGGTCGAGCCGATCTCGCTCGACGAGGCGTTCCTCGACGTGACCGCGACCGAGCATCTGTTCGGAGGCGCGGAGAACATCGCGAGAGCGCTGAAACGCGACGTGCGCGAGCAGCTCGGCCTCGTGCTGTCGGTCGGCGTCGCGACGAACAAGCTCTGCGCGAAGATCGGGTCCGACCTGCGCAAGCCCGATGGGCTGGTCATCGTGCCGGCCGGCAGCGAGGAGGCGTTTCTCGCGCCACTCGAGCTGGGGCGGCTCTGGGGTGTCGGACCGAAGACGCGAGAGGTCCTCGAAGGCTGGGGGCTCCGGACGATCGCCGAGCTGGCCGCGATGGACGTGAGCGTTCTTGAGACACGCCTCGGCGAGCACGGGCGTCACATCTGGGAGCGCGCGCATGGCATCGACGAGGGCGTGGTCGTCGGCGACGGCCGGACGCCCAAATCCGTGGGCCACTCGCATACCTTCGATCGCAACACGCTCGACGGCGCGACCATCGAATCGATGCTCCTGGCCCTTTCGGAAGGCGTGGGTCGTCGGCTCCGCGGTCAACAGCTCCGCGGTCGCACCATCACGCTGCACCTGCGCGTCGCGCCCTTCGAGACGCGCACGCGCCAGCGCACCCTCGCCGAGCCGACGGACGACGACCTCAAGATCTTCGGCACCGCGCGGGAGTTGCTACGCGACGCGCTCGCGGAGGACCGCCGCAACGGTCGGACCAGTCCGGTGCGTCTGATCGGAGTGACGGCATCCGGCATCGAGATCGGACGTCAGATGGGACTCTTCGATCACGTGCGCACGACGCGACTCAACGCCGCGCTCGATGCGGTGCGTGAGAAGTTCGGCGACAGTGCGCTCGATCGCGCGAGCGCGCGCCTGCGTGAGCGTCGTCGCTTCTCGGATCGCAGGACGAAGAAATCGACATGACTGTCGACGGTGTGTGGATAACGTGCTCCGGACCTGTGGATGAGTCTGTGGACAAGAACGTGGACGAAAACCCTTGTCGCTTCGTTAGAGGGTGCGGATGATGCGCCATGCGCATCTGGGAGGGACGGAGTGCCAGAGGAGAGGATCGCCCAGGTGGCGATCGATTTCATCGCCTTCTGCTTCGAGCGAAGAGGCGCCGAATGGCCCGTCTTGTATGACGAGATGTGCTACGTCGCCGGCAAACGGCTCTATCGGGGGCTCGGTTACGAAGAACTGAAGGACGCGGGTCTCGACTTCACGCTCGCGGGACTCGCAAGGACCAGCCGATTGACGAATGAGGTGACGAAGCGTCTTCGGCAGGCGGCGCTGGCGACGACCTAGCGACCGACATCGGCCACACCGGCAGAGGCGGCGAGTGAAAGGAAGCGCACTCGCCGCCTCTTTTTTCGTCTCTGTCAGAATGGTGAGGCGCGCGAGGAAGCACAAAACGCTTTCACAGCGCATGGTCCCGTGGTGCAGCGGCCTAGCATACGTCCCTGTCAAGGACGAGATCGCCGGTTCGAATCCGGTCGGGACCGCCATATCGAACAGGCGACCGCGAGCAACGGCGCTGTCGTGGCTCGCGGTCGCACGCTGACGATCCGGCCATCACGGATCCGGATGATCGGAGCAGCGGTCGGCACACAATGAACGCCGCCGCCTCAATCACCATCACGCCAGTCCGCGTTGCCGACCTGCTCGCCGAGGGCGAACGGATGCCGGTTTACGTGCACGTCATCGACCATCCCGATGCGCGCGTGCTCGTCGACACCGGCCTGACGGAGCTGCACCCGGCGGTGGC
>WNGD01020850.1_pt1 | contig 12786 bp, 19 predicted proteins | sample 5400671 | NCBI WGS metagenome assembly WNGD01 (sample SAMN13153369, study PRJNA577476) | soil metagenome | isolation source: 40 cm soil or saprolite under grassland replicate 2 | place: USA:California | collected 2016-06-15
GGCGGCGATCGACACGTTCGAGGCAACCACCGCCTGCCTCGGCGTGCGCCTGCAACCAGGCGGACGCTGGCGCATCTACGCCCCGCACGGCCTCAGCGACGTCTTCAACCTCGTGGTCCGCCCCAACTGCGCCCTCGCGCCACGGCACGTCTACCAGGCCAAGACCACCCGGTGGCGTCGGCAGTGGCCATCGCTGACCGTAGTGCCCTGGCCGCAGGACGCTGGCTAGATATCCCAGGCGCTTGGTTTGGCTCGTAGGTGTGCCGCGGCCGTTCGGGATGGGGCGGCTCGTGCCCGGAGCAGCGCAGCGCGCCGCTTCCTGAAGGAACTTGCCTGACGACTCCCGGGCTGCCGGTTAGGCCGCGCTGACCGAGCGCGCGTTGGTAGTCAATTCGCCGGAGTTGATCCCGAAGGAGATGATGCGCGTGGGCTGTATGCGGACGATGGTGTCCTCGAACTGCTCGCCGAAGGCCTTGCCTCCCGACGGGATCACGACTGCGGCCCCGCGCACTTCGATCATGCGTGGCTGCCAGGGGGGAAGCACGTCGTCGATCACGATGCTCGCCCGGCCGGTGCGCTGCACGTCGCGAAGTTTCTTGGTCTGGCTCATCCGCATGCCGCCCACGTCGATAGCGTCATGCTCTGGGTTGTAGCGAAACGACGTTGGTACCACGTGCGGCTGCCCGTCCTGGCCGACGGTCGCGATCCGGCCCAGGCGCTGCCCTGCGAGGTAGCCGAGCTCCTTGTCAGTGAACACGCTCATGCCCGGCTAACCGGCTCGCCTGCTGCGGCATTCCGCCGGCCGCCACCCGCAAACTGCCGGTGCGCGCACCGCACTCCGCCGCGGGGCTGCGCCAGCTGCCGCCCAGCAAGGCCGGGATCTGGTTATTGCAGATCGACGGTTACCTCGTGGTGGGTGACGCGCTCGTCCCACCGGCGCAGTGCCCGCCGTGCGGCCTCCTCGACGACTGCCAGCTCGTAGTCGTCCCCGGCGAAGTCGCGGATGGCGTCCAGGCTGGCGAAGAACGTGATGGAGGTGAACATGGCCTCCTGGCCATCATCGCGGCGCAGCAGGCGGGCGCCGCGGAAGCCGCTGACTGCCCGCAGATGGTCTTTGACCTCGGATTCGTAATGACGCTGGTAGTCAGCGGCGGTAGCCCGCGGCGCCCAGCCGCGCCAGACCCTCGCGATCATTTGCCCTCACTCCGTCGTCCCTGAGATGCGGACGACAAAGATAACCGCATACCGGGTTATGCCCGCCGTGGCCAGCCTGCTGGCCGGCCGGGACCATGACCGCCACGGTGCGGTCGCTTCCCCCGAGGCGCTCAGCGTGGCGGCTGACGGGTCCGGCACTGGCGGCAGGGCCAGCGCCTGGTTCCGGTGCCCGGCGATCCCGGAAACTTGGCCGATGTCGCGGCGCGCGCCGAGCGGGCTGCCAAACTGTCCTCAATCCTCACGGCTTCGCCCGAGTATGCGGGCAGAATGACCGTACCGATCGGGCTCGGCCTCGCGGTGACGGCGACACCGGCGTCACCGGCCGGACATCACGCACGAGGGAGGCAGGATGTCGTTCGGCTCCGGCTGCCTGCTCGAGCTATGCCTCGGCGGATCAGCTGGATTGTTTATCGGCGGCTGTCCGGCTGGTTTCGGCCGGGCGGCCCGCGGGCGGCCGTCCGCGGGGGCGCATCCGTCCGGCGTGGCGGGGCAGCCGTCCTGTGCCGGCAAGCGCCCGTCGCAGCAGGAACTCGATCTGGGCGTTGGTGCTGCGCAGTTCGTCGGCGGCCCATCTGGCCAGGGCGTCATGGACGGCGGGATCCAGCCGCAGCAGCACGCTCTTGCGCTCGCTCACCGCGGTTCGGTGCCCGTGGTCACTGGTAAAGGGAGCCGGTGTTGATGACCGGCTGGGTAGCCTGCTCGCTGCACAAGACCACCAGCAGGTTCGACACCATCGCGGCCTTGCGCTCTTCATCCAGCTCGACGACGCCCTGTTCGTCGAGCCGCTGCAGGGCCAGCTGGACCATGCCGACCGCGCCTTCCACGATCCGCTGCCGCGCGCCGACCACCGCGTTTGCCTGCTGCTGCCGCAACATGGCCTGGGCGATCTCCGGGGCGTAGGACAGCCGGGTCAGGCGCGATTCGATGATCTGCACGCCGGCCGGCGCGACCCGTGATGCCAAGCACAACCAGCGTGGCCGCGGCGAGCAGCATCCCGATGCCGAGCACGAGGATCCGCACGCCGGACGCTGACCATGCCTCGCGCTCGGTCACCTGCGGGCCTGGCAGCTCCGGGCCCGCGGCGGCTGCATTCTGGGTAACCATCGCCGCTCCTCTGCTTGACGGATCTGATAACACTTATTTAGCATATTGATATCTATTTTCTTAGGCAAGGACCGCGCCCGGCGTGTGGGCACGCACAGCAAGCCGGCCCAGGAGGAGGCGGACGTGTGGGCAGCGACCGCGGATTACCTGACTGGCCGGCCTGCGCCGGAGATACGACCCGGCGGCTCTGGATGCACCGAACTGGTGCGCCTCATGCCAGGGCGCTCGGTACCTGGCCGGCGCGGGAAGGGCCGGGTGAGGCGAACAGGCCCGGGCCGGCGATCGGCCGCGCAGCCTTCCGCCAACGGTGACCAGCCAGTGTCGTCATCCGAGCCGGGTAGGGCGGTCTCGCCCGCGTCGCCGTCCGGTGACGAGGCCGGGCGGCAGGCCGGCGCCGGGGCGCCGGCGATAGAAGTCAGGCACCTGACCAAGAATTTCGGCGGCCGGACCGCAGTCGCCGATGTGTCGTTCCGCGTCGCCCGTGGCGAAGTGTTCGGGTTCCTGGGACCTAACGGGGCGGGCAAGACGACGACCGTGCGGATCCTGGGCACGCTGATCGCGCCAACATCCGGATCGGTCGCAGTAGCAGGCATTCCGCTGACCCGGGCCAGTGCGGCAGAGATCCGCCAGCGCATCTCGATCATGCCAGAGGCCCCTGGCCTGTACCGCCGGCTGACGGTGACCGAGAACCTGGAATACTTCGCGCGGCTGTACGGCCGGCCGCGCCGGGATGCGCGGATCAAGGAGGCGCTGGAGGTAGTCAACCTCGGTGCCCGCGCGAATGACAGCTGCGGGAGCCTGTCCAAGGGCCTGCGGCAGCGGCTCGCCCTGGCCCGCACGCTGCTCAACGATCCGGCGGTCATGTTCCTGGACGAGCCAACCTCGGGCCTGGACCCGGTGGCGGCGCACGAGGTGCACGGCCTGATCGCCGCGCTGCGGGACAGCGGCGTCACCATCTTCCTCACCACTCACCGGCTGGATGAGGCCGAGCGCCTGTGCGACAGGGTCGCCATCATGAATTCGAGCCTGCGGACCATCGGCCGGCCCGACGACCTGCGCCAGGCACTGTTCAGCAGGTCACTTGCCGTCACCACCGCCGGACCGCTGGTCAGGCCCGATCAGGTATTCACGGGCCTGCCAGCCGTCCGGGGCTGGCGCGCCGGGGATCCGGCGGACGGCGGCACGGCCGGCTACACCCTGGCTGTGTCCGATCCTGCGCAAGCGGCGCCTGGCGTGACCCGGGCGCTGGTCGCCGCCGGAGCCGACGTGCTGTCGATCACCGAATCGCGGCACACGCTCGAGGACGTCTACCTAGAGCTGATCGATGACCAGGAGGGCCGGTAATGATGAGCATCAGCGCGACTCGCATCGGCGCCGTCATCCGCAAGGAACTCACCGAGTTCCGGCGCAACCGCTCCGTCGTGTCCACGATGGGGATCATTCCGGTCGTATTCCTCGTCGCTCCCACCGCAGACATCCTCGCGCAAAATCCAGCTACGCCGAGCGCGTCCCTGGACAGGGGGGTCGGCTTCTTGCTCTTGTACCTGCTGCTGATCCCGGTCCTGATACCGTCCACGATCGCTGCGTACTCAGTTGTTGGCGAGCGCGAGCAGGGAACCCTGGAGCCGGTGCTGACCACGCCCGTCCGCCGCGAGGAACTCCTCATCGGCAAGGCCGCGGCGGCCCTCATCCCCGCAGTCGGCATCGCGTACCTGGTGCTCGGCATCTTCCTGGCGATCGTGCAATTCGGCGCTAGTCCCGTGATGGCCGCGGCCGTCTGGCACTCTCCGGAACTGCTCGCCGAGGTCCTCTTCATCCCGCTGCTGGCCGGCTGGGCGATCTGGATAGGCCAGGCGATCTCGTCGAAAGCCAGCGACATCCGCGTCGCCCAGCAGCTCGGCACGCTGGCCGGCCTGCCGCCGATCGCCCTGACGTTGCTGATGTCGTTCCAGGTGATCCATTCGACGCTCATACTCGCCGCCTCGCTGGCAGGCGTTCTCCTGGTCATCGACTGCGCCGCTTACCTGCTCGTGTCGAAGCTGTTCGACCGTGAGCGCCTTGTCACCGGAACCAAGCCAAGCAGCGGCAGGACCGGTATCGGCTAGGCGCAGCAGGGCAGGAACAACGGCACCAGCGGCGGCTGCCCGCCCGGCGGATTTCACGGTCGGCTGACTAGCGTGCATGATTCAGCCTGTCGCACAAACCCCGGTCAAAGCTCCAGCGCCGGAAGATCTGGGGCTCCTCGGGAGCAAGGGTGGCAAATATGGGGGTCGAGTAGGTCTTCTCGCCGTTTGTGCGACAGGCTGGATTATGCATATTCCGCTGGCGCCGGAACGAGCGAATATGCCGCGGATCGGAGCGCAGGTTGCTGCTCAGCCGGTCTGCGGGTCAGCCGCGATAGAGGATGTCATTCACGGGTTCGGGTTCTCCCACGCTGGTGGCGGAGGTGCCGCGGCGGACGAACTCGCGGGTCGGCGGCCACATGGCCACGTGCTGGTCGCCGGTGGCGTCATCGTAACGGATGAACGCCACCTCGCCGATGCTGACGGCGAACAGGTGGAACCGCCCCGGATCCGGGCTCCACCCCAGGCCGCCGGCCACCTCCTGGGCATAACGGCGCTGCACGGCCAGGTCCCGCTCCGCGCTCGCGGTGCCGCGGATCTTGAACTCCCCTTCACCGCCATCCCGGCCGGTGACCACGCTGTGCACCAGGACGCGCGGGTCACGCAGCAGGTCGGCGGCCTTCCTCGACTGCCACAGCATGGACAGCCACAAGTCGCCGTCCATCACCAGCGGCTCCACCGGGCTGACCCTCGGCGTGCCGTCACCGCGGATCGTCGCCACCAGCACCACGCCAGGCTCCAGCAACCGCCGCCGCCCGAGCGCGGCCAGGCCCGGCTGGCCCTCCTCCATCTCCGACCAGCGCATGTCCCCTCCGGTCACCATCAGCGAACGCCTTCCCCGCCTGCCTACCACGCCCTGCCGACACGATCCGGGGAGGGCGCTCATCGACGGTGTCCTCCAGGAGCGCCCGCGAAGCCCCTTCGCGTGACGCTGAACCGTGCCGCCAGCTAGTCGGGTACCCGCCGGGTGCGGCGCAGGTTCGCCATCAGCGCGACGAACCCGGCTGCTCCGAGGGCGCCGGTGCGGAGCGTGCTGAAGACCGGCCGGCTTGTCGGTGCCGGGACGTCGCAGAGCGGGCTGGTAACCTGCCTGGCGCTCGGTCATCCAGGAGGCATGCATGAATGTTGACATCCGCTACAGCCCCGCGTTCGCGCTCGCGGTCATCACGTTGCCGCCCGGCGGCGAGGTCAGGTCAGGGCCGAAGCTGGAGCGATGACCAGCATGTCCGGTGGCGTCGAGATCGAGACGAAGGCCCAAGGCGGCATGCTGGCAGGCCTGAAGCGGTCGGTGCTGGGTGGCGAGAGCTTCTTCATCAACACGTTCCGGGCACCCTCGGGCGGAGAGCTCACGGTCTCGCCGACGCTGCCGGGCGACATCGTGCACATGCCGGTCGGCAGCTCCGGGGCACTGATGGTGCAGTCCGGTTCGTGGCTTGCCTCGGATCCAGGTGTGCAGGTCGACACCAAGTGGGGCGGCCGGACGACGGCTTACCGCAGATCTGCCGCCCACTTCCCGCTGACCTCGTAAGCCTCGTTCTCGCCGGGCCACGGCGGCATCGTTACCGCCACGACCGTCAGCGGACCATCCTGGGATGACCGGAACTGGAAATGCGTTCCGGCGGGAATGGACAAGCAGGTCCCTGCCGTCAGCGGCACTGTCTCCTGCCGGTCTTCTTGCCGCCGCCACATCTCGCCGCGACCGTGCAGGATGTACCAGATCTCATCCACGCGATGGTGTGCGACCGGGCGGGAAACCCGGCCTGCTCCCAGCTCGAAGTGCGCCATGCTGCCGCGTGCTAGCCGTAGCAGCACTCGCACGCAGGAACCGTCAGGAGCAATGGCGTCACATTCACCAGGCAGCCGCATAGTGCCGAAACTGTGGTCCACCATTCACATCCTGCATCGCTCTGGCGTGTCCGGAGGCTACCGTCCGGCGCTTCGCGGCCGCGATCGCGCTATGCATCCCCGGTCGCGATTGACTTTGCTGCCTGCGTTCAGCTTGCTGGCGCGATCGTGAATACCTGGCCGCCCGGGCCATGAAGTAGTAAGGGTGGCCTGGGTGCTCGACCCTGGTCAGACCTGCGTCCACCGCGGTGCGCAGCACCGCCGCCGGGTCGTCCGCCCGCAGTTCGAGCCATGCTCCCAGCCGGGGCTGGTCATCATCAGGGGCATCCTCGGTGAACTCGATACTGAGGTTTCCCCCGCCAGGAAATCTGACCAGCAGCATCGGCTGCTCCATCCCGGGATGCTCGAGGGTGATGACCGGCCCGCAGCCGAGCACCGTGTCAAAGCACCAGGCCAGCTCCTGGCGCCGCTGTGGCCGGGCGAAGATGTGCACATTGCTGCCAAGAGCGGTCACGACCTGCCCTGCCCTTCTTCGGACTACCCGCCAGCGGCGGCTCATCGCATGCCTGAATCCTTGCAGCAGAGGAGCCAGCCGTCAGTAGCCGCCGACACATCAGTAGCGGTCAGCCCTTCCCGCGGTTCCTGGCGGCAAGGATGATCTGGGTCGCCGTATAGGCACTCACGCCGAGTTTGCGTGCTATCTCGGCTGGCCGGAGTCCTTGCTCGTTGTAGATGAGTGCGAGCTTTTCCTGCCGCTGGGTCCACGGGCGGCGGGCTGGTGCCGGGGCAGGGGCACGCCTGGATGGCTGCGGCTGGGCATGGTGAACTGACTTCTCGGAAGGCCGGGCGGCACCGGGAGTGGCCCCAGGCCCCGGCGCCGGGGCGGAAGTGCCGAAGGAGCCTCGCCGCTGGTCGCGATACTTGCCGCTGGCCAGGTCCTTGCGGGTGTGCTCATCCAGGATGAGGAGCTCATCGGCCGCCTTGTTCATCCCCACGGCCACCATGGTCAGGCCCTTTGCGTTTTTCTCCTGGCACTCGCGGGCCATGCAGTAGTTATACTTCTGGGCTCTTTCGGGATGCAATGTTGTCCCGCACGTGATGCACTTTGCCATTATCTATTCTCTCGAAGTAAAAACGTCCATTAAGAAACGTCGGCGGCGCACGCCCTGTTCCCGCAGCGTGAGCGAGCGCGGGATCTCATCCAAGACACGGTGCCGGGAAGCAACGGGTACCCCGGGGCGCCCGGCGACCTGGACTCATATGGCTCTGAGGTCGACTCTGCCGCCGCGGCCCGCGCCTGGCAGCCGCAGCCATCCGGGTGCCCGCTGCTCTCGTGTTGTCCATCTCGGGTGATCCGGTTCGTCGTCACCGTGAGAGCAGGGAGACAAGCGATGAAGACAATCAAGGAGCGGGACCGGCATGACCGAGTCTGAGGTGATCGCCGAGGCGTGTGTATTGCAGCACTTCCTCGACGCGCAGCGAGCCGCTGTGCTGGCGATCGTCGAGGGCCTCGGCGATGATCAGCTGTTGACAGCAGTCCTGCCATCGGGCTGGACGTTCCTTGGCATGATCGAGCACTTGGGGCACGCCGAGCGGCACTGGTTTCAGCGGGTGGTGACCGGCTCGGTGGCTGCGCTGCCCTGGCCCGACGAGGACGAGGACGGCGATGATGCGGCGTTTGCTTCGACCCATCAGGCGGCGCAGGTTTTCGCGTTCTACCGCGACCAGTGCCAGCGATCGAACGCCGTGCTGGCGTCTAGGCCGCTTAGCTCGCGGCCCGAAGGAGAGCACAACACCGAGATGGAGGATGATGTCACTGATCTTCGATGGATCGTCCCCCACATGATCGAGGAAACGGCCCGACACGCCGGTCACCTCGATGCCGCCCGAGAATTGCTCGACGGGCGAGTGGGACTCGGCCCCCGCTAGAGGTACGCCTGAGCAGGTCACGGACCGTCAATAACGCGCGACAAAGGCCAATGGCCAGCCAGCCAGCAGGCAACCGCAGCCAGCATAAGGGCAGACCTAGGGGCCGGGCCAGCCGGAAGCAAAGGGTCGGACACGGGCGAGATGTCCTGCGTTTCCGGGCTATCCATCACCCTGTCCCCGCTGTGGGATGCGAGGCACCGACTGGCGCCGGAGCCAGGTTGTCACGACGGCGCCCCCGGCGTCATCGTCGCATACCCGTGCCTGACCCTGCCAGCGTCCAGGCACGAGCCACCTGCGCAGGCCCGAGCTGTCTTGGAAGACATAAGTAGCCGCGATGAGGCCGCGGGAGGGGCAATGAGCCTCTCGTTAGCTGAACTTCTACAGAACGCGCAGGGCTTCCACCTGGTCGCGTTCACGGCGGGCCAGTGCCCGCAGGACCGCCAGATCCCCGTACCGGAGGCGAGCCACGTCAACAAGCACATCAATCGCGACCTTGCACGTACCTGGCGGCAGCGGCGCCAGCTCCACTCCCAAGCTCGTGGCGAGATCATCGACGTGCACGACCAGTTCCACTACCCGGGTCCGCAGGTACTCATCCAGGGCCATGACCAGCCCGGCCGCGACGCGAAGACGCCGCCGTGATCCCGCCCCGGCAAGCCGGGACGGCAATCGCGCGAATGCGGCCCGTGCATTGCTTGCCAGGGCCGCGGGGCCGGCCGCCGCCGCCTCATCACCGCGCGTCCTGACTGCCTGGCTGGCGGGATCGCTGAGGCCGGCCGAGCCGAGCATGGTGAGGAAGTAGCTGGCGGCGCTGATGCCGTTCTCGCTCGGCTCGGGCCCGTCAAGGTAGTGCCCGACGGTGGTCATCCCCCGGAGCAGGTGACCCGCCAGGGCCGCCACCGAGAACTGCGGCAGGACGCTGTCTTGTCCCCAGCGCTCTGCTAGTTCAGGGCGCTCTAGCAGGCGAACGGCCGTGGAAGCAGCGTCAAGGAACGCCGCAACAACATCATCCATGACCACATCCTGCTCCCCGCCACCAGGCGGCAAAGCGCCAGGCCGGGCCTCGCAGCCACAGCACGCCGCCAGGCGGGAGAATTGCTGATCTGTGCCGTGGCGCCTTGACCACAATGTCGTCCACGGTCATTCCTCCCGCTCCGGGACAAGCCATCTGCAGCATGTCAGAACGGGCATTCAGCAGATCACGACCAGGCGCGCCAGGCAGCGCTTGTGGTGGGGTTCGCTTGGCTCGCCGGCACGCATCGGGATGGGTTCCCGGGCCCCGGGCATTTAAGTCAGGGTTCTGACCGCATGCCGCCTTACCTACCCGTACGTGGGATGCTGCGGCCAGCCAGGCGGGGAATCTTCCCAGTCCTCCTGGCGTCCATACGGGGTGAGGTCGAGGATGTTGTTGACGAAGATGAGCCGGTCTACGCCGCGCGCGGTGAGGCAGTAGGTCCGGTAGACGTCCTGGCCGTCGCGCAGGAACACGCTGAGCATGAAGCCGCCACCTGCGCCGCAGTCGTCGGCGAACGTCGTGCCGTGCGACGACACGAACGGCATGGTTCAGCCCATCCGCGCCTTGTAGGCCTCGATCTGGGCGAGCGGCATGTTGGACACTGTCGCCCAGCTAACTCCGCTGTCGGCCAGCGCGGCTAGGCCGGCGACGTTGCTGGTGAAGTGGGTGCAGCCCGGGCAGTAGTCGTCGGGCCCGTTGTCCATGAACTGGTAGACGGCAAGCTGCCGCTGTCTTCCGAACAAGTTGAGCAGCGTTTCGGGCCGGCTGAGGTGCCGAACACGTACCTGTTGTTGTCGAACTTGACCATCGGGAGCCGACGGCGACGCGCAGCGAGCGCGTCAAGCGCGAGTGGCCTCCTTCTCAGCCTTGAGCAGCTCGTCGTGATCCTGCTGCCACTTCCCGGCTGACACGATCTCCGGCATATTGGTCATCTTTCACTCCTTTACCGTCGCCAGCGATCCTGCGGCTGAAAGCACTTCGGACCAGCGGCGCTGCCACCTGGGCGGGAGTTGCTCACACACTCTCCGACACCTCGGCGCAACGGAACTCATCGGCGCGACCGCCAGTCGTCCCAGGCCTTGCTTGCCCGGCTAGATCCTCTACCCAGGACGCGTCCGGCCCGGCGCTGATCGCTCGGTTCGCGGGCCAGGACACCTGCTCACGGCCACGCCGCTGCGCCCGAGATGATCACGCCAGACAACGCGGCCTGGCCCCTAGGCAACGTGCAGTGCACTCTGCAGGCCGGGCTGGTTAACTGGGTCAGCCTCGTACCGGCTGGTTGATGAGACGCTGGTCCAGGCCCAGGGGCTCGTGTCGCTGCCGGAAACCATGCGCGACGCCTATGAGCGCGGAGGCTTCAGTGAGTGCCCCGACACGGCCTGGTCAGGCCTCCGGACGTAGCTGCTGGTGGCAGATCATCGCCATCGTCTCCTCAGCACTGATAGCTGGCGGCTGCTCGGCCGTGGGTTTCGCCCCCGCAGCGCCTGCGCCGCGTCATCCGGTGGCCGGATCTGCGACACCAGCGGCCACCAGCCACCCGCGTCGAGATCCCGGCAGGGCTGACTTCACCGTCAGCGGCGCTGTTCCCGTGCAGCCCGGCCCGAGCCAGGACACGCACGCCCACGACCCCGCCGCAGCCTGCCAGCCAGGGAAATTCCGCCGCGACGAGGCCCTGGGGAAGGCCACCGCGACGGGCTTTGTCTTCGCGGGAGCGCCGGTCTCAGCAACGCTTCTCGCCCGTTTCCTCGCAGGTACGGGAACGGCGATGCATTTCGGCGCAAGATCGCAGATCTCAAGGGAGGCACGGGCCAGCAGTGCCTTCCACAGCCTCAATCGGCACATCCAGGCGGCCGTGCTGAGCAGCTCCGCGCGGGCAGGTCACACGTGCGCCTGACGGCACCCGCGCTGCGCACGATCCGCTTTGCCCTGCCCGCATCTTCCCGCGACCTCTACTTCGGGTTCCGCGGCACCCAGGGCCTGGATGTCCGCGGCACGGGCATGATGACCGGCCGGCGGTACACCGGAAGACTGACCTATGTTATCCACGACAGTTATGGATTCCCCCCGCGTGACCGGCTGCTCGGTGTCGGTTCGGCGATGAGATACCTGCAGGTGAATTGCGGAAATCCACCTACCCCCGGCGGAGCCCACTGGTTTCCCGATTCCATTGCGGTCACCGTGCCGTTCCGCCACCAAAGGGACGAGAGTCACCCGCGGAGAGCGCAGGCCACGCCCCCGGCATGATATGCGGGCGTCGGGTCGGATTAGGGCGATGCGATTCACAAATCGCCGGAAATTCAGACTGCCCAATCTTTGCCGAAGATACGTCCAGCAGCAGGAGTGCGGCAAAGGTGTGCTTAGCAGGTAGACGAGTCGCGCCTCTCGTCAAGGTCGGCTTCTGGGATCCGACAATCAGCGGAGGATTGCGGCACCCGGATCGTAGGTATTGACTACCGGAGACCCAGCCTGGATGCCTGCAGTGCCCGCGCTGGCCTGGGACCTGGAACTGGCTCGGACATGCCTGTACGGGACGCTGCGTGGCGAATGCCCTCCGAGACCGGCGTGGTAGTTGCTGATGGGGCGCGTTGCGGTGAACGGCCGTGCTCCGAGCCAAGATCTCCTGCCGGAGGCAGTCCGCCTGTCACATCCGGGCGGCACGCCCGGCCTCGCGCGCGGATGCCGCCGCCTGACGGCCCTGGCCCAGGTCGCCACGCGCCGTCGCGGCCGGTCCCCGGACCCTTGTTCGCTGCGTCATGTTGGCTGGCAAGCGATCCCCGCCGGCAGCAGGCGGGGCTTCTCTGTGCGCAAACTTGTGGATGACTTGTGCAAACGTTCCAGGAATCTGTGTACAACGTGGGGATAACGCTGAGGATTTCTGGGCGGCCGCGCCTGTGCCAGGCCCGTCACCTGGGTGGATATTATCCACCCCCTGTGCACGGGAGAAAGCCGGATAATGTCCACATGCGATCATGGCAATAGCCCATCGAAAGCTGAATATTTACTGTATGTTTATCTGACTGTGATTCATAAGCGAGACTTTGGAAATCGAGAGCCCAGAGGTCAGCCCGGACGCTTGAAGGGGAGGAAAGCGTCATGATGGCGTACACGCACGGGGAACAAGGCGCTGCCTGACGGCAGGCTGGGTATTCCCGCGCTGGGAGATGATCAGCGGCCTGGCATGATCGCCGTCGGCCGCGCCGGTGCCACCGGGGACCCGGTACGGCTAGGACGCGCAGCAGTTATCCCGTCACGTGCCTGTTCCGGCGCAGGTCACGGTAGTTGTACGGCAGCTTGCCTCTGGCTGACGGGAGGTCTGCACGTGAAGATCAAGATGCGACGAGACGACGCCAGCATGCTCGAGATGAACGACTGGATCTCCGAGCTGCGCGACAATGACCATGCTGAGCCAATAGATGACGCCCATGCTGAGCCGGCAGCTGACACCCATGCTGAGCCGGCAGCCGGCGCCCGCGCTGAGCCAGCAGCCGCCCGCGCTGAGCCAGCAGATGACGCCCATGATGAGGCAGCTGCCGGCGCCCATGCCGAGCCAGCTGC
>WNGD01005123.1_pt1 | contig 12779 bp, 15 predicted proteins | sample 5400671 | NCBI WGS metagenome assembly WNGD01 (sample SAMN13153369, study PRJNA577476) | soil metagenome | isolation source: 40 cm soil or saprolite under grassland replicate 2 | place: USA:California | collected 2016-06-15
TGTGGTGAAAGCAGTTTATGGTGCATTGCGCTGGAATAAACTCTTTGCCGCCCGGTATGATTGAGATGGGTTATGTTTGAGGAGAAGGAATGAATCTTATGGACAAGGCCGCTTTTGGGATGGGTTGTTTTTGGGGATCCGAAGCCGCGTTTCGTCAGGTTCCCGGTGTCGTCGATGCCGCGGTGGGATATATGGGGGGAACTCTGAAGAATCCGACTTATCGAGACGTCTGCACGGGCAGGACCGGACACGCTGAAGCCGTGCAGGTGGAATACGACTCGTCCAAGGTTTCTTACGAGGACCTCTTGAAAGTGTTCTGGGAAAACCACGATCCGACGACTCTCAACCGGCAGGGTCCGGACGCCGGCACGCAGTACAGGTCGGTCATTTTCTATTACAACGAACGGCAAGAGGCAGGCGCAATAGCCTCGAAAGAACAGCTCCGGAAAAGCGGGAGGTATCGGAATCCGATTGTCACCGAGATCGTTCCCGCAACAGAATTCTATCGCGCGGAAGAATATCATCAGCGCTATTTTGAAAAGCACGGCTTGATCGGCTGCAAAATCTGAGTCCCCCGTGATTCTTCTTCGCGTCCTTGCGTCTTAGCGGCAAATGCGGCGTTGGTTTTTTCACCACAAGACGCGAAGGCTCAAAGAATCGCAAAGCGATCTTCTTTGGAAAGGATTGTGCGTTCGTGAACGCCTATCAAAACGTCCTGGTGCCTTCGAGTGTAACCGATGCCGGAGTGAAGCCGGCAACAACGATTGCCTTCACCGAGGGACCCGCCGTGGATGCCGGCGGCAACGTCTATTTCTCCGACATTATGAACAATCGAATTTTGAAGCTTGCGCCGGACGGCACGCGTTCCGTCTTTCGAGAGCCTTCGTTCCGCACCAACGGCCAAACCTTCGACCAGCGAGGACGGCTCTATCATTGCGAGGGGAGTGAGTTCGGCCCGGGCGGTGGACGCCGGGTCACGCGCACAGATTTCACCAAGAACACGTATGAAGTACTCACCGACCGCTACGAAGGCGTATGGTACAACTCGCCGAATGACATCTGCGTGGACGGGCAGGGGCGGGTCTATTTTACCGATCCCTGCTACGGCGACCGCTCCATCATGGAGATGGAGATCGAAGGCGTCTACCGCATCGATCTTGACGGCGCCGTAAAGCGAACCCTGGCGCAACCCGCAATCCACCGGCCCAACGGAATCGCGGTCACCCAGGATTCCAGAAGGTTGTACGTCGTCGACAGTTGCCCTGTGGAAGGGGGCAATCGAAAGATCTGGGCGTTTGACCTGGATGCCGAGGGAAACCCCTCGGACCAGCGGCTGGTTTATGATTTCGCCCCGGGGCGGGGCGGGGACGGCATGCGGCTGGACATCGAAGGAAACCTCTATGTGGCGGCGGGTGTCATGGCGCCGCGTCATCGCTGGGAAACTGCGGACGTGCCTCCCGCCGTGTACATCATGACTCCGGAGGGAAGGCTTCTCGGTAGGATACCGGTATACGAAGATCTGATAACGAATCTCGCCTTCGGAGGCCGCGACGGCCGCACGCTATACATCACGGCAGGCAAGACGGTTTTTACCACACGCGTCCCCGTACCGGGGCAGGTGGCCTATCCCTCCTGGTCCGGGTCAAATGACAAATGACCAATGGCAAATGACCAATGACAAATAGAAGTCAAAAGTCCCGGCAACGAACTGCTATTTGTCATTTTTCATTGGTCATTGGTCATTTGCAAAATCTTTCTCTGCGCTCTCTGTGGTCGTGAGAAAAAATGTATCGCCGGCTTCCAGCCGGCAAAGGTCGTGTTGACCCAAAAGGAGTTGTCGAGGCTCAGATGCCGGCGAGACGCCGGCGCTACGATTTTTTCTCACGACCTGCGACTCTGCGGTGAATATGTTTGATTGCGGCCGGTGCGCGCCGTGAAATTCGTGGCCAGTTTTTCTCCGTGTCTCTGTGGCCAATGACGCAATTGAGGTCTTATTTTCGCACCGACGGAAATGGCCTTGCGATTCTTCGCGTCTTCGCGTTGGGTTTTGCGCGAGGCCTCAGTAGCGGGCGGTCCGGCGTTCTCGCCTGTACCGATCCATCAAGAGATTGAACTTCAAAGTCGTTTCATTCAGGGCTGCGTTGATCCTTGCCTTCTTGGTTTCGTCGGCGCACTGCCCAAGCTCCGCCTTTAGCCGCTGGATCTCCTTGAGCAGCTCCACTTCCTCGGGAACAAAGCCCGCGCTCTTCAGGATCGAGTACCCGATTCTCACGTGCTCCGGGGTAGCAAAGTAGCCTTCGAGATTTACAGGGCGGCCCATGCCCGGCAGGTCGTCAAACTCTCCGTTGGCAATGGCCTCCCTTATTTTTTCTTCCATGAGTTTTTCAAAAGACATCTTCATGCCTCTCGTCTATTCCACGACCTCAATGTGTTATATCGGGCGCGTTTCAGCCGGGGCCGAAGGCCCGGCCGTTTGAAATTTCAAATTTCAAATTTGAGATTTCAAATTCCCGGTCTCCCAAGACGCAGGCCGACAAATTCCTTCAAGTCCTCCGAAACATAAGTGGGAGGTGTGACCGGAAAAATGGGCATTCCTTCCAGGGCGATCCCTTCCCACACCGGTCTGTGCGCAGCTGGTTGTACCACCGCGGCAGCATCCGCGCGGTGGAGGTACGCTCGCGCACTCCGTTTGAAATCCGCGACGTCGAAGTGAAGAACGACGATGTAGAGATCCGGAGAGACAAACTCGAGGATACTGTTGCTTTCCATAATCACGAACTGCTCGGTCTCAAGGATCGGCTTGAGTTGCGGCATGGCCCGGTCAAGCTGGCCCTGCTTGGTGCGCAGCCACAGCGAGCGGCGGGCGCCGGCAACAAGGAAGCGGGAAGAATCGGTCCGGCCTTCGCGGTTCTTCTCCTCCAGCAAAGCATAGCGGTGCTCTTCAGCGGCGCAGCCGCAGGCGCGTCCATTGATGGAGCAGATTCCGTGGCCGTACTGGGTTATCTTCACCGCTGCCCAACCGCACTCTGGGAAAGCGGCAATCAATCCCGCCGCCAGGGAAGTCTTTCCAATATTGCGGGAATGTCCGCCGACGACAACAACCGCCATCGTGTCCGGTCCCTGTTATCGGGCGCAGGTTTGATGCCGCCCGCCGTCAATCGCGTGGCTCGCGCCTGTGATCCAGGCGGCCTTGTCTGAAGCCAGGAACACAATCAAGTCGGCGACCTCCTCGGGGGTGCCTACCCGATTGAGAGCGCGCCCAAGAGGATGGGTAGTCTTGCTGTGCTCGAGAAAAGCGCTGTATCTTTCTTCTTCCATACCAGAACGCCGGTGCAGATTCGTAATGGTTACTCCCGGGTTAACTGCGTTGACTCGAATTCCTTTGGGAGCGAGCTCCATCGCCGCACAGCGGGTCAACTGGTCCACGGCCGCTTTGCTCACGCAGTAGGCCAGCACGCCCGGAAAAGCGCGAATGCCGTTTACGCTGCTGACATTGACGATATTTCCTCTGCGCCTTTCCAAATGAGGGAGCGCCAGCTGCATGAGCCTGAAAACCGCGTCCAGGTTGATGTCCATCATCTCGCGCCACGCAGTGAGACTGGTATCGTGGATCGTGCCGGTCGCGATGATTCCCGCACTGTTAACCAGAATGTCGAGACCCCCGAAGGATTCCACCGTCCTGTCGATCACTCGCCTGCGGTCGGCTTCGACAGTGAGGTCGGCGGCCAGAGGAAGCGTTTTACTTCCAGAGCTGGCTATCTGGGCAGCCGCTTTTTCCAGTTCTTCCACGTTTCTGCCGACCAGCGCCACGCTCGCGCCATTGGCTCCCAGCGCTAGAGCCGTGGCGCGGCCAATCCCACTGCTCGCCCCGGTCACCAGAGCAATTTTCTCTTTCAGCATTCGGCTCTTCCTCCTGAAAGCCTGATTTTATCATCTAACCAAAGTGTGATACCCATACGCGCAACCAATAAGCCTTCGCGATTCCTTTGCGCCCTTAGCGCCTTCGCGGTAAAACTGACTCAGAATTTAACCGCGAAGACGCCAAGAGCGCAAAGCAATTCGCTTGACCCGGCGGCGATTCATGAGCACTATTTTTTTCAGCGTCATGGACAGGGCTTCCCCAACGCCGCAAGAGTTGTCGGGCTTGATCCGGTCGTTTCCCCCGTTTCGTCCTCCGGCAGTGCTGCGCAATCCGCACGTTCAGACCGTGATAGCCTCTCGAAAACCTCGCCGTTTCCGGTATGGCTGGACACGATCGGAAGCGATGGAAATCCGGCTGGAGAAAGACGGAAGCATTCTGGTTGAGGTCTCCTGGCAGCCGGGCGAAAGGCGTGACGCTCCAGCGCTGTTTCTGCTTCATGGCCTCGAGGGGAGCGCCGCCTCCCATTACCTCCTGGGCATGAGCAAAAAAGCTTATGCGGCGGGGTTCCACGCCGTTCGTGTGAATACACGAAACTGCGGCGGAACGGAACACATGACTCCGACGCTTTACAATGCCGGGCTGTCGCAGGATGTTGCTGCGATCGTAGAACACCTGGAGCAGCAATGCGGTGTCCGGGAGATTTACGCCGCCGGAGTCTCTCTCGGGGCCAACGTCCTTCTGAAGTACCTTGGAGAACAAGAGGAACGGGCGGCCAGCCATGTTCGCGGAGCGGCCGCATTGAGTTGTCCCATCGATCTCGGCGTGTCGGTCGCCAGGATGCTGGAACCTCAAAACTGGGCGTACCAACGCTATTTCGTGCGACGACTCAAGGAGCACCTGTGGCGGAAAATCGCTTTCTTCCCGGATATTGCCGATGTCCGCAAGATCGATCGAATTCGGACGATCTATGACTTTGACGACCTGATCACAGCGCCGCATTTCGGTTTCGGGACGGCGGACAACTACTATAGACTTGCCAGCTCGGCCCCTCTACTGAGAAAGATCCGCGTTCCAACACTCATCGTGCAATCGATGGACGACCCCATGATACCCTTTGAACCCTTCCTGCATTCCGGGATCGAGGACAATCCCTTTCTCGCGTTTCTCGGCACGAAGCATGGAGGGCATGCAGGTTTCCTGGGAATTCGCCCTGCGTGTTCTGGCGATCAGGATGCCTATTGGGCCGAGTGCCGCATCGTGCAGTTTTTTTCCGGCCTCGCACGTTAGGGCCGCCCAAAAAACCGGCCACGATTACACGAATTTCACGAAAATGCCGTAGCGCTTGATCTGGAGATTTCGTTCACACGCATCATCGGAGGACGACCAAGAAGCTTTCGTGAAATTCGTAGCAAGTCTTTCTGTCGTCCAATTCTCCCCACAGCGTTCCTCCCGGGACTGAGAAGGTGTGAAAGAATTGAACGTCACGCTATGAGTTTAATATGAACTTGATTCCCTGTTTACAAACACGTACGAAGTGTGGCATTCTCCGGCATGCTGGAAAGTTGGGCCAACCCATGATCAGGGCAGCGAACATTTCAATCGCCATTATTATTGCGCGCTCAGCGCCCGGCGGATAGAGGCCCGCGCACTCATGCGTTTATCAGGCCCTCATCCCGCTGGCGGTGGCGGGATGAGGGCCTTTTCTATTTTATGGGAACAATCCCGGGAGGCACTCCGTGAAGATCCAGATTTACGACACCACCCTGCGGGACGGCAGTCAGGGAGAGAGCGTTTCATTCTCGGTCGAAGACAAGCTCCGCATCGCGCACAAACTGGATGAGCTCGGCGTGGCCTACATCGAAGGCGGGTGGCCCGGTTCAAACGACAAAGACGCCGAGTTTTTCCGGCGTGCTTCCGCTCAGACCTGGCAGACGGCAAGGCTGGCGGCTTTCGGCAGCACGGCTCATCCCAAAAACCAACCCGAAGATGACTCCAACCTGAGATCTCTCCTGGATGCGTCCACGCCGGTGGTGACCATTTTCGGCAAATCCTGGGACTTCCATGTGACAACTGCCCTGAAGATCCCACTGGAGAGGAACTGCGAGCTCATACGAAACTCGGTTGCTTTTCTGAAATCGAAGGGACGCGAAACCATCTATGACGCCGAGCACTTCTTCGACGGGTTCAGCGCCAACCCCGACTACGCGCTCGCTACTTTGCGCGCCGCGGCGGAAGGCGGCGCCGATATTGTCGTCCTGTGCGACACCAACGGCGGAAGCCTGACTTCCCATATCCGGCGGGCGTTCCAGCGGGCACAGGAGACGGTTCCGGTGCCGTTGGGCATTCATGCGCACAACGACTCCGAACTTGCGGTGGCGAACAGCCTGGCTGCGGTGGAGTGCGGCGCCATTCAGGTGCAGGGAACGATGAACGGCTACGGGGAACGCTGCGGAAATGCGAACCTTTGCTCTGTTATCGCGAATCTCGAGCTCAAGCTGGGTTGCCGTGCCGTGGGCCCGGAGCATCTCCAGCATCTGGCCAGCGTCTCAAAGTTCATCAGCCAGGTTGCCAATCTTCCCCATCGCAAAGATCTTCCCTTTGTCGGAGACAGTGCCTTCACCCATAAAGCGGGAATCCACGTCAGCGCGGTCATGAAAGACGCCGCAACGTACGAGCACGTGTCGCCTGCGGTCGTTGGGAATGCTCGCCGGGTGCTGGTCTCGGAACTGTCGGGGAAAAGCAACCTCCTCTACAAAGCGCGCGAAATGGGAATGGATCTAAGCCAGCACGAAGAAGAGCTCAAAGTCGCCCTGAAACACCTGAAGAAGCTGGAGCACGAAGGCTATGAATTCGAAGCGGCCGAAGCCTCGCTTCGTGTCTTGTTAGAGTCGGCCGTGCACGGCGAGACTGAGTTCTTTACCATCGACAATTTCCGCGTTGTGACCGAGATGCGGCGGGACGGGGAGGTGACTTCTGAAGCGACAGTCAAGATCCGCCTTGGCGAACGCGTCGTGCATACGGTTGCTGAAGGGGACGGCCCCGTCCATGCCTTGGACCGGGCCCTGCACAAAGCCCTGCACCAGTTCTTCGAGCCCTTACGCTCGGTTCAATTGACCGACTACAAGGTTCGAGTTCTCGACGCGAGCGCCGGCACTGCCGCCAAAGTGCGCGTTCTCGTGCAACAGACGGACGGTCAGGAAAGCTGGACCACGGTTGGAGTTTCGGAGAACATACTCGAAGCGAGTTATCAGGCTCTGGCCGACGGCGTGCGTTACAAGCTCTTGAAGCACCGCAAGAAGGATCCAGCAACGGAACACACAGGCGCTCCATCTCCGGCGCCGATTGCCAAGTAAGCGGCTTTTTCCCAAATACGAATCTTTCTTCGCGCTCTTCGCGGCTTCGCGGTTAATGCTGTCCGGACTCTGAAAAACCGGCGTTCAGAATAGAATCCCGATGCGGGATTTGTACACGAGCCGATTCCCGGCCGGGGTTGCCCCGATCCCTATGCCAAAATTCCACACAGTATTCTCACGGAGTTTGAGGTCAAACCCGGGGAAAAACTGGTGCACCTGTTCCCGGGCCGGCAACGGATCAAAAAGCGGTCCGGTGCCGCCATAATACTCCAACGTGAAATCGAGCTTCTTGCTCGCCTCGTAGGCGACCCGAACTCCGGGCTCAAAATCCCAGCCCTCGCCGGTTCCAGGCCCGCGCAGAGCCCGCCCGATCACCGGATTCAGGTCGAATTGTAATCGACCGACGGTCTTCTCGAGGATCGGCCTGATTTCAAGAGTCGTCGAATTCTCCTCGTAGGCCCGGCGCGGGAACCCGATCTCCCCGGAGATGCTAACCTTGAAAGGAAGAGGCCAGGATTCAGGAAGGGAGACCCGGGGCCTCAGCCGCCAACCCACGAACTCGAGAGCGTCCGCTTCTCTCCGGGCGAGCAGCAAGTACCCAGCCAATTCGAAACGGCTGGTCAGCCCACGGGTCAACTCGTATGTCAGGTGGAGCTGGTGCTGCGAGGGTGCGACAGTGCCTTCGAAAGTCCTGGTGCCTCGAGCGATATAATTCAGGTGAGTCTCCAGATTCCACTTTCGTTTGGGAACGGTTTCATATTCGTAGACTTGGATCTCAAAAGGATCCTGCGCGATTCCGCTCTGTGTAAGGGTAAGAGAGACAACTGAGAAAAGAATCAAGCGTTCCACAAGAAGCTGCCTTGTCGCCTGCATTTTCCCGCCCTGCACCACCACCTGACGGAACGTCGATGCTCGTGAAAAACACAATTCCGGCCGCGTCCGCCGCAGTATACAGCAGTCCCCTTTCGCGCACTTAGCGCCTCCGCGGTGAAACCGAATTAACCGCGAAGACGCGAAGAGCGCAAAGAGTGTATGATTGCAGGGGTCGGGAGGGTTTTGTGGGCAGTGCGGATGAAATTGTGACAATAGTCGACGAGCACAACAACGTCGTGGGCGCTGTGACGCGCGCCGAGATGCGCGCCCGCTGCCTTCCTCACCGCAGCACGTATATTCTCGTCTTCAACTCTCGAGGCGAGCTCTTCGTCCAGAAGCGCTCGGCCAGCAAAGACGTTTTCCCCGCGTATTACGATCCGGCAGCCGGCGGCGTGGTTCTGGCCGGCGAGACCTATGAAGAGGGTGCAAGGCGCGAGCTCGAGGAGGAGCTTGGCATCCGTGATGTGGATCTCGCCTGGCAATTCGACTTTTATTTTGCCAGCACCGATGCGCGCGTATGGGGCTCCGCATTCACCTGTGTTTACGACGGGCCGCTCGTTTTGCAGGAGGAAGAGATCGAAAGCGGAAGCTTCATGACGATCGGGGACATTCTACGGCGCCAAGCGACAGAGTCTTTTACGCCTGACGGTCTCCACGTCCTGAGGCGCTTTCTTGCTCTGTAGGCTTCCCGAGCCTCGGGCTGGCTCGTGGCACGGTCGTCCCGCCCGTGGAAAGTGAGAATAACTTCACGTTTAGACCGGTTCCGTGTCCATCCGTGGGATCCGTAAGGTTCCGTGTCCCATCGCCCGTTTCTGCGAAGAAATGCGTTACTGTATTTTATGAAGAAGACGACGAAGTCCCCGCGGGAATCGAACGCGCGGCGCGGCGTCCTTTACTTCTCATTTGCTCTCGCCGTCATTACATACCTGGACCGGGTATGTATTTCGGCAGCGGCGCCCTTCATGATGCGGGACCTCGGCCTCTCTGTCTTTCAAATGAGCGTTGTCTTCAGCTCGTTTACCCTCGCCTATTCCCTGTTTGAGGTTCCCACAGGGTGGATGGGTGACGTCGTGGGTCCTCGGAGGGTCCTGACCCGGATTGTCCTGTGGTGGTCGGGCTTCACCATGCTTACCGGCGGAGCATGGAATTACCGCTCGCTTGTTCTGATCCGATTCCTGTTCGGCGCAGGCGAGGCCGGAGCCTTCCCGAATGCGGCGCGCAGTTTCTCGCGCTGGTTCCCGCCAGAGGAGCGAGGAAAGGCGCACGGCATACTCTTTCTCGGATCCAGATTAGGGGGAGCTGTCGCCCCTGGGCTGGCGCTTCTCTTGATTCGTCATTGGCGCTGGAGGGAAAGTTTCGTTCTCTTCGGCAGCATCGGCATAGTCTGGGCTGTTGCATGGTATCGGTGGTATCGGGACGAGCCCTCCGAGCACCGCGCCGTAAGCTCGCAGGAGCTAGCTTTGATTCGGGGGAGCTCTCCGGGGACGATGACCGGGGAATCGCGCAGACCACGGGTTCCCTGGAAGCGACTGATCACAAGCTTGAACCTGTACGGCATCTGCGGGATGTATTTCGCCTTTGGTTACGGTCTCTATTTTTATTTCACGTGGCTTCCAACCTACCTGATCCAGGTCTTGGGGTTTTCTGCACTCGCGGGTGGGTTTTTCGCCGGTCTTCCGTTCTTGCTCGCAGGCGGAGCTAACCTGGCCGGGGGCTGGCTGACAGACCGGCTTGCCGTTCATCAAGGACTCAAGATGGCGCGCTGCGGATTAGGCTCTCTTTCGTTTGGCGGGTCCGCTTTGCTTTTGCTGACTTCAACGCAGACAGACCAGCGCGTCATCAAAGCGGTTCTGATTGCCTTTGCCCTGGCTTCGGCGGACTTCGCGCTGAGCGCTTGTTGGGCGGTATGTCTTGACGTCGGAAAGACCTGCGCCGGCGTTGTAACAGGGTTCATGAACACCTTCGGAAACCTGGGCGGCTTTGCCGGTCCCATGGTGGTTGCCTATACTGTAGGAAAATGGAACGACTGGACGCTGCCCTTCTACGTGTCCGCCGCCGTATATGGACTCGGCGCGCTCTTGTGGCTGGCGATCGACCCGCAAAAGCGCCTGGTTCCGGACTGACCGATTGCGGATTTCGGGTTGCGGATCGCGGATTTCAAAAAGAATAGGGCTTATATACCGGCAAGACGAGCGTCCTTCAGATTGCTGAGGCTTATAAATCTCTCTCAATCCGAAATCCGCAATAGAAGTTCACTTCTCTACTCTCAGATTGTTCGTGACACTGAACGAACCCGGAACGCCGCTGGCAGCGATTCCGGCCAGATTCTTGTCTCCTGCGTTTGCGACAACCCCGACCAGCGTGATGTGTCCGTTCTTGACGACAATGTGGATTGGAGGGACTGCCTGCATGGCGTAACGATCCAGTCCGGGTTTCGAGAATATGGCCCGATAGGTGGCCAGGCGGATCTTGTCATCATGCGGTGAGAGGGGCAGGACCTCGATGTTATTGATGACCTTGCCAACGCCTTCAAGTTTACCCACGACATTCTCAGCGTCCTTTTTCAGAGTGGGACGTGTCACCTGTCCGGACAAGACGACTGTGTCGATCCCCTGGACGCTGAACTCCAGGTTGTCGAACACTCCATAGTACGGAAGCATCACCAGTTCGTGGCGGACTTCTCGCGCCAGCCTCGCTTGGTGATCGGGCAGCCGTTTCTTGGTTTGAGCGCCACCAGGGATTGAGAGAGCACCAGCAAGAAACAACGCGATCAGGGCGCCAAAAGGAAAGGAGGCCGAGTCTCCGGACCGCGGCCTATTGGGGAATCGCATGAGTCACCTCCTGTCGGGGTTGGCAGGCGTTTACTGATCCCGAAGGTTGTGCGGCAGTTATGTGCATTGATTCTCGGCGTTTTATATACACCTCCGCAACCCCGGCACGCAAGCTCATCAAGCGCCCGGGCGCGCGGGTCGATCTGACGATAAGGCGGCCCTGCGCGGCCGCCCGCCCCGCGCCCCCTTCGTTGGCCGCTGCTCAGGAATGGGCCGCGACCGCATACAAGGCAGCGCTCGCTTCAATGGGGCGCGACCGCGCGGTCGTGGAAACAAGCATTTAAGACGACGGGCAGATCCTCGAGCGTAGAGGGAAAACGATCCCGCGCCGTGAGCGGCCTCATCGCTGGCGCGGCTGTCGCATTGTAGCCAAGCGGGCTCGAAGGATTTTGCAGACGCCTTGAGAGCATCCTTAATTGACCGGCTGCACGCCCGAGCCGCTCATGGCCTACCTCAAGGCGCTCGGCATCCTGCGCCTAGTGAGCGAGAAGGACACCGAAGCCCGCGGTTGGTGGCACGACGACTCGTTCTGGCTGAGAGCCAAGGTGTTGTTCACGGGCAAGAACAACGATGAGGAGAAGCGCAACGCACTGGTGCAGTTCTTTCTGCATGACTACAGACCGACCCCGCTAGTCGCACCTTGGAACGCAGGATCTGGCTTTTATCTGAAGTGGGATGAGAATAGGAGCACGTTCAAGTCTTGCTGGATGCCAACTCGGGAACTTCAATCCTCGCAGGTACGCCACAGGCCATCCAGCCGATCCAGGATGTGTGGAGCTTCCTTCAAGTCAACCAGAGGCTTCAACTGCCCCTGAACGTAGCTCCAGTCGAGAGTGCGACCCTGCCGGACCAGAATGTTCTCGATATCCACCCAGTCCTGGCCGCGATCCGCAAAGGCTTTGAAGACGATCAAGTCTTCAGCCGAACAGGTGAGCAGGCTGATGTCAGGAGTAAATGAAAAGAAAGTAGCGCGCCGGACGGCGGACTCCTCGAAAGGCAGGGCGCCGAGCGCAAGGTCGATTCCGATCCCGGACTTCGTCCGCAGCAACAACACCCTTCGCTCGAGCGCAAACTTTGCCGCATTCTCGATGCGGGAATCGAAGCGCTCCAGAAGAGCGCTAATCACTTCGGTTTCCCCGCCGAAACCCGTGAACACATCGATATCGACATCACGAGTGAGCCGGGGTTCTCCCCAACGCTGGAGCGCCAGGCCTCCGATGATGCAGAAACGCCAACCCTGCTCCTGGCAGAAGCGCTGTACGGAATCGGCCGCCTCCAACAGCCTGATCACTGCCGGAATCCTTTGAACCAGTCCTGCTGCTCGATGAGGCCCGAACTGGGTCCGGGCGGAAAACGACGGATTGCATCCTCAAAGGCGTCTTCGAAGGCAACCATCCATTCACGAACTGCCGTTGTATCCAGCCGCCGCAACTCCTCCCGCCGGATCCGCCGGAGAATGACACCGGTTTCCTTCCAGTTTTCGACCCATTTCCGTAGGGCGTCGGATGTCTCGTCCTTCACGGAAACATCATACCAGAACAGGGGCCGGGCGCCGCCACACTGTGGCTCAAATGGGTGCAGTTAGAAGAAGTGGGAGTCAATTCACACTGCCGTGAACTCCTCAGAAGCTGTGGAGAATTTAATTCGTGTTAATTCGCGGAATTCGTGGCGGCTCTATTGGCCACGAATTTCACGAATTTCACGAAAACGATCACGGCCATTTTGATGTCATTGGTTTGAAATGCAATTTTTCACAGTCTCTCCTGCCACGCTGCCTGACTCCCACTTTAATTGCACCCGGCTCGATCAGTTCTCCAGGAGTGCACACGACCGCACCCGCTTCCGTCCAGCGGCCTATGG
>WNGD01013538.1_pt1 | contig 12770 bp, 9 predicted proteins | sample 5400671 | NCBI WGS metagenome assembly WNGD01 (sample SAMN13153369, study PRJNA577476) | soil metagenome | isolation source: 40 cm soil or saprolite under grassland replicate 2 | place: USA:California | collected 2016-06-15
GCCGCGAATTACCCTGCTGCGACGACACCGGTCGCCTTCTGGAGCACCGAGGCCCGGTGCGCGATCGTCCCGGCCGGCCCGGGCAACATCTTCGGTTCCGAGAACTTCGGCAACAAGTTCCCGGGCGAGGCGGCCGTATACATGGGCATCGTCCACGTCGCCATCTACGACGCGGCTGTGGCGATCGAGGGCGGCTACCAGCCGTACACCGCCACGCCCACGGCACCGACGGACACGTCGCCTGAGGCCGCGATTGCGACCGCAGCCTACGACACGCTCACCGGCCTGCAGCCACAGCCCGGCGCGCAGACGATCCTCGATGACGACTACGCCGCCTACCTGGACACCATCCCCGATGGTATGGCGAAGCAGGACGGGATCGACGTCGGCCATGAGGCCGCTCAGGCCGTGCTCGCACTGCGCGCGAACGACGGCCGCGGGTGCAGCACCACGCTCGACGACCTGGGTCGGCCGGCACCCGGCCCCGGCGTGTGGCAGCCCAACGCCACGGGGCAGGTGCTCGGGCTCTGCCTACCTGGAATGCGGCCGCTCGCGCTCGAGAGCGCATCGCAATTCCGGCCCGACGGCCCCAACGCCCTGACCAGCCAGGAGTACGCCGACGACTTCAACCAGGTGAAGGACCTGGGCCGAATCGACAGCACGACCAGGACTCCCGAGCAGACGAGCGAGGCGCGATTCTGGACCGACCACGACATCCGCCAGTGGAACGACGGCATGCTCCGCCTCGCCGCCGCCCGCGGGCTCGACCTCGTGCAGACCGCGCGGATGCTGGCGACGGCGCATGTGGCCGGGGGCGACGCGATGATCGGCTGCTTCGACGCCAAGTACCACGACTGGTTCTGGCGCCCCTCCCAGGCGATCCCCTTGGCGGACACGGACGGCAACCCGGACACCGTGGCAGATGCAGGCTGGAACCCGCTCGGTACGACGCCGAACTTCCCCGAGTACCCGTCGGCGCACGCGTGCCACAGCACCGCCGTCGTCGAGGCACTCGACGCCTTCTTCGGCACGGACAAGGTCGCCTTCACGCTCGACAGCCGCGCGCCCGGCCTGACCGAGACGACGCGCACGCGCACCTACGACCGCCTCAACGACATCGTCAAGGAGGTCGACTGGGCGCGCGTCCTCGTCGGCTTCCATTTCCGCAACTCCGATCTGCAAGGCTCGGCCCTCGGCCGCAAGGTCGGCCGCTACGTCGCCGATCACTACTTCCAGCCGCTCGGCTGAAGGGATCGAGCTGGCACGGGAGGCGGCTGACGCGAGCCGCCTCCCAGGACCCTGTCCGCCCTCAGTAAGCAGCTGCCTTTCAGGGCTTCCTGTCCTCGACTCGGGTCGTACGCAACTTTGGCTCAACCATGCGATTCCACGACGTGACGCGCCGCGGTTACGGTGCAAAACCTGAAACCGCTCGTCGCCCGCGTGATGCACCGGTGATGCACGGCGTCGCGTCGACGTGGCATCGGAAGCGCCTCCACAATGGGAAGAACCCCTGCAAATAGAGGGGTTTTTCCTTTAGCAGGCCATATAAGCCGGATTCTTGCCGTTGGTGGAGCTGGTGCTCATCGGTCTCCTATCTTCGAACGCATTGGTGTTTCGGCATTCTACGCCTATATGTCATCCAATGTCAAATTAGCGTACTAAGCCAGTATGACGCAATGCGCCTATGACTGGTAGAATCTCACTGGATGTCGATCGAGACGAGATCGGAGGGCTCGGGGCAGTCGCCTGGCCCACGCTCGTTTGATCTGCGCGAGCGCAAGCGCACCAGGACGCGGCTCATGATCCAGACGGAAGCGCTGCGCCTGTTCACCGAGAAGGGCTACGCGCAGACGACGGTGGAGGAGATCGCGGACGCGGCGGCGATCTCGCCCCGCACCTTCTTCCGCTACTTCCCGAGCAAGGAAGACGTCGTCATCTGGGATGAGTACGACCCATTGGTACTCGACCTCTTGGAGTCACGGCCCGACGACGAGCCGCTCGCCGAGACGCTCCGCGCCGTCACCCGTGAGTCGTTAAGTGGGCTCTATCGACGCGACCCCGAGCGGCTCCTCGCCCGTGTCCGACTAGCCGTCACCGTCCCCGAGCTGCGCGCGCGCTTCCTCGACGAGCAAACCCACGGCATCGAGCAGCTCGCGCCGCTGCTCGTGCGGAAGCGAGAGGCACCTACCGACGAACTGAAGTTGCGCGTCATTTCCTCAGCACTGTTCGGGGCCGTCACCGTCGCGCTTGACCTCTGGCAGAAGGACGGCGGCAAGAGCGATCCGCTTGCCCTCCTCGACCGGGCAACCGATACCCTCGCCAAGGGCATGAGCGAACTGCAATTGAGACCGCGAGGCCACACCGTCCCCCGGAAACCGCGCACTTCAGGCCGCTAACGCCGTTCTCTGGGACCCACGTGCGCTCGGCGCCGACCGCCTCCTCGATCACGATCCCGCTCGAAGACGGCCAGCTCGCGCTCGGTGACTTCCAAACAATCTTCTTCTGCGAGTTCGACGGCCCACGCGAGAGGAAGATCTACGTGACGGTGACCTGAGCCGAGAAGTGCGTGCATTACTCGGCGACTCGCCCGAACCGAGGATCAAACTTGCGGATACGATACGCGGATGATCCGCCAGGCATGCACCGGCTGCGGCTGCAACCAGTGCCGATGCCCGGACTGCGCTAAGAAGTAGTCACGCTCGACGATCCCCACAGGGATCGAGCTCCTCCTTCGCAGGGAGGGGACCTCCCGCGACGGGTGGCAGCCCAAGGCAGACGCCCTGCTTACCATTTCCTTGTGCGCGCAACTACCGGCAACCGTAAGCGACGGAATCGGCTTGGCTGAGCCTCTTCCGGCCCAGCCGGCTTTGCGCCGATTCGCCGCCGTTTGCGTCCGCTCTGCTCCATAAGTGCTCCATGTCCGCGGGCGGCGGTCAGTGGTCGATCACGGACATGTTCGCCTCGTTGTGGCGTTCGCCCGTCGCCGGGGCGAGGTTGTCGAGCCGCTCGATCTGCTCGGCGCTCAGCTCGATACCGTCGGCCGCGGTGTTCTCTTCGACGCGGGAGACTCGCTTCGTGCCGGGGATCGGGGCGATGTCGTCGCCCTGCGCAAGGAGCCATGCCAGTGCGGTCTGCGCCGGTGTTGCGTCGAGCTCGGAGGCGACGGCCTTGACCTCATCGACGATGCGGAGGTTCTTCTCGAAGTTGCCCTCCGTGAAGCGCGGGTTGTTCTTGCGCCAGTCGTCGTCGGGGAGATCCTGGGGGGAGCGGATGGTCCCGGTGAGGAAGCCGTGCCCGAGCGGCGAGTAGGGCACAAAGCCGATGCCAAGCTCGCGCAGCAGTGGAAGCAGTTCGGCCTCCGGATCACGCGTCCAGAGCGAGTACTCGGTTTGCAGCGCGGCGATCGGGTGCACCGCGTGGGCGCGGCGGATCGTTGCGGGGGCAGCCTCGGACAGGCCGATGTGCAGGACCTTGCCTTCGGCCACCAGTTCGGCCAAGGCGCCGACGGTGTCCTCGATCGGCGTGTTCGGGTCGACCCGGTGTTGGTAGGAGAGGTCGATGCGGTCGGTGCCCAGCCGCTTCAGTGAGCCCTCGACCGCGGTGCGGATGTTCGCGGGACTGCTGTCGAGCACTCCGGCGCCGCCGCCGGCATGGGAGACGAAGCCGAACTTCGTCGCCACCACGACCTCATCACGGCGTCCCTCGAGGGCGCGGCCGACGAGTTCCTCGTTCGCGTAGGGGCCGTAGATCTCGGCGGTGTCGATGTGGGTGACGCCCAACTCGACTGCTCGTTGGATCGTCCGGATCGACTCGGCGTCACTGCTCGTGGGGTCGAGGTAGTAGCCGGACATCGCCATCGTGCCCAGTCCGATCCGGGAGACGTCGAGTTCGCCTAACGAGATGTGCTTCATGACTGTGCTCCTTGTGGTCGTAGAAGACGCTGCATCCAAGAAAGCACGGCACCGCGGGACGTGTGAGTCCCTGTTGGGAGGGGTACCGGCAGGGTCCCCCACATGCAGCCGGTCAGGATTACGCTGGAACTCGTGGATACCAAGAAGGAGATCCGCGAGTTCCTCACCTCTCGCCGCGCCCGGATCACGCCCGAGCAGGCGGGGCTGCGCTCCTACGGCAGTCGCCGCGTGCCGGGACTCCGCCGCGAGGAGGTCGCCGTCCTGGCTGGCGTCAGCGTGCCGTACTACACCCGGCTCGAGCGCGGAGACATGAACGGGGTCTCGCAGAGCGTGCTGGAGGCGTTGGCCCGCGCGCTCGAACTCGACGACGCCGAGCGCGCCCACCTCTTCGACCTCGCCCGTGCCGCACAGCCCGCGATCGCTCGCCCTCGCCGGCGCCGGGCCAAGCAGCGCGTCCGGCCCGAGATCCAGTGGACGCTGGACGCGATCACCGGCGCGGCCGCGTTCGTCGGCAACGCACGTCTCGACGTCCTGGCTGCCAACGAACTCGGTCGTGCGTTGTTCTCCGAGTTGTACGCCGCGCCCGCGCGGCCGATCAACAACGCTCGCTTCGTGTTCCTCGATCCGCGAGCCGAGACGTTCTACGGCGACTGGGAGCGCGTCGCAGGCGAGTGCGTCGCGATCCTCCGTTGGGCCGCGGGCCGCGACCCGCGCGACCGCGACCTCTCAGACCTCGTCGGCGAGCTCGCAACACAGAGCGAGGCGTTCCGTACCCGCTGGGCCGCACACGACGTGCGCTTCCACAACACCGGCGTCAAACAGTTCCACCACCCCGTCGTCGGCGAGCTCAGCCTGACTTACAACCGGATGGACCTTCCCGCCGACCACGGGCTGACGATCTTCACCTACGCTGCCGAGCCCGGTTCGCGCTCCGAAGAGGCGCTCAAGCTCCTCGGCAGCTGGGCGGCCACCGCCGTCACCGCTGAATCAGCCGCGGTTGAGCAAACGTAAGGCCGAACTCTTCCCGGGGGGCGTCGAAGGCGCGCGGAAACTTGCCGTCTCGATCGTGGATCAGGAGCCGCATCTTGCGCGATTCGATCCTTCCCGCTTCACTTCCCTGAAGGCGGCGAGAACTCGCGAACGTCATTCACCACCGCGCCGCGACGAGCGGGGAGGACTCATGATGGACACGCGCGATGGAGACTCGCGAGAGCTCGCCGAGTTCGGCTACCTCCAGCGTCTAGAGCGGCCGCTGGGGTCGGTTGCCGCGTTCGCGATTTCGTATGGGTTCGTCGCGGTGTTCACCGCCGTGACGGCGCTCTTCTTCTTCGGCTTCGCCGCCTCATCTACGACGGCGACCGGCTGGAGGTCCTCGCGCAGCTCGGGCGGCAGGAGGTCCGGCTGATCGCGTTCGACTTGGATCCGGTCGGCGACGCTACTCGGGATCAATAGCCCTGACTGGAGCTCCTGCCACTGGGGAACGACAAGCTCAAACGGGTCTCGGGGAAGAGGAGGCACCGCGCGCCACTTTGCCACCAGGCCGAGCTACGACGTGAGAGCTGGTGGTCGGCCGCGGAGGGGAGTCGCCGACTCACAGACGCGAAACCTCCATAAACGGCTCCACACCCGCTGCACGTTGGGGAGTTCGCAAATCGACCTGAACGCGAAGTCACGAAGGCGCCGGTTTCCGGCGCTTTTGCAGAGCCCTCTGACGGACTCGAACCGTCGACCCCCTCGACTCGAACCGTCGACCCCCTCCTTACCATGAACTTCTCAGGCAACCGGTGGCAGCCGGTGGCAACGGTTTTGGCTTGTTTTCGCCGCTTCAGCGACCGCGCCATTTGCCACCGCTTGCCACTGGTTGCAGCCACGGGGCTCCATAAGGGCTCCATCCTCTGTTGTCTGCGGTGGCTACGCCGCGTCTGTGGTGGCGCGCCTTGCATCATCGTGCGACCTCAGTGCGACCCGGCGCGGACACCAGAAACCCGCCCTGAAAGAGACGGGTCTGCCGCCTTCCGCCTTGAGCTCGGGGCTGCGACGGTGGGTCGGTGTCTACATACCCGACCCAAACAAGGAAGAGCCATGGACGCGAGCGAATACGACAAGACAGCAAGGGCTAGTCGCGAGCTGGCCTCCCGCGAGAGCGACGGCGTGCACGTTCTACTCATGTGGCACCCGCGCGACGACGCGGTGACCGTCTCGGTCGAGGACTCGCGCGTCGGGCATCGGTTCGAACTCCTCGTGGATCGCAGCTGTGCGCTCGATGCCTTCTACCATCCGTACGCGTACGCCGCTTAAACGGGCGCAGGGCGGCTGCGGGGTAAAGGAGCTCTCTCATTATGCCGTCCTACGCAACGCCTGCCGGCAGCGGTTTGACGTGCGCGAACGCTCCTGGCGTACGGACGATCCCAGGACCGAGGTGGAATCGCCGTCGAGGCCGGGAGTATCCTCTTGCTAGACGTCTCCTTTCGTCCGCCGTGGATCGATGGCGGTTGCGCCTGAGAGGTCCCGTCCAGGTAGGAGCAGCACCGATCAGATCGGAGCGGGCATGGCGACGACCTACGCACTTCCAGCGATCGCGGATCAGGTTGCCGCGCGCGCCCCGCCTAGGCCGCTAGTGCTTCGCACCGTTGCGATCGCGGGTTTGCTGACGGCAGCGGGCTCGCTGGCGCTTGCGCTGACGAACGACGGAGTCAGCGGCATTCAGGTCGCGCTGCTCGAGTGGATCAGCATCCCGTACATCGCCGCCGGTCTGGTGGCGTGGTGGCGCCGCCCCGACAGCCGCCTGGGCATGCTGATGATCGTCGGCGGATTCGCGACCGGTATCTCCGGACTCGCGTTCGCGCAATTCGCCCTTCCGCACACGATCGGTGTGATCTTCGATGTCTTGCCGGCAGTCATCTTCTTGCACGTATATCTCGCCTTCCCCGAAGGACGCCTGAGGTCGCACTTCGAGCGCGGCGTAATCGCTGCGGGGTACGCGGCGGCGATCGGCTTCCAGCTCGTCAAGATGTCGCTAGGCGGCGTCGGCCCGAAGAACCTGATCGAGGTGTCGGCGCGTACGGCGGCGGCGCACACTGTCGAGCAGGTGCAGCTCGTTTCTATCAGCGCGCTGTGCCTGGCTGGCATCGCCGTTCTGGCGGCTCGACGCCGCCAGGCCGGGCGGCCACTTCGCCGACCGGTGGCGCTGCTGATCGACTCGTTCGCGGTCGGGCTCGTGATGATTGCCGTCCTGTTCGCGTTCGGTGCCTTTAATGGCCCTGCTTTCCAGACGATCCAGCGAGCGACGCTGATCGTGATCGGAATCTCGCCGATCGCGTTTCTGGTCGGGCTTCTCGATGCGCGCCTCGCACGAGCGGCCGTCGGAAATTTGATCGTCGAGATCCGTGCTGATCAATCCCCGGCGGCGCTTCGCGACGCGCTCGCGCGCGCGCTCCGTGACCCGTCACTCGAGCTCGCGTACTGGCTGCCCGAGTTTGGGAGTTGGGCCGATCTGAATGGGCGGAGCGTTGTGTTGCCGGAAACGGCCAGCGGCAGAGCGATGACCCTGATCGACCGTGAGGGGACGCGGATGGCGGCGCTGCTTCATGACCCCGCAGTGGAGGAAGAACGTGAGCTGCTCGCCGCAGTAGGCGCTGCGGCCGGGATCGCACTCGAGAACGGGCGTCTGCAGGCCGAGCAGAAAGCTCACCTGGAGGAGCTGAAGGGCTCCCGCGCCCGGGTGATCGAGGCGGGCCAGCGTGAGCGCCAGAGGCTGGAGCGAAACCTGCACGACGGCGCCCAGCAGCGGCTGATCGCGCTCTCGCTCGAGCTGAGTCTGCTCGAGAAGCAGGTCGCCGGCGACGCCGACGCGAGCGCCCGACTCGACCAGGCGCGCCACGAGATAGCCGTTTCACTCGACGAGCTACGCGCCGTCGCGCGCGGGCTTCATCCGGCAGTCCTGAGCGGCCACGGTCTCGAGGTGGCGTTGCAGTCGATTGCCGCCAACGCGCCGCTCTCCGTGCGCCTGAATGTCGGATTCGAGGGGCGGCTGCCGGAGCAGATCGAGGTGGCTGCGTTCTACGTCGTCTCGGAGAGCCTTGCCAACATCGGCAAGCACGCCCACGCCGGATCGGCGAGCGTCGCCGTCACGCGTGTGGACCGCACGGTTGTCGTCGAGGTCGTCGATGACGGCGTCGGCGGGGCAGACAGCGAGCATGGCTCGGGCTTGCGTGGCCTGGCCGACCGGGTCGAGGCGCTTGGCGGCACGCTGCGGGTATGGAGTCCCGCCGGTGGCGGGACGCGTCTTCGCGCGGAGATGCCATGCGCGTAGCGATTGCCGAGGACAGTGTTCTCCTGCGTGAGGGGCTCGCGCGGCTGCTGACCGAGGCCGGCTTCGAGGTCGTCGCCCAATGCGGGACCGCCAACGATCTGCTGCTCAAGGTGCGCAGCTACGCACCCGACGTCGCGATTGTCGACATCCGCCTGCCACCCACCCACAGCGACGAAGGCCTGCAGGCGGCACTCGAGATCCGAGCGGAGCACCCCTCCGTGGGAGTCCTGGTGCTCTCTCAGTACGTCGAGCTCGGGCTGGCGCTGAAGTTGCTCGCCGACTCGGCCGAGGGTGTCGGGTATCTGTTGAAGGATCGGATCAGCGACGTAGACGAATTCGTCGCCGCGGTCAGGCGTGTCGCGGACGGTGGTTCGGCGCTCGATCCGATCATCGTTTCGACGTTGCTCTCGCGGCAGCGGCCGGACGATCCGCTCGCGCAGCTGACCGCGCGCGAGCGCGAGGTGCTCGAGCTGATGGCGGCCGGCAGCTCCAACCAGGGGATCGCGGACAAGCTGGTGATCACGCTGCGGGCGGTCGAGAAGTACGTCTCAAGCATCTTCGGCAAGCTCGGTCTGCCGTCAAGCGGCAGTGAGTCGCGCCGGGTTCTGGCGGTGCTGATGTTCCTGCGCGCCTGACGCAGAAGCGCCCTCCGGGACACCAGAAACCCGCCCCTGCGAACGGCCTGTTGCCCGTCTTCTCCCGCTACTCGGTGGCTGCGAGGTTGAGCGAGTCCCCGCAGTCACCTCAAGGAGCTGTGATGAAAACGCGCATCATCAAGAACGAGCCGGAGGAACCGGCCAACGGCGCGCAGACGGTCGATGCGACCGTCAGCGAGCCGAGACATTCCCGCAACCTTGCGGCCCGGATGGGTCGCTGGAGCGCAAGCCACAAGAAGACAGCGATCTTCGGCTGGCTCGCGTTCATCGCCGTCGCGTTCATGATCGGGAACGCGGTCGGCACCAAGCAACTCGACCCGAACAAGGCGGGCACCGGCGAGTCCGGGCATGTCGACTCGGTGCTCCGCGACGAGTTCAAGCAGGCTCAGGTCGACCAGATCCTGATTCAGAGCACGACCAAAACAGTCGACGACCCGGCGTTCCGGGCCGCGATCACCGATGTCGTCCGGACGGTCGGCGGCATGCAACAGGTGAAGAAGATCGAGTCACCGTTCACGGCCGGGAACGAGGAGCGGATCTCGAACGACCGCCACACGGCGCTGGTCGCACTCGAGCTTCGCACCACGGACGCGAAGCAGGCGACGAAGCTCGACAAGCCGGTCGAACAGGCGATCATCGCCGCCGACGGGAGGCACGCGGGGATCGCGATCGAGGAGTTCGGCGTCAACGCCGAAACGCAGCTGGACGAGGTGGTCAAGAGCGACTTCAAGAAGGCCGGAATGCTCTCGCTGCCGGTCACGTTGATCGTCCTCCTCGTTGCCTTCGGCGCACTCGTCGCCGCCGGCCTGCCGTTGCTGCTCGCGTTGACGGCGGTGTTCGCAACGATGGGCGTCCTCGCCCTGCCGAGCCATCTGATCCCGCTCGACCAGGACGTCAGCGTGATCGTGCTGCTGATCGGGTTGGCGGTCGGCGTCGACTACTCGCTCTTCTACCTGAAGCGTGAACGCGAGGAGCGGGTCGCCGGCCGCAGCGAACGGGCCGCCCTCGAAGCTGCCGCAGCGACATCCGGGCGCTCCGTGCTGGTCTCCGGTCTGACCGTGATGGTCGCGATGGCCGGGATGCTGTTCACCGGCGACCAGACGTTCATGGGCTTCGGTGTGGCGACGATGATCGTGGTCGCGATCGCCGTCCTCGGCTCGCTCACCGTCCTGCCGGCGACGCTTGCTGCTCTCGGTGACAAGGTCGAGAGGCTGCGCATCCCCTTCCTGCAGAAGCGCAGCCGCTCGGTGACCAGTGGCCGGGTGTGGAGCGCGATCCTCGATCGTGTCCTGCGCCGCCCGCTCGTCTCGGCCGTCCTGGCCGGTGGGCTTCTGCTCGCGCTTGCCGCACCGGCGCTGCACATGCACATCGCAGAGCCCGGCATCAAGACGTTCCCGCAGAACCTGTCGTCGGTCAAGACCTACAACAAGCTGCAGAAGGCGTTCCCCGGCGAGGCGAACTCCTCACAGGTGCTCGTCAAGACCGACAACGCGCACAGTGCAGCGGTCACGAACGCGATCGCCGACCTCAAGAGCCAGGCGATCGCCACCGGGCAGTTCTCGACCCCGACGCAAGTCGACTACTCCGACGACGGCACCATCGCCGTCGTGTCGCTCTCGATGCAGGGCGACGGCGTCGACGACAAGGCGCTCGCCGCCCTGCAGACGCTGCGCCACACGATCATCCCGGCCACCGTCGGCAAGCTCGACGGCGCCGACGTCGGCGTCACCGGCAACACCGCAGGGCAGAAGGACACGAATGGCCAGATGAAGCACGCCGCACCGTTCGTGTTCGCGTTCGTGCTCACGCTCGCCTTCCTGCTCATGCTGGTCACCTTCAGGTCGGTCGTCGTCGCGACGAAGGCCGTGCTGCTCAACCTGCTATCGGTTGCAGCCGCCTACGGAGCCCTGGTGCTCGTCTTCCAGAACGGCTGGGGCAAGGGCCTGCTCGGCTTCGTCCCACCGGGAGGGATCGTCAGCTTCTTGCCGATCTTCCTGTTCGTGATCCTGTTCGGGCTCTCGATGGACTACCACGTGTTCATCCTCAGCCGTGTCCGCGAAGCGTTCGACCGTGGCATGTCGACCGAGGAAGCGGTCGCACACGGGATCAAGACGACCGCCGGCGTTGTGACCAGCGCAGCGCTGGTGATGTTCGGAGTCTTCTCGATCTTCGCCACGCTGCAGTTCATGTTCCTGAAGGAGTTCGGCGTCGGCCTCGCCATCGCCGTCCTCGTCGACGCAACGATCGTCCGGGCGGTGCTGCTGCCGGCGACGATGAAGCTGCTCGGCGACTGGAACTGGTACCTGCCGAAGTGGCTCGAGTGGTTGCCGCAGCTCAGCCACGGCGACTCGCATGAGCCGACCGCGACCGAGACACCCGTCGCACTGCCTCGCGCGATCCCCCAGCCGGCAGACGGTTAGTCGACTCTCCGCCACTCGCGCAGCCCCCGTGGCTACGGCTCGGGGGCTGCGCGACCCGATCCCGTTCCCTCACTCGGCGATACAAGGGAGCGGCCGCCTTGCTCATTGCGATCGCTCCCTCGATCGAAACGGAGGAAATCCAGATGACAGGCCCACTTGCACCGACGGTCGAGATACCCGGCACCGCCGCACGTTTCCCTGGCGCGACGAGGCGAGTCGCAGCCGTCGGCCGTGAGACAACGTTTGCCCTCGCAGCGCTCGTGGTGATCGCCGCGCACCTGGTCGATGACAATTTCGTACAGCCCGAACCAGGCACCTCGGCCGCCGATCACCTCGTCAGCGGTCTGGTGCCGCTTGCTGCGCTCCTCGCATTTGGGACCGCATATCCCCACCTCCGCGCAGGTGTGCGTGCTGCGATCGCGATCTCGCTCGGAGTGCTCGGCATCGTCGCCGGAGTGGGCGAAGCGGGCTACTACACGCTCCAGGTTGGCCCATCGGGAGACGACTACACGGGCTTGCTCGCGATTCCCGCCGGCCTCCTGCTGGTCGCCGTCGGCGGTTCGGTCCTCTGGAAGACGAGACGCACTGACGACCGGCGTCACCGTCGCTACGTGCGGCGACTGTTGCTGACAGCTCTGACGGTCGTTGGCGGCTACGTCGTCCTGCTCCCGCTCGCTCTTTCGTACGTCTTCACGCACTCAGCTCGCGCGGTGGTGCCTGCGGCGAAGCTGGGCGCCGCATACGAGAAGGTGACCTTTAGGACCAATGGCGGGTTGACGCTCAGGGGCTGGTACGTGCCGTCGAAGAATCGCGCCGCCGTGATCGCCGCGCCCGGCCGCGCAGGCTCACAGAGACCGGCGCGCCTGCTGATCCGGCACGGCTACGGCGTGCTGCTGTTCGACCGCCGCGGCGAAGGCGAAAGCGACGGCGACCCCAACGCCTTCGGCTGGGATGCCGACAAAGACATGAACGCCGCGGTCGCATACCTCCAGCGGCGCCCCGACGTCGACCGCAACCGGATCGGCGGCATTGGCCTCTCCGTCGGCGCCGAGACGCTCCTCCAGACCGCCGCAGAATCAGACGGTCTCAAGGCAGTCGTCGCCGACGGCGCCGGCTCCCGCTCGCTCCGCGAAGACCTCGGCAGGGCGGGCACCAACAAATGGGGAGAGATCCCGACCTCGCTGGTCATCACCGCGGGCACGATGCTCTTCTCAAACCACGCAGCACCACCAAGCCTGAAGAACCTCGTGGGGCGCATCGCACCTCGACCGGTCTTCTTCATCTACGGCCAGCACGACCAGGACAACGTGCGCGAACTCAATCCTGGCTACTACGCGAGCGCAGGCGAGCCGAAGGCGATCTGGGAGGTCCCCGGCGCCTCACACACCGGCGGCATCGACGTCCGACCGCGCGAATACGAGCAACGCCTGATTGCGTTCTTCGACCACGCCCTCCGCGCGAAGTCTCCGCA
>WNGD01005503.1_pt1 | contig 12761 bp, 7 predicted proteins | sample 5400671 | NCBI WGS metagenome assembly WNGD01 (sample SAMN13153369, study PRJNA577476) | soil metagenome | isolation source: 40 cm soil or saprolite under grassland replicate 2 | place: USA:California | collected 2016-06-15
GTCAAGACCGTCAACCACACGTCACGGAGCAGGGGCAGCGAATCCCTTCTTCATCAAAGATAAGAAATAGAAAGATTAGCACTTGGTCGGTTGGATTATGCCCATGGCGTGGCCCAACCCGCAGCGGTAATAATACGTGTCGGAGGGTGGTCTCGACGAGTTCATGACAGCGATGGGGTCGCTCGCAGAAGAGAATATTGAGCCGCTCCCGCGAAACTTCTCCCGAGAGGATATCTACTTTCCGAAAGGTTAGCGAGCAGGCCTCATACGGCCCTCTCATTGCGATCGGCTCTCCTCATCCCGATAGCGGGCTAATCTTTGTGGAGCGCAACCGGCAGTCCGACATTCGCCAGATGGCATGTTTTCACCACGAAGACGCAATGGATCACCAAGCTTTTCTTCGCGTCTTTGTGCCTTAGCGGTGAACGCGGCGTTAGTCCTTGCGGAGGGTGACGATGGTGGCGCCGCTACCGCCCTGGTGGGGCGGGGCGGGCGCGAAGCTGTCCGCCAGAGGATGCTGTTCGAGGAATTCGGCGATTGCGCGGCGCAACACTCCTTTGCCGTGGCCGTGAACGATGCGGACGCTCTCCGCTTCCGCAAGATAGGCCTGATCGAGAAACTTATCGACGCGCTCCAATGCCTCATGTGAAGTCATGCCTATCACCTTCAGCTCCGGGGAGAATTCTTTTTCCCCCGTAGTCACAACGCTGACGCCTGGCGCAGGCCGGCTGTCCGTCGAGGAGGCATGCGCTATCAGCTGGAGTTCTTCCCGCGCAGCGCGAAATTTTAGGGAGCCCACGGAGACTGTAACGGTGACGCCGCGAACGGATTCGACAATACCCTCCCGCTTCAGCGACTTTATGAATACCCGGTCCCGTTCCTGTATCTCTTCTGCTTTCCCGGACTCGTCGCTTGGAGCATCCCGCGGCTTGTTCGACCCGGACTTTACGTTTACAGGGTCCTGTTCGATCAGGGCGCGAGCGGACCGGCGCAGGCCGGCGGCTCGGGACTCCGCCTGCTTCTTGATCCGAGCCTCCGCAATGGGGTCGTTCAAGTCTGCAAGCAGGCGCTGGCTTTCAGCGGTGAACTCCCGGATCACGCGCTCGAGCTCGTTTGCAAAGCGAGCACTGCGCTCCGCTTCGCGCCGAGCGAACTCCGCCTCGATCCGCTCGTACTTCTCGGCAACCGCCTTCCGTTCTTCTTCCAGCGCGGCGCGGAGATCCTCCTGCGTGTCCACCAGGTCTTTTATGCGCTGCAGGTAGGCGCTCGCCTGGGCATGGGCCGGATCGAGCAGCTGCCGGGCCTCGTCCAGGATCTCCCGCGGCACTCCCATGCGCCGCGCAATCTGAAGCCCCGAGGAGGCCCCCGCCACGCCGACAATCAACCGGTAGGTGGGCTGGAGAGTCTGCACATCGAATTCCACCGAGGCGTTAAGGACTTCTTCCGTCTGTGCAGCCCACATTTTGAGAGGGTTGTAATGCGTCGTCGCGATCGTCGTGACTCCTGAACGGCGAAAGTAATCGACGATCGCAACAGCGAGAGCCGCTCCTTCGTCGGGGTCCGTGCCTGTGCCTGCCTCGTCGATCAGGATGAGCGCCGGTGGAGAAATGTTCCGGGCCATCTCAGAGATGTTTCTCATGTGCCCTGTGAACGTAGAAAGGTTTGCGGCAATGGACTGCTGATCCCCGATGTCGGCGAAGACCCGGTCGAAAACGGGAAGGACCGCCTCGCGCGCGGGCACGTGCAGGCCCATCTGAGCCATGAGCGCGATCAGGCCGATCGTCTTGACGACAACGGTCTTTCCGCCCGCATTAGGCCCGCTGATGACCATGACTGGATGGCCGGCGTCCATTTCGAAAGAGATGGGAACCACCCGCCCGCCGCTCTCTCGCAACGCGCGCTCGAGGAGCACATGGCGCGCATCGCGCAGGAGAAGGCTCCGCTCCTCGTGCATCAGCGGCCGGACGCAGTGGAATTCGGCGGAGAGCTTTGCCTTCGCCTGGGCGAAATCCATTTCTTCAATGGCCAAGGCCAGGGACCGCAATCCAGGCAGGCAGGCACGCAAGGATTCCGTTATTTCCAGCAAGATGCGGGCGATCTCGACCTGTTCGTCCTCGCGGAGCCGCACGAGGTCGTTGTTTTGATCTATCAGGGCCAGGGGCTCTACATAACTGGTCTGCCCGCTTGACGACAGGCCGTGCACGACGCCCGGGATCTGGCCGCGCGCTTCGGTGCGCACGGGAATCACGAAGCGGCCGTTGCGGAAAGTGACAATCTCTTCCTGAACCGCTTTGGACTGAGCGCGCATCATCGACTCCAGAGAACGGTGGATCCGGCCCCTCCGGTCCTGCATTTCCCGCCGGATCCGCAGCAACCCCGGACTGGCGCGGTCGTCCATTTCGCCGTTGGGGAGAATCTTGCCGGCTATGGAGGCGTGCAAACGGCGGAGATCGGGAATGTGCGCTGCCACCGACGAGAGCTGGGGATAGCGCTCTCGAACTTCGGCGCGGGTCAAAGCGACGCGCAGATCCCCGCCAACGGCCATGAAGCGCTCAAGCAGCAGGATCTGCTGCGGCTCGAGGCTGGTTGCTTCGATCTGCAATTGCGCGAAGGCTGCGTCGGGATCCTCAATCCCTGATAATCCGAAGGATCCCGATTCTGAGAGGTAGTCCCTGCACTCTGAAGTGCGATCCAGCGCCCGGTCGATCTCGACGCGATTCCCCGTTGGAGAGACTGCCAGCGCGCGGCGGCGGCCCATAGGGGTCTGGGCGTGGCGGGCCAGCAGGTCTACGAGGGCGCCCAAGTCCAGAGTTTCAAACGTCCGCTGATCCATTCCTCCACTATGCCTCTGGACGGCATCGATGGGCAAGGGAGCAGAGGGGCAAGGACAGGGTCTCAGCAAGTCAGCAAGACTTTGACCAATGACAAATGGCAAATGACCAATGACCAATGACAAATGCCGTTCCCAAGGCCGGGTCGGTTCTATTGGTCATTCATCATTGGTTCATTCATCATTGGTTCATTCATCATTGGTTCATTCATCATTGGTTCATTCATCATTGGTCATTTGTCATTGGTCATTTGGGCACGGGGCCTTTCCAGAGCCGCCACCAGGTGGTGTCTTCGAGGCCGAGCTCGTCCCACCAACGATCGAGCATCTGCCTATCGAGGCGCGCTACGCCTTCGCGCGTCACACCTGGAGGCGCAGGCACAAGGACTTGGAGCCGGTCGAACACGCGGGAACGCTCGCCGGCGCGTACCCGTGACAGGAGATGCCAGAGCGTGAAAGCATCTTCCTTCTCGGCCTGCGCGAGGACGGCATCCAGAGCAACCAGGCGGCCGTCCGCGGAGCGCTCTTCGAAGTCAAGCCTGGTCAGAGCCGAGCGGAGCGCTTCGGAAGCATCCTCGCGGTATGGAGTACCGGCCCCGATTCCAGGACGGGTTTTGCAAAGCGCTCCTGCGGGAACAAACGATTCTCGTCCCTCGGTTTCGAAGGCGACCCAGCCGGATGTGACGTGGAGCAAACTGATTCCCGCCTCGTCCACTTCAAGCGTATAGGTGCAGCCGAGGTCCACCGCCACGGCGGAAGGAGTCTCCACGGAGAAGAGGCGCGGCGGCGCCCAGATCGCGGCGTGCATTTTCCCCCGAACCAGCGCAAGGCGGTGGTCGTTGACCCTGGCTTTGAGCAGGCGAATGCGCGTGTTGGGATCCACTTGAACTTCGCCGATTACCCCAATGCTGATCCTGGCGCGCGAAGAGCTGTCGGTTTCCAGCCACTGTCCGACTGCCAGGCGTCCAGACGCGGAAATGCTTTCCGAGCCTATTCTCGGAGTCCCTTCAAGGCTGACCACTTCCCACGAAGGTCTTTCCCTTCGCAACAGGAACCAGCCTGCAATAACCAGGACGACTGCGGCGGCAGCGACTGCCAGTTGAATGCTGTGGCGGAAGAGAACGCTTCTCTTTCTCAGACCCAGGTTTTCGGGCAGTTCCGGCGCCGGGCGATCGGACCGGAGCGTCGCAAGGAGGCGTTCGAGACGCTCCACTTCGGGGTCCGGCTCCCCAGAGCCATCCCAAAGATAGTCGTCACTCATGAAGCCTCCCTCCCTTCCAACTTTTCCCTCAGAAGTTTCATTCCGCGGTGCAGATTCACGCGCACGGATGCGGGAGTAAGTCCGGTCCGTTCGGCTATCTCTGGACCTGACATCCCTTCTACCAGGCGCAGGACCAGAGTTTCCCTGTAGGCTTCCGGCAGCTTCTGGATCGTCGAAAGCACGGCCAGCGCTTCCGCCGGCCGGGGATCCTGCGCTGCGCAGTCCTCCGAAAGCTCCGTAGTCTCTCTGGACCTGCGATGGTAATCCGTGGCGCGGTTACGGGCGATCATCGCAAGCCACGGACCGAAGGCGCAGGGGTCGCGCAGCGTGTCGAGCCGCCGGAGGGCCAGCAGGAATACGTCCTGCACAAGGTCGTCGACCTCCGACCGCGGAACGCGCGCCAGGAGGATACCGTGGACCATCCTGGCAAATCGGCTGTATAGAAGACCAAATGCAGGCCGGTCCCCTTTGCGCGCGGCATTTGCCAGGAAAGCATTGTCCGACTGTGCGAGCGCAAGTGGAAATGTCACGGACCGACCTTGCTCCATGTCAGAACCGAGGTCAACGGCTGTGTCCGCTTACGAAACGGTGCCCTGTCCCTGTCCTGCTTCCGACATATGAAGACGACCCATTCGAGTACAGTGTTAACCCGGAATGACGAAAACCAATTCAGGTTTGGAGTTCAGCCTTTAGGCTGCCCTCTGAGTTTATCTATTCTGAGAGCAGGCTAAAGCCTGTACTCCGAAGTCGAAATGACAAATGACAAATGACAAATGAACAATGACAAATTGCAGGCAGGAGCGAATCCCCCCCATTTGTCATTTGTCATTTGTCATTGGTCATTTGTCATTTGCCTTACTTAGGGAATGAGGAGGATCTTCCCTGAGGTGACACGGCCTTCCAGAGCGCGGTGCGCCTCGGCGGCATCCTTCAGGGGAAGAGTCCGGTCTATCCGTATCTTCAGCTTTCCGGTGGAGGCCCAGCTCAATATGTCCGTCGCCCGCCATTCCAGTTCTTCATGCGTCGAAGTGTAATGCGCGAGACTGGGGCGCGTCAGGTAGAGCGCCCCCTTGGGATTCAGGACGTTGGGGTCTACCGGCGCGACGGGCCCGCTGGACTGGCCGAACAGGACCATCATGCCGCGGCGCTTCAGACAATTCAGACTTTGGTCGAAAGTTTTGCGGCCCACCGAATCGTACACCACATGGACGCCTTGCCCCTCGGTCAGCTTTTTGACCTCGGCCTCAAAGTCGGTCTGTTCGTACAGAATGACGTGATCAGCTCCGGCCTCGCGCGCTCTGGCTGCCTTTTCCTCGGTGGAAACCGTGCCGATGACCCGGGCCCCAATCATTTTGGCCATTTGGACCAGAAGCAGACCGGCTCCACCGGCCGCTGCGTGGATGAGCGCTGTCTCGCCGCTGCGCAGCGGGAACGTCGAATGCGTAAGGTAGTGAGCCGTCATCCCCTGCAGCATCATGGCGGCGGCAGTCTGGAAATCCACCTTGTCAGGAAGCTCTATGAGTAGCTTGGCCGGGACAAGCGCACAGTCTGCATAGGCGCCGAGGCCCATCGCATACGCCACTCTGTGGCCGGGAGCGACGGTCGTTACCTGATGCCCTACTGCCTCCACAGTGCCCGCGGCTTCCATCCCGGGGATAAAAGGCAAAGAAGCCTTATAAAGACCCGTCCGAAAATAGACGTCGATGAAGTTGACTCCAATCGCGTGGATCTTGACGCGGACCTGATCCGGTCCCGGCTCGGGTACAGGAACATCTTCATAGATTAGCTTCTCGGGACCGCCTGTTTCGTGTACTCGAATAGCCTTCATACTTACCTCGCAGTGGAACGGAAACTCTATCGCAGTTTGGCCTCCTCGAAAAGAGCTCTTGCGTTATCATCGCAAGGGTTGAGAACCAGGTTGTCAATCGGTGGCACCGTGGGCCTTGCTATTATTTCGAGTACCGTACAACCCATCACGTAGATGCCTGGTGGGAGGCGGTCCTGTGAGACTGTCGCAGCGTCGAGAGCGGGTAGTTTTCAGCTTCCAGATCGCACGCAGGGATGCACACTTGGTTCCACGAGCCACGGCGCCATCACGATAGGTCAATCAGGAGGGGTGAATGGTTATGATGCGCTCTTGTCGAGCGGTGTTGGTGTACGTCATCCTGTCGGGCACCGCCTATCCCCAGACTGTTGGTGCGAGCCTGCAAGGCACCCTATTCGATCCCTCCGGCGCCGTTGTTCCCGGTGTCGCGATTGAGATCCGCAGTGTCGACAAAGGCTCGGTGCACACCATCACGACGGACGAGCGCGGCCGCTACCGCGACCCCCTGCTCCTGCCAGGCGCCTACGAACTGCGCGTTTCGCTCCCCGGATTTCAGACGATGGTGCTGAAGGGGATTCAACTTACCGTGGGCCAGGATGCCGTGCTGGACGTTCGACTCGAAATTGCGAAATCGGACCAGCAGGTGAACGTGACGGCCGATGCGCCGTCTATTGACCTGGCGTCCGGCGCGCTGAGCGGTACGGTGGACCGCCGGCAGATGAACGACCTCCCGCTGAATGGACGCTCATTCCAGCAACTGGCGTTGCTGCAGCCGGGAGTGAACGCCGCGGTCGCGGCCGGCAGCGATGTGGTTGGCGGGCGGGGCCAAAAGATCTCCATCAACGGCGCACGGCCGGAGCATAGCAGTTTTCTTCTGGACGGCTCGGACATCAACAACGTCTACAACAAGACCCCCGGCTCGGTGGGGGGAGTGCTGCTAGGCGTGGAGACGGTGCAGGAATTCCAGGTGCTCACAAACGCGTACTCGGCCGAGTTCGGCCGGTCGTCCGGCGGCGTCATCAACGCGATTACACGCTCCGGGTCGAATCAATTTCACGGCAACCTGTTTGAGTACCTGCGCAATTCGGCACTGGATGCGAAGAACTTCTTCGATCCCGCACCGGCGCCCATCCCTCCCTTCAAGCGCAACCAGTTCGGCGGGACCTTTGGCGGCCCGGTTCGCCGCGACAAGACGTTCTTCTTCGGCGCGTTCGAGGCCATCAAGGAACGCCTTGGGGTGACCGGGGTCACCAACGTGCCGGACCAGAACGCGCGCAACGGTATCATCACGGACAAGAACGGGAGCGTCGTCAGAACCTTGAAATTGCACTCTTTGATTCCGCAGTACCTCGGCCTCTTGTTCCCGCTGCCGAACGGTCCAGTCCAGGGAGGCGGGGTCGCACAGTACTTCTTTTCGAGGACCCAGCCGACCGACGAGTATTTCGCTCAGGGCCGGGTCGATCACCGCTTTTCCAACAGGGACGCTTTCTTTGGCCGCTATACGTTTGACAACGGGAACGTGCAGCGGCCGGTGAGAGACAAGCCGCCGATCGTCTTCACCGCCGAGCGCTCGCGCAATCAGTACCTGACGCTCGAGCACGTGCACACGTTTTCGCAGTCGCTGCTCAATACCGCGCGCGCAAGTTACAGCCGCTCGACGTCAGAGGCCGACAACCGGCGCACGGTCGAGGTTCCTCCTCAGCTCTGGTGGGTGCCAGGCACTCAGTTCGGATTCTTCACCATCCAGGGGCTCGTGACCGAAATGGGCGGCGACTTCCGCATTCCGCGCGACGACCACCTGAACAACTACCAATGGCATGACACGGTGTTCTGGACGAAGCGTGCGCACGGCTTGCGGCTCGGATTCGAGGGGCAGCGAATGCAGTTCAACCAGCACACGACCAGCCAATACGGCGGCATCGTGACCTTTCCAAGCCTGGACCGCTTCCTCACGGGTGTGCCATCAAGCGTGGACGTGGCCCTGCCCGGACTGATAGACCCGGATCGCGGCTACCGGCAGTCCCTGTTTGCGTTCTTCGTTCAGGACGACTATCGCTGGAGTCAGAATCTCACGCTCAACATCGGCCTTCGCTACGAATTCACTACCTCGCCAACCGAGGTAAACGGCAAGATCTCGAATCTGCGCAACGTGACGGATTCGGCGCTCGTCATCGGGGATCCTTGGCACTCGAACCCGTCTCTAAGGGATTTTGCGCCGCGCATCGGGCTGGCATGGGATCCGTTCAAGGACGGAAAAACAAGCGTGCGGGCCGGCTTCGGCATCTTCTACGATCAGATCCTGCCGAAGTATTACTTCTTCTCGGGCAGCCTGAATCCTCCCTTCACGACGCGCACTACCATCCCCAACCCGCCTTTTCCGAACGTGCTCGAGACCTTCGATTTCAACGCGCCCATCCGCGCCCAGCTCCAGACGATCGATTTCGATCTGCAGCCGTCATACATCATGCAATACAACTTCAGCATCCAGCGGGCTCTCCCCGGCAGTTGGGCCGTGACGCTGGGCTACGCGGGCTCGCATGGGTTACACCTGTTGCGTATCGGGGATGCCAACCTGGCGCCCGAGACCCTGGTGAACGGGGTGAAGACATATCAGCCGCAACTGGGCCGCCGCAACCCGAACTTCACCACAATCACGCAGCGGAAGCCGGACGCGCAGTCCTTCTACAACGCGCTCGAGGCGGGCCTTTCGAAGCGGTACTCTTACGGCTTGCGCGCGCAGCTCTCCTACACATTCTCGCGCTCCATAGACGAGGCCAGCGGAATCAACTCGCAGGACTTTGACAACTCCACCACGTACGTCATCGACTGGTATGACCGCAAGGCGGACCGGGGTCTTTCGAGCTTTTGGTCCAAGCACGTCTTCGTTGCCAACTGGAGCTACGATCTCCCGTTCGGACGAACAGCGACAGGTTTCGCTGGAGCGCTCTTGAGGGGCTGGCAGATCAACAACATCGCCGCAGTGCAGTCGGGAACGCCGTTTGAGGTGCGACTCGGATTCAATCGCTCGGGAAACCTGAACACGACCAGTTTCTCTTTCCACGAGCGTCCGAGTGTCAAGCCGGCCCATTCCAACAATCCGATCCTTGGCGGTCCTGACCGATATTTCGATGTGAATGCTTTTGAGCTGCAGCCTGTCAACACCATCGGCAACCTGGGCCGCAACACTCTGATAGGTCCGCCGCTGGTGAACTTCGACGTCTCGCTCTCCAAGGAGTTTCACCTGCGGGAGAAAAGAGCGTTTCAGTTCCGCACCGAGGTATTTAACATATTTAACCACGCGAATTTCGCCATTCCCAACTCCGCGAACCGGGTGGTTTTCCAGCAGGGCGGCATTTTGAACCCCACTGCCGGCCGCATTACTTCGACGGCCACGACATCGCGGCAGATTCAATTCGGGCTCAAATTCGTTTTCTGAGCTGATGAGCTGCTGACCTGAGAAACAGAGGCGTCGCAGGGGAGATGTAAGCCTGTAATCTAGACGTGGCGAGCGAGCCTCATACCGCCGAGGCAGTGAACCGCCGATTAACGCCGATGGAACCGACGAACCTCCGCGTTGAACTAAACCCCTGCGCGGTAGGGGCGTTTGCCTGAGCGGTTTCCTTCTCGATCGGCTTACTTGTTCGCGGAAGCTGTGGAGGGGAGCGAGATTTCCTCGGCGTCTCGAGTGTAGGAGAACCATCCGATCATCATCTCTTCCCAAGTCTGATCTCCCCAGCGCACTTCCTTGGCAGGATCCGGATTATACTTGTTGCTGGCCGAGTTATCAAAATGGGCGACACATTCGATCCGGCTCCCCTTTGGAAGGGCAAGCGGACGCTTGAGCCGATAGGCGAGCTGCCAGTTGAAGTCGTATTTCGGCACCCGCACGACTATCTCGGACCTTCCATCCGGGTAGACCGCTGTGAAGGTGAAATCTTTTCCGCGAACGTGCATGTGTGGCATGAAGGCGAACAGGTGCACATCCTCTTTTGCTGTCCAGCCGGATTTCACCTCGTAGTTGGGATCTCCCGGGGGAATGACAAACCTTGCGTTCATGGCCGTCCCGGTCCGCGCCGTTTTCTTCACTGGCGCCTTGGCAAAGAAGATTCCCACAGAAGAACGATCTTTCGCTGGTTCGCCATTGGGCGTGTAATGCATTTGCAAGACCAGTTTCGAGCCGGCCTTCAGGAATTTGGCCATTCCGTCGGGATATTTGGTTGGGGGATCTCCGGGAGCCGTTCCCCCTAGGACATTGCCTGTCGGACCTTCGCCCGTCCCTTTCTGGCCCGGCTCCAGAACAAAAGCGATTATGTGGTGCACGACCCCCCGGTTCCCGGATCGAAGCTCCACGCCCTGAATCCACTTGTCTTCGGTGAAGTTCGTCGGAACCGTGAAGTACTTGTAGGGGACGACACCCTCCGCCGGTACGGAGAACTCCTCTTGCATGGTCAGCACAACATCCGGCTGGCCAAGGCTCCATCCCTCCACAAACCTCGGAGCCGGGGGCATGTCCTTGTCATCGCCTTTGGGCGCGCCCGCATTCACCCAGGCCACAAGCGTGTCGATCTCCTTCTGCGGCAGGCGCCGATCGTTTTCGAACTCTCCGTATTGTGGATCTGCGAACCACGGCGGCATGCTGCGCTCCAGAACCTTTTCCTTGATCGATTTCGCCCAGGGCCGAACGTCTTGATAGGTAAGCAAGGACATCGGCGCGACCTCGCCGGGGCGGTGGCATTCGACGCACCGGTTGAGCAGGATCGGCGCCACGTCTTTGGTAAACGTTACCTGCGTGCTTTTGGCGCCGCCCGCAGCCATCCCGAAGACACACACGGCGCCCAGCGTCATCACTATGGCAGCCTTGGGAATTCCTCGCTTCATAAGCTCTCCCCAGGGGGGTGTAAAAAATGTTAGATCATCTCCTTCCACCTAACAAGGAACAAACAATGACAGATTATCAGCATTCCTTCAGTCGCACGCGGCCCGAACAGGCGCACTTACCATTTGTCATTTTTCATTGGTCATTGGTCATTTCTCATCGATCCTTTTCGACGGCTCCTCAGTGAAAACACCAGCCAGAAATGAAAAATCACAAATGACCGATGACCAATGACAAATAGAAAGAGAGCCTGTCGCGCAACCGCAACTGAGGGATTAGCGGTTTTCAGGGGTTTTTGGTTGACCCGCCGAAGGGAGGGCCACTAGACTTCCACCGTTCTCTACAGCTTCAGCGTGGTCATCCGAGGGAGGATTTGAAAATGACCCATGCGCGCCTCAACCCTGAGTATTTGCGGCACTCGATCGCCCCGGCTCAAGGACTCCACCTCCATGGCCGGCGGGACTTTCTTGCCTTGATTACTGGAGTGGGCCTGGCAGGCATGACCGCGCTCGAGCGCGGCTTCGTGCGCGCCGCTCTTGCCCGCGCCCAATCCAGAGGAGCGGCGACAAATCTCTTTGACATTGAAAAGGTGGCCGAGGATGTTTACGCGGCGCTCGCACGCCCGGCGGCAATGATCAATTCGAACGCGGCGATCTTTGTCAACGCCAATGACGTGGTCGTCATGGACACGCACTCCAAGCCGTCCGCGGCCGCGGCGCTCATCGCGCAGATTCGAAAGGACATCACCTCCAAACCGGTCCGCTATGTCGTCAATTCCCATTTCCACTGGGACCACATGCAAGGCAACTCTGCATACCGCGAGGCCTTTCCCAAAGTCGAATTCCTGGCCACCGAAGCGACGCGCCGCCTCATGGCGCAGGAGTCGGGTTCGAGGCTAAAGGCTTCCCTTCGGGATCTTCCCGCGGCGATCGAGCAGACGCGGAAGAATATCGAGACGGCGAAGAAACCGGAAGAGAAGGCGTTCCATCAGAAACTTCTGGCGGAGCAGGAAGCCTACGCCAGAGAGATGGCCGGCTTCCGCCTCGAGCTCCCGACGGTGACCGTCGGACAAACCCTGGTTCTTCATGACAAAACGCACACGCTCCATTTCGCCTTCTGCGGCCGGGCCCACACGGAGGGGGACATCGTGATCTTTTGCCCTGAAAAGAAGGTCGTAGCCACGGGCGACATGGTCCACGGCTTCCTCCCCTACGCGGGCGATGGCTACCCGAGGGAATGGCCGAAGACGATCGACGTCGTCGGTAAATTCGCGTTCCAGCATGTCATCGGCGGACATGGCCCTGTGCATCACGATCGGATCCGCTTCCAGCACATGCGAGACTATATCGAAGATCTCACGGCAAAAGTGGCCGAGGGGAAGAAATCAGGGAAGAATCTGGCAGAGCTTCAAAAGACCCTGACAGAAGCTTCCTTCCGGTCGCTGCAGACCGACGGCTATGCTGCCCTGATCCGCGAAGCGCTTCGCGAAATTCACGCCCGTCTTGGGGGGCTCCGCTTCTCTGGCAGACGGGATAAGAGATAACATCAAGGACGTCTACAACACCCTGGACAGAGCATAGCAGCGCAGTGACGCCGGAAAGACTTGCCACGAATTACACGAATTTTTTCGCCCGCTGGCCGTTTAGCACGAAATCGCTTCGAATCAAGCGCCTCATCTGCCGAGCTGTTTTCGTGTAATTCGTGGAAATTCGTGGCCACGTTTTTAGAGGAGTTTGTGATGTTGCCTGACTATTCAAAAAGGTGCCGCGCGTTGGGAGCCCCCGCCGGGTTGATTCTGCTGGTTCCGTGCCTGGTTCTTTCGGGTGCGGATTCCCGTCATCCGATTAACTTTGACGATCTGATCGGTTTCGTCCGGGTTGCCGATCCGCAAATCTCCCCCGATGGAAGATGGGTCGCGTATTCGGCCGCGCGGTACAGCAAGGAGAGGAACACGGGCAATAGCGATATC
>WNGD01005135.1_pt1 | contig 12756 bp, 13 predicted proteins | sample 5400671 | NCBI WGS metagenome assembly WNGD01 (sample SAMN13153369, study PRJNA577476) | soil metagenome | isolation source: 40 cm soil or saprolite under grassland replicate 2 | place: USA:California | collected 2016-06-15
GTTCCTGTGGTTCGAGAAGGACGCCGAGGCGGCCGTGGATCTTTACGTGTCCGTCTTCGACGACGCCGCGATCGCGAGGAAGACCTACTACATGGAGGGCTGGCCCGGCCCGGTCGGCGAGGTCATGACGATCGACTTCACGATCGCCGGACAGCGGTTCATCGCCCTGAACGGTGGGAAGCAGCCGGGGTTCACGTTCACGTCGGCGATCTCGTTCGTCGTGAACTGCGACACGCAGGAAGAGATCGACCGCCTCTGGGACCTGCTCTCCGAGGGTGGAGCGCAGCAGCAGTGTGGGTGGGTCGTCGATCGCTTCGGGGTCACCTGGCAGGTCGTTCCGCGGGTGCTGGACGAGATGCTGAGCGACGGGGATCCGGAGCGCGCCAACCGCGTCATGCAGGCGATGCTCCCGATGACGAAGCTCGAGATCAAGCCCCTGGAAGACGCCTACAACCAGCGCTGATCGGCGGGCCGTGAGCCATGGACGCGGCGGCGATCGCAGCGTTCGGGGAAGCCTTCAAGGGCGAGATCGTGCTGCCCGGCAGCGCGAACTACGACGCGTCGCGGCTTGTGTGGAACGGGATGATCGACCGGCGACCTGCGCTGATCGCCAGGTGCGCGGGCGTCGACGACGTCATCTCGACGATCCGTTTCGCACGTGATCAGGACCTGGTGACCGCGGTCCGTTGCGGCGGGCACAGCGTCGGCGGCTTCTCCACGTGCGACGACGGGGTCGTGATCGACCTCTCGCTGATGAAGGGGGTCCGCGTCGACCCGGACGCTCGCACGGCACGCGTGGCCGGGGGGAGCTTGCTGCGCGACCTGGACGCGGCCGCGCAGGCCTTCGGGCTCGCGTGTCCGGTGGGCGTCGTCGGCCATACCGGCGTCGGAGGACTCACGCTCGGCGGCGGGATGGGCAGGCTCCAACGGCATTGGGGCTTCTCGATCGACAACATGCTCGCGGTCGACCTAGTGACCGCCGAGGGGAAGCAGCTCCGCGCGAGCAAGGAGGAGAACGCGGACCTGTTCTGGGGGATGCGCGGCGCCGGCCCGAACTTCGGGGTCGTCACGGCGTTCGAGTTCCGCCTCCACGAGCTCGGGGAGACGGTCACCCAGGGGATGCTGGTCTTCCCCGCCGAGCGGGCGCACGAGCTGGCCGCGCGCGTCCGGGAGTGGGCGCCCTCCGCGCCGGACGACGTCATGATCTCGTTCGGGTTCGGTCTGGCGCCCGTCGAGCCGCCGTTCCCGGCGGAGCTGGCCGGCCGGCCGATCGTGTACATGGCCGCCACGCACTCGGGGTCGCCCGACGACGCCGGCGAGGCGGTGCGGCCGCTGCGCGACCTGGGTCCCCTGGTCGACACGATCGAGCCGCGCCGGTACCTCGACGTCCAGACCATGGCCGACGAGGAGATGGCGTGGGGCAAGCGCTTCTACATGAAGGGCGGGTTCCTCGCCGAGCTGTCCGACGGCTACCTCGACGCCGGGATCGAGAGCGTGACGACCGCCCCCGGACCCGGCTGCACGATCACGCTCTGGCTCCAGGGCGGCGCGATCGCCCGGATCGACCCCGAGGCGATGGCGTTCACCGGTCGGGAGGCGCCCTTCTGGCTCGGCGTGGAGGCCGAGTGGGACGACCGCGCGCTCGATGAGGCGCACGTCGAGTGGGGTCGGACGACGATGGCGGCGCTGCAGCCGTTCACCGCCGCCGGTCATTACGTGAACGACATGGTCGAGTCGGGCGACGATGTCGTCCGCTCGATCTACGGCGATGCGAAGTACGAGCGTCTCGCGAACCTGAAACGGACCTACGACCCCGACAACGTCTTCCGGCTGAACCAGAACGTCAAGCCGGGGTAACGTCTGCCGGATGGAGACCTGGGACGCGATCCGAGCCCGTCGCAACGTCCGCGCGTACGAGGAGCGGCCGATCCCCCCGGAACAGCTCGAGCGGATCCTCGAGGCGGCCTGGCGGACCCCCTCGTCGATGAACGAGCAGCCGTGGGATTTCGTCGTCTGCACCGATCGTGAAGCGCTCCGGAAGCTGGCGGAGACGTGGCGCTACGCTCGGCACGTCGGCGGCTCGGCAGCGACGGTCGTCCTCGTGGCGCCCCTCCCGGGCGATCAGGACACCCGCGACTGGATCTTCTACGACATGGGGCAGGCGACGATGGAGATGATGCTGGCGGCGGCCGACCTGGGGATCGGGAGCTCGCATGCGGCCCTCGACGATCAGGCGCTCGCACAAGAGGTCCTCGGCATCCCCGAGGATCGCTTCTGCGTCGGGCTGGTGGCGTTCGGGTATCCGGCCGATCGACCGCTCCGTCCGGTCGATCGGCCGGATCGACGGCCGATCGACCAGGTCATCCACCGCGAGCACTGGTGATCGCCGGGTGGACCCGATCGAGGATCCGATCCGCTGGGGCATCCTCGGCACGGCGGGTATCGCCGAGGGCTCCTTCCTCCCGGCACTCCGCCAGGCGGGCGACGGCCTCGCGGTCTCGGTCGCGAGCCGCGACGAGTCGCGCGCCCGGAGCTGGGCCGCCGAGCATGGCGTCGCACGCGGTGTCTTCGGCTACGAGCAGGTCGTCGCCGACCCCGGGATCGAGGCGATCTACGTCCCGTTGCCCAACGGCTTGCACGCCGAGTGGACGATCGCCGCGCTCGAGGCGGGCAAGGCGGTCCTGTGCGAGAAGCCGCTCTGCGTCACACCCGAGGAAACCCGTCGGGTGCTCGCGACGGCCGAGTCGGCGTCCGTTCCGCTCTGGGAGGCGTTCGTGTTCCCGTTCCATGAGCAGATGGATCGCGTCCGCGACGCACTCGCCGGCGGGCAGATCGGCGAGGTCCGCGAGATCGCATCCCGGTTCCATTTCGTGCTCGACGATCCGCAGGACATCCGCCTGTCCGCCGAGCTCGGCGGCGGCTCCCTCTACGACGTCGGTTGCTACCCGATCCGGCTCGCTCGGCTGCTCTTGGACGCCGAGCCGGACCTCGATCGAACGATCGCCGATGCGGTCTGGACCGCGTCGGGTGTCGATGCCGAGCTCTGGGGTGCGCTCGCCTTCCCCGGCGACCGCCGGCTCGTGTTCTCCTGCGGGTTCGTGGCCGCGGACGACACGCTCACGCGCGTGTTCGGGACCGAGAGCGAGATCCGCATGACGAACCCGTTCCATCCCGGCGCCGGCGACACGTTCGCGATCGTGCGCGGCGACGACGTGCAGGAGCATCCGGCGGCTCCGACCGGGGAGGACTCGTTCACACCGGCGATCCGGCACATCCACCGCGTGCTCCGTGGTCGGGAGCAGCCGCGTCACCTGGCCATCGACGAGGCGATGGGGAGCGCCACCGCGATCGCGGCGCTCCTGACGGCGGCGAACCGCCCTCGCTCGTAGCGCGAGGCGCTGCGGACGAGGACCGCTCGGCGGCGCGCACATCCCGGGGACGACGAACACGTTCGGTGGGAGCTCGGCACCGCGGAGTTCGGCCCGCTGCTGTTCCTGGACTACCCAGGACCGGGGTTCACCCCGATCCACCGGACGAACGACTTCAGACAGGTGTTGGCGACCAACCCCTGCCTGCGAGCCTGACGACGATCGGGGGTGAGGGCACCGACGGTGCCCTCACCCCCGACGGCCAGGGGCAGGATCCGGATCCGAACGGGACTCAGCCGTCACGCTTGACCCGGTAGATCAGGTGCGTGACCGAGTTGCCCTCGATCACGCGCGGGTCGTCCAACATCACGGGCGGCTCGTTCACGTCGCCGAAGAACCGGATCCCGTCGCCGAGCAGCACGGGCACCAGCTCGACCCAGATCTCGTCCAGCAAACCCGCGTCCAGCGTCTGCCCGGCGATCGACCCCGGGTTGACGCCCACGACCTTGTCCCCCGCGACCGCCTGCGCTTGCTCGATCGCGCTCTCGATCCCGTCGGTGACGAACGTGAACGGCGCCTCCTCGGACGGCGCGGTCTGTGGGAACGGCCACTCGGCCGGCGGGCGGTGCGTGAGGACGAACACCGGCACGCCGAGTGGGTGCAAGCCACCCCAGGCCTGCGTCTTGTCGAACTCACCCCGGCCGACCACGAGCGCGCCCGCGGCGTTCCAGACCTCACGCAGGTGCTTCGCGCTCCCCTCCGACGTCTTGAAGACCCAGCGATCGCCGACGGTCGGGAACTCGACGTCGCCGTTGAAGTACCAGTCGAAGAGCGGCCCGACCTCACCCGAAGGGTCCGCGATGAACCCGTCCAGCGACATCGACGCTCCGGCGTTGACCGTGCCCATAGTTGCTCCTCCCCCCAAGTGCTACGACGCCGTTCGGAAGCGGCTGACGTAGTCGACCAGCTTGTCCATGTTCTGCTCCAGACCCTCCTCGGCTCCGTACTCGCGGATCGCACGATCGCGGTCGGCCGCCGACGGGAACAGGGCCCTGATCGTGACGCCGGTCTTGCCGCCCTCGTCCGCGAACAGCACCGTCGTGAAGAAGTGGTCGGCCTCCCCTGGGGTGCCGTGGAGGTAGGCGATGCGCTCGGGCTCTCGGACCTCGACGAACACCACCGAGTTCGAGTGGTCGGTCCCATCGGGACCGTGCATCGTGTGACGCCACCTCCCGCCCGGGCGCACGTCCATCTCATGGATCGTCGTGGTGAAGCCCGAGGGTCCCCACCACTCCGCGACGTGCGCGGGCTCCGTCCAGAGCTTCCAGACCGTCTCGCGTCGCGCGTCGAGCAACCGCGTCGCGACCAACTCGCGCTCCGAGCTGTCGACCTCGCGACCGGTGAGGAGCGCATCGAGCTTCTCGAGGCTCTGGAGCCACCCCTCCTCCATCCCCGCGAGGGGCGCCGCCATCTCAGGGGAGGCCTTCGTGACCACCGCGTGCAGGGTCAGCTCCGTCTTGTCGCCACGATCGGCGAAGGTCGCCGTGTTGCGGACCTCGAACAACGGGACACCGTCCGGCCCCTCGAACGCGGCCGTCGTGAAGACGAGCCGCTCGAGTGGATCGACTTCCATGAACTCGCCGCCGGTCGGCGACTCCATGCCGTTGGGGTCCCGAACCATCATCCGGAACGTTCCCCCGGGACGGAGGTCGACCTCGCACTCGGGGACCGTGAACCCGTGCGGCATGAACCACCGCGCCAGCTGCTCCGCCTCGGTCCACGCGCGCCACACCAGGTCGCGCGGGGCGTCGAAGATGCGGGTGATGCTGATCTCGCGAACCATCGCGTCGTCCATCACTACGTCCCTTCCTTCCTTTCGGCCTTCCTGTTGGCCTTCCTCGTGGCGTTCCGTCCCCGCTCATCCGTCTCGGTTCCCTGGATCTCGCGCAGGTACTCGTCGAAGCGGTCCAGCCGCTCCTCCCAGAACCGGCGGTAGTCGGCCAGCCAATCTGCGACCTCGTGTAGCGGCTCGGCCTGCAGCTCGGCCGGCCGCCATTGCGCACGGCGCGCGCGTGCGACCAACCCCGCCCGCTCCAGCACCTTGAGGTGCTTGGACACGGCGGGGAGGCTCATCTCGAACGGCGCCGCGAGCTCCATCACGGTGGCCTGGCCGGTGGCGAGACGCGCCAGGATCGCTCGCCGGGTGGGATCGGCGAGCGCCGCAAACGTCCTGTCGAGCGTGTCGGTCGGCATGGCTGCCTCGTATTCAACCTTTCGGTTATTTAGCTTCTCGGTTATATACACGTCCGGGGCGGCAGATGTCAAACCGGAGGTGGCGCTCCGCGTTCGTGGGGGTGTAGGGTCCGAAAGGTATTTGGACTAGACATTCGACCATTTGATGCGGGGTGCACTCCTGGACCTCGATGAGCTTGATGGCGCGATCGCCGAACGGACGGAGACCGCCTTCTCGTTCCTGGAGCGTCTCGTGGCGGTCCCCAGCACGGTCGGGGACGAGCACGAGGCGCAGGTCATCGTCGAGCAGGAGCTGAAGCGCCTCGGCTTCGAGGTCGAGCGACTCTCGATCCCCGATGGGATCGGCGACGATCCGCTGGCGGGTGTCCCGCAGACCTCGTACGCGGGCCGCTACGACGTCGTCGGTCGTCTCGGCGCCGGCGTCGCCCCGTCGCTCCTGCTCAACGGTCACATCGACGTCGTCCCCGCCGAGCGGCCCGATCTGTGGACCTCGCTTCCCTTCGAACCCCGCCGGACCGGCGATCGCCTCTACGGACGTGGGGCGGGCGACATGAAGGGCGGATTCGCGATGGCGATGCTCGCGCTCGACAGCCTGATGGCCGTCGCTCCCGCCACGATCGACGGATCGCTGCTGTTCGCGTCGGTGATCGAAGAGGAATGCACGGGCAACGGCACGCTGGCGGCGGCGCGCTCGGGCGTCCTCGCGGACGCCGTGCTCCTTCCGGAGCCGACCGGACTCGATCTGTTGCTGGCCGGGGTCGGGATCCTGTGGCTGGACGTCGCCGTCGTCGGACGGTCTGCCCATGCCGAGTCGGCGGATCGCGCGGTCAACCCGGTGGATCTGGCGTTCCGGATCGTGGAGCGGCTCCGCGAGCTCGAACGCGACATGAACGCGCACGTCGAACCGGCGATGGACGGCGTCGCCCATCCCTACAACGTCAATATCGGGACGTTCCGTTCCGGCGACTGGCCCTCGAGCGTCCCCGCGGGCGCGACGATGCGGGTGCGGATCGGGCACCCCTCGGGGTGGAGCGCCCGGGAGGCCGAGTCCCGTGTCCGAAGCGCGATCGCCCGGGCCGGCGACGACGAGCCGTGGCTGCGTGACCATCCCCCCGCGATCCGCGCCTCGGGGTTCAGGGCCCAGGGCTACGCGCTGGCGAGCGACGATCCGCTCGCGCAGCGCGTGGCGGCGGCCCACGAGGCGGCCCACGGCAGGCGGCCCGTCGCGACACCGATGGCCAGCACGACCGACGCGCGCCTCTACTTGAACGGATTCGACGTGCCGGCCCTCTGCTACGGACCAACCGCCCACGACATCCACGGCATCGACGAGTCGGTCGAGCTCTCCTCGATCGTCGACGGCGCCCGCACCCTCGCCCGTTTCATCGCGACCTGGTACACGGATCCGCCGGGGGGCCGTTGATGGCGGCGGCCCCGAGCCTCTCGATGCTGGAGCCGGTCAAGCTCCGCAGCGGCGGCGAGCATGTCGCAGACCGACTGGTCACCGCGATCGCACTCGGCGAATTCGTCCCCGGCCAGCGCCTGCCTTCGGAACGCGAGCTGGCTGCGACGCTCGGCGTCAGCCGGACGACCGTGCGCGAGGCGATCCAACGCCTCGCCGCGCTGGGCTACGTCGAGGTCCGGCGTGGCCGCACGGGCGGCGCATACGTACTCGAGGGTATGGGCCCCGAGGCGAACGACATGATCCGACGGACGCTGCTCCCGGAGTGGTCGAACCTCGAGCGCGTGCTCGACTTCCGTCAGCTGATCGAGCCGTTGATCGCTCGGACGGCAGCCGAGCGGATCGCACCCGACGACGCAGGCGGGATCCGCGCGGCACTCGAGGGGTATCTGGCGGCGGGTGGGGACCGAGAGGCTTCGCGCGCGGCCGACGAGGCCGTGCACGCGGCGATCGCGAAGGCGACCGGCAACCCCTACCTCGCGAGCCTGAGCGCGCAGATCCGACGGCACATCAGCCTGGGGTTCGGCGCCGAGCCGTACAGCGCGGAGATCCGGGCGCGCGCCGTCAAGGATCACACCGCGCTCGCCGAGGCCGTCACCGGTGGACGGCCCGCGGCGGCCGCGAGGGTCGCGCAGCGTCATTTCCGTTTGACCGAGACCGTGTTACGCGAGTTGGTCTCCAGGATCAGCGCCCGGGCGGGTACGTCGTGAGCCCGCGGGCGCGGTTCATCGTCCGCCGGCTGCTGCTCGCGATCCCCGTGATCGTGGTGATGAGCGTCTTCGTCTTCCTGATGATCCACCTCGTACCCGGCGATCCGGTGCAGACGATGCTCGGCTTCCGAGCGACTCCGCACAACGTCGCGACGGTCCGCGAGCAGCTCGGCCTGGATCGGCCGCTGCTCGCGCAGTACCTGACGTGGGCCGGCGGCTTGCTGCAGGGGGACTTCGGCCAGGACTTCATCAGCCACGCTCCAGTCTCCACGCTGCTCGCCCAACGCCTGCCGGTCACGATCGAGCTGACGCTGCTGTCGATGACGCTCGCGGTGCTGGTCGGGGTGCCGCTCGGCGTCCGGGCCGCTGCGCGGCCCGGCGCCGTGCGGCACCTCAGCGAGGGCCTGGTGATCGCGGGTATCGCGATCGCGGATTTCTGGTTGGGGATCATGCTCGTCCTCCTGTTCGCCGGTATCTGGCAGTTGCTCCCGCCCTCCGGCTACGTCCCGCTGCTGAAGGATCCGGTCCAGAACCTGCGGTACCTCGCGCTCCCGGTGATCGCGCTCGCGTTCGGCGAGTCCGCCTACATCCTGCGAACGACCCGCGGCGCGATGGATGAGGTGCTCGGGACACCGTTCATCTCGTTCCTGCGGGCGAAGGGGATCACCGAGCGCCGGATCGTCTACCGGCATGCGCTGCGCAACGCGGCCGCCCCCATCGTCACCGTGATCGGGATCCAGTTCGGCGTCCTCCTCGGAGGCGCGATCGTGATCGAGACCCTGTTCGCCCTGCCCGGCGTCGGCCGTCTCATCGTGACCTCGATCCAGCAGCGCAACTACGTGGTGGTCCAGGGCGGCGTCCTCGTGGTCGCGGTGCTCTTCATCCTCGTGACGCTTCTGACCGACGTGATCGTCGGGTGGCTGGATCCGCGGATCGAAGAAGGGGCGGCGGCATGAGCGTCGCAGTGGCGAACCCGCCGACCAGGACGATCTGGCGCCGGGGGATCCTGGCCTCGCCGAAGGGACGCGTGGGGTTCGCGATCCTCGTCGCCCTCGTCGCGATCGCGGTCTTCGCGCCGCTGATCGCTCCGCATGACCCGAACGCGATCGATGCGTCGCGCATCCTCGGTCCGCCCGACCTCGCGCACCCCTTCGGCACGGATGACCTCGGCCGGGATGTGCTGTCGCGCGTGATCTTTGCCTACCGGGTGTCTCTGGGGGTCGCCGTCGGCTCGACGCTGCTGGCATTCCTGGTCGGGGTGCCCCTCGGCCTCTACGCCGGCTACCACGGCGGCTGGGTCGACACGCTGATCATGCGCCCGATCGACATGGTGCTGGCACTCCCGGCGCTCCTGCTGGCGGTGGCGCTGATCGCGATCATCGGCCCGGGCAGCAACGTGGCGCTCCTGGCGATCGCCGTGATCTACATGCCGATCCTGGCTCGCGTGATCCGCAGCTCCACCCTCGTCGTGGCGTCGCAGACGTACATCGAGGCGGCGCGCGCACGCGGAACCCCCTCGCGGAGGATCATCACGCGCCACGTCCTGCCGAACGCGATCGGGCCGGCCATCGTGCAGGCGACGATCCTGATGGGCTTCGCGCTGCAGATCGAGGCGGCCCTGTCGTTCCTGGGGCTCGGCGCGCAGCCGCCCACTTCGTCGCTCGGCGTGATGCTCGCGGATGGGCGCGACTTCCTCACGCAGGCCCCCTGGCTCGAGATCTTCCCCGGCGTCGCGATCGCGATCACGGTCCTCGCGTTCACCTTCGTCGGTGACGGCCTGCGGGCGCGGCTGGATCCGAGGGGAGTGACGAGGTGAGCGACACCCTCCTCAGGCTGGAGCACGTCGACGTCGGGTTCGCCACCGACGACGGAACGGTCTCCGCGGTGAGCGACGTCTCCCTGTCTGTCTCCGAAGGCGAGATCTTCGGACTGGTCGGCGAGTCCGGATGCGGGAAGACGACGCTGGCGATGGCGGCGATGGGTCTGCTCCCGGCGAACGCGTCCGTCCGCGGGTCCGTTCGCTTCCAGGGTCAGGAACTCGTGGGGCTCGGGCCCGATGACTTCCGCCGCCTGCGGGGGGACCGGATCAGCATGGTCTTCCAGGACCCGATGACCTCGCTCGATCCCGCGTTCTCGATCGGCGAGCAGGTGTCCGAGACGATCACGGCACATCGCGACGTGTCGAAGAAGCACGCTCGGGACCGCGCGCTCGCGTTGCTGGCCGGCGTCGGGATCCCCGAGCCCGAGCGGCGGTACGAGGACGCGCCCCAACGGCTCTCGGGCGGGATGCGGCAACGCGTCGTCATCGCGACGGCCCTGGCGAACGAGCCGGCGCTGCTGTTGGCCGACGAGCCGACGACGGCGCTCGACGTCACGATCCAGTCTCAGGTGCTCGACCTGCTGCGAGATCTTCGCCACCGCCTGCGCACCACGATCGTGCTGATCACGCACGACCTCGGCGTGATCGCGCAGATCTGCGACCGGGTCGGAGTGATGTACGCCGGGCAGCTGGTGGAGACCGCGACGGTCGCGGAGATCTTCCGTGCTCCCCGCCACCCGTACACCCAGGCGCTGCTGGCCGCGCTCCCCACCCAGGATCAGGTGCCCGGCACGCTCCGCGTGATCCCCGGGCGCGTACCGAACCTTGCCGATCCCCCGCCCGGATGTCGGTTCGCGTCGCGCTGCCCGTTCGTGATGGAGGTGTGCACGACCGTGCCGCCGCTCGCGCACGAGACCGCCGATCACCTGATCGCGTGCTGGTTGTCGGAGGCGACGCGAGAGGCGGGCCGGCCCACCGGAGCCGCGACGGGAGGCGCCGCATGAACGGCCAGCTCCTGCTCTCCGACGACGTCGCGGCGGTGCAACCCGGTGCCCCGATCCTGCGGGTAAGCGGACTCGTGAAGCACTTCTCGACCGACCGCGGCTTGCTCGGCGGCGGCGCGAAGCTCCACGCGGTCGACGGCGTCGATCTCGAGATCAACCCGGGCGAGGTGCTCGCCGTGGTCGGCGAGTCGGGCTCCGGGAAGAGCACGCTGGCACGGTGCATCCTGCGCCTGATCGACCCGACGGCCGGCCGGATCGTCTTCGACGGTCGAGATGTCACCGCCCTGAAGGGCCGCCGGCTCGCCGACTTCCGGCAGCAGGTCCAACCGGTGTTCCAGGACCCCTTCAGCTCGATCGATCCGCGGTGGCGGGTGGGCAAGAGCGTGGCCGAGGCGCTCGATGCGTTCGCGATCGGGACGAGGTCGGAGCGACGAGCCCGCGTCCTGGACCTCCTAGATCGCGTCGGGTTGGATCCCTCGCTGGCGGGGAGGCGCCCACACGAGTTGTCGGGAGGTCAGCGCCAGCGCGTCGGCATCGCGGCCGCGCTCGCCCCCTCCCCCCGGCTCATCGTGGCCGATGAGCCGGTCTCCGCCCTCGACGTCTCCGTGCAGGCGCAGGTCCTGAACCTGCTGGCGGACCTGCAGCGCGACCTGCGGCTCGCGATCCTGTTCGTGGCGCATGACCTGGCGGTCGTTGAGCACATCAGCCACCGGACCGCCGTGATGTACCTGGGGAAGATCGTCGAGACGGGCCCGACCGAAGCGGTGTTCCGCGATCCGCGTCATCCGTACACGAAGGCGCTGCTCGCGGCCATCCCCCACCCGGACCCCGAGCGTCGCGCGACGGGTTCCGTACTGCAGGGCGAGATCCCCAGCGCTGTCGCGCCCCCGTCGGGGTGCCGATTCCGGACCCGATGCCCGGTCGCGATCGAGCGGTGCGTCACGGACGAACCGGGGATGACCGTGTTCGGCGAGGGCCACACCGCCGCGTGCCACGTTGCCCGCGCGGAGCTGCGGGGACCGGTCGACTAGGAACGGAGAGGAAGGAGCGAGCATGCCGACGGCGAGCGTCAACGGGATCGAGGTCAACTACAAGCTCGAGGGCGACGGGCCCGAGACGATCGTGTTGGTCAACGGGCTGGCCGACGACCTGGAGACCTGGATCCTCCAGATGGACGACCTGCTCGGTGCCGGGTACCGGGTCCTGCGGTTCGACAACCGCGGCGTGGGGAGGACGAGCGTGACGCCCGGGCCCTACACGAGCCGGTTGATGGCCGACGACGCGAAGGCGCTCGTCGATTCGCTCGGGATCGCGAGCTTCCATCTGCTCGGCACCTCGATGGGCGGCATGATCGCGCAGGAGTACGCGATCAACTACGGGTCCGACCTGAGGAGCGCGGCGTTCTCGAGCACCTACGCGGCGCCGGGCCCGTTCTGTTCGCGGATGTTCTCGATGTGGCGGGACATGGCACACGTGAGCGGCGTGCCGTTCATCATGCGCGACGTGACGCTCTGGGCGTTCACGGTTCCGTTCTTCGAGGAGCGCGAGGACGAACTGAAGGAGTTCGAGTCCGAGATGGCCGGACTGCCGATGTCGGTCGACGCCTACCTCGCTCAGCTCAACGTGATCCAGACGCACGACACGGTCGACCGGCTCGCCCACATCCGGGGCTTCCCCGTCCTCGTCATGGCCGGCGAGGAGGACATCTTGATCCCCGTCCGCCTCTCCAAACGCTTGCAGGAAGGGATCGTCGGGGCGGATTGGAAGACGTCGAAAGGGGGTCACGCCTGCATGTGGGAACACCCGGCGGAGTTCAACCGGACGTATCTGGGATGGCTCGGCGAGCTCGCCTGAGCGCGGGCACGGAGGAGGGGAAGGCATGAGCGGAAGCGAGGAGCAGCGAGCCGAAGCGTTGGTGCGGAGATACCTCGGGGGTGATCTGTCGCGTCGGTCGTTCCTTCGGCGAGCGGGTGGCTTCAGCGTGGCCGCGATGAGCGCCACCAGCCTGGGCGCCGTGTTGGCTGCGTGCACGAAGTCGAGCGGGTCGGCCGCGCCGAGCGGTAGCCCGGCGACCGGGTCGCCGACGGCCGGGGGCACGTTGAAAGCCGCGCTCACGGGTGAGCCCGACACGATCGATCCG
>WNGD01005596.1_pt1 | contig 12755 bp, 9 predicted proteins | sample 5400671 | NCBI WGS metagenome assembly WNGD01 (sample SAMN13153369, study PRJNA577476) | soil metagenome | isolation source: 40 cm soil or saprolite under grassland replicate 2 | place: USA:California | collected 2016-06-15
TCATCCGGTTCACGGCATTGACGCCGCCCCCTCCGATACCGACGACCTTGATGACCGCCAAATAGTTCTGCGGTGCTGCCACGAGGAGGGCCCTTTCCGCTCGTTTGCCTCTATCGTGTTCCCGCCCACCGCTTAAACGACCGGTGAATCCGCCTAACCGGGAATTCCACCGCGTCAGCGGCCTGCCGACGTGCACCCCCATCGCATCGGCCGGGCATTTCCCGCGATTTCCGGTGAGTCAAACTCTCACTCTCTACTTGAGATTTAGCGTTGTGCTAGGCTGGCGATTGATACGGACAGTAGGGTTGCCCGGAACCAGGGTCAACTCGCCACGCGTGAACCTCTTCCGGTGTTTCGCTGCCCGGGTTCCGTTCATGATCTTGGGCTTGATGCACACCCGGCTGAAGATCTAGCCCTCCGTCACGGCGGTGCCCGGTGCGCTGACGTCGTAGGTGCGGGCGTGCGTGCGCATCAGTAGGGTCAGCTCTTTCGCTTTCTCCCCCGGCCGCGATGTGTCGCCCCAGACGATCACTACTCCATTCGCGAGCTGGAGGGACAAATTCGAGGCACTGGCGGCGCTCACCATGCGCACACGCCGGGCGACCTGCGGCGGCAAATCGCGCAGGACCTCCGCGGCGGCCCGGGCCAGCGGGCTGTCCCGCAGGGACGGCACCCCGCCAGGCCCGTCGGACCAGTCACTGCCAGTACCGCCACCCACATCGCTCACACCAGTCCCGGTGGCCGGGCTGAGCAGGGGCAATCCCGGCGGGCGGTGGTCCGAGTCCCGCACGTCGACGCCGAACGCGTCCACGAGCGCGTAACCGCCGGGCACGGCGACCGCGAAGACCGGCGTGCGGAGCCGGACCGAGATCACGACCGTGTTCGGCCAGTGCCTGCTGACCTGCGCGGACTCGACCTGGCGGATCCCGCCGACCCGGTGCGCCACGGCGGAGGTGTTGACGCGGATGAGCGGCAGGCCGCGCCGGATATGCGCGGCGGCGAGCACTTCCGCCCGCGAGACCATGGGGCCCGTGCCCGTGACCTGGACCGAGCGGACGACCAGGAACCGAGATCCCAGCAGCGCCCAGGCCACCCCGGCGACGATCGCGATGACCGCCACGCCGAAGAACGCGGCCTTCCACCCCACCCGCCGCTGGCCGCGCGGGCCCGGCCGGCGGCTACGGGGCGCGGAGCCGCTCATCCTGGCGTACCCGCGCGGGCCCGCAGCGCCGCCACGATCAGCGGGCCCTGGGCCGTCACATCGCCCGCGCCCATGGTCAGGATCAGGTCCCCCGGCCTGGCGGTGTCCGCCACCGCCCCGGGCACGGCCGCGGCGTCGGGCAGGAAGACCGCCCGGCCGCCGGGCACCGCGCGGGCCACCAGCTCCCCGGTCACGCCGGGTTCGGGATCCTCGCGGGCCGCGTAGATGTCGAGCACGAACACCTCGTCGGCCAGGCCGAGGGCGGCGCCGAACTCGCTGGCGAAGATCCGGGTGCGGCTGAACAGGTGGGGCTGGAAGACGGCGATGACCCGCCCGCCGGGCGCGATGTCCCCCGCCGCCCGCAGGTCGGCGGCGAGCTCGGTCGGGTGATGGGCGTAGCTGTCGAGCACGGTGATCCCGCCCGCCTCGCCCTTGGGCTCCATCCGCCGCCGGGTACCCCGGTAGGCGGCCAGCCCGCTGGCGGCCTGCCCGGCCCGCACCGACGGCAGCCCGAGCTCAAGCACGGCGGCGTAGGCGGCGGCCGCGTTCAGCGCGTTGTGACGGCCGGGGACGCCCACCTCCAGCCGCACCGGCGCCACCTGCCCCGGCCCCCCCGGCCCGCCCGGCCCGGACCCGGGCGCGCCGCGAACCTCCAGGCTCACGCTCATGCCACGCGGGACCACCGACGTGATCCGGTAGTCGGCGTCGTCCGCCTCGCCGTAGGTGCGCACCCGGATCGGGAGCGCTGCGGCGGCCGCGGCCAGCGACCGCGCGCCGGGGTCGTCCGCGCAGGCGACCAGCACACCGCCGGGCACGATCCGCCGGGCGAAGGCGGCGAAGGTCCCCTCGATCTCGGCCAGGCCCGCGTAGTTGTCGAGGTGGTCGGCTTCCACACAGGTGACCACCGCCGCCTCCGGCGACAGCATGAGGAAGGATCCGTCGCTCTCGTCCGCCTCGGCGACGAACACTCCCCCGCTTCCGTCCTCGGCGCCCAGCCCGGTCTCGCTGAGGATGCCGCCGACGACGTAGCCGGGATCGGCGCCGCAATGGCGGAGCGCAGTGGTGATCATGGAGGAGGTGGTGGTCTTGCCATGCGTGCCGGCCACCGCGACCCCGCGCCTGCCCAGCATCAGCGAGGCGAGCGCCGCCGCCCGGTGCAGTACCCGCAGCCCCCGCGCGCGCGCCGCCGCGAGCTCGGGGTTGTCCGGGCGGATCGCCGACGACACCACCACCGTGTCGGCATCGGCCAGGTTCGCTGCCGCGTGCCCCACGTGCACATCCGCGCCCAGCGCCGCCAGCGAGGCGAGCAGCTCGCTGGCGGCCGAGTCGCTGCCCGACACCGTCACCCCGCGGGCGATCATGATGCGGGCAATCCCGGACATCCCGGCGCCGCCGATGCCCGTGAAGTGCACCCGCCCGAGGTCAGCCAGCGGCACCGGAGCGATCGGCGTGACAAGTCCCACGTCAGATCACCGGCCCCGGCCGACGCCCGTCATCTGTGCTCCCGCATCACGTCCAGCACCTCGGCGGCCAGCCATTCGCCGCTCTCCCTGGCACCCATGTCGGCGGCCGACTGCGACATCGCCGCCACGAGGTCGGGGTCGAGCAGGATCGGCACCAGCATGTCGCGGATCCATGCCGGGGACAGGTCCGCGTCGCTGACCATGAGCCCGCCGCCGGCCCGCACGATGGGCAGCGCGTTCAGCCGCTGCTCGCCGTTGCCGTGCGGCAGCGGCACATACGCCGCGGGCAGGCCCACGGCCGTGAGCTCGGCACAGGTCATGGCCCCGCTCCGGCACAGAGCGAAATCCGCGGCGGCGTAGGCGAGGTCCATCCGGTCCAGATACGGCAGCGTGATGTAGGGCGGGCCGATGGCGGGCATGTCCACCTGCAGGCCGCTGCGCGGGCCGAGGATGTGCAGCACCTGGATGCCCGCGCCACGGATCCAGTCGGCCGCATCCAGCACCGCCAGGTTCAGCGAGCGGGCGCCCTGTGATCCGCCGGTGACCAGCAGCACCGGCAGGTCGGGCCGCAGCCCGAGATGGGCGCGCGCCTTGTCCGCCAGGGCCAGCCGGTCCAGGCTGGCGATCTCCTGCCGGAGCGGCATGCCGATAGCGGTGGCGTGCGCCAGCTTGGTGTCGGGGCTGGCGGCGAACACGTGGCGGGTGAACGTGGCACCCAGCCGGTTGGCGACGCCCGGCCGGACGTTCGCCTCGTGCACGACGATCGGCACATGGCGGCGCCGGGCCGCCAGGTAGGCGGACGCGGCCACATACCCGCCGAACCCGACAAGCACCCGCGCCCGGGTCCGGTCGAGCACCTTCGCCGCGGCCCCGACCGCATCGGCAAGCCTGCCGGGCACCGACAGCAGTTCCGGGGTCAGGGACCGCGGCAGCGGGACGGCGGGGATCAGCACGAGGTCGTATCCGCGCATCGGGACGAGCCGGGTTTCCAGGCCGCGCTCGGTGCCCAGGCAGGTGATGCGGATGCCGGGCTCGGCCCGCCGCAGGGCGTCGCCGAGCGCCAGGGCAGGCTCGATGTGACCGGCGGTACCACCTCCCGCGAGTACCACGCTCATCGCCGGGCCTCCTCGTCCGCGGGCTGCGTGCGACCGGATCGCCAGCCAGTCCGCGGCAGGCACCGGGCCCGGTCCGGCCGGCGCGGCGCTCGGCGGGGCCGCCCAGGCGCTGACTGCCGGGCTCACTCACGCCGACGGTCCAGGCCCAGCCAGCTTAGGACGCGACGCGCCGCGCCGGGGTCGGCTGCGGCAAGCGCCTCGCGCGCCCCGGGCTCGCGTTTGGCGAACGACATCAGCATGCCGAGCGCCAGCATCGTCACCAGCAGCGAGGACAGCCCGGACGACACCAGCGGCAGCGGCACGCCGGTGATGGGCAGCAGGTCGAGCACAGCGCCGATGTTGACGAGGGCCTGGCCCACGATCCAGGCGGTCGCGCCGGCCGCCGCGAGACGGACGAAGGTGTCCTGCGCCCGGCGGGCGATCCGCATCCCGGCGAACGCCAGGCCCCCGTAGAGCAGCGAGACGCACAGCGTGCCGACCAGGCCCAGCTCCTCCCCCAGGATGGCGAAGATGAAGTCGGTCGTGTCGTTCGGCACGTAACCCCACTTTTGCCTGCTGGCGCCGAGCCCGACGCCGAAAAGGCCGCCGGACCCGACCGCCCATTTCCCCTGGATGCTCTGCATGTCGACGCCGTTCGGGCCGCCCTGTGGATGCAGGAACAGGGTGAGCCGGTGGAACCGGTACCCGGCGACGACGATCAGGATCAGCAGGACCAGGCCGATCATGCCCAGGATGCCCGCGTACAGCCGGAGCGGCGTCCCGATCACCCACAGCAGCGCCAGGAAGATCACCAGCAGCACGAACGTGGTGCCCAGGTCGTCGCCGAGCATCACGAGCATGCACAGGATGCCGGCCCCGGGCAGCAGCGGGATGAGCAGGTGCCGCCAGTCGTCGAGCTGCCCGAGCTTGCTCTTGCGGGCGAGCAGGTCCGCGCCCCAGAGCAGGAACGCCAGCTTGGCCAGCTCGGAGGGCTGGACCGGGATCGGACCGATCTCCAGGTACCGGGTGGCGCCGCCGGACGTCACACCGATCAGCGGGACCAGCAGCAGGCCCACGATGGCGACGAACATCAGCGGGTAGGCGGCGGCACGGAACGCACGGGGCGAGGTCCGGGCCGCCAGCCACATGCAGGGCACGCCCAGCACCACCCCCAGCAGCTGGTGCTGGAAGCCGGCGTAGGGAGAGGCGCCCTGGGCGAGCTGGGAGGCCGACGAGGTGGACAGCACCATCACCAGCCCGAGCGCGAGCAGCAGGGTGGTGATGCCGATGATCAGGTAGTAGGACGTCAGCGGCCGGCGTAGCGCGGCGAGCAGGCCGACGGGCTGGTCGTGGTCCGTGGCGGCCGCCCGGCCCGCCCGCCCGGCCACGGCAGGCCTGGCCGCCTGCTCGGCTCGCTCCATCCTCCCAGTTTCCGGGCTGACCGCCGCCATCGGCGGGACATCGGCCGCGTGTCGCGCTACTTGGGCATCCATTCGACGTAGAAGATGCCCAGGCCGAGCGCCACGAACAGGCCGCAGATGAGCCAGAACCGGATCACGATGGTGGTTTCCGCCCAGCCGAGCAGCTCGAAATGGTGCTGCAGCGGTGCCATCCGGAAGACCCGGCGGCCGGTCAGCTTGAACGAGCCCACCTGGATGATGACCGACAGCGCGATCACCACGTACAGCCCGCCCAGGATGGCCAGCAGCAGCTGGGTCTTGGTGCACACGGCCAGGCCCGCCAGCACCCCGCCCAGGGCGAGCGAGCCGGTATCGCCCATGAAGATGCGGGCCGGCGGCGCGTTCCACCACAAGAACCCGAAGCACGCGCCCAGCACGGCTGCGGCGACCACTGCGAGATCGAGCGGGTCGCGCACCGGGTAGCAGCGCGGGGCCAGGAACGCGGTGCAGTCGTTGCGCAGCTGCCAGTTCCCGATCAGCACATAGGCCGCCAGCACCAGGCAGGCCGATCCGGTCGCCAGCCCATCCAGCCCATCGGTCAGGTTCACCGCGTTCGAGGTGCCCGCGATCAAGATGACGATCCACAGCACGAACGGGGCCAGGCCCAGCGCCGGGCCGAAATCCCGCAGGAACGACAGGTGCGCGTCGGCCGGGGTGATATCGAACCCGTCGGCGAACCGCGGCAGCACCACCAGCGCGGCGAACACCGCGCCCACCACCGCCTGCCCGGCCAGCTTGGCGCTGCTGCGCAGGCCCAGGCTCCGCTGCTTGTAAATCTTGATGAAGTCGTCGATGAACCCGACCACGCCCAGCCCGGTCATCAACATCATCACCAGCAGGCCCGAGATCGACGGCACCTGCCCCGTCGCCACGTTGCCGGCGAAGTACCCCGCCAGCGAGGCGACCACGATCACGGTCCCCCCCATCGTCGGCGTGCCGCGCTTGGTCGCGTGCCCCGCCGGCCCCTCCTCCCTGATCAGCTGGCCATAACCGCGCCTGCTGAACACCCTGATCGCCAGCGGCGTGCCGAACAACGCGAGCAGCAGGGACAGGCCGCCGGCGACGAGGATGGTCTTCACCGGGCGGCCTCTCCGGTCAGGGCCAGCGCGACGCGTTCCAGCCCGGCCGAATGGGACGCCTTGACCAGCACCACGTCACCCGGGCTGAGCCGGGCAGCGAGCGCTTCGACCGCGCTGCGCGCATCGGGCACCCCGAGCAGCTCCCCGTGCCAGGAACCCTCGGCCTTGGCCCCCGTGAGTATCGGCGCCGCATCCTCCCCGACCACGATGAGGCCGGCGACGTCCGCCCGGGCGGCCAGCCCACCCGCCTCCTCGTGAAACGCACGGGACCGGCTGCCCAGTTCATACATGGGGCCGAGCACCGCGAACGCCCGCCTTCCCCGCGCCATGACGGCAAGCGCCTCGATCGCCGCTGCCATCGCCTCCGGGCTGGCGTTGTAGGCGTCGTTGATCACCGTCACCCCGTCCGGCCGCTGCGTGACCTCCATCCGCCACCTGCTCCGGGCGGTGGCCGCGGACAGGCCGCCGGCGACCTCGGGCAGGCCCAGCCCCAGCTCGCCCGCGAGCGCGGCCGCCGCCAGCGCGTTGGCGACGTTGTGCTCCCCGAACAGCCGCAGCCGCACCGGCGCCGAGCCCGCGGGTGTGACCAGCGTGAATCCGGGCCGGCCGCGGTCGTCGAGCCGGACGTCGGCCGCCCGCACCGCCGCCTGGCGCCCGCGGCCGAACGTCACCACCCTGGCCGCGGTGCGCCCGGCCATGGCCAGCACCCGGGGGTCGTCGGCGTTGAGCAGCGCGACCCCGTCCGCGGGCAGCGCGGCAGGCAGCTCGCCCTTGGCCAGCGCCACCTCCGCCAGGCTGCCGAACTCACCCGCGTGTGCGTGGCCGACACACAGCACGATGCCAAACGATGGCGGCGCGATCTGGCACTGCCGGGCGATATGGCCGGTTCCGCGCGCGGACAACTCCAGCAGCAGGTACCGGGTGGCGGCTGTGACCCGCAGGATGGTCAGCGGGTGGCCGATCTCGTTGTTGAAGGAGCCGTGCGGGGACACGGTGGGCCCGAGCCCCTCGACCAGCTGGGCCGCCAGGTCCTTGGTGGTCGTCTTCCCGGCCGAGCCGGTGATGCCGGCGATCGTCAGGCCGGGCAGCCGGGCCACCACCGCGCTCGCGAGGACGGCCATCGCGGCCGGCACGTCCGGCACGACCAGGGTGGGCGCCGCCGTGGGGCGGGTGCCGAGCACGGCGGCCGCTCCCGCGGCCGCGGCGGCCAGGGCGAAATCGTGGCCGTCCGCCCGGCTGCCGGGCAGGGCCGCGAACAGTGCGCCGGGCCCGGCGGCCCGCGAGTCGATCACGACCGCGTCCACCTCCGCGGCGGGATCGGCGACACGGTGCGGGCGGGCGCCGGTGATCTCAGCGATGGCCGCCAGCGAGAGCGGGATCACTCCGGCACCTCCCACGGCAGCGAATCCTCGGCCGGCGGCGCCTGGCCACGGCGACGCGTGATCGCCGCGGCGGCCACCTCGCGATCGTCGAAGGGGATGACCAGGGAACCGACGTACTGGCCGCGTTCATGTCCCTTGCCCGCCACCACGACCACGTCCTCTTTGCCGGCCATCGCGACAGCCAGGCCGATCGCCGCGGCCCGGTCAGGCTCGATTATCACCCGGGCCCGCCGCTGCTCCGGCACGGTGAGCACTCCGGCTAGCATCTCCGCCAGTATCGCCAGTGGATCCTCCGAGCGCGGATTGTCGCTGGTGAGAATCGCCACATCCGCCAGGCGGGCGCAGGCGGCGCCCATCAGCGGTCGCTTGGCCCGGTCCCGGTCACCGCCGCAGCCCAGCACGATGCACAGGCGGCCGCCGGTGACCGGCCGGAGCGCGCGCAGCACCGCTTCCACCGCTCCTGGCTTGTGAGAATAGTCCACCAGGAGGGTGAAATCCTGGCCAGCCTCGACCCGCTCCAGGCGGCCGGGAACCCCGGGGCAGGCGGCCACCCCGGCGACCGCCGTGGGCAGGTGGACGCCCGCTTCCACCAGGGCGACGACGGCGCCGAGGGCGTTGGCGACGTTGTAGCGCCCGGGCAGGGCCACCGACGCGTCCGCCTCCACCCCGCCCGGCCCAACGATGCGGAACGTGCTGCCGTCCGCCCCCGTCCGTACGTCAGCGGCACGCCAGTCGGCGGCCGGGTCACCCTCGGCGGAGAAGGTGGTGACCGGGATCGGCATGGTCTCCGCCAGCCGGCGGCCGTAGGCGTCGTCGGTGTTCACCACGCCCACCCGCGTGTAGGCCGGCGTGAACAACGTCGCCTTGGCCGCGAAGTACGCCTCCAGGCTGCCGTGAAAGTCCAGGTGGTCCTGGGACAGGTTCGTGAAGATCGCGACGTCGTAGGCGGTCCCGGTGACCCGGCCGAGCTCCAGCGCGTGGCTGGAGACCTCCATCGCCGCCGCCGTGACGCCTCGCTCGACCATGATGGCGAACAGCGCCTGCAGGTCGGCCGCCTCCGGGGTGGTGAGGTGGCTCGCGACGGTGAGGTCCGCCACCCGGGTCTCGACCCCGCCGGCCAGCCCGGTCAGGTGCCCGGCCCGGCGCAGCCCGGTTTCCAGCAGGTAGGTGGTGGTGGTCTTGCCGCTCGTGCCGGTCACGCCGATGAGAAGCAGCTTCCGCGACGGATGCTGGTACACCCAGTCCGCTACCTCCCCCAGCCGGGCACGGGGATCGGCGACCACGAACACCGGCAGCCCGCACCGCCGGGCGCTGGTCCGGCCGGCCTGGTCGGTGAGGACGGCCACGGCGCCGGCCCGCGCCGCGTCCGGGCAGAACTCGGCCCCATGGTGATGGCTGCCGGGCAGCGCCGCGTACAGGTCGCCGGGCCGGACCTGCCGTGAGTCGTGGGTGACGCCGGACACCAGCAGCGGGCCGCCCGGGCCGCTGAGCGGGTCAGCCCGGCCCGGCCCGGTCATAACGACGCCGAGCAGTTCGGCGAGCCCGGCCAGCGGCCGGCCCCTGGCGCCTGCTGGGCGCAGATCGGCGAGCACGGGCAGAGGCTACCGCTGATCACGGTGCGGTGAGCCGGACGTTGGGGCGCTTGGCGTGATCCGGCGGAATCTTCAGCTCCTGCAACGCGAACTTCATCACGTGATAGAACACCGGGCCGGCCACGGCGTTACCGAAGTAGCTCCCGCGCCGCGGGTTCTGGACGTTGACCGCCACCACCACCTGCGGGTTGCTGGCGGGAGCCATACCGATGTAGCTCGACCCGTACCGGCACTGACACTTGCCCACCTGGGCGGTCCCGGTCTTGGCGGCGACCGAATAGCCGGGGATCTCTCCCCACGGCTGGGCGGCCAGGGTCGCGTCGAGCATCGGCACCTGCTGGAGGATGGCGACGAGATCGGCCGCGGTGCGCGGCTTGAGGACGCGGTGCCTGTGCGGTGACGGGGCGGGCACGAACTGCCCGTCCGCCGAGGTGGTGCCCGCCACGATCGTCGGCTGTACCCGGACCCCGCCGTTCGCGATGGTCGCGTAGACGCTGGCCATCTGCACGGCGGTCACGGAGACACCCTGGCCGAAGGCGAGCGTGTACCGCTCCTGCCCCCAGTACCGCGACAGCGGCACCAGCAGGCCGCGGCTGGTGTTCGGCAGCGGCAGCCCGCTCGGGGCCCCGATCCCGAACGCCCGGAAGTACTGGTATTGCACCTGCGGGCTGATGCGCCCGGCGACCTGGACCATGCCCACGTTGCTGGAGTGCGCCAGGACTCCCGCCAGGGTAAGGTGCTCGGTCGCGTGCGGCTCGGCGTCGTGGAACGTGTATGCCCCGCCCACCGTGATCTGTTCCGGCACCGTGTACGGGCTCATCGGCGTCTGGCGCCCGCGCTCCAGCGCCGCCGCGGCCGTGATCACCTTGGCCGTGCTGCCGGGCGGGAACACGGCCGACACCGGCAGGTCCTGGGTGGCGGCCAGGTTCGTCACGTGCGAGGGCTGGTAGCCGGGGTACTGGGCCAGCGCAAGGATCTTGCCGCTGGCCGGGCGCATCACCACCACCGTGCAGGAATCCGCCCGGCTCAGCCGGGCCTGCTGGGCGCAGGCTTGCTGTGCCTCCCATTGCAGGCCGGACAGTATCGTCAGCCGGACGTCGCCGCCGGGGACCATGGGGCGGATCTGGTCGGTGGCGACCGGGATCGGCTGGCCGTTCGTGCCCGTCTCGACCTCCTCCCGGCCGTCCTGGCCCGCGAGCAGCCGGTTGTATGAGTTCTCGATGCCCGCCTGCCCGCGCAGGTCGCCGACCGGCGTGGTGGTGGTGAAGCCGACCAGGTTGGCGGCCAGATCGCCGCCCGGGTACTTCCGGGTGTAGGTGGGCGTGAGGTAGATCCCGACCGCGTTGAGCTTCTTCAGGCTCGCGGTGATCTGGTTGGCCGCGGTCACCGAGACGCCCCGCGCCAGTACCACATACCGCCGGGAGCTGGGGTTGTCGAGCAGGTTCACGATGCCGGCTGACGGCATCCGGAGCGGTCCGGCCAGCGCGTCGGCGACCCGCTGCCGTGCCATGGCCGTCTGCTGCGGCGTCATGCCCACGATCTGCGTCGGGTCCGCCGAGACCGTGTCGGTCTGCACGGTCATGGCCAGGGTCATCCTGTCCGCGGTGGTGATCATGCCCCGCTCGGCGGGCACGGAGACGGTGTGCACCCGCTGGCGCTCCGCCAGTGCCCGGTACTTCGCCCCGTCCAGTGCCTGCAGCTGAACGAGCCTGCCAGCGATCAGTGACAGGGCGAACCCGGCACACAGCAGGCCGACGCGCAGGCGCCGGGCGGGGCTGGCACGCTGGATGCCGCCACGGCGCAGGCCGTCGGCGCGCACGGGACCGCCGCGCCCGGGGCGCTTTGGCCACGTACGACGAGGGCCCGGGTTTCCCCGTGGCAGGCCCTCTCGGGGACCCCCGGGGAGAGGGCCTCCCGGCACCGTGCTTCCCGGCCGGCGGCCTCCCGGCCCCGTGCTTCCCGGCCGGCGGCCTCCCGGCCCCGTGCTGCCTGGCCGGGGGCCTCCTGGTCCCGTGCTGCCCGGCCGGGGGCCCGCTGGTGCCGTTCCTCCCGTCCGCTGGCCCCTGGGCCGTGGGCCCCCCGGGCTAGTGCTGTGGGGCGGCGTGGCGCCCCGCCGAGGGCCCGTGCCCTCGCCGCGCGCCGGTGGTTCCATGCCGTGAGCGGGCCCGGCCCGCCGCGTTTGCGGGTCGCGGGGCCGGCTGCCGCCCGGCCGCCGGGGCCCGGCGGCGGCTGGTGGGCGTGCCACCCCACCTGGACGTTCCCAGCCCTCACGCCCGCCGCCGCCCGCTGGCGTCACGGCGTGTATCCAGGCGGCCAGACAGGCACGTCCGGCACGTGACCGGGCTCGCTCGCGATCCGGCCCTTCCTCAGGTCAAGGAAGTGCAGCAGCCCCGGCTCCCGCATGCCCAGCCGGTGCGCCTGCTCCGCGAGCACCGCTGGTGACTCCTCGTGGGCGATCTGCGCCTGGAGCGTCTGAGTGCGTTGCGCCAGCGTGACGTTCTGCTGCTGGAGCTGGGTGATCTGGTAGGACCCCGTGTCGAGGATGGTGTTGATCAGCAGCAGGCAGAGCAGGCCGCCTCCGAGCAGCCCGACCAGGAGGAAGCCGAAGGGCGTGCGCGAGGTCCGTTCCAGGTCGGCCGCCGCTGCGCTCGGGCGTCGCTGCGGAGACCTTGTCCGTTGCGCGCCGGGAGCGCGGGCCGGGGGCCTGCCGCGTACCGGAGCAGGGCCGGAACGCGTCCGGCTGCCTGTGCCTCCGGCCCGGGCCGGCCGCGCCCGTCCGGTAGACGGGGATGCGCGCCGGGTCCGCCGTCCCGGCGGCGCGTCCTGCGCGCGCCTGGTCCCCGTCACCACCTGCGTGCGGCCGCTCATGGTGTTTCCCCCCTGTCATCGCTCGGATGACCCGCTCCCTGATCCAGCGCCCTACTGCCGGGGCCTCTTACTCCGTGGCAGCCCGGCCCGTCCTGGCCGGCTCCGCGGTGGCCCGGCCCGGCCGCGATCATGCGGCGTCCCTGATACGTTCCGCGGCCCGGAGCCGGGCCGAAGCGGCCCGCGTGTTCGCGGCCACTTCCGCGCCCGATGGCCGCTCAGCCCCCCGGGTCAGCAGCTTGAACTGGGGGCTGGCCTCGGCAAGCGCCACCGGCAGCCCGGGCGGGGTGGCGTCCACCGCGCGGCTGGTGAGCGCGCGCTTGACGGCCCGGTCCTCGAGCGAGTGGTACGCCAGCACGACGATCCGGCCGCCAACGGCGAGCGCGTCCAGTGCCGCGGGGAGCGCCCGTGCCAGCACCTCCAGCTCCGCGTTGACCTCGATCCGCAGCGCCTGGAACGTCCGCTTGGCGGGATGTCCCCCGCTGCGGCGGGCCGGCGCCGGGATCGAGTCGCGGATGATCTCGTTGAGCTGGCTGGTGGATGTCAGTGGTCCCGTGGCCCGCGCGCGCACCACCGCTTCCGCGATCCGGCGCGCGTACTTCTCCTCGCCGTACTCGCG
>WNGD01005993.1_pt1 | contig 12752 bp, 9 predicted proteins | sample 5400671 | NCBI WGS metagenome assembly WNGD01 (sample SAMN13153369, study PRJNA577476) | soil metagenome | isolation source: 40 cm soil or saprolite under grassland replicate 2 | place: USA:California | collected 2016-06-15
AGCGAATATGAAATGAGCCGAAATCGTTATGAAAGCTTCGGAGAAGTTGATTCTTGCTGGACTCGTGATACTCGTTGGGGCGGCGATTGCCGGCCTGATTCTGACCCGCAGTTCGTCCGACTCGGAGGCGGCACGCGGAGGGAGGCGGACGCCGTCTGCTGATCGGGCGCCCGGGATTGACAGGCGGACGTTCGAGACTGCCCAGAAGCTGTCTGGCCTCGCAGTCACTGAGGAGGAGGAGCGACTGGCGCACGAGGCCCTGCGGGTGGCCGACCATGAAGCGGATCTGGCGTTCACCGATGCGTTGAGGATTGCAAACGAGCAACCGGACACCCAGACCGAGGAGACCCGGGCCATCAAGGAGCGAATCCAGCCGATTGAATCGCAGATCAAGGCGAACGAGGAAAAGGTCAAGCAACTGACCGCGCAACGCGCGCTTGCCGAGGGGAGTGAACGAGACAACCTGCAGATTCGGATCGAGCTCGCCAAAGCCGAATCGGCTCTCGAACAGGACGAGTTGGCGGATGCCAAAGAGGACCTGATCCGGGCCGGAGGTGATGCGCACAGCAAGCTGCAGCGGCTTCTCGAGGAACACGAAGCGATGGAGCACGGAAACGAGACGCCTCGCCCCAATTCCGGCGCGACCGGCCCACCCGAGACGGTCTTCTCACCGGACAGTCTGATCGCCAATTGGCGTGAGTGGAGCGCGCTTCGTGAGAAACAGGGCCGGCTACAGCAGGCCCGGCAGGACGCTTCGAGGAAGGCAGCGGCGCTCTCTCAGGACCATGAGTCGGTGGAACAGCACGTTCGGGAAGAACAAGCGCAGAAACAGGAATTGGCGCAGCGGGCAGCGAGCCTCCTCAAGATGGGCAAGACTGAAAACGGAGCGAATTCAAAACAGGCCGCGGCCGCCGCACTTTCGTCGGTGCGCCATCTCTCCGAAGACGAAAAAAACCTCCTGGACCTGGATAAGCGAATCCAGGACCTGGGCCAACTGGGCGCAACCTACGGTCAATGGAGCGCGTCAGTTGGAAGCCGCCAGCAGGCTTCCTTGCACGCAGTGATCAAGTCCGCCTTCTGGATCGTTCTGACCCTCCTCCTTCTCTTTTTCTTTGGCCGGTCAATCGACCAGTTATTCACGCGTGTGAACCTGGAGCACAAGCAGCAGATAACCCTTCGCGCGATAGTGCATAGTGCATTTCACGGGACAGGTCCTGGCGGTGCTTGTGATTGTTTTTGTGATCTTCGGGTCTCCCAGGCAGATGTCGACAATCGTGGGCCTGGCCGGCGCAGGTCTGACCGTGGCCCTGAAAGATTTCATCGTGTCGTTCCTTGGGTGGTTCGTGCTGATGGGCCGCAACGGAATCCGCGTCGGGGATTGGGTGGAAATCAAAGGCGTACGCGGCGAAGTGATTGAGGTTGGCCTGTTGCGGACCGTGCTGCTCGAGACCGACAACTGGGCCGCGCCAGGACACCCCACAGGCCGGCAGGTGGCCTTCGTCAACAGCTTCGCGGTCGAAGGGTACTATTTCAACTTCAGCACTTCCGGCCGGTGGCTTTGGGACGAGATCCAGCTGCTCATCCCTTCGTCTGTGGACCCCTATGCCATCATTGAGAAAATCTCGGAGATCGTGACCAAGGAGACGGAACGTAATACGCAAATGGCGGAACAAGAGTGGCAACGGGTGACGCGCCGCTACGGCATCAGCCCGTTCTCCGCGACGCCCGCGGTCAATGTGAGGTCCACCAAGGAAGGGATGGAAGTGATTGCGCGCTACATCACCCGGGCTCAGGAAAGGTCGGAAGTGCGGTCTCGCCTGAACCACGCCGTTGTAAAGCTGATTCATCCCGGCAAGGCTTTATCAGTAGCGGCCGAAACCCTGCCGGTCCCAGCCGGCGCTGGCCAAAGGAAAATCGGCCCGGATCCAACGCCGGACCGGTAGACCCCACAACGCAACCGGTTCCATCAACCCTAAAAAGCGCGGCCACGAATTACACGCGCAGCGGAGCCGCAACCAAAAAAATCTCACCACAAAGACACGAAGATCCACCACGTTCTTGCCTATGTGAATCTTCGTGTCTTCGTGTCTTTGTGGTTGAAACGGTGACTTAGTCAGTTCCAGCCGCCGCCCAGAGCGCGGTAAAGGTCGACGATTGCGGCCAGTTCCTGTTGACGGAGCTGAGCGAGAGCCAGGTCTCCCTGAAACAGGTTTCGCTGTGCGTCCAGAACTTGCAGATAGCTGTCGAGCCCGCCATTGTAGCGGGTTGAGGCGAGGCGCTCGGTCTCTCGGAGTGCTTCAACCAGAAGCGCCTGCTGCGCGTGCTGTTCGGATGTCTTGCGATAGCCGATGAGCGCGTCGGAAACCTCACGGAGCGAGGTCTGAATGGTCTTCTGGTAGATGATCAAGGCCTCGCGCTGCTGCGCTTCGGTCAACCGCACGTTGGAGCGGATTCGGCCCGCATTGAAGATGGGCAGCGTGACGGCGGGAGCGGTGTTCCAATCGCGTGCCTGGCCCGTCAGGAGGTTGGACAGAGCTCTGCTCTGCACGCCAAGGAAGCCTGTCAAGGTGATCTGCGGAAAATACTCGGCGCGCGCCGCGCCGATCCGGGCGTTGGCCGCAATGAGAAGCTGCTCGGCCTGACGGATGTCGGGGCGGCGTTCGAGGAGCGACGACGGCAGACCCGCCGGGACCTGTGGCGGAGCTTTGAACTCTTCGAGAGCCTTGCCGCGCTTGACGTCGCCCGGGCTCTGGCCCAGCAGCAGGCTCAGGGCGTTTTCGGTCTGTCCGATGGAGCGCTCGGCGCTGGCGATCTGAGCCGTCGCGGTGTAAAGGAACTGCTCGGCCTGCCGGACGTCGAGGCCCGTGGCAGCGCCGCGGTCGTGCCTCAGTTGCGTGAGCCGGAGGCTGTCTTGGGCGATATCACGGTTCTTAAGCGCGATGCTCAGATCGAGATCCAGCTCGCGCAGCCTGAAGTAGTTCGTCATCACGTCGCTGACCAGCGTCGTCACGACGCCGCGCCGGCCCTCTTCGCTGGCCAGGTATTGCGCCCGCGCGGCCTCGGTCAGGCGGCGCAGGCGGCCCCAGACGTCAAGCTCCCAACCGAGACGAAAGCCGGCCTGCGTGTAACTGACGTCGCTCAGAAGACTCGATCCCGGCGGCAGCTTGAACTGGCCGACCTTGGAGTTTCGGATGGCGCTGAACTGCCCGTCCGCATCCAACACCGGGAACTGAGAGGAGCGCTCGATGCCCAACAGGGCGCGGGCTTGCAGCACCCGCTCGGCCGCGATCCGCAGGTCGAAGTTCTTCTCGAGCGCCGTCGTAATGAGTTGCGTGAGCGCATCGTCCTGGAAGAGATCGACCCATTTGAGATCCGCCAGCGATTCCGGAGCCGTAGCCTGATCCGAAGCGCCCGCCCCGCGAAATTGTGGCGGGACCTGCACCGCCGGCCGCTTGTAGTTCGGGCCGACGGCGCAGGCGGATAGGAGGAATGAAGAAAGGAGGAAAGTGAAGGTTTTTTTCATGACTCGACTCCCGAAACAGAGGGGCTCGGCTGCGCTTGCGGCAAGTCGCCCGGGCGTTCCGCAAACCGTTGGATCACGGCGTAGAGCACGGGAACTACGAACACCGCAAGGAGCGTCGCCGTGATCATGCCGCCGAAGACCGACGTGCCCAGCGCCCGGCGCGAGGCCGCGCCCGCGCCGCTTGCTACCGTCAGGGGCATGACGCCGAGGATGAATGCGAACGAAGTCATCAGAATCGGACGAAGACGTAAGCGGGCCGCATCCAGCGCCGAGTCGACAATCGACTTGCCCTCCGAGCGTCGAAGCCTGGCATATTCGACAATCAGGATCGCGTTCTTTGCGGAGAGTCCGATCAGGGTGACGATCCCGATCTGGGTGTAGATGTCATAAGCATACGAACGCACGAAGACAGCCAGAAGCGCGCCGAACAGGCCGAGCGGCACGGCCAGCACCACCGCGAGCGGAATGGACCAGCTTTCATACAACGCGGCGAGAAAGAGGAAGACCAGAAGGGCGGCGAAGCCGAAGATAAAACCCTCCTTCCCCTCGGCGATTTTCTGCTGGTACGTCGTTCCGGTCCACTCGTAGCCGTATCCGGCAGGGAGGTTTTGATTCGCGACCTGCTCCATGGCGGCCGCAGCCTGGCCGGAACTGAATCCCGGCCCATTCTGTCCGATGATCCTCGCGGTGCGGAACCGGTTGTAACGGTAGACCACCTCGGGTCCGGACATGGGCTTGATGGAAACGAGCGTGCTCAACGGGACCATGTCTCCGTTGGATGTGCGGACGTAGAAGCGGTTGATGCCCTCAGGGCTCTCCCGGTACTCCGGTTCTCCTTGCATCATGACTTTCCAAGTCCGGCCAAATCGGTTGAAGTCGTTGACATAAAGGCCGCCGAGGAAGGTCTGGAGGGCGTTGTAAACGTCGGTGATCGGGATACCGAGCGTTTGCGCCTTGTCGGTGTCGAGGTCGACCTTGTACTGCGGCACGCTCGTGCGCAAAGCGGTGTTCGCATTCACGATTTCAGCACGGCTGCGCGCGGCGTCGAGCAGAGATTGCGCGACTTCCGCGAGCTGGTTGATGTCGCCTCCGGCGCGGTCTTCAACCATGAATTCGAAACCGCCGGCGGGGCTGAGACCGAGGATCGGCGGAAGACCGAATCCGAAGACGAAGGCGTCCTGGATCTGGCCGAAGCGGCGCTGCGACTGCGCCAGGATCGAGGTCAACTGGAGGTTTTTCGCCCTGCGCTCCTCCCACGGTTTCAGCGTGGCAATGACCGTCGTGGTATTCGAATTCGTGGTCTGGCTGGTGATGTCGAGCCCGCCGAAAGTGGTGCAGTCGGCGACGCCAGGCGTGGACATGACGATCTTTTCCACTTCCTCGGTCGCTCGCCGGTTGCGCTCAAGCGATGCGCCGTCGGGGAGGCGCACGGCGATGAAAAACACACCCTGGTCTTCGTCCGGAAGGAAGCCGCCCGGCAGGACGCGGAACAGTCCGCCAACGAGAACGAAGAAGAAGCCCAGTGCGGCGAGCGCGAGAGCGGATTTCCGGACGAGGACCTTCACGCCGGACAGATAACGGTTGGTCGTCCATTCGAAGGCGCGGTTGAAGCCGGCGAAGAACCGGGCGAGAGGCCCCCGCGCCTCGCCCTTCGGGCGAAGAAGGAGGGCGCTGAGGGCCGGGCTGAGCGAGAGCGCGTTGAACGCGGACAGCAGCACGGATGCGGCTATGGTGAGCGCAAACTGGCGATAGATCTGGCCGGAAATCCCGCCGAGAAACGCGACCGGGATGAAGACGGCGGCCAGGATAAACGCTATGGCGATGACCGGGCCGGAGACCTCGGACATGGCGCGTACCGTGGCATCGCGGGCACTCATGCCGCGATCGATGTTGTGCTGCACCGCCTCGACGACGACAATCGCGTCGTCGACTACGATGCCGATCGCCAGCACCAGGCCGAACATACTGGTCATGTTGATGGAAAAGCCGAGAAACGGGAACAGAGCGAACGTGCCGACGATTGCGACCGGCACGGTGAGCAGCGGGATCAATGTGGCACGCCAGTTCTGCAGGAAGATGAAGACGACAATGATAACCAGCAGAACGGCCGCGAACAGGGTCAGGACTACGTCAGAGATTGCGGCGCGGACGAACCGCGTGGAGTCATAGGAAATCTTGGATTCAACGCCGGCCGGGAAGCTCTTTTTCGCTTCTTCAACATGGGCGCGCACGCGGGCCGCGGTTTCCACCGCATTGGCGCCCGGGGCGAGGTAGACTATCAAAAGAGACGCCGGCCTTTGGTTGAGTCTGCTGAAGCCCTTGTAATCCTGCGCGCCCAATTCGACGCGACCGATGTCACGGATCTTCAGCAGCGATCCATCGGGTTGGGCTCGGACCACGATATCGCCAAACTGCTGCGGCTGGAGCAAACGCCCGGCGGCGTTGACCGGATACTGAAAGTCGATGCCGGAACGGACGGGCGGTTGCCCGATCGCGCCGGCGGGATTCTGCCGGTTCTGCGCCTGGATGGCGTTGTTGACGTCGGTGGCGGTCAGGCCTAGCTTGCCCATCTTGTCGGGATTGATCCAGATGCGCATGCCGTAATCCTGCGGCGCCACGAGCCTGTCGTCACCGACGCCGGGAATGCTGCCGATCTGGTCGAGCAGGTTGATCGTGGCGTAATTATTCAGGAACAGGGAGTCGTATCGGTCGTCGCTGCTGAAGAGGGCGATGGCCATCAGGAATGTGGATGAGACCTTCTTGACCGTGACGCCTTCGCGCTGCACTTCAGGCGGAAGCGACGGCATCGCCAGGCTGACCTTGTTTTGGGTTTTGACGGTGGCGAGATCGATGTCGGTCCCGAGCTCGTAGGTGACGTCGATCGTGAGCGTGCCGTCGTTGGAGGCGCGTGAAAAGAAGTAAAGCATGCCATCGAGGCCCACCAGTCTCTGCTCGATCGGCTGGGCGACGGTCTTTTCGAGGTCCTGCGCGTTCCCGCCGCGATAGACCGCGATAATCTGCACAACCGGCGGAACGACTTGCGGATACGTCGCGATCGGAAGATTCGGAATCGCGACGGCGCCGACGATGACCGTGACGATGGCGATCACCATCGCAAATACGGGACGATCTATGAAGAATCTCGCCATGACTTACCCCGTAGTCTCAGGTTCGGAGTTCAGGCTTTAGGCTGCACTGACCCCGAGCAGGCTAAAGCCTGAACTCCGAACAAAAGGCCCGCGAACTCATTTGTGCGGGCATGGAGTTCAGCCTTTAGGCTGCACTGACCCCGAGCAGGCTAAAGCCTGAACTCCGAACATGCGCTTAGCCGCCGTTTCCCTTTTCAGGCCGGGCCGAAGGCGGGCGGTACGGCTGCGGGCTGACGACCATACCCGGCCGCGCTTTCTGCACGCCCTCGACGACGATCCTGTCGCCGGGTTTCAGACCCTGCTCGACAATCCAACTCTCTTTGACACGCTCGCCGGTGACGACGCTGCGCGCCACCACCTTGTTGTCGGGTCCCACCGTCAGCACCGACTGGAGCCCCTGCAGCTCCTGAATGGCCTTCTGCGGGACGAGGATCACGCTCTTCCTTTCGCTGCTTCTCACCCGCACGCGGCCGAACTGACCGGGAAGAATCGTGTGCTGCGGGTTGGGAAACGTGGCCTGCACCTCGAGCGTGCCGGTCCTGGCGTCTACGTGGTTGACCGTGTTCTCGAAGTGACCATCGTAAGGATGCACGGTGTTGTCGGCCAGGACCAGTTGCAACGGCAGCGACCGGGCATTTGCGAGCAGCTGGTGGGCGAGAACTTCAGCCTCGCTCACTTGGAAGCGCACCCAGATGGGGTCGAGCGGCACAATCGTGGTGAGCGGTTGAGCCGCATTCCTCGTCACGAGCCCACCCACCTGAATCAAACTGTCCCCGATTCGACCGCTGACCGGGGCGTAGATCGCGGCGTACTCCAGATTGAGCTCCGCGGTGCGCAAGAGGGCGCGATTGGCTTCCACCTTCGCCTGCGTAGTGTCGATCTGCGCGCGCGTGGAGAGGCGGGTCTGCTCGACGTTGGCTTTCCTCGCGTTGACGTTGGCTTCGTTGGCCTGCAGGGCGGCGACGGCGTTGTCGAGGTCTTGCTGCGCGGCCGCGTCTTCCTTTACGAGCGGCCGGAGACGCTCGACGTCCTGCCTGGCCTTGAGCAGGTTGGCTTGAGCCTGCGCGAGGTCCGCTTCGGCTTGCGCGAGCGCTACCTGCCGTCTGGCGAACTCGAGATTCGCTTCGCTTTCGGCGACGTCCCCGCGGGCTTTCTGAACCTCTGCCTGGTAGGGGCGCAGGTCGAGAACATAGAGTGGCTGCCCTATCTTCACATCCGCCCCCACCTGGAAGAGCCGCTTCTCCACGTACCCATCGACGCGGGCGCGCACTTCCACCATGTCGCGAGCGTATGTCTGCGCCGCGTAGTCGCTGTATATCGGCACGTCCTGCGTGCTGGCTTCGATGACGCTCACCGGCGGCGGCAGAGACGCGGCATTCGGTGCGTTCCCCTCGGAGCTGCTGCAGGCGACGGCAAACAAGCAGCTCGCGCCGGCGACGCTGAGGATCATTACGTTTCGAAGACGGTTCATTGGACTCCAACCCTTCCTTGAGGTGTATCGGAGATCGAAGCGAAGGCCACGGTCTCCCGCATTGTTAACCGGATAGGAACCCGCATGTAGACCGACGCAATCTGGAGGAGAGCAAACCCGAGCACCACTAGGTGCAAATACTTCATGCACTTGCGCAGCCGGTTCTTGTTTTTGCTTCGAAGATCGTTCAACAGATACTTCGTGGACACCCCGCTGGCGACGAACCGCACGTCTTCCGCCATCATCGCCAACAGGACAGTCTCCCCGTTTTGGTCAATGAAAGTCACATCGTTGAGATCGACGACGCAGGGGCGCCCCTGGCGGGCGTCGCGCGCATTCGTCCAGCTCGTCCATAGCTCGGACACCCACGGGTCTGTGAGCCGCCCCTGAAGGATCCATTTCTGCTCCGTGGGCGTGTCGGTGAACGTAACCTTCAACATGGTGACCTCATCTCTCAGATACTCGCTTGACGCATAATCCGTGCCAAAGTGTGGATCGGACCGCAATTAGTTGATTGGAAGGAAGTTCAGCGAAGGCCGGCGGCTCGCGGCCGATGATGTGTCGGAGGATTCGACGCCTCGTTCGACATGTGTCGACGGTTTACGACACTTATTTCTACCCTTTCCGCTGATCGAAAACTCTTCGTGATTCTTCGCGTCTTCGTGGTGGATTGGTACCCGGTCTTTACCTCGAAGACACGAAGACGCAAAGAATCGCCAAGTTGGTTGCGGCTTTGCTGCTGTGTGGCACAATGAAAGCAGTGCGAATCAATAGGACGATGACGCACGAGGAGAGGAATCTATGGAAACGCGCAAGTTGGGCCGGCGGGGTTGGACCGCCTCGGCTTTGGGGTTGGGTTGCATGGGGATGTCCGCTTTCTATTCGGGCCGGGACGACGCGGAAAGCAGCGCGACCATCCGGGCGGCTTTGGATGCCGGCGTCACGTTGCTGGACTCGGGCGACTTCTATGGGATGGGGCACAATGAGCTTCTGATCCGCGAGGCGCTCAAGGGTCGGCGGCGCGATCAGGTGTCTCTCACGATCAAGTTTGGAGCTCTCCGAGATTGGCGGGGTAACTTCCTCGGCTTTGACGGCCGGCCGGCTCTCGTCAAGACGTTCATAAGCTATAGCCTGCAGCGGCTGGGAACGGATTACATCGACTTCTACTTTCCCTCACGAGTCGATCCCGCCGTGCCGATCGAAGAGACGATCGGGGCGGTTTCCGACCTCGTCAAAGAAGGCAAGGTCCGTTATGCCGGCCTATCCGAAGCGCCTGCCGCGGCCTTGCGCCGCGCGCATGCCGTACACCCGATTTCGGCGCTCGAGATCGAGTATTCGATCTTCAGCCGCGACATTGAGCGCGAGACTTTGCCTGCCGCCCGAGAGCTTGGAATCGGCATTCTCGCCTATGGGGCGCTTTCGCGCGGTCTGCTTTCGGGGACAATCACGGATCCGTCGAAACTCGATGCCGAAGATTTCCGGCGTTATCTCCCGCGTTTTGAAGCAACGAATCTCGAGAGGAACAACCGGCTGGTTGAGAGGTTGCGCACGTTCGCAAACGAAAAAGGAATCACGCTGTCGCAACTTTGCATTGCTTGGGTGATGGCCCAGGGAAAGGACATCGTCACTCTGGTCGGGACAAAGCGCCGTAAGTATCTTGCGGAAAACCTCCAGGCTGCGGACGTTAAGCTCACCAAAGAAGACCTGGCTCGTATCGACGCGCTTGTTCCCCGCGAATCCGTCGCAGGCCTTCGTTATCCGGCGGAGCACATGGGCATGGTAGCAAACCGTTGAGAGAGGCGCGTTTTCCTGGCAGCGCAGGTATCCTGTTCACCACGAAGACATGAAGACGCGAAGAATCGCAAAGGATTTCTTCGCGTCTTCGTGTCTTCGTGCTTTGCTGCTCCGTGTACTCCGTGTCTCCGTGGTGAATAAAGTGCTTGATTCTTCGCGATCTTGGCTTTCTATTTTTCCAACCCGACCCGCTGCACCTCGGCGGCTGTGATGCCGTGCTGCTTGCGCCAGGTCATGGCTTCGGCGTACGCGTCGGCGAACATGCCCGGGACCTCGGCGGCCGAGAACGACTTGAAGGCCCCGGCCGGCCGCTCCCGCAGAAACCTGGCGCGCGCCGCGGCGGCATTCAGGCCGGGGGCCCGAAGCGTGGGGTGGCCAGGCCGCTGATCCAGCCCTCCGCCTTTCCGGCCGGTGGCGAGGGTGAAGCTGGTGCCGTCCTCGTAGCGGGTGAAAAGGTCGAACCAGACACTGGCTTTGGGATGCTCGTAGACCGCCGCCACCGCGCATTCCGCCGGCTTGACCACGAAGTGAATCGGGAGCCTGTCCATCTCAACGACCGCGAAGCTTCCGGCCGGCCGGTATCCGGCCCACGCCAGGGCTTCGAGGATCGCCTTCGCCTCAGCGCCCGCCGGGGTGGAATGCGGGGCGAGGGTGATGCGGTCGGGCTGGCGTGCGAGGACGTTTTGCCCGACTTTCGCCCGCCCCTTCTCCCCGAGCAGGGCCAACGTAAGGCGCCGCACCAGTCCCGGCGCCAGCTTGGGCAGCGCCAGCCCTGTCAGCGCGGCCAGCACGGCCAGCAGGATCAGAATCCAGCGCAGATTGCCCATCGTGTCAGCCCCCGGCAAGGAAAGTTGGGGCCATTATAGCACCGGCAGATTCCGGGCGTTAAATCCTCTACAATCGCCGGGTGCAATTAGAAGTGGGAGTCAATCCACGCAGCCGTGAACTCCTCAGAAGCTGTGGAGAATTTAATCGTGCTAATTCGTGACGGTTTTATTGCCCACAAATTAACACGAATTTCACTAAAACGATCACTGCCATTTGTCACCGGGTCGTAATACAATTTTCACAGTCTCTCCGGCGCGGTGACGCGAACAGGAGCGTTGAGCCATCGGCAGAGAAGTCTGCTTTGCCATCCCTTCCAGCTTTATCGTATGCTCCACCGGATCCTCCGGAGGTGAAAATTAATGTCGGAATGCATTCTTGTGGTTCTAACTGCCGCGCTGAAGAATCTGAACCGTAGGGCTCGCGGAGCTAAGCACAAAACGTACTCTGGGATTGTGATATGTTTGTGTTTTGCAGCGCTTGCCTTTAGCGGTCTGAAGGAGAAACCGTCAATTATTGGCTTCTCTTGGCTCGCCGGATGCTGGGAAAGCGGACGCCCCGGCATGGTGCGGGAGGAACAATGGACAAAACCCGCCGGTGGCTCGATGTTGGGAATGGGTCGAGCGGTAGCCAACGCCAAGATGGTGGAGTTTGAGTTCATGCGGATTCACGAGGATAAGGGAGAGATCTTTTACACCGCCCGCCCGTCAGGCCAAGCGGAAGCTTCCTTCAAGTTGGTCTCGCTGAATGGTCAAGCGGCGACTTTCGAAAACCCACAGCACGACTTTCCTCAGCGTATAGTCTACCGCAAGCAGCCGGACGGCTCTCTTCTTGCGCGTATCGAGGGAACTGTGAATGGTAAGGCCCGCGCGATAGACTTTCCCTTCAGCCGGGTAAGATGCGATTGAGCCTCGCTCTTTTCCTCATTGGTTAAAACCTTTGTCTCCTATCTGGTCAAGCAATGGGCTGCGCAGCCGCTCGACCGGCGTCTCCCCCGTCAGGGCGTCCGGAAACTATGTAAGGCGAGCCCTCGTGCGTGCCGATGTCATAAATGGGGAGATGTTTGGGTGGTTGAACGTCCTGGTGGTCCGCCCCTGTCGAAGCGCCGCAGCCGATCCACAGGCCCAGCTGGTTTGCTGAAGCGACAATAACGAATGCGACAATCAAACTGCCAGCGCCATTTTTTCTATAAGAAGGAGTCAATCAAGACTACTTGGAAGCTGCGGTTGGGGATTTTCATTCTTGTCATTCTCATAGGGTCTGCGACCCGCGGCTTCTGGGCTGGGAGGATAGGCCGGAGCCTGGTGTGTACAGAGGAAATTGGTCAAAGCGACATCATCCTCGTGGAGAACTTCAATCCGAGCTTCCTCGCCTTCGAACGGGCGTCGGAGCTCCGCAGAGCGCAGATCTCGTTGAGAATACTCGTGCCCGTTCAGACCTCGCATGATGGTCAGGGCGCCAATATCGTGTCCCAAGGCATTGCAGAACTGATGTGTCGTGTGGCACGGATTCCGGATCCGGAGATCATTCCAATACGGGAAATCGAGCCAATCAGTCTCAATGCCGCCTATCAGATCCGAGCCTTTCTCGTTAAAGAGCATCTCAAGTCAGTCATCATTGTTACGCCGGCCTTTCGCAGTAAGCGCTCGTCTCTCATCTACCATGCGGTGCTGGACCCTTCTGGGATCGAGGTTCGCTGCATGCCGGTTTTCGGAAAGATCACACCCGAGAACTGGACGAGGACGTGGCATGGAGTCCAGGAAGTTACCCAGCAGTTTCTCAAGCTCCAATTCTATCGTTTCTATGTTCTTTTGAAGCGATCGACCTCAGAGCCGCCTGCCTCTGAGAAGCTCTGAAAAAATTGACGCGACGTAGGGGCGGCCCTGCGTGGCCGCCCGCGAGTCGCCGCTATTATTGGCCGGGCGGATTGCGGCGGCCGGCGGATTCCAGTTGATTTTTACTCTGAGGTGTAGAATCCTTCGGCGCACAA
>WNGD01008702.1_pt1 | contig 12748 bp, 9 predicted proteins | sample 5400671 | NCBI WGS metagenome assembly WNGD01 (sample SAMN13153369, study PRJNA577476) | soil metagenome | isolation source: 40 cm soil or saprolite under grassland replicate 2 | place: USA:California | collected 2016-06-15
GCGACGATCTCGGTGACCAGGCCGATCGCCAGCGCCTCGTCGCTGCTGACTGGCCGGCCGGTCAGGATCAGGTCGAGGGCGCGCCCCAGGCCGACCAGCCGTGGCAGCCGCTGGGTGCCGCCGTCGACCAGCGGGACGCCCCAGCGCCGGTTGAACACCCCGAAGGTCGAGCCGCGTGCGGCGATCCGCAGGTCGCACCACAATGCCAACTCCAGGCCGCCGCCCACGCACCAGCCCGAGATCGCCGCGATGGTTGGCTTGGAGGCCACCCGGCGGGTGATGCCCATCGGCCCGGCCGGGTCGTCGAGCCGCCTGGCGAGCCCGCCGGGATCGCTCGGTTCGGCGATGTCATGCAGGTCGAAGCCAGCAGAGAACGACTCGGGCCCGGCGCCGCATAGCACCAGCACCCGCGCCGCCGGGTCCGCCTCGAACCGATCCAGCGCCGCCGACAGCGCCGCCGCCGAGGCGGCGTCGACCGCGTTGCGGCGCTGCGGCCGGTCGATGGTCACCACCGCAGCCGCGCCGCGCCGCTGGTAGCGGATCCCGGCAGCCGTCGTCTCGTGGGGCTGGGATTGGGGCATCCGGACCGCCCTTCAGAACGGAGTGCGTTGGGTTCGCGCCGGTTGTGAGGCTACCTTGCCACGCTGAAGGTCAGCAGGCCACAGCCGGGTCAAGTGCCGATCTTGACCTTGCGCGGCTCCCTGTATTGACGGTCGGTCTTAATTGAGGTGCAGCAGCCAGCGGGCTCCGACCAGGAGCGCGGCGATGGCGGTGAGGGCGAACAGGCCGACCCAGACCAGGCCTGGGATGCGCGTGAGGCGGGCGAGCTGGTCGGCGTCGGAGTTGGGGGCGCGGCGGCGGCGGCGTTCTGCAGCTCGACCACCGGGCGCATGCCGCCGAAAAGCAGGAACCAGGTGAGCAGGTAGGCGAAGCCGGCCTGGACCGTCGCCGGGGTGAGCCAGGAGACCAGGAAGACCGCACCACCAGCGGCGAGGATCGACAGCGCACCGTAGGGGTTGCGGATCAGCAGCAGCATCCCGCCGAGCAGCAGCAGGCTGATCCACAGCAGCGCGGTGACGTGGCCGGCGGCGAGCAGCCAGGCGCCGCCGAGCCCGAGCAGCGGCGAGGCGGTGTAGCCGGCGGCGCTGGTGAGGACCATGCCGGGACCGGTCGGCCTGCCCGCCGAGACGGTCACCCCCGAGGTGTCGGCGTGCAGCCGGATGCCAGCGAGCCGCCGGCCGGTGACCAGGGCGGCCAGCGCGTGGCCACCCTCGTGGGTGATGGTGGCGGCGTTGCGGGCGAAGCGCCAGACGCGGTCGGGGAGCACCGCCGCCAGCGCGACCAGGCCGCAGGTCACCACCAGCCAGGTGGGCGGGGCGGGCTGGGTGCCGACCACGCGGTTCCAGACCTCGGTGAGAGTTGTGATGTGCGCCTCCAGGGGAGGGTCGTCGTTCTCATTCCGTCCTCGCTAGCCTCGCATGGCCCGGTACGCTCTGTCCCATGACCGACTGGACGACGATCTCATCACTGGCCACCGCAGGGGGCACCTTGGTGCTGGCGCTGGCCACCTTCTCGTCGGTGCGCTCGGCCAACCGCGCCGCCCGCACCGCCGAGCGGGCCCTTGAGGCGGGATTGCGGCCGGTGCTGCTGTCCTCCAGGCTTGAGGATCCTCCGCAGAAGATCATCTGGGCCGACGAGCACAAGACGAGCCTCGGCGGCGGCAGGGCGGCCATCGAGATGGAGGCCGACGGCACCCTCTACCTGTCGATATCACTGCGGAACGTGGGCGCCGGGATGGCGGTCCTGCACGGCTGGTACCCGAGGCCGGAGTGGCTCAGCAGCCTGCCGGCCAACCCGCAGCCCACGGAGCTTGAGCGCTTCCGCCGCCTGACCCGGGACCTCTACGTCCCCCCCCACGACGTCGGCTTCTGGCAGGGCGCCGTCCGCGAGCCGGACGACCCCCTGCGCGCGGCGCTGTCGGAGGTCGTAACGGCGCGTCGGCGCTTCGGCATCGACGTCCTCTACGGCGACCACGAGGGTGGCCAGCGCACCATCAGCCGCTTCACGCTGACGCCCGCTCCTGATGGCTCCTGGCTGTGCTCGGCAGCCCGGCACTGGAACCTGGACCGGCCGGACCCGCGCTGATCAGGCGCCCGGCTCGGCCGGGCCCGGCTCAGGCTGCCAGGAGCGCAGCATGAACCGCCGCAACTTGCCGGTTGGCGTGCGGGGCAGGGCCTCCATGAAGGTCACCGCCCTTGGCACCTTGAAGGCGGTCAGCTCAGCGCGGGCGAGGGCGAGCAGCTCCGCCTCCAGCACCTTGCGCGCCTGGTCGTCGGCGTCTGCCGGCGCCGGGACGACGAAGGCGCGCAGGTGGCTGCCCCCGTTCGGATCGCGGACCGCGGCGACGGCAACCTCGGTGACGCCGGCGTGGGTGGCGAGCAGCCGCTCCACCTCGGCAGGGGCGAAGTTGATCCCGCCGACGTTCTCGATGTCGTCGGCCCGGCCGGCCATGCGCACGAAGCCGTCCGCATCCATGACGGCCAGGTCGCCGCTGCGGAGCCAATCCCTGTCGAGCACCGCGGCGGTCGCCTCCGGGTTGCTCCAGTACTGGAGTAAGACGGTCGGCCCCTTGACCCACAGGACGCCCTGCTCGCCGGGCGGGCATCGCCCGGCGCCACTGTCGGGGCGGACCTCGACCTGGTAGGGCGGCAGGGCCCGCCCCACGGTGCCGTCGCGCCAGGCGTCCGGGGTGTTGGACACGAAGGTCTGCCCCACCTCGGTCGAGCCGAGCCCGTCCAGGATGAGGCAGCCGTAGTACGCGCGGACCCGCTCGGCCAGGGCGGGGAGCAGCGCCTCCCCCGCCGACACAGCCAGGCGCAGGCTCCGGGTCGGCGGCTCCCCCTCCGGGCCGGGAAACGCGGCCAGCAGGTTCGCATACAAGGTCGGCACGGCGAACAGGATGGTCGGCTGGTGGCGGGCCAGCAGCGCGCCGACGTCCTCAGGCCGGGGCCGGCCCGGGTGCAGCACGGCACTGGCGCCGGAAAACAGCGGGAAGCCGAGCGAGTTGCCGAGCCCGTAGGCGAAGTACAGCTTGGAGGCCGAGAACAGCACGTCGCTGGCGCGGATCGACAGCGCCCGCCGCGCGAACGCCTGGAAGTAGACCTCCAGGTCCCGGTGGCGGTGCAGCGCCGCCTTTGGCCGCCCGGTGGTCCCGGAGGTGAACTGCGCGTAGGCGGGCGTCGCAGCGGTGACCGGTGTGGCGGGTGCGGGCTCCACGGTGCGCAACCTGGCGGCCAGCCCTCTCCCCGAAACGATCGGCGCCCCCGCGGCGAAGCGCCCGGCCAGCTCCTCGCCGCAGACCACCGCAGCGGGCGTCACCGCCTCCAGGGCATGGTCATGGTCGCCGGCGGCGAGCTGCGGGTTGACCGGCACGGCGATGGCGCCCAGACGGGCGGCGCCAAGGAACGCCCAGGCGAACTCGACCCCGTCAGGCAGCGCGATCAGCACCCGGTCGCCGACGCCAACGCCGTGGCGGGCCAGCAGCGTCGCGGTGCGGGCGGCACCCTCGTGCACCTCGCCGTGGGTGAAGCGCTGCTCTCCCACCAGGAAGGCGACCCGGTCGAGCCAGCCGTTGCGGGCCGCCAGCGTGGCAAGCCGCTCCGCCAGATTGTGCTCGCTCGTCCCCATAGCGGGCAGAGCTTAGCGCTTGGCCAGGCTGTAGAGCTGTGGCCCGAGCCAGTCCCACACCAGGTTGGCGCCGTCCGTGGTGAAGTGGACCCCGTCGTCGCGGAGCTTCTTGCCGTTGGCTGGGTCCTGCTGGCCGCCGGGGCAGAGGAAGCCGCGCAGGTCGAGCAGGGCAACCTGGTCGCGGTGGGCGGCGGCGAAACGGACGAGGACCTGGTTCAGCCACTCGACCCGGGCAGGGTTGTTGCGGGCCATGGCGATCCAGCCGTAGCTGTCGGCGGTCACCGGCTCCTGGAAGCAGGGCACGTTGAGGATGGCGATCCGGTGGCTTGCCGGCGCCAGGGTGTCGAAGGCGAGCTGCAGCTCGCCGTCCAGGTAGCGCTCGGCGTCCGGGCTGCCGGCCCGCAGGGTGCGCCCGCCGACCTGCTTGTCCAGCACCTCCCAGGCCCCGATGAGCAGCACCGCCACGTCCGGGTGGAAGGCGGTCGCGTCGGCGCGCCAGCGGGTCGGCCAGGTGGTGCACTTCGGGTCGACCGGCTGCACCGTGCCGGCATTGACGCTGGGCGCGCGGGCGAGGCCGCAGCCGATGTCGGTGTCGCCACCGAGCGTCATGCCTGGGACGCCTCCCTGCCGGTAGTTGTAGCCGAGGCTGAAGGCGACCGAGTCCCCCACCAGGAACACCCGGAAGCTGGCACCCGGTGCCCTCACGGTGGGGAGGCTGGCCGGGCCGGTGCCAGCCCGCAGGGTGGCGCCCTCCGCCGTCGCCCCGGAATCGGGTCCGGAGGCGGTGGCGAGCAGCAGCAGCGCGGCCAGCCCCACCACCGCACCGGCGGTCGTGGGCCGTGCCAGGCCCCGGCGGCGCAGCGCGCCCTGGCGGATCGGCTGCTCCAGCAGGTGGTAGGAGCCGACCGCGAGGGCGAAGGTGAGCAGCAGACGCACGGCGAGCAGCGCGAACCCGTCCAGGTGGGTGCGGTCAGCCGACACCGCCACGTCCACCGGCCAGTGCCACAGGTACAGCCCGTAGGAGATGCGCCCCACCGCCGGCAGCGGCGCCAGCGACAGCAGCTCCCGCACCCGCCCGTCGCCCTCCGGCTGCACCGCCGCGACGATCGCCCCGGCGGCGGCGACCGCGGCCAGCGCGAACCCGCCCCGGTAGAGCCAGCCGGCGGTGTCGGGGACGCGCAGCAGCAGCGCGCAGAGCCCGGCCAGGCCTGCGACCCCGAGGCTGTCGGCGAGCTGGCGTGGCAGCGGGCGGCCGAACCGCGCCAGCGCGATCGCCAGAGCACCGCCGAGCAGCAGCGCCTGGGCGCGCGTATCGGTCCCGTAGTACACCCGGGAGGGGTCGCTGCCCGGCTGGTACAGCGCGGCCATCAGCAGGGCCGAGCCGAGCGCGCCGAGCAGCACCAAGCCGAGCAGGGGCGTGCGAAGACCCTTCCGCGCCCGCCGCCCGGCCAGTCCGAGCAGGCCGAGCAGCAGCAGCGGCCACAGCAGGTAGTACTGCTCCTCGATGCCCAGCGACCACATGTGCGTGAGCGGCGAGGGATCGCCGAACTGGGCGAAGTACGACAGGTGGCTGGTGGCAAAACGCCAGTTGGCGAGGTAGCCGAGGGTCGCCAGCCCGTCCCAGCGGAGGCGCGCCCGCCCGGCCGGCGGGGCCAGCAGCGCCCCGTAGGCGGCGACCGCCGCGAGCATCAGGAACAGCGCGGGCAGCAGCCGCCGGGCCCGCCGCGCCCAGAAGCCCTTCAGGTCGATCCCGCCGCCCGCCTCCCATTCGGCCAGCAGCAGCGTGGTGATCAGGTACCCCGACAGCACAAAGAACAGATCGACCCCGAGGAACCCACCCGGCACCCATGCCACCTGCCCGTGATAGAGCAGCACCGCCGTCACCGCGAGCGCCCGCAGCCCGTCCAGGGCAGGCTGGTACGGGAAGGGGCGCTGGAGCGCCACAAAGCCTCGAGAATCCACCGTTGTCCTGAGGGGCCGAGGACCGGGACGGACGATCATGAGCAAGCTACCGAATGGTAACAGGTCACCGTCAAGCGACCCCGACCACCCGGTCTAGTAGAATGCGAACATGTATTCGAACGCGTCGCCGCGGATGGTCGTGCTCCCTGCGGGCACCCGCACAGGCGCCTTGGCCCTGCTCGGGTCGACAGCGCCGATGAGCAGCTGGCGCTATGGCTGGCCGGCACCGTCCACAAGCGAGCGGGCAGCTGAGGCCGCGTGGCTGCGCTGATCGCTACCGCCAACTGCACCGCCTACCGAGCGGTCGTCGAGGCTACCGGCGAGCTCGTCAACTCCCGGCAGCTCACCAAACGGGTCGGGTGGCTGGCCGCCCTCGCCGGGCAGCTCACCGACCAGATCATCACCGCACACTGGACCGAAGTCCACCTCGACGCCCTGGCGGCCGGGGCTGACGCGAACGGACGAGTGCTGCCAGCCAAGGGATGGATGGCGCTGCGCCGCCTTGGCTGGACGGCGATGGCCACGGTGCCCAAGGGCATGTATGTCTCCGACCGGGTCAAACGCGTCGGGGAGGAGGCCGCGGCCCGCCCGTTGCGGCTGGCCCTGCACCGCCGCGCCCTCGTCGCCTCAATCCTGGCGACCTGGCCGGACCACCCCCACAAGCGCACCGATGCCGAATGGGCAGCACTGCGGGCGGTGCTACCAGCGGGGACGGCAGCTGCCGAGATTCGCAACCGGACCCGGCAGCTCCACTCCTGGACATGCGACCACGACGGACGGCTCCCAGCAGGGATCACCGAGCTGGAACTACCGCCCCGTTGCCGTGCGCCGGAGGTCCTGCTCGCTGCCGCCGACAAGCAGCTGACCACGCTGACACGGACCAGCGAGCACGCGGCGCGGCTACGAGTCCAACTCCCCTTGTCCGCCACCCCGGCCAGGGCTGCCCACTGGGCATGGCACACGATCGAGCTTCGCCTGCCGCCAACCGTCCCCATCGATGCGGCACTGGCCGCACCAACTCTGCGCGTGGTCGGGGGAGCAGTTGGCGGAGCGATCCGGGTGGATCTGCCGTTCAGGCAGCAGATCACGAGCGCACGATCCGACGGCCACAGCGTCGCCCTCGGGTTCGACTGGGGGATAAACACGTTGCTGACCGGCAGCATCGGCAGCCTGGTCGCCACTCTCCCCGCCGCCGGGACCGGGGCCAAGGTCGGGCAGCGCGTTATAAGCGACGGGCGCAGACTACGCTTTGACGCCACCGCCATCAGCGCCAAACTCCACCGCCTGCGCCAACATCGCGAGACCGTGGCCGCACGATGCGACCACTACACCAGACTGCTGACCGGCTTCCCACCTCATAACCCGCAGCATGCCACCCTGCAGCGAAAGTTCGCGGTCCTCCATACCGAACATGAGCGTATCTGCGCCCGCATCCGCCACCTGAACCATGCCCTCGCGTGGGCCGCCGCTCGCTGGGCCGTCGACCAGGCCACGGCACTTGGGCCCACGGTCATCTACCTGGAGGATCTCGCCACCCTGGAAGCCCACGGCCGCCGGGGCAGCGCCAACGCCCGCCTGTCAGGCCAAGTCCGCGGCGTCGTCGTTGCCGCCATCCGGCACCTGGCCGCGAAAGCCGGGATCGCGATGGTCACCGTCCCCGCCCGTGGCACCTCCAAGTACTGCCCCCGCTGCCTTGGCGTCGTCCATCACGCCCCCGCTCCCGACCGTGCCGACCAGCACGGTTGGAAGTGGTCAGTCTGTGGCGGCTGCGGGCTGTCATGTGACCGTGATCACGCCGCCGCCGAACGCATCGTCAGCCGCGGGCTGCTCGCCCAATCCCACACCCTGACCGACCGCAAGACCGGCACGCGGGCCATCCGCGTCAGTGTCGACGGCCCCGTCGCCCGCGCCCGCCGCCCCAAGCTTCAGCGCCACGCCAACCAGGCCCGCACCGCTCGGCCGGGCCCCCGCCACCGGCGCTTTCAGTCCGTTGCGCCGCTGCGGCGCCGTGGACCAACGACGACACCGCGCAAGGGCCGCCCCACCCCCTCGCGGCCTCGGCCAGACACCATGGCAACGACCTCGAAGACTTCGACTTCGACCTTCCCCCGCGCGCCCGACCGGCGCGCGGCTCCCGCCCCTGCCCCCAACCCGGCTTCGCCGGCGCTGGGTGCAGGCAAGCGTCCGGCGGGACCGGTGCCCCAGACCCACCTTCGGCCAACGCCACAAGTGCGGTCAGGCCCGGCATACGATTACCTGTCCCAGCCCGGCCGCGCTGAGTCGCGGCAAAATGGCGGGTGGGGCTTCCACCGTGCGATTCGCGCTACCGAAGCCGTCCCCCTGGGAGCCTTCGGCCTGCCAAGCAAACGGCCACGCCTCACCCGGAATGCCTTGGTTTCCTCAGGCAAACATAGGTAATCAGAGACGCTACCGAACGGTAACAGCCCGGCCTCTCAGCTCAACCGCTAGTCTCCTCGGCGACCCAGGTGAGGTACTCGGCGCTGCCGTCGCTGACCGGCATGGCGGTGATCTCGGGGACCTCGTAGGGGTGGTGCTCCTTGACGTAGGCGATCAGGCGGTCCAGGTGGCCGGCGGTGGTCTTGGCAAGGCAGAGCCACTCGTCGGCGCTATGGCGCTCGCCCCGCCACCAGAAGACGCTCCAGACCGGGCCGACGACCTGTACGGCGGCGGCCAGGCGAGCGGCGACAATGCCCGCCGCGAGCTGCCGTGCCGCCTCCGCACCAGGACCAGGCACCGCCACAGTCACCTGCAGGACTTCGACACCCTTCCCCTTACCCATCGGGGGGCCCCGCGGCAACCATGCGACCGTCCTGCAGCCCTTCCGGCCGCGGGACCATGCCCCCCGAACCCCCCGGACCCATGATCAGCTCACCAGGGTGCCTGGGACGGCACCGTCCAGTGCCGCCAGATCGGCGGCGCCGAGGACGAGGTCGGCGGCGCCGAGCCAGCCGTCGACCTGGGAGGCCTTGCGGGCGCCGACGATCGCGGCGGTCACCCCTGGCTGCGCGGCCACCCAGGCGACCGCGACGGCGGCCACGGAGACGCCGTGGCGCTCCGCGATCGGCCGCAGCCGTTCGGCCACGGCCAGGTTGGCCGACAACCTGGGCTCCTGGAACTGCTCGTCGCGGCGGCGCCAGTCGTCACGGGCCAGCAGCGCCATCCGCTGTTGGCTGAACATGCCGGTGAGCAGCCCCGACTGCATCGGGCTGTAGCAGATGACCCCGGTGCCGTGCGCCACGCACCAGGGCAGCAGCGAGTCGAGCGCGCCCCGGTCGATCAGCGACAGTGGCGGCTGCAGCGCATCGACGTGGCGGACCCGCTCGCAGCGTTCCAGCAGCGCCACGTCGAAGTTGGAGACGCCGAGGCAGCGCACCTTGCCGGCCTGGGCCAGCTCCGCCATGGCGCTCCACGACGCCTCGATAGGCGTGCCGGTCTGACGGTCGGGCCAGTGGATCTGGAACAGATCGATCACCTCGACGCCGAGGCGGCGCAGGCTTTCGTCCACCTCCTGGCGGATCGTCCGTGGCCGCAGGTCGTAGAAGTCGCGGCGGCCGTCGGCCCAGAGGCCGCACTTGGTGGCGACGGCGATGCGGTCGCGGTCGGGACGCTGGCGCAGGACCCGGCCGACCAGCAGCTCGGAGTGGCCGAGCCCATAGGCCGGTGCGGTGTCGATCCAGTTCACCCCGGCGTCGAGCGCGCGGTGCAACGCCGCGATCGACTGGCGGTCGTCCTGGCGGCCCCAGCCCCAGGCCCACGGCCCGCCGATCGCCCAGGCGCCGAACCCCACCACCGACAACAGCGGGCCGTTCCGGCCGAGCGTGTGGTAGCGCATGTCAGTGCCCCTTTCGGTGGTAAGGAGTGCCGAAGGTGGGGCCGGCGGTGCTGTCGGCCAGGATCAAATGGAGGTCGCCGAAGGGGCCCCAGGCGTAGCGGCGGTCGAGCGCGGCGCGGTAGGCGCACTCCAGCGGCTCCAGCCCGGCGAGCGCCTCCAGCAGGTGCAGGTGCGAACCGTTGGGCTCGTGCCAGCCGGTGAGCAGCCCGTCGCAGGACCGCAGGCCCTGCTCAGGAGTCACCACGGTGTTGGTGAGACCCTGGCCGGGATGTGCCTGGCCCTGGGGGTCGGTGACCGTCTCCAGGGCGCGCACCACCGTGGTGCCGACCGCGACCACACGGCCACCCATCGCGCGGGTCGCGTTCACCAGCCGCGCGGTGGCCGCGGGCACCTCGTAGGGCTCCGGCAGGGGCGCGTCGTCCTCGTCGACGACGCCGCAGGTGTGCAGCCACAACGGTGCCACCGCGATGCCGCCGACCAGCAGAGCGCACAGCAGCTCGGGGGTGAAGGCGCGCCCGGCGCTGGCCATCGCGGTCGACCCGGGCCGGCGCGCGAAGCAGGTCTGGTAGACGCCAAGCGGCCAGTCGGCCTCGACGCCTGGCGGCCGCGCCGGCGCGCCCGCACTTCGTTGCCGAAGGGGCCGAAGGGGCCGTAGGGGGCGAGCAGGTGGAGGTAGCCACCTCCGGCGAGCAGCAACGCTTCGCCCCCGGCCGGCGGCCGTTTGGCCTGCGGCGCCGCAGGGGGCAATTCAACCACCCAGAGTCCGTTTGGAGGCAGCGGGGTGACCAGCCGCACCTCAAGCCGTTGGCCGTCACGCCCCGGCCCGGTGGCGTCGAGCAGCGCCGGCACGGTGGCCGAGGTGTTGATCACCAGGAGGTCACCTGGCCGCAGGTGCTGCGGCAGGTCGCGGAAGCAGGTGGAGGCCGGCGCCTGGCTGCCCTCCGAGACCATCAGCCGCACCTCGTCCCGGGCCAACCCGCGCGACTCCGGTGGCGCTGCCGCCCGCAGCACCGGCGGCAGCTCGAAAGCGAGCCCCGGCGCCGGCAGCAGCGCGGGGGCAGCGGGAGGAGGCTCCTCCTCCTGCGTCAGCAGGCCGTTCACAGAACTCGCTCCCCTCCTTCCTCAAGCTGGGCCGTTTGGGCCGCTTGGGCCACGCGGGCGAAACGCAGGAACCGCTCCTCGTCGTGCGCCAGCAGCCACGCCTGCTGCCCGAGCTGGTGGGCGAGGCTGACCGGCACGGCCGGCAGCAGTGAGTAGGCCGCGGCCCCCTTGCCGAGCCCGTCGAGGGCGGAGACGTTGTCGCACCGCTGCCTGGTGATGAGGTAGTGGCGCCCGCTCGGCGACTGCACCAGGAAGCGCCCCTCCGTCTGATACTGGCCGCGCTGCCAGGGGTCGAGCTGGTGCAGCAGGACCGTCTCGCCCCACGCCTCGGCGCGCTGCCGGGCGCCCGGCTCGCCGAAGCGTCGCGTTGCCTGGCGCCGGGCCCGCCGCACTACCAGGCAGCAGCGCTCCACCGCCTCGGCGAAGGTGACCGGCACCTCGTCCGGCCACTCGTAGGTGTCGTAGGGCAGGGTGCCCGACCAGCTGTAGGTCACGCGGTGCAGGGTCGGGCCCTGCTGCCACGGCGCCGACGCCGGCCCGATGGTGACCGTGAACCGCTCCGGTGCCACCACCGGCATCCCGTCCGGCGACCCGCTACCCGATGGTGACGCTGCCAGGTCGGCTGCCAGCTCGGGCAGCGCATCGAACGGCCGCATGATGCCGTCCCCAGCGCTGGCGTCGAGCCGGTACAGCGCCGGCAGGCCAGGCAACCCCGCCGCCGCAGCCGCACTCCAGGCGACCTCGGCCGCGCCGCTCGCGTCGATGACGACGAGCAGCTGCCGCGCACGCCCTTGGTCGAGCACGGTCATATTCCCCCCCTTTGGTCGCGGGCACGGGAGTACCCGCTCGGCCGCCGCCAACGGCTGCGCCGCCGGCCGCATTGCCGCCCTACTGTGGTGTGGCTGTGTCCGCCTCTCCGCTGAGGCAGTTGTCCTGAGCTAGCGATAGCCGATGGTTTCTGTACCTACTAGAGGGGAGCGCGGCGCTCGCACGAGCCCTCGCGAATGAGGTGGGGCCGTCCCGCATCTGGTACCTCGACGACGGCCGCAAGCTGCAGCTGGTCCATCCCTGGCCCCCCAATGAACCAAGTGGTGCGCCGGAGCACCGACCTGGTCTTCAAAGTCGACCACCCCGTCGCGGAGAGTATCGAGTCAGCTGCGCCTTTTCGTCAAGTTAGCTCTCAACGTCACGGTCAAGCTGAATAAGCAAGTTTGCCCTCGCCCGCCAGCCCCCTGACCAGCAACATCAGCAGCAGAAGCGGCGTATGACCACTGACTAGCTCGAACGGACCAATCAAGACACCACCTAATATGACGCAATCCAGCCCCACCCGCCCAGCTGCGTTACTCTTGGTCCGAAACCAGCACAGCAGCCAGCATGCGAGCGTGGCGGAATGGCAGACGCGCCGGGTTTAGGTCCCGGTGGGGCAACCCGTGGGGGTTCAAGTCCCCCCGCTCGCACCAGCCGATCTAGCAGGCCTTTTCCGATCTAGCAGGCCTTTTGGATTCCTGACCGTGTTTGAATCCTGGTAGGGTTGGCCCCATTGACGGACGCGTTGACGGAGGACATACCGTCGGCCAGCCACTCGGGTTAACCCTGGGGGCCGCGTTCCGGTCCGGGTTAACCCGGGCGGGAGATCCGGCTGGCGCATGCCGGAGCTGGGAGCAGGGATGGACCGCGAGGCAACAGCACGCTTCTGGGTCAAGGTCGACCGCAGCAAGGGCGATCACAAGGACCAAGGCGATCGCAGCGCTGATGGCCCTTGCTGGCGCTGGCTGGGAGCCAAACACCGCAAGGGCTACGGGCTCGTCAAGCTCGACGGCCGCCTCCGCATCGCCCATCGCGTCGCCTGGCAGCTCGTCCGGGGCGTCGAGCCCGTCAGCACCCTGACGCGGACCTGTGCGACGGTGGGCTGCGTCCGGCCCGACCACTACGCCGAGCCCACGCCGCCACCTGCGGCCCGCCGGCCCGAACGACTCCCCCGCGGCATGGGCCACGTTCGCCAGCGCAGTCCCGGTGCGTTCACGGTCGAGATCGTCACCGGCCGTGACCCGCTCGACCCGCGCCGCAAGCTCCGCACGACGTTCACCGTCCGCGGCACCATGGAGGACGTCCGTCGGGCCGTTGAGGAGTTCCACACCCACG
>WNGD01005141.1_pt1 | contig 12747 bp, 11 predicted proteins | sample 5400671 | NCBI WGS metagenome assembly WNGD01 (sample SAMN13153369, study PRJNA577476) | soil metagenome | isolation source: 40 cm soil or saprolite under grassland replicate 2 | place: USA:California | collected 2016-06-15
GTTACGCAGCTCGGGCGCAACTTTTTCGCGGAAGTGCCTGGGATACGCGTCCGCATTCGATGCACTTGCTCGTCCACGCCATTCCCGAAGGATCATGTGAGCTCCCTTGGCGAATTCATGCTCGGATTTTGGTTGATGAACGGACCGGATTAAGACTGCCACCAACTCCCTTTAAATCAAAATAGATCACCGCCTCCCAAGCGCAGCTATGCATCGGCAAATTGTCGAAGCGCGCGCGCACGGTATGTGACAAACGCGCCACAGTGCCCGGCGATGTGGATCGCACGGGCAATGTGGACGGAACCGACCCGCCCTCCTGGATGTTGGGCGTGCAGGTGGGGCGGGGAAGTTGCCTCGCGCGTATTGGATCGATGGGCAGCGACGGGCCGCTTGGAAGGCGCCGCAGCGGAAAAGGCCGTGCCGTTCCCGGGCGCTGTCCGTCGATCCTCGCTTCGCTGCGCTCAACCCATTTTACGGGGATCGGTCGCGCATGAGGTGGGGAGGGGCGTTGGCGTGATCTGCCTCAAGCGCGGGGCGTGAGATGGGTTGAGCCTAGCGAAGCGCCGTATGAACCAATGCCGCGGGGGACGCGGACATGTCGGCAATGGGGGGTTGCGGCATGAATACCGAGGACAGCCGGCTCATCGCGCGGTTCCAGCGGTTGACGACTGAGCTATTGGTCCAGAAACGGTTGGGGCAGTGGCATCCGGAAGTGGTCGACGAACTCTATCGCACCTCGTTGGTGATTGAGGAGCGCGGCCTCAAGAAGACTCCGGAATACCGGGACGCCATGGTGCGAGCATATGACAAAGCATGCTGGCTCGCAGAATTGGCGAAGCTCAGCGGTACAGCAAAAAATTCGTAGTGAGCTACTATTGCAACTTATCCAAAGTGATCGGCAGCTCGCGCACGCGCTTGCCGGTCGCGTGATAGATCGCGTTGGCGATCGCGGCTGCGACGCCGACGATGCCGATCTCGCCCACCCCCTTGATGCCGAGCGGATTGATGCTCTCGTCGGGCTCCTCGACGAAGATCACCTTGATATCCTGCACGTCGGCGTTCACCGGCACATGATACTCGGCGATGTTCGGGTTCATGATGCGGCCGAGATTGTGATCGATCAGCGTCTCCTCGTGCAGCGCCATGCCGATCCCCCAGACCATGCCGCCCATGATCTGGCTCGTCGCGGTCTTGGTGTTGAGGATGCGTCCGGCGGCAATCGCGCTGACGAGGCGGGTGACGCGGATCACGCCAAGCTCTTCGTCGATCTTGACCTCGGCGAAGGCTGCCGAATGCGTGTTGTGCGCGCGCGGGCCGTCCTCGGGAAAGCTCGTCTCTTTCTCCTGCTCGATGCGCTCGACGCCGCCGTGGCGCATCGCATCCGTGATCGACACCGCGCGTGAGGAATCCCGCTTGCTCACGAGCTTGCCGTCGGCCAGCGCCACGTCGTCCGCGCCGGCGTCCTTGAGCGGCGAATTCGGCATGCGCTTGGCCAGCCGCAGCAACTCCTTGCGCACCGCCTCGGCGGTGGTGGCGATCCCGTTCGCGACCGAAGCCGCCATCCAGGAGCCGCCCTCGACCGGCGATGCCGGCAGACTCGAGTCGCCGAGCTTGATGGTGATGCTGTCGAGGGGGAGCCCGAGCATGTCGGCCGCGACCTGCGCCATGATCGTATGCGTGCCGGTGCCGATATCGGAGCACCCGCAAGCGATTTCCGCATGGCCGTTGGCGGAGAGCACGATGCGCACCGTGATCGCCATCTGCATCGCGTCCCACACTGCGCTTGCCATGCCCCATCCGATAAGCTCGCTGCCCTCGCGCATCGAGCGCGGCTCTGCGCTGCGCCGGTCCCAGCCGAAAGCTTCCGCGCCCGCCCGGTAGCACTCGCGCAGCTTCTTGCTGCTGTAGGGCTTGTCGGCGTGCTGGTCGCGATCCGAATAACAGCGCAGGCGCAACTCGACCGGATCGAGCTTGAGCGCAACCGCGAGCTCGTCCATCGCGCATTCGAGCGCATAGACCCCGGTCGCGGCGCTCGGCGCGCGCATGTCGCAGGAGGTGGCAAGATCGAGCTTCGCGATCTTATGCGCATATTGCGCGTTGGCGCACTTGTAGAGGAGGCCCGACCAGCCGGTCTCCTGCCGGTAAAAATCCTCGTATTGCGAGGTCAGCGTGATGGCATCGTGGGTGATCGCCTCGAGCGTGCCGGCACTCGTAGCGCCGACTTGGATGCGCTGGATCATGCTCGGCCGGTAACCGACCTGATACATCTGCTGCCGGCGCAGCACGAGCCGCACCGAGCGCTTGAGCGCGCGCGCCGCGAGCACCGCGAGGACCACCTGGTACTGCGGGCGCAAGCCCGAGCCGAACCCGCCTCCCATATACGGCCCGACGACGCGAACGTCCTCCGCCTTCATCTCGAACACGCTTGCGACGTAGCGCTGCACGTTCTGCACGCCCTGCGTCTTGTCGTAGATGGTGAGTTTGCCGTCCCGCCCGTAGATCACCGTGGAGGCATAGAGCTCCATCGGATTGTGATGCTCCATTGGGACGTAATACTCGGCTTCGTGGCGCACCTTGGCTGCGGCGAATGCCTGCCGCGCTTTGCCGCGCGCCTTCGGCGGGCTGAGCGGCGTCGCCTCCGGCTTCAGGGGGACGGCGGCATCGCGTTGCTGATGGAGGTCGGTGACGTGCGCCTCTTGCTTGTATTCGACGCGCACCAGGGAGGCGGCAAAGCGCGCGATCTCCCACTCCTCGGCGACGACCAGCGCGATCGGCTGGTTGTTGAAGCGGATCTCGTTATCGGAGAGCGGGCGAAACGGCGATCCGTCCGGCGCGACCTCGTCCTTGTAGGCCTCATCGCTCTTTGCCATGCGCGGCCGGTTCTCGTGCGTGAGCACGTCGAGTACGCCTTTGACGCGCAGCGCCTCGCTCGCATCGATGTGCTTGATGCGCCCTTTGGCGATGCTCGACGTGACGACGGCGGCATGCGCCAGCCCTTGCGTGTTGTATTCGCCCGCATATTTCGCCGCGCCCGTGACTTTCGCGCGGCCGTCGACGCGGGACGTTGGCGTGCCGATATAGGTCATGGGCTTGCTCACCGGATCTTCTTGTCCGACTGCGATTGCGGCGTGCCTTGCGCGGCCTGCGCGAGGGCGCGCACGATGCCGCGGCGCGCGAGCTCGATCTTGAAGGAGTTATGCGCGTAGCTCGTGGCATCGTGCAGCAGCACGTCCGCCGCGCGGGCAAACGTGGCGCGATTGGCCGCTTCTCCGCGCAGCGCCGCCTCCGCCGCGGCATCCCGCCACGGCTTGTGCGCGACGCCGCCCAGAGCCAGCCGCGCCTCTTTGATCCGCCCGCCTTCGAGCTCGAGCGCCGCCGCGATCGACACGAGCGCGAAGGCATAAGAGAGGCGGTCGCGGATTTTGAGATAAGTGTAGTTCGCAGCAAAGCCCCGCGGCGGAAGTTCGACCGCGGTCACGATCTCGTCGTGCGCGAGGTCAGTGTCGCGCTCCGGCGTGTCGCCGGGCAGCCGATGAAAATCGGCAAACGCAATTGCGCGTTCCCCTCTCGGCCCTGCCACATGTACCTTGGCTTCGAGCGCGGCGAGCGCCACGCACATGTCGGAGGGATGCGTGGCGATGCAAGCCTCGCTGGTGCCGAGAATGGCGTGCATGCGGTTGAGACCGTTGATGGCGGAGCAGCCGCTGCCGGTCTCGCGCTTATTGCAGGGCGTGGTGACGTCGTAGAAATAGTAGCAGCGCGTGCGCTGCAGGAGATTGCCGCCGGTCGAGGCCATGTTGCGCAGCTGCTGTGAGGCGCCGGCAAGAATCGCGCTTGCGAGCAGCGGATAGCGCTGCGCCACCAGCGGATGATAGGCGAGATCGGAATTCGGCACGAGCGCGCCGATGCGTATGCCGCCGTCGTGTGTTTCCTCGACGTTGTTGAGCGGCAAGCGCGTGATGTCGATGAGCCGCGTCGGCCGCTCGACGTCCTCCTTCATGAGGTCGATCAGGTTGGTGCCGCCGGCGATGAATTTCGCCTGCGGATCGGCGGCGATCCGGCGCACGGCGTCGGCGACGTCGGTGGCGCGCGCGTAGGCAAAATTGATCATGATCGCCCCATGGCCTGCTGGATCGCCGCCAGGATGTTGGGGTAAGCCCCGCACCGGCAGATATTGCCGCTCATGAGCTCGCGGATCTCGTCGGCGGTCTTCGCTTTACCCTCGCGGATGAGCCCCGCCGCGGAGCAGATTTGCCCTGGCGTGCAGTAGCCGCACTGGAATGCATCGTGATCGATGAACGCCTGCTGCAGCGCATGCAGCGTGTCGTCCGTTGCCAAGCCCTCGATGGTCGTCACCTTGGCGCCGTCCTGCATGACGGCGAGCGTGAGGCACGAATTGATGCGCCGCCCGTTCACGAGCACCGTGCACGCGCCGCATTGGCCGTGGTCACAGCCTTTCTTGGTGCCCGTGAGGTCGAGATGATCGCGCAGCGCGTCGAGCAGCGTGGTCCAGGGCGCAAGCATAAGCTTGCGTTCGGTCCCGTTGACGTTCAACGTCACCGGTATCTTTTCCGGCACCGCGATGCCATCCCTGCTCGCCGTGCTCGTTTGCGCCATTTTTTATCACCCGGATGTCTCGACAAAGGCCAACGAACGACCGGCATACCGGTTCCGAGCGGGGCTCGATTGAGTTTCCGCTGGCGTGCGCCAGATCGGCTTGCGCCAAATTGCGCGCACTTGCGCGATGTTGCGCCGGCCGATAAGCGGTGCATTCAACGTAACACAGCCGAAATCAAGCCGATATGCGCTTTGCGCAGGGCTGTTCGTTTGCGAAAAAAACAGGCAAGCGCGCTGCGCGACAAATTGCTTAGCTGGCGCGCTGCACAGTAGCCCGAATTGAGCGGAGCGAGATCCGGGAGCTCTCTGGCCGGCCGAAATGTCCTGCGCAAAGGCGCACCACGAGGATTGATCGCATGAAAACATTGAACATGCTGGCATTGGCGGCGCTCGCGGGCGCCGGCATCGGTGCGCTCGCCGTGGAGCGCATCCACGCGCAATCGGCCAAGCCGCCGGCCGCCTATTACGTCGTCGAAATCGATGTCGCCAACGAGGATATCTACAACAAGCAGTGGAGCCCCAAGGCTGACGAGACGATCAGAGCCGCCGGCGGCGTCTACCTCGTGCGCAGCGCCAATATCGAGCGTATCGAAGGCGCCGCGCCCAAGCGGCTCCTCATCACCAAATGGGACAACCTCGACAAGCTCACCTCCTGGCGCGAATCCGACGCCTATATGAAGACGCTGCCGCTCCTCGACAAAGCGGTGCGTTCCGTGCGCTCCTACGCGGTCGAAGGGGTGAATTAGCTCATGCGTCGTAGGGGTTGAGCGCGCGTTGCGCGCGTAAGCGAGGCCAATCCAACGTCATGAAAAGAATGCAAAGACGCGGCAGGGCGTCATTCAAACGTATGAGGTTATCGAGGCGCGCTAATCCAGCTTGATGCCGACCGCCTTGATGACCGCGCTCCATTGCGCGATTTCCGCCTTGAGGAGCTTGCCAAGCTCCTCGGGCGAGGAGCCCTCGGCCAGATAGCCGCTTTGCGCCAGCTTGTCCTTGATTGCACCGTCGCTGAGCGCCGTGTTGGCATCCGCGCTGATCTTGCGCACGATTTGGGGCGGCGTCTTCGCCGGCACGAACAGCCCCTGCCACGCCGTCACCTCATAACCGGGGAGGGCGGCCTCCGCGATGGTCGGCACCTCCGGGGCTGCCGCGTCGCGTTTCGACCCGGTCATCGCCAGTACGCGTACCTGCCCCGACCGTGCGTAGGAGAGCAATGCGCCGCTGCCGAAATAGCAGTCGATGCGCCCCGGTATGAGATCGGCGAAGGCGGGGGAGGCGCCGCGATAGGGCACGTGGATCATGTCGATGCCGGCCATCTGCAAGAACAGCATCTCGGCCAAGAACGGCGCGCTGCCGGTGCCGGGCGAGGCGATGGTGAGCTTGCCGGGACGCGACTTCGCGTAGTCGATCAGCTCCTTGATCGAATGGGCCGGCGAGGAGTTCGGAACGAACACATAATAAGCAAGCTGGGTCACCAGCGAGACCGGCGCAAAGTCCGCGATCGGATCGTAGGCGAGCGAGCGATAGAGGCTGGTGTTCACCGCAAGCGACGCGGTGGCGAACAAAATCGTATACCCATCGGGCTCGGCCTGCGCGACGTACTCGTTGCCGAGATTGGTGCCGGCGCCGCCCTTGTTCTCGACGACCACCTGCTGCCCCCAGATCTTCGAAAGCTTGTCGCCGAGCAGGCGCGCCACGATGTCGGTTGGACCGCCGGCAGCGACCGGCACGACGATGCGCACGGGTTTATGCGGGAAATCGGCTTTCGCGGTTTGCGCGCGCGCTTGGCGCATGAAAAGGGTCGGCGCGAATGCCGGCGCGGCCGCAATCGCGATCAAGTTACGACGGGTGAGCATGTCGACGCTCCCGCTGTCTCGATGGTCACACTCTAATCTCTCGCTGAAGGACTGCAACAGCCGACGAAAGGTCGCGCCTGGCGATCATACCGTTGGCGCGCATCACGGAATGTACGTCGAATAGACGTAGTCCTGCTTTCTTCGGCTGATGACAGGGAAACATTGCTTGGCGGCGTGGGTCACCAGCGGCTTCTTGGGATCGCCGCCATCCTACGCGCTATTCGGCCTTGATATTGGCCGCGCGGATTACTTTGGCCCACATCTCGATCTCGATCTTGATGCGATTGGCGAAGTCCTCCGGAGTGCTTGCGACCACCTCGTAGCCCAACACGGCGAGCCGTTCCTTCGTGTCCGGCTGCGCGAGGATTTTCGCACTCTCACGGTGCAACACCGTGACGATGTCTGCCGGGGTGCCGGCAGGAACAAGGATACCTACCCAGCTGTCGCCTTCGATCTGCGGGTAGCCGGCCTCCGTCATGGTCGGCACGTCGGGAAAAATTTGCGAGCGCGTCTTGCTGGTAACCGCCAGGGCGCGCACGGTTCCTTCCTTGACGTGTTGCATGGCGGCCTGCGGCGAGCCAAAACTGATCGGCGTGTGCCCTGCGACCACCGCCGCGACCGCAGGCCCGCCGCCGCCGAAGGGGACGTGAACGAGATCAAGGCCGAGCGACAGCCGGAACAGTTCGCCGGCCAGGTGAGCCTGGGTGCCCACCCCCGCCGAACCAAAGCTGTATTTGCCGGGATTGGCTTTGATGAGGTCGACAAGCTCCTTGACCGTCTTCGCCGGCACGGCAGGGTTGACGGTGAGCACGGTGGTGGACGCGACGGCCAGCGTGACGGCTTTGAAGTCGTTGACCGCATCGTAGGGCAGGCGCGCAAACAGCGTCGGATTGACAACATGCGAGCTGAACGCGAACAGGATGGTGTGGCCGTCGGGCGCCGCTTTCGCCACCTGCCCAGTGCCGATATTCCCGGAGGCGCCGGCGATGTTCTCGACATAGACCTGCTTGCCGAGCTGCTCAGTAAGCTTCTGCGCCATAAACCGCGCGAAGGTGTCGGTCACCCCACCAGGCGCAAAGGCGACGACCGCGCGCACCGGCCGCGTTGGATAGGCTTGCGCCCACGCTGCGCGCGACACGCTCGGCGATGCCGCAGCGGCCGCGGCCACATGTAGAAATTTGCGGCGGGGGATTTTTGTCATTGACCTACCGCAAGCTCAGCGCTGGTTCGTGCGGCAGCTCGGAGATTATCTTAGTCTCGCCTCGTCCCGAAAGGGCAGAAGCGGGCAAACTCGAGCAGGTCGAGAGATCGGAAAAAGCCCGATACGCCGCTGCCCCCCTTGCATGGGAAATTCGCTAATATCGTTGGCGGAGGATTGCGCATGGGGCGATCCGCGGCCGGAGGATTGTTATTCATTGCTGCCGTCGCGGCTCTTTCGCTCGTCGGCCAGCCCGCGGCGGCCGATGGCTTTCCGAGCAAGCCGGTCCGCATCATCGTGCCCTACACGCCGGGCTCGCCGAACGACGTGATGGCGCGGCTGCTGGCGCAGCACCTGCAAGCCAAGCTCGGCCAGGCTGCCGTGATCGACAACAAGCCCGGCGGCGGCACGACGATCGGCTCCAAGGTGGCCGCCGCCGCGCCGGCCGACGGCTATACGCTTCTTTTCGCAAGCTCGGCGCTCGTCATCGAACCGATCATGACCAAGCAGATCGAGTACGATCCGCAGAAGGATTTTGCGCCGATCGCATTCGTTGCGCGTACCTCGTTGCTTCTCACGATCAACGACCAGGTGCCCGCGAATTCAGTCGACGGATTCGTCGCCTACGCCAAGGCCAATCCCGGCAAGCTCAGTCTCGGCTTCGCGCAGGGCACGGTATCCCAACTCGCCGCCGAATATTTCAATCGCCTGCACAGGCTCGACATCACCAGCGTTCCGTATCGCGGCGGCGCCCTCGTCATTCCCGATATGCTCGGCGGCCGTATCCACATCTACTGGCCGTCGCCCGCGACGGTGCTGCCGCTCATTCGCGCGGGCAGGATCAAGGCGCTGGCCACATCGAGTCCCGAACGTGTTTCCGATTTGCCCGACGTGCCCACCATGAAGGAGCTTGGGCTCGATCAACTATCGCTTGAATTCTGGGACGGGGTGTGGGCGCCGGCCGGCGTTCCTGCAGACATCGTCGAAAAGCTCAACGCCGCAATCAATGCGGCGCTGCAATCCCCCGAGATGATTGCCAGCATGAAACAGCTCGGCTTCGAGTCTAGAATTGGTTCGCCGCAGGATTTCGCGGCTTTTGTCGCGGCGGAAATTCCGCGCTGGACCGCGGTGGTGAAAGCATCCGGTGTGCAACCGCAGTGAATCTTCCGCCGGCCAAGCAGAACGAATTGCGTCCAGCACACACGCGTGCGGCGCAAATGAAACGACGTTAGGTGCATTATCGCGATGAACACGCCGAAAAAGGTCGTTGTCGTCGGCGCCGGCATCGGCGGATTGACTGCCGCGCTTGCGCTTCTCGAGCGTGGCATCGATGTCGAGGTTTATGAACAATCGAACGAGCTCAAGGAAGTCGGTGCCGGCATTCAGATCAGCTCCAACGGCACGCGTGTTCTGTTTGCGCTTGGCCTGGAAAAAACCCTCGCGCAGGTTCAAGTCCGGCCGGAGCGGCGGGAGCTGCGGCACTGGAGCACCGGTGAAACCTGGAACTGGTTCGATCTCGGCGACAAGAACGTGGAGCGGTTCGGCACACCGCACCTTATGTTTCACCGCGCCGATCTGCATGACCTCCTCGCCGGCGCGGTTCGCGCGTGCAAGCGCGATGCCATCATCCTGAACAAGCAATGCATCGCCGTCGCCTCCCAAGCGGGACACGCCGATGCAACGTTCGCGGACGGCAGGACCGTCCAGGCAGCCTACGTGATTGGCGCCGACGGCATCCATTCCAAGATCCGCGTCTGCCTGTTCGGGCCGAGCAAGCCGATCTTCACCGGCTGCATCGCCTGGCGTGGTTTGATCCCGATGCAGAAACTGCCGGCGCACCTTGCGCGCATGGTCGGAACGAATTGGCTCGGCCCGCGCGGCAACGTGCTGCACTATCCGGTGCGCCGCGGCGAGATCATGAACTACGTGAGCACATCGGAGCGGGAGGACTGGCAGATCGAGTCCTGGTCGACGGTCGGCACCAAGGACGAGCTGCGCAATGACTTCCGCGACTGGCACCCCGACGTCCAGCTCATGATCGATCAGATCGAGACGCCTTACAAATGGGCGCTGATGATCCGCGCGCCGATGCCGGCCTGGTCCAAGGCCCGCGTCACCTTGCTCGGCGATGCCTGCCACCCGACGCTGCCGTTCCTGGGCCAGGGCGGCGTGATGGCGATCGAGGATGGTTACGTCGTCGCCGCCTGTCTCGACAAATATTTCCGCGAACCGGACGCGGCGCTCGCCCGTTACGAGGAGATCCGCAAGGAGCGCACCGCGACGGTTGTCCGCAAGGCGAGCGAGAACAAGGCGAGCGCCTTTGCGCCGAGCCTTGCCGACAAGGATCGCGTCGCCGAGGAGGTCGCGCGCGAATGGCAGCAAATCCGCCGGCGCGAGCGACTGGAATGGCTCTATAACTACGACGCCACTGCGATTGCGATTTGATGCGTGCCGACGCGCGGCGTAGCCCGGTTGGGGAGGATCGCGCCAGTGATAGGCACAATGCGCTTCGCTTATTGCGCCCTACATGCTACTGGCTAACATCTGCCGTATCTTCATCAGGCTCAGGAAACATGCCGTGACGAGCGCAATCACACTCAAGGACATCACGATTTATCCGATCGTCGAGCAGCAGGCGCCGTTCTTCGACGTCATGGAATTCTTCCCGACGCTCACCAAGGAACTCCTTGAGGAGAACCGCGCGTGGCTCGAGCCGACCTTCATCGATCCAGCCAGCGGCCGCCTGGTGCTGTGCGTGCAAGGCTTCCTCATCAAGACGGCGCACCACAACATCTTGATCGATTCCTGTGTCGGCAATCACAAACCGCGTCCGGCGCGCCCGCTCTGGAACATGATGAACAGCGACCGCTTCGAGAAGGGTCTCGCGGCCGCCGGCCTGACGGTCGACGACATTGACTATGTGATGTGTACGCACCTGCACGTCGACCATGTGGGCTGGAACACGCGGCTCGAGAACGGGCACTGGGTGCCGACCTTTCCCAAGGCAAAATATCTCATGGCCGACCGCGAGCTCGCGTTTTGGACGCAGAAAGAGAAGGACGATCCGTCGGGCGTGCCCTGGATCACCGATTCGGTGCTGCCGATCGTTGCCGCCAAACGCGCGCAGATCGTGAAGAGCGATTTTGCGTTCAACGAGTCGATCCAGTTCATTCCGACGCCCGGTCACACCATCGACCACTACTCGGTGCTGGTCGGCCGGGCGGGACAGGATGCGCTGATTACCGGCGACATGATCCACTCGCCGATCCAGGGAAAATATCCCGAGCTTGGCATGCGTGCGGATTACGACTCGCGTGCGGCCGGACAAACCCGGCGCAAGGTGTTCGACCGCTTCTGCGAGGAGGCCACGCTCATGTGCGTGACGCACTTTCCATCGCCCTCGACGGGTCGCGTGCGGCGCTGGGGCGACGGCTACAAATTCGTCGCGTGAGCGCAGCGCCGATGGCTGCGCGTTGAGTTGTATTTTCCATCACCGCAGCGGCTTGACGATCTTCAGCAGACCTCGTAGGGCGCAATAAGCGAAGCGCATTGCGCCGTCAGGCTGCCCGTCTCATCGTTTTCCCCGGACATGGCGACGCAATTTTTCCGCAAGGCTGGCTGGGCCAATTTGAACTATTTTGCGAGGCATGAATGGCGCAATGCGCTTCGCTTATTGCGCCCTACTGCAACGTGCCGCGCCGCATCGGCACTCACTCCACTTTCGCGCCCGAGAGCTTGACCACCCGCGCCCACTTCTCGGTTTCGCTGGCAAAGAATTTGGCGAAATCGGCGGGCGAGCCGGGCAGCGGTGTGCCGCCGAGCTCGGCGATGCGCGCCTTCATCCGGGGGTCGGCGAAGGCAGCATTGAGTGCTTGATTGAGCCGCTCGACGATATCGGCGGGTGTGCCGGCGGGCGCGGCGATGCCGTACCACGCGCTTGCCTCGTAGCCCGGCAGGACATCCGCCACGGTTGGAAGCTCCGGCATCGCCTGCGAGCGCGTCGCGGAGGTGACCGCGAGCGCGCGCAGCTTGCCGGCGCGTATCAATTCGATGGAGGCGGGCAGGTTGTCGAAGGTCACATGCACTGCGCCGGTCATGAGATCGGCGTAGCCGCCAGCCGCGAGCCCGCGATAGGGCACGTGCAGCATGTCGACGCCGGCCATCGCCCTGAACAATTCGCCGGACATGTGAATGGTCGTGCCGACGCCCGAGGATGCAAACATCAGCTTTCCCGGATTGGCCTTCGCGTAGGCAATGAACTCGGGAACCGTGTTGATCGGAACCGTCGGGCTGACCTCCATCACATTGGGCACGCGCATGAACGATGCCACCGGGGCGAGGTCGCGCAACACGTTGAAGCTCAGGTTTTTGTAAAGCGAGGCGTTGATGGCGTTCGCAACGTTGAGCTGGATGAGCGTGTATCCGTCGGCGGGCGCCCGCACTACTTGCTCGGTGGCGAGATTGCTGGAGGCGCCGACCCTGTTCTCGACCACGAACTGTTGCCCGAGCCGATCGGACAGCCATTGCCCCATCAGCCGCGTGGCGATATCGCCGCCGCCGCCGGGCGCAAAGCCGACGACAAAGCGTACTGGCCGTGTCGGGTAGCTCTGCGCCCAACTTATGCGTGCAGCCGCCGGCAGCGCGGCAGTCCCGGCGATGAGACGCAGAAGCGCGCGGCGGGCAAGCGTCATGATGACCCCCTAAGTGGTTCGGTGACCAACACTAGCAGGGCGCTGCAAAAACGACGAGCGCCCGACATCATGTCTTCACCGCCACGATACCCTCGATCTCGACCGAGATCTGGTTCGGCAGCATGGCGTTGCCGACCGCGGAGCGGGCATGCCGTCCGGCTTCGCCGAACACTTCGACAAATAAGTCGGAGCAGCCGTTAATGACCTTTGGCGAGTCATTGAAATTCGGCACTGCGTTGACCATGCCGAGCAGTTTGACGATGAAGTCGACGCGATCGAGCGAACCCAGTGCGTCGCGCATAGCAGCAAGAAGTCCAAGTCCGACGAGTCGAGCGCGCCGGTAGCCTTCATCGACGCTGATGTCAGCGCCGAGCTTGCCGGTCAA
>WNGD01022420.1_pt1 | contig 12745 bp, 15 predicted proteins | sample 5400671 | NCBI WGS metagenome assembly WNGD01 (sample SAMN13153369, study PRJNA577476) | soil metagenome | isolation source: 40 cm soil or saprolite under grassland replicate 2 | place: USA:California | collected 2016-06-15
CAATGGTCGAACGCGTTCGCACGGTCGAGGTGGACGGGCGGCGGTTCGAGGTGCGCCTGTCGGAGCCCGAGCCGAAGTGGCGCGCGCTGGCACGCCGCCGTCACGAACGGGTGCGGCAAGGAGGCGCCCGCGGGGGCGGTCGCGATGCAGTCGTCTCCCCGATGCAGGGCACGGTGCTCGCCGTGAGCGTGGCGGACGGCGACCAGGTGGAGGCCGGCCAGGTGATCTGCGTCGTCGAGGCCATGAAGATGGAGAACGAGGTTCGCGCCCACCGCGCCGGCACGATCAGGAGCCTCTCGGTCGAGGCCGGCCAGCCGGTCACCACAGGCCAGGTCATCTGCGAGATCGTGGTCGACTGAACCGGTAGCAGAGTTCGCCCGTAATTATCCCCAGCACCTATTCGAAGGAGGAATTCCGTGCGCGCATCTCTGAAGAAAGGCCTGGTCGTGGGGGGCATGCTCGGAGTGGCCGCCCTCCTGGCAGGTTGTGGCGGCGGCTCCCAGAAGCCGGCCGCACCGACGACGACGAGCTCCTCAGGCTCGGCGGCCAAGCCGTCGACGAGCTTTAGCACCGCCAAGGTCTCGGGCGTCGGCACCGTGGTCGTCGACGGGAGAGGAAGGACGGTCTACATCCTGACCGCCAACGGTCACACCAACGCCCCTTGCACGGACGCAAGCGGTTGCACGAAGCTGTGGCCCGATCTCCCGCTTCCCGACGGGAGCGCAGGCGCCAAGGGCGAGATGGGGATCGACGCCTCGCTGCTGGGCACGAAGAAGCTCGGCGACGAGACCTATCCCACCTACCACGGCTGGCTCATGTACGAGTACGCCGGCGACTCGCGCGCCGGGCAGGCTAACGGCCAGGGGATCAAGAGCTTCGGCGGCACCTGGTACGTCCTCGACGCGTCCGGGAATCCGGTCACCGGATCCACCGGGGGTGGCGGCGGTTATCCGTAACCCGCGCAATCCGGGGTCTGACCACACGCGTAGACACGGGCGACCCAGTAGGAGGAGAGGAATGTTGAAGAAAGCCGTCTTGATCGCCGCGCTCGGGCTCGCGCTCGCCGCCGCCGGCGTGGCCACCGCCGCCGCGGTCACACACCAGAGCTCCGGCTCTCTCGCCGTGAGCCACGGCACGGTCAACCTCCGCCAGACCAAGCTCGGGAAGGTGCTCGTGACGAAGTCGGGCCTGACGCTCTATCTCTTCATGGTGGACACGAACAAGCACAGCGCCTGCTACGGCCGATGCGCCACGTACTGGCCGCCGCTCATCAAGAAGGGGACGCTGCGCGCCGGCACGGGCGTCAAGGCGAGGCTCCTCGGCACCACGAAGCGAAAGAACGGCCAGCTCCAGGTGACGTACAAGGGCCACCCGCTCTACCGCTTCAAGCTCGACAAGGGCGCGGGGCAGGTCTCGGGCCAGGGCAAGAAGTTCTTCGGCGGCAAGTGGTACGTGCTCAACGCGGCCGGCCGGGCGGTGAAGAAGGCGCCCACGACGACGGGGACGACCAGCACGGGCACCACCACGGGCACCACCTGCACGACGTACATCTGCCCCTAGCAGAGGCAGGCCGCAGTCCCGAACTGCACGGTCCACCGGCGTCGCGTCGTTAGTGTCCGGCGCCGGTGGACCTCTACGAGTACCAGGGCAAGGACCTCTTTCGGCGCGTGGGGATCTCGGTCTCGGAGGGGCGTCTCGCCACCTCGCCGGAGGAGGCGCGGGCCGCGGCTGAAGAGCTCGGCGGTCCCGTCGTCGTCAAGGCGCAGGTCCTCACCGGCGGCCGCGGCAAGGCCGGTGGGATCCAGCTCGCTGCCGATCCCGCGGAGGCCGAGGAGAAGGCCCGGCAGGTGCTCGGGCTCGACATCCGGGGCCACGTCGTCCGCACCCTCTGGATCGAGAAGGCGTCGGACATCGCGCGCGAGTACTACCTCTCGATCACGTTCGACCGCGGCGCGAAGAAGCCGCTCTTCATGTTCACGACGCAGGGTGGCGTCGAGATCGAGCAAGTCGCGGAGGAGAGCCCCGATGCGCTCGTCCGCCTCCACGTCGACCCGCTCGAGGGCTTCCAGCCCTGGGTCGCGCGGCGGCTCGTCTACGGCGGCGGAGTCGAGGATCCGGACGAGCAGAAGCAGATCGCGGCGATCGTCGAGAAGCTCTACCGCGCCTTCGTCGAGTTCGACGCGATGCTCTGCGAGATCAACCCGCTCATCGTCACGCCGGAGGGCGAGGTCAAGGCGCTCGACTCGAAGTTCACCGTCGACGACAGTGGGCTCTTCCGCCACCCGGACGTCGCGGAGTGGCGCGACCCGACGGCCGCCGACCCCATCGAGACGTTCGCGAGGGAGAAGGGCGTCACGTACGTGAAGCTCGACGGGAACGTGGGCGTGCTCGCGAACGGCGCCGGGCTCGGGATGTCCACGGTGGACGTCGTTGCGCAGGCCGGCGGGCAGCCGGCGAACTTCTGCGACCTCGGCGGCGGCGGCAGCGCGGAGGGCGTCGTCGACGCGCTCGAGGTGATCACGCGCGACGAACAGGTCCGCTCGATCTTCTTCAACATCTTCGGTGGGATCACGCGCTGCGACGAGGTGGCGCGCGGGATCCTCGCGGCGCTCGACAGACTCGACATGTCCCGCTATCCGATCGTCGTCCGGCTCGACGGGACGAACGCGGAGGAGGGCCGCCAGATCCTCGCTGATGCGGGCCGCGAGAACATCCATCCCGAGGCGACGATGCTCGACGGCGCTGGGCGAGCGGTGGAGCTGGCGGCGGCGGCAGCGTGACCGACCTGTGGAGCGACCGCGCCGCGGCCTATCGCGAGAGCGCGACACATGCGACCGGCGACGATCTCGATCTCGTCGTCGCGTGGTGCGAGCCCGGCCCGGGCGTGACCGTGCTCGACGTCGCCACGGGCGGCGGCCACGTCGCACGGCGCCTACGCGAGGCCGGCGCCCAGGTCGTGACCGTCGACGCCGCGCCGGGCATGGCGCCGGACGTGATCGCGCCCGCGGACCACCTCCCGTTCGACGACGCGAGCTTCGACGCCGTCGCCTGCCGCATCGCGGCGCACCACTTCCCGGACGTGCTGGCCGCCGTGCACGAGATGGCGCGCGTGGCTCGTCATCGCGTCGTGATCTGCGACAACGTCTTCGTCAGCGAGTCGTCGGAGGAAGCCGACCGTTTGCGTGATCCGAGCCACGTCCGCGACTACGGCGTCGCGGAGTGGCACAGCTTCTTCGAGCTCGCCGGGCTCCGGGTCGCCGACGAGGCCTCCATGGTGCGCGACACGGACTTCGAGGACTGGCTCGCCCGGACGGAGACGCCCGAGCAGGACGCCGCGCGGGTGCGCGAGCTGCTCGCCGGCCGTGTCCGGGACGGCCGGCTCGAGCTGCCGACGGTCGTCCTCAGGGGAACGAAGGCCGCCTGATGGCGATCATCCTCGACAACGACACGCGGCTCGTCGTCGCCGGCCTGACCGGCTCCGAGGGCCGCTTCCACGGCCTCCGCAACCGCGCCTACGGCACGAAGGTCGTCGCCGGCGTCACCCCCGGCAAGGGCGGACAGGACGTCGAGGGCATTCCCGTCTTCGACACGGTTGCCGAGGCGGTCGCCGAGGCCGGAGCGAACACCTCGCTCGTATTCGTGCCCGCGCGTTTCGCCGTCGACGCGATCTACGAGGCGGTCGACGCGGGCGTCGGGACGGTGATCTGCATCACCGAGCAAATCCCTGCGCACGACATGCTCCGCGCGTATACGTATTTCCGGGGCCAGGGCACGACGATGATCGGCCCGAACTGCCCGGGAGTGCTCTCGCCCGGCAAGGCGAATGCCGGAATCATCCCGGCCGAGATCTTCCGCGAGGGGAGCGTCGGGCTCGTCTCGCGTTCCGGCACGCTTACGTACCAGATCGGCCACGAGCTGACGCAGCTCGGGCTCGGCAACTCGACGATCGTCGGCATCGGTGGCGACCCAGTCGTCGGCTCCTCCTTCGTCGACGTGCTCGCCAAGTTCGAGGAGGACGAGCAGACCGAGCTGATCGTCCTCGTGGGCGAGATCGGAGGCGACGAGGAGGAGAAGGCGGCCGCCTACGTCGCCGAGCACGTGACGAAGCCTGTGCTCGCCTACATCGCGGGCTTCTCGGCGCCGCCCGGCAAGACGATGGGCCACGCGGGCGCGATCATCTCCGGTTCCTCTGGGACGGCGCAGGCGAAGAAGGAAGCGCTCGAGGCCCGCGGGATCGAAGTCGGCACGACGCCGACCGAGGTCGCGCAGATGGTCGCCACCCGTATGCGCTAGCGTCGCCTCGTGGACGAAGCGTCCGCTCGCGCCTCCGACGACGATCGCGAACGAGCCGTGCTGGCCTTGCGTGAGCACCTCGTCGCAGGCCGGCTCACGCTCGACGAATTTTCCGACCGCGTCGAGTCTGCGTACCGCGCCCACACGGCGACCGATCTCGTGGCCGTGACCTCCGCACTCCCAGCCGTGGGAGGCGGCGCGCGGCGTCGCCCGGTGTGGGCGACGGTCGGCTTCTTTGCGCATGTCGTCCGTCGCGGGCGGCTGAGGCTCCGGCGTCGCGGCATGGTGCTTTGTGGCTTTTCAGACATCGACTTCGACCTCCGAGAAGCCGAGGTCGCTAGACTCACTACCACCGTCTTCCTGCTTGTCCTCTTCGGGAACGTTGACCTCTACGTCCCGGAGCGAATCGGCATCGAGGTGACCGGCGTGACCGTTTTCGGCCACCGACGGCAATTGGGGCGGGAGGCCGCCGACGTAGACGCTCCGCTGCTGCGGGTGCGCGTGCTCTCGCTCTTTGGGACCGTCGATGTCTGGCATGTGCCCGGCGACCTCCGCGGCAGCTACGGCGAGGTGATCAAGGAGCTTCGGCAACGCCAGCGCGAGCTGCCCGGATAGCCAAACCTCTGGCATCCGGTAGTAGCCTCGCGGCATGACAGTCTGCGCTGCCTGCGGGCACGAGCTTCCCGAGGGCGCGAAGTTCTGCCTCGAATGCGGCGCGCCCGTGGCGCCCGCGGCGGCGCCGCGCGAGCAGCGCAAGACCGTCACCGTCCTCTTCTGCGACGTAGCCGGGTCGACCCAGCTCGGTGAGTCGACCGATCCCGAGACGCTGCGCACGCTCCTCGCCCGCTACTTCGAGCGAATGAAGGAGATCGTCGAGCGCCACGGCGGCTCGGTGGAGAAGTTCGTCGGCGATGCCGTCATGACCGTCTTCGGCGTGCCCGTTGTGCACGAGGACGACGCGCTACGCGCCTGCCGGGCCGCGGTCGAGATGCGCGACGCGCTCCCTGAGCTCGGCATCCGCGGCCGCATCGGCGTCAACACCGGCGGGGTGGTGACGGGCACCGAGGAGCGCCTGGCCACCGGCGACGCCGTGAATGTCGCCGCGAGGCTAGCCTCGAGCTGAAGGGAAAGTCCGAGCCGGTCGCCGCGTTCCCACTTCTTTCGGTCTCGGGCGAAGCGCAGCGCCGTTTCGATACTCCGATCGTCGGCCGCGAGCGCGAGCGGCGGGCGCTCGAGGACGCGTGGGAGCGGGTTCGCTCCGAGCGCGCCTGCCACCTGTTCACGATCCTCGGCTCGGCGGGCGTCGGTAAGTCGCGCCTGACGGCGGAGTTCCTCGCCTCGCTAGAGGACGTTCCCGTCGTCCGCGGCCGCTGCCTCTCGTACTGCGAAGGGATCACGTACTGGCCGGTGGTCGAGGTAGTCCTCCAGCTTGGGCGCCGCCCCGCCGACCCGCGCGCGGCCGCGGCGATCGCGTCGCTTCTCGGCGAGTCGGACGAGGCGGCGACGGCGGACGAGATCGCCTGGGCATTCCGGAAGCTGCTCGAGGAGTCCGCGCCGGTTGTCTGCGTCTTCGACGACCTCCACTGGGCGGAGCCGACCTTCCTCGACCTCGTCGACCACGTCGCTGATTGGAGCCGCGACGCGCCGATCCTGCTCGTCTGCATCGCGAGGCAGGAGCTACTGGACCGGCGGCTGACGTGGGCGGGCGGAAAGCTCAACGCGACGACCATCCTGCTCGAGCCTCTCACTGCTGACGAGACGGAGGAGCTGATCGAGGGCCTGCTCGGCGACTCCGCGCTGGCGGAGTCGCTGCGGGCGCGGATCGGTGAGGCCGCGGAGGGCAACCCGCTCTTCGTCGAGCAGATGCTGGCGATGGTCGCGGAGTCGCCGAACGGCGATGTCGTCGTGCCACCGACGATCCAGGCGCTGCTCGCTGCGCGGCTCGACCAGCTCGACCCCTCAGAGCGCGGCGTGCTCGAGCGCGGCGCGGTCGAGGGGAAGATCTTCCACCGCGGCGGCGTCGAGGCGCTCGCTCCCGACGAGCCGGACGTGCCGACGAAGCTCATGGCGCTCGTCCGCAAGGAGCTCGTTCGCCCCGACCGGACACAGCTCGCGGGTGACGACGCCTTCCGCTTCCGGCACCTCCTGATTCGCGACGCTGCCTACGACGGACTGCCGAAAGCGGCCCGCGCGGAGCTGCACGAGCGCTTCGCCGCCTGGCTCGAGGTGCACGGAGCGGACCTGATCGAGCTCGACGAGATCCTCGGCTACCACCTCGAGCAGGCGGCTCGCGCGGCGCGCGGCGGAGAGGCTCGCCGCGGCGGGCGATCGCGCGGTTCTCCGTGAGGACGTCGGCGCGGCCGTCGTGCTGCTCGAGCGGGCGTGTGAGTTGACACCCGCCGAGGACCGAGCGCTCGAGCTGGAGATCGCGCTGGTGCGCGCACTGTCGAACTCGGGCGACCTTGCGGGAGCCCTCGCAGTGGCCGACGGGCTCGTCGCTCGCGCGCGAGAGAAGGGCGACCGGCCGCGCGAGCTGCGCGCCCTCATCGCACGTGCCAAGACGGCCCATCTTGCGGAAGCCGCCACCAGCGAGGACGAGCGCCGTCTCGTGGACGAGGCGCTTGAGGTCTTCCGCTCGGTCGGCAGCGATGCAGGCCTTGCGGAGGTGTGGGCGCTCGCCTCGATGATCGAGCTCAGCGCGCTGCAATGGAGAGCGATGGCCGTCGCCGCCGATCGGGCGGCCGAGCACGCGGAGCGCGCCGGCGACCGCGTCGTGCTCGAGGATGCAAAGCTCCACCGCCAGCCGCCTCGCGTCTACGGCCCGTTCCCTGTGGACGAGGCGCTCGAGTGGCTGGAGGACAATCCCATACGGCAACCGTACTACCCGTCGATGCGCGGCCAGCTCGAGGCGATGCGCGGGAACTTCGACGAGGCTCGCCGGCTGATCGCCGAGGGATACGACCGCGCCCGCGAGCTGGGACATCGGCTCGTCGAGGCGGGGATCTCGATGCAGGAGGAGGAGGTCGAGCTGCACGCGGGGAACCCCGAGGCCGCCGCTGAAGCAGGGCTGAAAGGCGTTGCAGAACTCGCCGAGCTCGGTGAGCGAGGCTGGCTCTCGACTGTCGCCGGCCAGGCCGCGGAGGCGCTCTACCGGCTGGGGCGCGACGACGAGGCGTGGCAATTGACGGAGACGGCTGCCGAGGCGGGCGCTCCGGACGATGTGATCACACAGATGCTCATCCTGCAGGTGCGGGCGAAGGTCCTGGCCCGCCGCGGGGAGTACGCCGAGGCGGAGCGGCTCGCCCGCGAAGCCGTTGTGTGGGGCGAGCCGACCGACGCCCTTGAGGTGAAGGCGAACTCCTACCGGGATCTCGCGATCGTCCTCTCGGCCGCCGGCAAGCCCGATGAGGCGCTCGGCGCGCTCGCCGAAGCGCGATCGCTCTACGAGCAGAAGGGCCACACGGTCGGTGTCGCCCGCGTCGAGGAGCTGCGAGCCGAGCTCGACGTTACTCTCACCGAGTGATCTCGTTTGCCCGCGGTGTGCCGGCGCCGGAGTGCCTCGCTGTCGAGGAGCTCGCGGATTGCGCCCGCGCGACGCTCGAACGCGACGGACGCGCGATCCTCAGCTATGGGCCAGGTGGCGGCTACGGCCCGCTGCGCGAGGCGCTGGCCGAGCGGCACGGCGTCGAGCCGTCGCGCGTCGTGATCACGAGCGGCTCGTTGCAAGGCTTCGTCTTCCTCGCCGAGCTGCTCGTCCGTCCCGGCACCCGTGTCCTCGTCGAGGCGCCGACGTACGACCGGCCGCTCAAGATCCTCACGCGCCTGGGCGCCGAGATCGTGACCGTGCCGATGGACGAGGACGGCCTCGTCCCCGACGAGCTGCCGGAGGGCGACTTTGCCTTCCTCTACACGATCCCGACCTTCCAGAACCCGAGCGGGCGCACGCTCTCGGTCGAGCGGCGCCGCAGTCTCGCCGAGATCGCGCGCGAGCGCGGGCTGCTCGTGCTCGAGGACGACCCGTACGGGCTCGTCCGCTACGAAGGCGAGCCGCTGCCGAGCGTGTTCGAGCTCGGGGACGGTGAGCAGATCGCGTATTGCTCCTCTTTCTCGAAGACGGTCGCGCCGGGCCTGCGCGTGGGCTGGTTCGTGCTCCCGGAGCCGCTCGCGGCCGAGATCGAGGCGCTCGCGGTCTCGACGTACATCTCGCCGCCGTACCTGACGCAGGCGACCGTGCTCGAGTTCCTGCGGCGAGACAGCTTCGAGCCGAATCTCGAGCGCGTGAACGGCCTCCTGCGCGAGCGCCGCGACGCGATGCTCGACGCGCTCGCACGCGAGCTGCCGGAGGACGCGAGCTGGACTCGTCCTGAGGGGGGTTATTTCGTCTGGCTCGACCTCCTTTCCGGACCTCCGAGTGCCGAGCTGCTCGCGGAGACGGAGGAAGCAGGCGTCACCTTCGTCAAGGGGAGCGACTTCTTTCCCGGCGGCCGCGGCGGCGAGCGCTCACTCCGTCTCGCATTCAGCTTCGTGTCGCCCGACCAGATCGCCGAGGGCGTCTCAGTGCTCGGAGGGCTCGTGCGAGCGGCGGCGCCGGCGGCGCTCTAGCTGCGCGAGCAGGATCCCGCCGAGCAGGCCGACCCCGAGCGCGAGCAGGATCAGCCAGACGAACGACACGCGCGCGGTTGCAAGCACGAAGTGGACGTGCACCTGCGCTCGGTTCTCGAGCACGAAGGCGATCGCGTACGCGATGAGCAGCCCCAGGACGATCAGCCGCGCATAGAGCCGCGGCTGCCAGCGATCGGCGACCTCGTCGGTGTGGATCCGGGGGCGGCGCAGGAAGCGCACGCCCCCATCCTACGAACTAGGCAGCCGCACTAGGCAGCCGCGTGAACGGCGAGAGCGCGGGGGACGAGGCGAGGCTGCGGCGGGGGAGCGAGCCGCCCGACGGACTGTGTGCGGAAGGTCGGGCAGATCGTCTCCCCGGGGAGGGCGCAGAGACCTGCGCGGCGGAAATAGCAATCAGCGCAGGTTGGAGTGGAACGCTTGCTCATCCTCATCTTTGCTCTAGGAAGTCCAGGCCGCTCTCGAGGTGCGATGATAGGGGCAGAAACGCGGAAGCAAGCGTTGCCGTGGACGAAAACTGACGAATTTCCGCAGGTTTCGGAGGGCCGGAACCCGATGTTCTCTAGCGTGCTTGGGGCAGCGTTGCCAAGGCGTGCAACGCTTGGCTGAGCGTCCGGACCGGGATGATGCGAACGGGCCCGGCGTAGCGGCGCGCGAGGGCCGCATTGCCGCCGGCGGCCGGGACGAGGAACACGTCCGCGCCCGCCTTGCGCACCCCGTACGTCTTCTGCTTCACCCCGCCGATCGGCGCGACCGCACCGTTCAGCTCCATCTCGCCGGTTGCGGCGACGCGGTACCCGTGCGTGACGTTCTTGCCGAGCCTCTGCATCACCTCGAGGGAGAAGGCGAGGCCCGCCGAGGGGCCGCCGACGGCCGGAAGGTTGATCGAGACGCGGATCGGGAGCTTGATCGTCGCCGCCTGTTCCGGGGCGAAGCCGACAAACGCCCGGCCGGGCTCGTCCGCTACGCGGACCGTGCGGATCCGCACGGCGAGGATGCGGCCGGCCCGGCGGACGCGCAGCACGACGACGTCCCCCGGCTTCACACGCCCCAGCACGCTGCGAAGAGCGGCGATCGTCGGCGTCGGGTCGCCGTCGACGGTGAGGATCAAGTCCATCGGCTGGAGGTTGCAGGGAGCGTGCGTCCCGGCGATCAGCTGGGAGACGAAGACCCCGCTCGGCTGAACCACGACGTGGTAGCCGAGGTGCCGGAGGGCAACTGCGGCCGCGACACGCTGGGAGACCGCCATCTCCTGCAGCTGGGCCGCAAACGCCTGCCCCGCGGTGGCACACGGAGGGACGACGTCTCCCGCCGGCTCGAGCGACGAGTGCGGATGGATCCAGGGGAAGAGCGCTTCGAGCTCGCTCGCATCGCCACGAGCGCGAGCACCGCGACCGAACCGGCGAGCTTCATCGGAGTCAGGTGGCGTCTCAAAACACGAACCGCTTCAGTCCGCCGTCGACGACGAGCGTTTGGCCGGTCACGTACCGCGCACGCTCCGAGGCGAGGAAGCAGACCACATCACCGAACTCGCGCGGCGTTCCCCACCTCCCCAGGGCGATCTCCTCCAGCTGTGCCTTGCTCGGGCCGTCCGGATAGAGCTCGTCGAGCCTTGCTGTCGCGATCCGGCCCGGCGCGACGCAGTTGACCGTGATGCCCTTGGGCCCGACCTCCCGGCTCAGCGTCTTCAGCCAGCCGGTGAGGCCCGGGCGGAACGTGTTCGAGAGGGCGAGATGCGCGGTCGGCTCCTGGGCCGCGAGCGACGTGAGCGCGACGATCCTTCCGGCCTCGCTGCGCTCGAGGTGCGGCAGGCTGAGGCGGACGAGTGTCACCGCGGGCCGCAGGAGGAGCCGGTAGCCCGACTCGAGTGAGGCATCGTCGACGTCCCGCGCCGTCCCCGGCGGCGGGCCGCCGCCGTTCCAGACGAGGATGTCGAGACCGCCGAAGCGGTCGACGGCGGCCGCCACCGCCCGCTCGAGGTCGGCATCCGCCCGCACGTCCCCGGCGACCGCGACGCCGCCGAGCCGCGCAGCATGCTCCTCGAGCTGCTCGGCGCGGCGTGCGAAGAGGACGACGTTCGCGCCCTCCTCGGCCAGCGCCTCGGCGCTTGCGAGGCCGAGGCCCGACGAGGCGCCGCAGACGAGCGCGGTGCGGCCGTTCAGTCCGAGATCCACGAATCCGGCAGCTCCCCGGAGCTGGCGACGACTCGGGTCGTCATGCCGCCGCGGGCCGCGAACTCGCCCTCGACCTCGACGAAGCGCGGCGCGCCTTCGGCGACGAGGCGCTCGAGCACCTCGTTCACGACCTCCTCCTGGAAGATCTTCCGCTCGCGGAACGAGGTCAGGTAGTCGCGGAGCGACTTCAGCTCGAACAGCTTGGTGTCCGGCACGTAGCGGATCGTGAGCTCGCCGAAGTCGGGCGCGTCGGTGAGGGGGCAGATCGAGGTGAACTCCGGCGCGCCGAGCTCGACGAGGTAGTCGCGCCCTTGAAACCGGTTCTCGAGCGTCTCGATCAGCTGGAGAGGACTCCCACGACCTCGCGCACCGCCTCGGCGCTTCGCTCGAGCGCCTCGCGCTCCTCGTCCGAGAGGTCGAGCTCGACGATCTCCTCGATCCCGCCCGCGCCGAGCCTCACGGGGACGCCGATGTAGAGGCCGTCGATCCCGTACTCGCCTTCGAGCAACGCAGTGCAGGGCAGGACGCGCTTCTGGTCGAGCAGGATCGCGTCGACCATCTCGGCGACCGACGCACCCGGCGCGTACCAGGCGGAGGTGCCGAGCAGCTGGACGATCTCACCGCCGCCCTTCGCGGTGCGCTCGACCATCTGCTGGATCCGCTCCTCGGAGACGAGCTTGCTCAGCGGGACGCCGCCGACCGTGGCCGCGGACGCGACCGGCACCATCTGGTCGCCGTGACCGCCGAGCACGAGTGCCTGGACGTCGCGGACGGAGGCGCCGGTCTCCCAGGCGATGAAGGTGCGGAAGCGCGCGGTGTCGAGGATTCCCGCCTGGCCGAAGACGCGCTCCTTCGGGAAGGCGGAGACGCTCTTGGCGACGTGGCACATCGCGTCGAGGGGGTTCGAGAGGACGACGATCGTGCAGTCGGGGCTCTGAGCGACGATCTGCCCGGTGACGGAGCCGACGATCTTCTCGTTCGTCGTCACGAGGTCGTCACGCGACATGCCGGGCGAGCGCGGCAGCCCGGCCGTGATCACGACGACGTCAGAGCCTGCTGTCTCCTCGTAGGTGTTCGTGCCCGTGATCCGGGGCTCGAAGCCGAGCACCGGGCCCATCTGGTTCAGGTCGAGCGCCTTGCCCTGCGGCAGGCCCTCCTTGATGTCGGTGACGACGATGTCGGCGTAGTCGCGCGCCGCGAGGATGTGCGCCGCGGTCGCGCCTGTGGCGCCCGCTCCGACGATCGTGATCTTCCGTCTCATGCGGGTACCTCGGCCTCCAGCTTCTCGATGACCGCATCCGCGACCTCGCTGGTTCCTACGGCCGTCGGGTCGTCGCGGTTCGGCTTCATGTCGTAGGTGACGTCGGTGCCCTCGGCGATGACGGCCGCGATCGCCTGCTCGAGCCGGTCGGCCGCGCCGCGCTCGTCGAGATGGCGGAGCATGAGTACGCCCGACAGCATCTGCGCGATCGGGTTGACCTTGTTCTGGCCGGCGTACTTCGGCGCGGAGCCGTGCGTCGGCTCGAAGACGGCGACCGTCTCGCCGTAGTTCCCACCCGGCGCGACGCCGAGGCCGCCGATCATGCCCGCGGCGAGGTCGGAGAGGACGTCGCCGTACAGGTTCGGCAGGACGAGGACGTCGTACTCCTCCGGCCGCT
>WNGD01005143.1_pt1 | contig 12744 bp, 15 predicted proteins | sample 5400671 | NCBI WGS metagenome assembly WNGD01 (sample SAMN13153369, study PRJNA577476) | soil metagenome | isolation source: 40 cm soil or saprolite under grassland replicate 2 | place: USA:California | collected 2016-06-15
CGCTCGCGCCGTCGACGTCGGAGTGAAAGCGGGGGAGCTGCGGGCGGAGTGGGGAGCGCTGCTGCTCGGCTGCGGGCAGGGGGCGCTGCGTCTCGACGTGGTGCAGCCGCCGGGCGGCAGGCCGATGGCGGCCGACGCCTACCTGCGCGGCCATCCCGCGCCGCAGCTGTGAGGGAGATCTCCCCGTCCCGCGCGCTCGCCTTCGAGGTGGTCCGTGCCACCTTCGAGGATGGCGCCCACACCGAGCGGGCGTTTCGCGCGGCCGCTGACGGGAGCGGTCTCGCCGGCCGCGAGCGGGCCCAGGCGCAACGCCTGGCCTACGGCGCCGTCCAGCGCCGCGGCACGACCGACGCGGCGGTCGCCCACCTCAGCGATCGCTCCGTGCGGCAGCTCGACCCGGCGGTTCTGGCCGCCCTGCGGCTCGGCCTCTTCGAGCTGCTGTTCGCCGACGCGACGCCCGACCACGCCGCGGTCGACCAGGCCGTCGAGCTGGTCAAGGAGGCCGGCGCCGCGCACGCCGCCGGCTTCGTCAACGCGGTGCTGCGACGGGCCGTCCGCGAGCGCGGCGAGCTGACCGCTTCCCTGCTCGGCGACGACTCGACCCCCGAGCTGGCCGCCGTCGCCCATTCGGCGCCGCTCTGGCTGGCGCGGATGTGGTGGCAGGAGCTGGGCGCCGAAGCCGCCCGTTCGCTGCTCGCCGCCTGCAACGTCCCCGCCGAGGTGGCGGTACGGGTGAGCACGCTTGTCACCGATCGCGAGGCGATGCTCGCCAAGCTGCGCGAGGCTGGCGTCGAGGCGAGCGAGCCGCGGGGGGAGTGGCCGCTTGCTGCGCCGGAGGAGATCGCGATCGCCGGGCGGACCGGGACGGCGGTCGCCGACCTGGTCGCCGCGGGGGAGCTGACGCCGCAGAGCCGCGGCTCCGCCGCGGTGGTGGAGGTCCTCGATCCCCAGCCCGGGGAGCACGTTCTCGACCTCTGCGCCGGGCCCGGGATCAAGACCGGGCAGATCGCGGCGCGGATGGAGGACCGCGGCGAGACGATCTCGGTCGAGCTCGACACCGAGCGGGCGGGCGAGGTGGCCACGCAGGCGCGGCGACTCGGCCTGCGCAGCGTCACCGTGGTCGAGACCGATGCCGCGACGCAGATGGCGCCCGGCTTCGACCGGGTGCTGGTCGACGCCCCCTGCTCGGACCTCGGCACGCTCGCCTCGCGACCCGACGCCCGCTGGCGCAAGTCGCCGCGGGCGATCGAGCGCCTCGCCGAGGCCCAGCGCGGCTTCCTCGATGCCGCAACCGCGGCACTGCGGCCCGGCGGCGTCCTCGTCTACTCGACCTGCACCGTCTCCCGTCGCGAGAACGAGGACCGTGTCGCGGCGCTGCTCGAGGCCGCGACGGCCGGTGACCTGCCGCCCCTCGCCGTCGAGGACCTCGGCGCCCGCGCTCCCGGGCTGGCCTCCCCCCTCGACCCGCGCTGCCTGCAGCTGCGCCCCGATCGCGACTGCACGACCGGTTTCTTCATCTGCCGCCTGAGAAGGGATGATTGAGCCGTGAGCTCAGGAGGCGAGCAGGAGACCACGCTGCGGCGGCCCGCCTGCCCGGGCTGCGGTGAGCCGTGGCTGCGGCCGACCCAGCTCCCGGGCCGCTTCCGCTGCGTGTACTGTCTGCGCCGCTTCGAGCTGGTCTCGCAATGCCCCAACTGCGGCGAGCACCAGACGATCGCCCGGATGAGCAGCACCGAGGACATGACCTGCCAGAGCTGTGGAGACTCCATGCTGAGGCCCATATGAGCGGGCGAATGGCGGAGCTGGCGGCAGAGCGTCGCGTCGCGCCCTCGATCCTCTCGGCCAACTTCTCGAAGCTGGGCTCGCAGCTGAGCGAGGTGATGGACGCCGGAGCGCGCGTCATCCACGTCGACGTGATGGACGGCCACTTCGTCCCGCCGATCACGATCGGCGCGCTCGTCGCCGCCTCGGTCGCCGAGCGGGTCCACGCCGCGGAAGGCGCCGTCGACGTCCACCTGATGATCGAGCGACCCGAGCGGCAGGTCGAGGCCTTCGCGGAGGCGGGCGCCGACTCGATCACCTTCCACGCGGAGGCCACACCGCACGCCAACCGTACCCTGGCGGCGATCCGCGAGCTGGGTTGCCTGGCCGGCGTCGCGATCAACCCCGGCACGCCGGTCGAGGCGGTCGCCGAGCTGCGCGGCTTCGCCGACATCGTCCTCTGCATGACCGTCAACCCCGGCTGGGGCGGCCAGGCCTTCATTCCCGGCTCGCCCGGCAAGGTCTCGCGGCTGGTGCCGCTCGCCGGCGAGGCGAAGATCGAGGTGGACGGCGGCATCGACGTCGCCACGGCGGGCCCGATCGCCGCGGCGGGCGCCTCGCTGCTCGTGGCCGGTTCGGCGGTGTTCGGCTCTCCCGACCCCGCCGCCGCATACACCGAGATCGCCGCCGCCGCCGGGGCGGTCTGACCGCGCCGCTCCGTGCCCGATCCGGGTCAGCTGCCGGGAGTGCCGCTGAGGCGCGCCGGCCTGCGCCGCATCGCCGACCATCCTGGCCTCGGCGGCGCCCGGGCCGCGCTACGTCGCCAGCTCCTCCAGTTCCTCGAGCGCCTCGCGATGCTGGTCCTGGCAATCTGCGTCCTGCTCGCCGCCGGGACGGCCGGCTACGTCCTCACCGAGAACACCTCGGTCGGCTTCGGCTTCGTCTGGGCGCTGGACACGGTGGCGACGGTGGGATCGATTCCCGACCCCGCCAGCACGGGCGGGCAGATCGTCAAGGTGGCGCTGATCGTCTTCGGCGTGGGTACCCTCTTCTACGCGCTGGTGACAGTCACCGAGTTCTTCGTGTCGGGCCACCTCTCGGGCCTGCTCGAGGAGAGAAGGGCGCTGAGGAAGATCGACTCGCTCAAAGGCCATATCCTGATCTGCGGCTTCGGCCGGGTGGGGCGGCAGGCCGCCCGCGACCTGCGGGGGGCGGGGCGCGACTTCGTCGTCCTCGACAACAACCCGGAGGAGACGCGCGAGCACGCCGAGGCGATGGGCGCGCCGTTCGTCGAGGGCTCGCCCTCAGACGACGAGGTGCTGCGCAGCGCCGGGATCATGCGCGCCGCTGGCGTGCTGGCCTGCGTCGACTCCGACGCGGAAAACATCTTCATCACGCTGACCGCGCGCGAGCTGCGCTCCGACATCACGATCGTCGCCCGTGCCAGCGTCGAGGACTCGGAGAGCAAGCTGCGCCGCGCCGGCGCCGACCGGATCGTCTCCCCCTACAAGACCAGCGGCTCTCAGATGGTGCGTCTCACCCTGCGTCCGCAGGTGACCGGGGTCGTCGACGTCGCCCCCGAGTACCGGATGGAGGAGATCGAGGTGACGGTCGGCTGCGCCGGGGCGGGACGGAGGCTCGACGAGATCCGCGGGTCCTCGGTCGTGGCCGCCCTGCGCCGCCCCGACGGCACGGTCCAGGCCCAGCCGACCGGCGACGCGGTGCTGAGAGAGGGCGACGTGCTGGTCGCGATGGGGCAGACCGACGCGCTGGAACAGCTCGAGAGCATGCTGGCGCCCGCCGCCGGGTGACCGGCGCATATCGGCGTCCTCAGTCGCTCGCGTGCGAAGCACGCCGCGCTCCCTGCGTCCTTGATCTGCTTGGTCACCCGACGGCGGGGGCGTTTACGCGTTCTCGTCGACGGCTGCCAGACGAACCTCTAGTTCCTCCGGGGAGCCGGCCATCGGCACGTCCTCGGCCCGCTCCTGGGGGCGCCGGTAGATCGCGAAGAGCAGGGCCAGGAGGACTCCGGCGGAGAGGGTGAAGCCGATCTCGACGCGACGGAACTCGTCGCCGATGAGCGGCAGGAAGTTCCAGGCGATGAAGGCCGCCGCGCAGCCGATCCAGCGGGCGGCGGCGCGGCGCACCTGGCCCTGGGCTATGCAGGCCTGATTGACGGTCACCGAGGAGAGGTAGAGGCCCATGCCGAGCGTGACCAGGAGCAGGCCGGGGCGGTCGTAGCTGAACTTCTTGCTCCAGGCGAGCTGCATCAGCTGCGGACCGGCGATCAGCATCACGAGAGCCACCAGAGCCGTGAACGCGGCGATCGCGAGCAGCACCATCCGCACGGAGCGGTGGAACTCCCTCTCGCTGTCGGGGGCGCTGCTGGTGTGGAGGCCGGTCAGATGGGGGAGGATGCTGGTCGAGACCGCCTGGAAGAGCTGCAACGGGGCGCGCGCGATCATCAGCACGTTGAAGATGAAGCCCGCCGCGGCCGCGCCCTGCAGCCCGCGGACGATCAGCGGGCCGGCGTTGAGGAAGGCCTGTTCGCTGAACATGATCAGCAGCACGGCGGCGGCGAAGCCGGTCCCGTGGGTGAGGGAGAGCTCGGAGGGGGCCTGCGCGGGGGGCTCCTTCCGCGACGCTCTCTGCGCGCGCCGGGCGAAGGCGAGCGGCACCACCATCAGGCTGAGGGAGGGAGCGGCGACGATGCCGATCGCCACCGCGGATTGACCGCTGAGCAGGCCGACCGCGACGAGCACGGCGAACAGGGTGCGGAAGACCGACTCGGAGAGGATCAGCGCGGTGAAGAGGCCGAAGCGCCGGTTGCCGGCGAGGAAGCCGCGGGCGAAGTAGCTCGCGGCGTAGAACAGCACCGCCGAGAAGAAGACCCAGTAGAGGGTTTCGTTGCCGTCGAGCAGCTCGTTCTGGAGCGGACCGCGCAGGGCCAGCGCCAGGGCCGCGAAGAGCGCGCCGAGGCCGAGCTGGATCGTCGAGGCGATCCGCATCGTGCCGCCCAGCGACTCGCCCTTGACCAGGTGCTCGGCGATGTGCCGGGAGAGCAGCTGTTCGATCGGCCGGTAGAGGGTGGAGATGGTGATGAAGACGGCCGACCAGAGCACGGTGATCTGCCCGTAGTCGGGCTTGGATAGCACGTGCGAGGCGATGAAGAAGTAGACGTAGGTGATGACGCCCGTCAGCCCGACGCCGACCGCCAGGAAGCTGGCCATCCTGCCGTAGTCGGCGGTGGCCGAGCCGCCGCCGGCTCGGGCGTCCCGGCGGGCGCCCAGCGCCTTCCGCGACAGGCGCATCAGGGGACGGGCGCGCCGCGCTCGTAGTGGGAGGGCTCGACGTCGAGCGCCAGCTCCACCCGTCGTACCCGCTCGAAGACGCGTTGGGTCATCACCCGCTGGCCGGCCAGCAGGTCGCCGATCACCCCCAGCGCCAGCAGCTGCACGTCGGCGATGAAGAGGACTGCGCCAAGGATCAGCGACTGGATGTGGCCCTCGCTGTCGCCGTTGAGGATCCAGTCGAGGAGGAAGGGCATCCAGGCGGCGAGGGCGAGGATCGCGACCAGGAGCCCGGCGGTCGCGAACACGCGCAGGGGCTCGTAGCGGGCGTAGATGCGGAGGATCGAGAGGGCGTTGCGGCGCACGTAGGCGCCGGTCGAGCCGAAGAGGCGCGACTCGCGCGTCTGCGGGTTCGTGCCGATCTCGACCTGGTCGACCGCGACCAGCATCTTCCCCGCCTGGATCAGGCTCTCCAGGGTGTAGGTGAAGTTGTCGACCACGAGCAGGCCGAGCGCCGCCTCGCGGTTGTAGGCGCGGAACCCTGAGGTCGTGTCGGCGATCTCGGTCCCCGAGAGCCTGCGCACGACCCAGCTGCCGATCCGTTGCAACGCCTTCTTGGAGCCCGAGAAGTGCTCGACCTGGGAGACCCGCCGGTCGCCGACCACCATGTCCGCGCGCCCGGCGAGGATCGGGCCGAGGAGCTTGGGGATGTCGGCGCCGCGGTACTGGTTGTCGGCGTCGGTGTTGACGACGACGTCGGCGCCCAGCTTCAGGCAGGCGTCGAGGCCCGCCTGGAACCCCGCGCCCAGTCCCTTGTGGTTGGTGAGGCGGACGATGTGCTCGACCCCGTGCTCGCGGGCGACCTCGACGGTGCGGTCGGTCGAGCCGTCGTCGATCACCAGCAGCTCGACCTCGTCGATCCCCTCGATCGCGCGGGGGATGTCGGCGAGCGTCGCCGGCAGGGTCGCCTCCTCGTTGAGGCAGGGGATCTGGACGATCAGCTTCATAGGGCGATCAGGGTATCCGTGCATGCGGCTCGAAGCTGCTGGCGCGCGGGTCCTGTCGCCCCGACACCACCCGCGCGAGATGCCGCCTGCTGAGGCGTTCTGACCCGGATGGTAGGCGGAGTAAGCTTTGGTTGATTGACTTGTCAATCGGTCGCATGAATGCCCAGCTCACAGACACGGATCGTGCTCACCTGAGGCGGGCGCTTGAGCTTGCGGCGCGCGGGCGTGGTCGGGTAAGCCCGAATCCGCTCGTGGGAGCCGTGATCGTGCGGGATGGCGGGGTCATTGGCGAAGGTTTTCACACGGAGCTTGGCGATCTTCATGCTGAGCGGGCGGCGTTGGCGGACTGTCGTGAGCGGGGGGAGGACCCGGCCGGGGCGACGATGTACGTAACGCTGGAGCCGTGTGCGCACGAGGGGCGGCAGCCGCCCTGTGTCGAGGCGATCCTCGAGGCTGGGATCGCCCGTGTCGTGATCGCGTCTGAGGATCCAAGCGAGAAGGCTTCGGGGCGTGGGCCCGGCATCCTCCGCGACGGCGGGGTCGAGGTTGAGTTCGCCGCCGGGGAGGAGGCCACAGCGGCCCGGCTTCTCAACCAACCCTTCCGCAAGCACGCGCGAACCGGCCTGCCGCTGGTGGTGTTGAAGCTGGCGATGTCGCTCGACGGCCGAACCGCAACCTCGCCCGGCGATTCTCCGTGGATCTCCGGCGAGGCCAGCCGCGACCTCGTCCACCGCTGGAGGGCCGAGTCCGACGCGGTCGCCGTTGGCATCCGCACCGTCTTTGCGGACGACCCCTTGCTCACGGCCCGCGATCCTGACACTGCTCGCCAGCCCGTCCGCGTCGTCTTCGACTCTCAGGCTCGACTGCCCCTGGACTCGCAACTGATGCGCACCCTTGACCAGTCGCCGGTGCTTGTCGTGGTTTCCCCCGAGGCCGATCCGGCTAACACCATCGCCCTCCGTGAGGCGGGCGCTGAAGTCGTCGTCGCTGGTGGGTCCACACCCTCCGATCGCATCCAAGCTGCCCTCTCGGACCTCGGCCGCCGCAACATCACCCGCCTTTTCCTTGAGGGTGGCCGGACTTTGGCAGCGGCTTTCCTCGATGCGGATCAGATCGACGAATCGCGCACCTTCATTGCTCCCGTTCTGCTGGGTGGGGATCCAGCGGCTACTCGCGCGGGTGGCGTCGGGGTGGGGTGGACTCCCCCGCCCGGAGGCTGCGGAGGGCAAGGCTCCAACCCTCCCGACGCAATGTCCCTTCGCCCGGAGCAGCGCGCAGGGCAGGGAGGCCACCCCACCCCGACGACAGGACCCGCGCGCCTATCCGCTCTGTCCTCCAGATCCGAGACTGTCGGCGACGATTTGCTGATCACGGCCCGATTCAAGGAGTGGTGATGTTCACAGGGCTCGTCGGAGACATCGGGATGGTCGAGTCGGTCGAAGCCGGTGCCGACGGCGCGCGGCTGCGCATCGCGACCGAGTTGGGGGCCGAGATCGCCCCCGGCGACTCCGTGGCGGTCAACGGGGTTTGCCTGACCGCGACCAGCGCCGATGCGAGTGGGTTCGAGACCGAGGCGATGAACCAAACACTGGCGGTTACTGCCCTTGGCGGCCTGGAGGCCGGCGACCGGGTGAACCTGGAGCTGGCGATGAAGGCTTCGGACCGTCTGGGCGGCCACATCGTCCAGGGCCATGCCGACGGCGTGGGGGAGGCCGTTGCGATCCAGGAGGACGGTTTTGCCCGGCGAGTGCGCGTGGCGCTTGGACCGGAGCTGATGCGGTACGTGGTCGAGAAGGGATCGATTGCGCTGGATGGCGTCAGCCTGACCGTCGCCGCCTTGGGCGAGGACTGGGCCGAGGTGTCGCTGGTCCCGGAGACGCTGGAGCGGACGAGCCTGGGTGACGCGGCGCCGGGGCGCAAGCTGAACGTCGAGTGCGATGTCGTGGCGAAGTACGTGGAGCGGTTGGTGTCACCATTGGCCGGAAAGGAGCGGGCGTGAGCCAGATGACCGAGACGCAGAGGACAGACGGGGCGGGTGCGAAGACGGAGGAGAGCCCCTTCGCGACGATCGAGGAGGCGATCGAGGAGATCCGCCAGGGGCGCATGGTCGTCGTCTGTGACGACGAGGACCGCGAGAACGAGGGCGACCTGACGATGGCCGCCCAGTTCGCCACTCCCGAGGCGATCAACTTCATGGCCAAGGAGGCGCGCGGGCTGATCTGCCTGGCGCTGACGCCCGAACGCTGCGACGAGCTCGGCCTCGACCTGATGGCCGCCAAGAACGAGACGCCGTTGCAGACGGCGTTCACGGTCGCGATCGAGGCCAGGGAGGGCGTGACTACGGGGATCTCCGCCGCAGACAGGGCGCGCACGATCCAGGTCGCCGTCGATCCGGGAACGAGCCCTCGCGACCTGGTCCAGCCCGGCCACGTCTTCCCGCTCAAGGCGAAGCCCGGCGGGGTGCTGGAGCGGACCGGGCAGACCGAGGCGGCGGTGGACCTGGCGCGTCTCGCGGGCCTCAACCCGGCCGGGGTGATCTGTGAGGTGATGAACGAGGACGGCACGATGGCCCGGGTGCCGGACCTGATCCCCTACTGCCGGCGCCACGGCCTGAAGATGATCACGGTCGCCGACCTGATCGCCTACCGCCGCCGCACCGAGAAGCTGGTCGAGCGGGTGGTCGACACGGCCCTGCCGACCGCCTTCGGCGACTTCACCGCGGTCGGCTACCGCTCGCTGGTCGACGACAAGCACCACGTGGCGATGGTCAAGGGCGAGGTCGCGGGCGCCGAGGACGTGCTGGTCCGCGTCCACAGCGAGTGCCTCACCGGCGACGTCTTCCACAGCATGCGCTGCGACTGCGGCGAGCAGCTCGAAGCCGCCCTGGCGACGATCGAGCGCGAGGGGAGGGGGGTGTTGCTCTACCTCTCCCAGGAGGGTCGCGGCATCGGCCTGCTCAACAAGCTCAGGGCCTACAAGCTTCAGGAGGACGGACTCGACACCGTCGAGGCAAACCTCAAGCTCGGCCTCCCCGCCGACCTGCGCGACTACGGGATCGGCGCCCAGATCCTCGTCGACCTCGGCCTCAGCAGCATTCGCATCCTCACCAACAACCCGAAGAAGATCCACGGTCTCGAGGGCTACGGCCTCTCGGTCAGCGAGCAGGTGCCGATCGAGGCCGTCCCCAACGCCCACAACGAGGAGTACCTGCGGGCGAAGCGCGACAAGCTCGGCCACGTGCTCCACCACCAGGGCCTCGCCTTCGACGAGGAGATGATCCACGACGAGGAGGAGCGGGACGCGGAGGCGGAGGGTGGCTGAGGCCGGGGCGTTCCTCGAAACCTTCAGCGAGGAGGAGAGCAAAGTTCTGGCGCCGCTGCACTTCGCGGTCTGCGTCGGCCGCTTCTACGAGGACCTCGCCGAGCGGCTGCTTAGCGGCGCCAGAGAGGGTTTCAGGATAGCCGGTGTGGGACAGGAAGCAATCGAGGAGCTGTCCGTCCCAGGCGCCTACGAGCTGCCCTTCGCGGCCAAGACGTGCATCGAGAGCGGCCGCTTCGCCGGCGTCGCCTGCCTCGGCGTCGTGATCCGCGGCGAGACCGACCACTACGACTTCGTCTGCGCCGAGGCGGCGCGCGGCATCCAGGACGTGCAGCTGGAGACCGGCGTGCCCTGCTCCTTCGGCGTGATCACCTGCGACACGATGGAGCAGGCGCTCGCCAGGGCCGGTGGCGGCAAGCGCGACCAGGGCCGCAACGCCGCCCTCACCGTCGCCCGCATGGCGCTGCTGAAGCGCCAGCTCGGCTAGATCGCGGGAAGCAGCGCCACCTGGTAACGGCGCATATCTCGGTCTGAGGTGACGATCGTCAGTCCCTCAACCTGCGCCTGCGCGATCAACATCCGATCGAAGGGATCACGGTGATGACGCGGGAGAGACTCGATCGCCTTTGTGTGGGCCAAGGCGATCGGCAACAGATCAAAGCCCATCTCGTCCAGTTGGGGCCCGATGCCGTCGAACGCCGGGAGGTTGCCCCGTGAGGCCTTTATGGAGATCTCCCAGGGGCTGACCACGCTCACGTACACGCGGTTCTCAGTGGCCTCGATCGCATCGGCAGCGACGGTGGACAATCGGCTTGGACTGGTCAGCGTCCAAAGGAAGACGTTGGTGTCGAGCAGAAGTCTCAACTTTTCGGGCGCTTCTCGTTTTCTCCGGGGAAGATCTCGCTTTCCTCGAACATCCGCTCGATTTCTTCGTCCAACTTCTTCCACTCCTCGTCTGACGGCATTTGGAGCCTGCCCTCCCAGCCGCCGAGCTTGCGCTTGCCGGGTTTGCTTTGAGGCACAGGCACCAACTTCGCCGCCGGCTTGCCGGCGCGGCTGATCACGATCTCCTCGCCGCCTTCGACGCGCTCGACCAGCTTCGAGAGATGGGTCTTCGCCTCGTGCATGTTCACCTTGCTCAAGTCCTCAGCGGTCATTTCTCTCCCCCCTCAGCGGGATGGTGCAGGTCTCTGCGGCATTAGGCTACTTAGCTAACCTCGCCTCAGGCTACCATGCACGACCCGATGGCCAAGGTATGCCACAGCTGCGGCAAGGGGCCGGCGTTCGGCCAGTCCCGCAGCCACTCGATGGTCGCCACCAAGCGGCGCTTCGACCCGAACCTGCAGAAGGTGCGGATCCAGGAGAACGGCCGCAATCTGCGCGCTTACGTTTGCACTCGGTGCCTCAAGGCCAACAAGGTCACCAAGGCCGCCTGAGCCAGTCCGCCCGGGGATTCCTAGAATCCCCAACCGTGGCCGACCCCTCGATAGTTCGCTTCCGCCGGGTCGTGACCTCGGCCTACGCGCATCTCGAGGAGCGGCGCCAGGAGGTCAACGACCTCAACGTGTTCCCGGTCGCCGACGGCGACACCGGCGACAACATGGCGATGACGATGCGCTCCGTGATGGAGGAGCTCGACCGGCTCGACGGCCTCGAGGTCGACGAGGTCGGCCGCACCCAGCTCGTGCAGGCGCTGGCGCGGGCGGCCCTGATGGGGGCGCGCGGCAACTCTGGCGTCATCCTCAGTCAGATCGTCCGCGGCGCCGCCGAGGAGCTGGCCAGCCGGCCCGGCGAGCTGATCGATCCCGTCCTCGTCGCCTCGGCCTTCGCCAGCGCCGCCGACGCCGCCTACGAGTCGGTGCGGGAGCCGGCGGAGGGGACGATGCTGACCGTCTTCCGCGAGATGGCGCACTCGATCGCCCGCCAGCTCGCCCACCTGGAGGCAGAGAAGCAGCGGCTCGACCGCGGGGTCACCGACGAGCAGCAGGACGCCGTCCTCGCCGAGGTGCTGGAGCGGGCGATCGCCGACGGCCAGCGCGCCGTCGAGCGGACCCCCGAGCAGCTCGAGGCCCTGCGCGAGTCCGGCGTCGTCGACGCCGGCGGCTACGGCCTGGTGCTGATCCTCGCCGGGGTCGTCGCCGGCCTGCGCGGCGACGGGGCGGCTCCCCCTGAGGTTTCGCACCACGAGACGCCCCGGGTCAGCCGGCCCCACCACGAGGACAGCCGTTTCCGCTACTGCACCAACTTCATCGTCTCCGGCATGGGGCTCTCGACGCGCGAGTTCCTGCCCCGGCTGGAGGGCCTGGGCGACTCCGTGCTCGTCGTCGGCGACGAGGTGACGCTGAAGGTCCACGTGCACACCGACGATCCCGAAGCCGCCGTGGCGCTGTTCGAGGGCGCCGGCAAGGTGACCAACCTCGACGTCGGCGACATGCGCGAGCAGATCGCCGAGCGCCGCGCCCGCCTCGAAGGGGGCAGGACGGGAGTCCTCGCGGTCGCCGCGGGCGAGGGGCTGGAGCGGCTCTTCTCCGAGCTGGGAGCTCACGTCGTGCCCGGCGGGGAGACGCTCAACCCCTCGACCTATGAGCTGTTGGCCGGCATCCACGAGATCCCCGCCGAGGAAGTGCTGGTCCTGCCCAGCTCCGCCAATGTGATCATGGCCGCCGAGCGGGCTTGCGAGCTCTCGGAGAAGCCCGCCCGGGTCGTCGGGGCGACCTCCCAGCAGACGAGCCTGCTTGCCCTGGTCGAGCTTGATTCCGCCGCGTCGATCGAGGAGAACGCCGAGCGCCTGGAGGCGGTGCTGGAGACCATCGCCTCGGGAGGAGTCGCCCCAGCTGCGCGCAACGACAAACAGCAGCGCTTCCGAAAGGGGGATGCGGTCGGCTTCGTCGGCGACGAAATCGTCGCTTGGGGTGGCGCCGGCTCGACCCTGGCGGCGACGATCGAGCGGCTGGCGGAGGGCGCGGAGATCGTCACCGTGATCGCCGGCGACGGCGCGCCGATCCCGCTCGGCGAGCTCGACACCTACGTTCCGGACGGGGTCGAGATCGAGACTCACGAAGGCGGCCAGCCAAGCTGGTGGTGGCTGCTCGCCGCCCAGTAGCCGCTCGGTGAAGTCCTTCGCCGGCGTCTCCAAGCTCACCAAGGCGCAGCTGCGCGCCGCCCCCGTCCACTGGCTGCGCCCCTCCGCCCTCAATGTGTCCATCCAAGCTCTGGAGGGGGTGGGACCGAAGATGGCCGAGGTAGCCGGGGACGCGGGCATCGAGACCGTGGGAGCCCTGCTCCTGCGCTTTCCGCACAGTCATCGGGACCGCACAGTCGTTCCGCTTGCAGATGTCGAGCCAGGACAGCAGGCGACCGTCCTGGTC
>WNGD01005144.1_pt1 | contig 12744 bp, 11 predicted proteins | sample 5400671 | NCBI WGS metagenome assembly WNGD01 (sample SAMN13153369, study PRJNA577476) | soil metagenome | isolation source: 40 cm soil or saprolite under grassland replicate 2 | place: USA:California | collected 2016-06-15
TGCTCGGGTGCTCCGTCGACCTGGTACGAGGCCGACTCCGGCAGCCGGTCCAGGTGCCGCGGCGCGGCCGGCGGAGCGCCGCGCAGCGCCCGCAGGTGCAGCCGGATCCGCGGCACCAGGCAGCCGACCAGCGAGACGAACAACAGCAGGTAGATCGCGCCGAACCAGGGAGTGCCGAAGACGTCGAACAGTCCCAGCCGGTCCAGCAGCGGCCCGATCGCCGGATGCTCGGCGAGATAGCGGTCGACCTTGATCGGGTTCAGCGGGCGCTGCGGCAGCAGCGAGCCGGGCACGGCCGCCAGCGCGAGCAGGAACAGCAGCACCAGGGCGGTGCGCATGCTGGTCAGCCGCCGCCAGCCGCGGCGGAACGCGGCCGCCGGGCCGGCGACTCGGCGACCGTCCCGGTCCGGCGGCGCGGGTTGGGTGGACAGGGTGGCGACGTCGGGCGTCTCCTCCCGGGCCGCACCCACGTCCACCGTCGTCACTGTGCCGCCCGCGCGGTCGTGGTACGACGCCCGCGCTCGCCGGTTCGCGGCACCGGCCGAGAGGGCCATCGTGCGCCAGTGCCGCTCACAACGATGTCCCCAGCCCGGTGTTGCCGGCCCAGGAGCGCAACTCGTTCATCAGGTGGTCCCACTGGCCGGTCACCAGCAGCACGCCGAGCAGGACGAGCAGGGCGCCGCCGGTGTAGCTGACCCAGGCGGCGTGCCGGCGCACCGCGCCCAGCGCGCCGACCAGCCAGCGGAAGCCGGCCGCCCCGAGCAGGAACGGAACGCCGAGGCCGAGGCAGTACGCGGCGGACAGCAGCGCCCCCCGGCCGGCGCTCGCCGAGGAGTAGGCGAGGGTCTGCACCGCGCCCAGGGTCGGGCCGATGCAGGGCGTCCAGCCCAGCCCGAACACCACCCCGAGCAGCGGCGCGCCGACCAGCCCGGCGGCCGGCAGCCGGTGGATCCGCATCTCCCGCTGCAGCCCGGGCACCAGGCCCAGGAAACCCAGCCCGAGCACCACGACGACACCGCCGAGCACCCGCTGCACGATTTCCTGATGCCGGGCCAGGCCGGCGCCAAGCCCGCCGAAGAACGCCCCGAACGAGACGAAGACCGCGGTGAAGCCGAGCACGAACAGGGCCGCGCCGGCCAGCGTGCGCCCCCGCGCGGCCCGGGCCCGGGTCGCCAGCGCGGTGCCGCCACCGGCCTCGCCCGGTTCGCCGGCGTCCGCCGCGCCCGGGTCGGTCGCGTCCGCACCGGCCAGCCCGGTGACGTAGGACAGGTAGCCGGGCACCAGCGGCAGCACGCACGGGGACAGGAAGCTCACCAGGCCGACCAGCGCGGCGACCAGCGCGGCGACCAGCAGTGGACCGTCGGTGACGGTCCGGGCGAACGTGTCGCCTACCCCGCTGGCCAGCATCGGTGTCACGACTCGGCCGCCAACCGCAGCACCACCGGCTCGATGTCCTGGCGCAGCAGCGGGCTGAGATAGACCGCGGCGACCCGACCCTGCTTGTCCAGCACGATCGTGTACGGCAGCCCGCGCGGCGGAAAGTCCCGGAACCGCAGGGTGACCTTGCCGTTCGGGTCGAACAGGCTGGGATAGCTGATCTTCTTGGTGGCCACGAACGCACGCAGCGCCTGCTCGTCGTCCTTGACCGCGACCCCGACCACCTGCACCCCGCGAACCCTGGTCTGCCGGTATACCGCGTCCAGGTCGGGCGACTCCACCCGGCACGGGCCACACCAGGAGGCCCAGAAGTTGAGCAGCACGACCCGGCCGTGCAGCGACCCGGTGTCCAGCTCGCCGCCGCTGAGCAGCTCGCCCCGCACCTCCGGGGCCGACCGGCGGTCGCCGGCGGGGATGGTCTGCCCCTTCCCGGTGCCGGCGACGAACCGGAACTCCCCGCCGGCCGACTGGTCCACCGCGTCGGTGCCGGAGGTGCAGCCGGCGAGCAGCATCGCCAGCACGGCGCAGCACCCCAGAACGGCCGACCGGCAGCACCGCGTCACCCGGACAGTCTCACCCGACGCGCGCCGGGTGCCGCACCCGGGGCGGCGTGGCGACGGCCGGGCCTATGCCCCCCGGGTCCCGCCGGCCGGCTGCGGTCCCGCCGGCTCGGCGTACCGGACCTGGACCACCCGCTCGCCGTCGAAGGTGAGGCTGGTCAGCGAGGCCAGCGCGCACTGCCGGTTGCGCGGGCTGTGCCATAGTCGGCCACCCTCGACGTACCGGCGCAGCACCCAGATCGGCAGCTGGTGGCTCACGCAGACCGCCTCGTGCCCCTCGGCGGCCGCCCGCGCGTCGGCCACCGCGGCCAGCATCCGCTGCGCGATCGCCCGGTACGGCTCGCCCCAGGACGGGCGGAACGGGTTGCGCAGCAGCGGCCAGTACCGCGGGTGCAGCAGCGCCCGGTCGCCGGGGCCGAAGGAGTGGCCGGCGAACGCGTTGCCGGCCTCGATCAGCCGGTCGTCCAGGTGGATCGGCAGGCCGAGGGCGGCGCCGATCGGCTCCGCGGTCTCCTGGGCCCGCTCCAGCGGGCTGGACACCAGATAGGTGACGTCGTGGTCGACCAGCACCTTGGCCACCCGCTCGGACATCCGGCGACCGGCGGCGGACAGGTGGTAGCCGGGCAGCCGTCCGTACAGGACATGCTGCGGGTTGTCCACCTCGCCGTGCCGGACCAGGTGCACGGTCGTGCCGGTCACGCGCCCTCCGCCGGCTCAGCCGCCGCGGCGGCGCGGACCGCCTCCGGCAGGGCGTCCGCGATCCGGTCGATGGCGGCCTCGTCATGCGCCGCGGAGACGAACCACGCCTCGAACGCGGACGGCGGCGGGTAAACGCCGCGGGCGAGCAGGGCGTGGAAGAACGGCGGGTACCGGAAGGCCTGCTGGGCCCGGGCGCCGGCATAGTCGACGACCTCCTCCGCGGTGAAGAACACCGAGAACAGGTTGCCGGCCGACTGCACCCGGTGCGGTACCCCCTCCTTGGTCAGCGCCTCGTCCAGCAGCCGGCCCACCGCCGCGGCGGCCCGGTCGACCGCGGCGTACACCTCGCGGCCGCAGGCCTGCAGGGTGGCCAGCCCGGCGGCGACCGCGACCGGGTTACCGGACAGCGTGCCGGCCTGGTACACCGGCCCGGCCGGGGCCAGCCGGCCCATCAGGTCCGCCGGCCCGCCGAACCCGGCCGCCGGCAGCCCGCCGCTCATCACCTTGCCGAACGTGAACAGGTCCGCGTCCACCGGCTCCAGGCCGTACCACCCGGCCTCGGTCACCCGGAACCCGGTCATCACCTCGTCCAGCACCAGCAGCGCACCGTGCCGTGCGGTGATCCGGCGCAGGGCGGCGTTGAAGCCCGGGCGCGGCGGCACGGTGCCCATGTTCGCGGCGGCCGCCTCGGTGATCAGGCAGGCGATCTCGGTGCCGAACCGGTCGAACGCCCCCTCGACCGCGGCCAGGTCGTTGTACGGCAGCACGATGGTGTCCGCCGCCTGCGCGCCGGTCACCCCGCGGGCCAGCCGGATCGCCGACATGGTCGCCTCGGTGCCGGAGTTGACCAGTCGGACCTGCTCGACCGGGGCGACCCGGGCGACGATCTCCTCGGCGAGCCGCACCTCGCCCTCGGTCGGGGTGCCGAAGCTGGTTCCGTTGCCCACCGCGTCCCGGACCGCGGCGACCACCGCCGGATGGGCGTGCCCGAGAATCATCGGGCCCCAGGAGCAGACCAGGTCCACGTACTCGCGGCCGTCGGCGTCGACCAGGTACGGGCCGCGACCGCTGGCCATGAACCGAGGGGTGCCGCCGACCGCCCGGAACGCCCGCACCGGCGAGTTGACCCCGCCCGGGGTCACCCGGCCCGCCCGCTCGAACAGCCGCTCGGACGCCGGCGCGGCGTAGGGGTAGGTCACCACCCCAGTCTGTCAGGGCGCCAGATGAGAGTCCGATGACGCCGGTCCGGAACCAGCGGACTGAGGGGCATGTTTGCGGGAAGGTTGGGGTAGGTCGGGCACTGGCTGAGCGAAATCGCCGGCCCGCGGGTTAGGGTCGGTCGTTCCGGTCTGGGCACGGCGGAGGGAGTGGGGTGTGAACGAGGGCGCGCGGCGCGAGCGTGAGGCAAGGACTGCTGTCCGACCGGAGGCGCGCCAGCCCAGACCGTCGGAGACCCGGGCATGAGGTTGGTGCGACGGCGGCGCCGAGCCGACGACGCCGGCCGTCCACCGACTCGCGGTTGGCTCGGTCGCGGGCGCGCGGCCGCCCGGGCACTGCCCGGCCGGCTGCGGGAAGGGCGGAGCGCCCTGGTCTTCGTGCTGCTCGCGCTCACCGTCGCCGCCGCCGCGTCCTCGGCCTCGACCGGCTCCTCCGGCCAAGCGGCGGAGCCGGGCCACAGCGCGCAGCCGGTCTACCCGCCGGTGCCGTACGCCGGCTTCCCGCAGGTGCCGTACCTGCCCGGCGGCTCCGTGGTCGCGGTCCCGACCAGCCCGGCCGGCAGCTCCGGGCCGGCGCCGGGCGGCAGCGACGCGGCGACGGCGCAGGGGCTGGCCTCGAACGGGATCCCGCTGGTCGCCCTGATGGCCTACCGGAACGCCGAGCGCCGGCTGGCCCGTGACCTGTCCGGCTGCGGCCTGAGCTGGTCGCTGCTGGCCGCAATCGGCCGGGTGGAGTCCAACCACGGCCGGTTCGCCGGCGCGCAGCTGCTCCAGGACGGACGGTCCCAGCCGCCGATCGTCGGGGTCGCGCTGGACGGCCGCGCCACCTCGGCGCGCATCGTCGACACCGACGCCGGTCGGCTGGACGGCGACACCGCGTTCGACCGCGCGGTCGGGCCGATGCAGTTCATCCCGAGCACCTGGCGGATGTTCGCGGTGGACGGCGACGGCGACGGGGTGGCCGACCCGTACGACATCAACGACGCCGCGCTGGCCGCCGGCGACTACCTCTGCGACGCGGGTCGCAACCTGCGCACGCCGGCCGGCCTGCACGCGGCGGTGCTGAGCTACAACAACTCGGAGGACTACGTCCGGCTGGTGCTCGACCTGATGACCGAGTACGCCCGCGGCGTGCGGGTGGACCGGCTGCCGGCACCGGTCGCGCAGGGCGGCAAGCTGCCGGCGCCGCGCAAGCCGCCGCTGCCGCCGGTCAACCCGGCCCCGCCGCCGGCGGTCGCGCCGACGCCGGCGCCCACCACGCCGGCGCCCACCACCAGCCCCCCGACGACCACCGCACCGCCCACCACGACGGCGCCGCCGACGACCAGCCCGCCGACGACCACCGCACCGCCCACCACGGCGCCGACCCCAACGCCGACGCCGACCTGTCCGACGCCGACGCCGACGCAAACGCCGACGCCCACCGGCACGACGAGTCCGACACCGGGGCCGTGCGACACGCCGACACCCAGCCCGACGACCAGCGCGTCGGCGTCGGCCAGCGCGTCGGGCGCCACCCCCGGCTCGCCCACCCCGAGCTAAGAGTCAGGAGCCGCCGGAGCGGTCAGCGAAGGGTCGGGGCGACCTCGGCCGCCCAGTAGGTCAGGATCACGTCGGCCCCGGCCCGCCGGATCGCGGTCAGCGTCTCCCGGATGACCCGGTCGCGGTCCATCCAGCCGCTCGCGGCGGCCGCCTCGACCATCGCGTACTCGCCGCTGACCTGGTAGGCGGCGACCGGGACGTCCACCGCGGCGCGCACCGCGGCCACCACGTCGAGGTACGGCAGGGCCGGCTTGACCATCACCGCATCCGCGCCCTCGGCCAGATCCAGCGCCACCTCGCGCAGCGCCTCGGCCCGGGAGCGGGCCGGGTCCTGCTGGTAGGCGGATCGGTCGCCGGACCGCGGCGCGCACTCGGCGGCGTCCCGGAACGGGCCGTAGAACGCCGACGCGTACTTGGCCGAGTAGGCTAGGATGGCCACCTCGGGAAAGCCGGCCCGGTCCAGCCCGGCCCGGATCGCCCCGACCTGCCCGTCCATCATCCCGGACGGCGCCACCACCTCGGCGCCGGCCCGGGCCTGGGCGACCGCGATCGACGCGTACCGGTCCAGCGTCGCGTCGTTGTCCACCTCGCCGGTCCCGGTCAGCAGCCCGCAGTGGCCGTGGTCGGTGTACTCGTCCAGGCACAGGTCGGCCATCAGCACCGTCGCGTCGCCCAGCTCGGCGGCCAACCGGCGCAGCGCCAGCTGCACGATGCCGTCCGGGTCGTCCGCGGCCGAGCCGCGCCCGTCCTTCACCGCCGGGATGCCGAACAGGATCAGCCCGCCGACCCCGGCCTGCACCGCGTGGTGCGCGGCCTTGGGCAGCGACTCGAGGGTGTGCTGGACGACACCGGGCATCGACCGCACCGGGGCCGGCTCGGCGATGCCCTCCTTCACGAACAGCGGCAGCACCAGGTCGGCCGGGTGCAGCCGCACGTCGGTGACCAGCCGGCGCAGCGCCGGCGTCCGGCGCAGCCGGCGCGGCCGGGCGGTGGGGAAGCCGGGCTCGCTCACCGGGGGCGCCCGGTGGCCCGGCGGGTCTTCTTCGGCGGCGGGGTCGCGTCCCCGCTGTGCCGCCGCTCCTCGGCGTACCCGGCCAGCGCGTCGACCAGCGCGGACACCTGCGCGGCCTCCGGCTCCACGTCCGAACGCAGCCCGAACTCCCGAGCCGTCGCCGCGGTCTGCGGGCCGATGCACGCCACCACGGTGCGCGCGTGCGGCTTGCCCGCGATGCCGACCAGGTTCCTCACCGTCGACGAGGAGGTGAAGCAGACCGCGTCGAACCCGCCGGACTTGATCGCGTCCCGGATCTCGGCCGGCGGCGGCGCGGCCCGCACGGTCCGGTACGCGGTCACGTCGTCGATCTCCCAGCGCCGCTCGCGCAACCCCTCGGCCAGCGTCTCGGTGGCGATGTCGGCCCGCGGCAGCAACACCCGGTCTATCGGGTCGAGCACGTTGTCGTACGGCGGGAAGTCCGCCAGCAGGCCCTCCGACGACTGTTCCCCGGACGGGGTCAGCTCCGGCTCGATGCCGAACGCCCGCACCGCCGCCGCGGTCGCCTCGCCCACGCAGGCGATCTTCACCCCGGCGAACGCCCTGGCGTCCAGCCCGAACTCGGTGAACTTCTCCCGCACCGCGCGCACCGCGTTCGTCGAGGTGAACACGATCCACTCGTACCGGCCGGTGACCAGGCCCTTGATGGCCCGCTCCATCTGCGCCGGGGTGCGCGGCGGCTCGACCGCGATGGTCGGCACCTCGACCGGGATCGCGCCGTACTGCCGCAACCGGTCGCTCATCGCGCCGGCCTGCTCCTTGGTCCGCGGCACCAGCACCTTCCAGCCGTACAGCGGGCGGCTCTCCCACCAGGACAGCCGGTCCCGCTGCGGCACCGCGGCACCGATCGCGACCACCAGCGGCCCGGCCAGCCCGGCGGCCGCCGGCTCCAGCTCGGCCAGCGTGGTGGCGATGGTCTGCTGGCCAGGGCCGGTCCCGTCGGCGGTCACGCTCACCGGAACCGCGGGGTCCCGACCGTGCTCGACCAGCGCGGTGGACACCGTGCCGAGGTGCCCGGAGGTTGCGGTGAGCACCAGCGTCCCGGGTGCCGCGGCCAGCGAGGCCCAGTCCAGGTCGTCGCCGCGGGCATCCGCGGTGGTGTGCGCCGAGCCGAGCGGGACGCCCGCGTACGCCGGCACGCCGACGCTGGCCGGCACCCCGGGCACGATGTCGAACGGCACCGCCGTCCTGGCCACCGCGGCCGCCTCGCGTACCACGGCGTCGGCGGACAGCGGGTCACCGGCGACCAGCCGGACCACGTGGTGGCCGGAGCGCGCCTCGGCGACCATCGCCTTGGCCACCTCGGCCGGGTCGCCGACCGCGGGACGCGCGTCCACCTCGGGGCCGGCCAGGGCCGCGACGGCGGCGGGCACGTCCGGGTCGAGCAGCAGCAGCTTGGCGGTGCGCAGGATGTCGGCGGCCCGGACCGTGAGCAGGCCCGGGTCGCCGGGTCCAGCCCCGACGAACGTGATCCGACCGACTGTCTTGCGCGCGCGCGTCATCGCGGGCTCCCCAGGAGAGTGCTGGCACCGTCGGCGAACAGGTCGGCGGCCAGCCGCCGGCCGAGCGCCTCGGGTGCGTCGACTGGGCCGGTCAGGGACAGCCGGATGGCGTCGGAGCCATCGGCGGCCGCGACCGAGCCACGGAGGAAGAGTTCGGGTTGGTCGTCGTCGCCGGTGGCCACCTCGGCGAGCGCCGCGACCGGCGCGGTGCAGCCGGCTTCCAGCGCGGCGAGCAGCGCCCGCTCGGCGGAGACGGCCGCTCGGCTGTCCGGATGGTCCAGCCGGCGCAGCAGGGAGACCAGCTCGGGGTCGGCGTCCGCCCGGCACTCCACCGCGAGCGCACCCTGGGCCGGTGCCGGCAGCATCTGCAGCGGGTCGAGCACCTCGGTGACCGCGTCCAGCCGATCCAGCCGGGCCAGCCCGGCCCTGGCCAGCACGACCGCGTCCAGCTCACCGCGGGCCACCTTGGCCAGCCGGGTGTCCACGTTCCCGCGTACCGGCACCGGCTTCAGGCCCAGTCCGAGGCCGAGCAGCGCGGCGATCCGGCGCGGCGAGCCGGTGCCCACCCGCGCCCCGGTCGGCAGGTCGGACAGGGTCCGCCCGTCCCCGGCGACCAGCACGTCCCGCGGGTCCTCCCGCAGCGGCACCGCGGCCAGCAGCAGCCCGCCGGCGGGGACGGTCGGCAGGTCCTTGTACGAGTGCACGGCGAGGTCGATGCTGCCGGCGAGCAGCGCGTCCCGAAGCGCCGAGACGAAGACGCCGGTGCCGCCCAGGGTGGCGATGGCCGCGGTGGACCGGTCGCCGGCGGTGGAGATCTCGACCAGCTCCGTCTTGCGGTCCAGGTCGGCCAGTGTGGTGCCGACCGAGTTGGCCTGCGCGCGGGCCAGCGCGCTGCCTCGGGTGCCGATTCGCAACAGGGTCACTCGTCCGCCTCCAGCAGGGCGGCGTCGAGCCCGGTCGGCTGCACCGACCCCGGCGCCTCCGGCGACTCGGGCACCGAGGTCACCGCGTCAGGGGCGGCCGGGTCCAGGCCGAACAGCTCGCGCAGCGCCACCGCGTACGCGTCCCCGCCCGGCCGCACGGCGAGCTCCTTGACCCGGACCGTCGGCGCATGCAGCAGCGCCTGCACGACCCGGTGCACCGAATGCGCGAGCTCGTCCCGTACCTCGCTCGGCAAACCGGGCAGCCGGCCGTCCAGCCGGACCAGCTCGGTCTCCACCACCTGAGCGGCCCTGGCCCGCAGCGCGGCGACGGTGGGCCCGACCGCGGTCGCGCGCTGGCTGCCCAGGTACCCGCTGACCTCGGCGGAGACGATCCGTCGGGCCTCGGCCAGGTCGCCCTCGTGGGCCGCCGCGCGGGCCGGCCCGTGCAGCGCGACCAGGTCGAGGTAGCGCACCCCCGGCAGGACCGTGGTGGCCAGGTCGACGGCCCGGGGCAGCGCCAGGTCGAGCAGCGCCAGCGGCCGCCCGGCCCGCTGCTCGACCGCCGCCTCGACCATGTCGTACGGGATGATCGGCGCGATCGCGCCGGTGCAGGTCACCACCAGGTCCGCCCGGGACAGCTCGGCCGGCAGCGCGTCCAGCGGCACCGCCCGGACGGTCGCCGGCCGGCCCGCGGTGGCCCGCAGCGTGCTCGCCAGCCGCTCCGCGCGGTCCACCGACCGATTCGCCAGCACCAGCTCGCCGACATCGGCGCGGCGCAGCGTGCCCGCCGCCAAGGCGCCCATCGAGCCGGCGCCGACCACCAGCGCCCGCCGGCCGGCGAGCGTGGGCAGGCCGAGCACCCGCTCCGCCTCGGCCAGCCCGACCGCGACGACGGAGGCGCCGGCCCGGTCGATGCCGGTCTCGGCGTGCACCCGCTTGCCCACCCGCAGCGCCTGCTGGCAGGCGTCGTGCAGCGCCCGGCCGATGGCGTCCTGCCGGACCGCGGCGGCGTAGGCCATCCGCAGCTGGCCCAGGATCTGCGACTCGCCCAGCACCATCGAGTCCAGTCCGGCGGCGACCGAGAACAGGTGCGCCACGGCCTGGTCCTCGTAGTGCACGTAGACGTGCCGCCCCAGCTCGGGCAGGTCCACCCCGGCCCGCCGGGCCAGCACCGAGGACGTGTCGTGCACCCCGCCGTGGAACCGGTCGACCTCGGCGTACACCTCCACCCGGTTGCACGTGGACAGCACCAGCGCCTCGGACACGTGCTGCCCGCCGAGCAGCTCGTGCAGCGTCTTGGGCAGCTCGTGGTGGCTCACCGCAGCGCCCTCGAGCAACGGGACCGGAGCCGTGCGATAGGACAGACCCACGACCAGCAGGCTCATCCGAAACCCCCGAGCTCGGAGGCGAACGGGGCGGTGGGCAACCCGAGCGCCTTGCGCTGCTCGTGGAAGGACAGGATCTGCAGCTCCACGGCGAGGTCCACCTTGCGTACGTCCACGTTGTCCGGCACCGCCAGGACCGCCGGCGCGAAGTTGAGGATGCTGGTCACGCCCGCGGCCACCAGCCGGTCACAGACCTCCTGCGCGGCCTGCGCCGGGGTGGCGATCACCGCGATGGACACGTCCTCGGCCCGCACCACCGCGTCCAGGTCGTCGATGTGCCGCACGGTCAGCCCGGCGATCCGCTCGCCGACCCGGCTCGGGTCGGCGTCCAGCAGCGCGGCGATGCGGAAACCGCGGCTGGCGAAGCCGGCGTACCCGGCCAGCGCATGCCCGAGGTTTCCGATGCCGACCAGCGCAACGGCCCGGTGCTGGGTCAGGCCGAGCCCACGGCTGATCCGCTCCACAAGCACGCCAACGTCGTAGCCCACCCCGCGAGTGCCGTAGGAGCCCAGGTAGGACAGGTCCTTGCGGAGCTTCGCGGAGTTGACCCCGGCCACCACGGCCAGCTCCTCGGACGAGACGGTGACCGTGCCCTGCTCGGCGAGCGCGGTCAGCACCCGCAGGTAGAGGGCAAGCCGCGCCACCGTCGCCTCCGGGATGGCGCGCCGTTCGACCTTGGCGTCCGGTGAGCCGCCAGTGGGCTGGATCCCGTCCGGGCCCGCCGTGGCGCCGTCCAGTCCGGCGCCGCGGGCTCCGCCGGAGGCCCGCACGCCGGCCGCTCGGACGGCTCGGGCACCGACCGCGCGGGCGGCCCGGACCGCCCGGGAGGCGCGGGGGGCGCGTTCGGCGCGGGCTCCCGAGGCGTCCCCTTGGTCGGTCATCCAGCTCCCGCCCGCGCCCGGCGACGACCCCCGGGTCATGGCCAGTCGATGCGCTGTGGTATCGGCTACGACTCAACTACGTTATCGGCTTGTGAATGGCTTCACAAAATTCGCCTGCTACCAGGCGGAACGCGGCCCGACGGCCGGCCGGACCGATCATCCGCACCAGGGCCTGCCGTAGGGGTGTCTCGTGGAGACACCGCTAGCCGTGGAGGGCTCGACGCAGCCGGTCCTCCTCGACCCGCCAGTACCCGTGCTCGGCCCCGTCCAGCAAGATCACCGGCACCCGGTCGCCGTACTCCGCCCGCAACTCCCGGTCGCCATCGACGTCGACCTCCTGCCACGGCGTGCCGAGCTCGGCGGCCACCCTGCTCAACACCGCCCTGGCCTCCGCGCACAGGTGGCAGCCAACCCGGGTGAGCAAGGTGAGGCGGTGGTCGGCAGCGGGCACCGGACGAGGGTACGGCCACCGCGGGCGGCCAGCGGCCCCCCGATCAGGTGGGCAGCGGCAGGGTGGGCAGCGGGAGCGGCAGCGTCGTGGTCGGCACCGGCAGCAGGCTGGTGGGCAGCGGCAGCGGCAGCGTCTTGGTAGGCAGCGGCAGCGTGTTCGTGGGCAGCGGCAGGCCGGGCACCGTGGGCAGCGGGAGCCCGTTGCCGCCGGCCGGCGAGCCGCCCGGTCCGGCGCCCGGCGCGCCGGATCCCTGCCCGGTGCCGCCGCTCCCGGTCGCCGCACTGCCGGTTGCCGAGCCGCCGCCCGGGCCAGCGCTGCCGCTCGGCGTCGGCGACCCGGGCGACCCGGTCACCGGGGTGCCGGCCGGCACGGCGGCGCACGGCCGGCATGGCCGCGGGCCGAGGTCGTCCACGGTAGCGGCGCCGAGGCACGAGCAGGACAGCTCGGTCCGCAGCGCGGCGGCCCGGTCGGCCACCCGGTGCAGCAGGTCGAGCGAGTCGGTGGCCCGGGCCCGGTTCGCTGCCGGGAGCCGGTCCAGCAGCCAGGTGAGCAGGGTGCGCTGGTCGGCGGTCCAGCCGGCGAGCTCGACCAGCGGTCCGTCGGCGGTACGCCGCACCGCCGCCGTGGTCAGCAGCCGACTTCCCGCGGTGGTCTGCGCGTCCATCGCGTCCAGCGCGCCGGACAGGGCCGCCGCGTCGGTGCGGGTCGACGGACCGCCACCCGGGCCGGGCTCGCTCCGGTCCAGCAGCGCCCGGATCTCCTGCGCCCGGGTGCGCGCCTCGGCCAGGCACCGCCGCCCCTTGGCCTCCTGGCCGAACGTGAAGGCCAGCTCGACCCGTTCGGTTGCGCGCTTGACCGGGTACAGCGTGTCGCCGGGCAGCGCCGACCCGCTGGCCAGCACCAACCCGGTCACCACCAGCACCGCGGCGAACGCGCCGGCCAGCGCGTACCGGGTCCGGACCCATGGCCGGCCCGGTGGCCGAGCGGGCGGTCCGGCGGCCTCAGCGGTCTCGGCCGGCGGCTGCGCGGCCCACTCGGCCGCGGCCGTGGCCACCAGGCGCTCCCGCAACCCGACCCGGAACGCCGGGTCCGGGTC
>WNGD01014632.1_pt1 | contig 12744 bp, 8 predicted proteins | sample 5400671 | NCBI WGS metagenome assembly WNGD01 (sample SAMN13153369, study PRJNA577476) | soil metagenome | isolation source: 40 cm soil or saprolite under grassland replicate 2 | place: USA:California | collected 2016-06-15
TCCACAACAACCTTGTAGAGTTTCTCAGTTCGCGGAACTCGCGAGACCTCCACAACTAGCCCAACTCGGATCTCAAGTTTCTTGAATTCGTCTATTTGATACTTCTTTCGCCGGATCATCCATAGTCTTACCAAAAAGACGGGCGGCTTTTAGGGTTTGGAGAATGGCTACGCCTTGGCCTTCGGTCCAACTATCACACTAGAGGTCCGTGACGGCTGTAGATATTTCCCAGCCATTTCTTGAAGCTGACTTTTGTTGATCTTCCGGAATAGCTGACGCCGTTTCGCGAAATAGTCCAATCCAAGTCCGTAGTGGACGAGATTATGGCTTGTCCTGGCAACTCCCTCGGTTGACTCCAGTTCCATCAAGGCAGAACCGGTCTGGTTCTCTTTGGCGTCATCAAGCTCCTGATCCAAGACTGGCTCATCGATAACCCGCTTGATCTCTTCTTCCATCAGCTTCTTTGCACGGTCCACGTTCTTCGGGTTTACCCCCGCAAGGGCGGTCCAGTTCCCGCCTTGGAGTCCAGCATTGAGAAACGATGTGCACGAATATGCCAGTCCTTCTTTGTCCCGCACCCTCTGTCCAAGCCTCCCCATGAAACCCAGTTCACCGAGTATTGCGTTCAACAGGTTCAGCGGCTCATAATCCGGATCTAGTCTATCCACACCCAGTGTTCCCATCAGGATTTCGGTCTGAGCTTTGTGAGCCATCACAATCTCTTTCCTTGTCGGATTCGGCCCCGTCCCAGGGAGGGTCTTCAATCTTGAAGAGTCTTCTCTCTCACCGAAGGTGCGACCGCTCCACTTCAATGCCTGGTCAGGTTTGAATTGTCCCGCGAATGCTAGAATAACAGGAGCCTTCGCTACACTATTATCAAAGAAATCGACCAGACTTGTTCTCTCGATCTTCTTGACACTCTCTGCTGTTCCGAACCTGTCCTGACTGTAAGGATGGTTCTTGGGATAGACCCGCTGGAGCAGCTCACGTATTCCTCTCCTCGTCGGGTCATCGTCTCGTAGCCTGATGTCCGTCAGCAGTTCTTCTTTCTCTTTCTCCACGTCTCTCCGGTCAAAGGAGGGTCTGGTCAGACACTCTGATAGAATGTCCAGTACTCTCTGCATCCAAGGGCTCGTCATTCTAGCCTGGAAGGAAATCGCGTCAAGTGTGTTCCGGAAGCTAATAGCTGCTCCGACGGATTCCAGAGAATCGGAGATCTTCTCCGGACCAAGTTTTCGTGAGCCGCGAATCAAAAGCCTGGTTGCAAGTTCTGCAATTCCATGCTGGTTCTTGGGCTCTATTGCGGTCCCGGCTCGGATGCTTCCATGGACCGCTACGGTTGGATTGTCGGTAGTCCGGTAGAGTAGACATCTTACTCCTCTGGCTATCGAGTGTTCCTCGACGAGTTTTGGAAGGTCGGAATCAATGCCCATGGTCGTTCCTCACACCTATGGTCCTACAGACTGTTCTGTTCTCTATCGTCAGATATTTCCGGGCGACTTCAGAGACCTTCTCAGCGGTTATCTTCGACAGCTTCTCGACCAGCTTCGTCATTGTCTCAAATGAGATGACGAGTTCGAAGATTCCTATTACAAATCCTTGTCGAGCGACACCGTCAAACGTGTATGAGTACTGCGAGCGGATCTGTGCTAATGCTCTGTCCAGCTCATGTTTGCTCGGCGCCGTGTCCTTTATTCTCTCGATCTCCGCGAACAAGAGTTTCTCCGCCTTGTCGACGTTGACCCCGTCCCAGACGGTAAGGTCGAGAGCGAACACCGAAGGATCGATAGTGGGAAAGAACTCGGAGGAAGCTTGAGTCGCGATCTTCTTCTCGACGAGCGCCCTGTAGAACCTGGCACTCCGGCCTGATGTCTGCCCTGGGCCGAATGCGAAGAGCCTGACTCCGCTGAGAACGGCGTCCAACATCATTAGCCCGTAAACATCCTCGCTGCCGAATCCCGGCGTGTGGTATGCGACTTTGATGTAGTCCGCCTCCGATGGGATCCGCAACTCTACTCGTCTTTCGCCTGCCTGGGTGGGCTCGACGATGTTGGGTTCAGGCGGCTTTTCTGCCCTCGAGAGGGGCGCGAAGCTTTCCTCAATCTTGGGCAGAATCTTCTTCGGGGATAAGGGCCCCGCAACGACTAGCATGGCATTGCTCGGCGCGTAGTATCGCCGGTAGTGTTCGAAGAGGTCGTCTCGTGTTATGCGTTGAAGGTCGGGTTTTGTCCCGCCTTCCGACCACCTGTAGGGATGGTATCGGAACGCTGTGAGGAAGAGTTCTTCGGTGGCCTGAAACTCTGGATCGTTTTCGTTTCCCTCCCGTTCCGACATCACGACTGATCGCTCTGATTCGACTTCGCGAGGGTCGAAGGCAGCGTTCATCATTCTCTCCGATTCGATCAGCAATCCTGTCTCGATGTGATCCGCGGGAAGAATTTCGTAATAGGCCGTGAAGTCTTTCGATGTGAATCCGTTGTATTCGCCTCCGACTCTGCTGACGAGGCGTCCGATGTCTCCCTTTGCAAGCTTGCCTCCGCCTTTGAAGAGCATATGCTCTACCCAGTGAGATATTCCAGTGACGCCGGGCCTCTCGTTTCTGGAGCCCACTCGGTAGATAGTCCAACAACCGGCAACAGGGGCGTTTGGGATTTCGCGAATGAGCACCTTCAATCCGTTATCAAGCGTTGACCTCGTGACCTGAAGTTCGCGTGGAATAGATACGGTAGTTTCCATTTTCTCGGCCTCTTGGTTTTTCCCTGAAATAGAAGCTGACTGAGTTTCAGTGCGATAGTTATTCCGTTTTTTCGTTTACGCCTGCGAGTTCCTCGTACTGACCCTTGCTAATAGCGTCCATGTCGAGAAGCTTCTGTGCCACAGTCGAGATTCTTGCCACAGAGTGTAGCTTGACCCCTTCCTTCAAGAGACGCTGTTCTCCTCCTTCCTGTCTGTCAAGAAGGACGAGAGCATTCTCGACGACGCCGCCCTCACCTCGTATACTCTGGAGAGCAGTCAGAATATTCTTGCCAGTTGTAATCACGTCATCGATGAGCAAAACCTTGTCGCCCGGAGTTAGGATTCCCTCGACACTTTTCTCTCTTCCGTGTAGTTTGATATCCTTCCGCGTGTAGACGAGGGGCTTGGCTAACGCGTAAGCTAGAACTGAGGCCCACGGGAGCCCACCCGTAGGGATACCGCCGATCTTGTCGATTCCCTCAATGGACCTTGCATTCTTGGCCAAGAGGTCTGAGCAAGTGTGGAAAGCATCTGGAAAGCTCGGAATCACCCGGAGATCCAGATAGTAAGGACTAATCCTGCCTCCTGACAAAGTGAACATTCCAAACTGTAATGCTCCAGTTCTCACCAGCATCTTGGAAAAATCATCTTCAATAGAACGTGGCACCTATAGTCCCGCCAATCCCTCTCTTGACGTCAGAACACGCGGGTAGCCATTGCGCATGAGCAGTCGGGTTCAGGTATAGCGATTTAAAGCCAAGCCCGATTCACCGCCCAGTCGGGGAAAACATTGGAACTCTGGATTCCATACGGCGAGACGGAGATCCCGATCAGAGTTCCGGACGACAACTTCTACAAGATTCTCGAACCCAAGAAGTCCCCGCAGACGGACATTTCCAAGCTGATCCAAGAATCACTTGACCATCCGGTCAATGATTTCCAGCTTTCAAACACCGTAAAACCGGGAACCACCGCGGGAATATTGGTAGATCCGATCCTACCGCTTCGCGTTCAGAATCAGGCGATAGAAATTCTCAAATCGAAACTCGGAGAACTAGGCGTCGACAAGATCCGACTCTTCCTTCGTCATAGAACCTCAAATGTTGAATCCCGACCCGCCCAGCTGGAAACTCCCCTCAACATCTTCGATCCACGGGACAAGACATTCACCGAGTTGGGGAAGACCAGTCAAGGAACAAACGTGCAGATCGAGAATGAACTTCTTGCTTGCGATCTCAAAATAGTCTTGGGCATGGTAACCCCTCACTTCGCTAGTGGGTTTACCGGTGGGCCGGATATTGTTCTTCCGGGGTCATCTTCCCTCGAAACGATCGCCAAGAATCGCTCTTTAATGATCAAGGGAATTCCAGGCCCGGGCGACATCAGAGAGAATCTTGTTCTTTCAGACGAACTGGAAGCTTGCAAGATGGCGGGGAACTTCTACAGTCTTTCTTTCATACCAAATGGCTCGGAGGGAATCGAGTCTGTCTTCTCAGGGGAGCTGGAAGCAGTCTTTCGCGATAGCGTTGCCAGATATCTCCAAATTCATTCCCCGAAGGTCGACCGGAAATCCGACGTCGTCGTCGTGGCCGCTGGGAAGATTTTGGGCATGGACCTCTACCACGGAGTACGCGTCCTCTCCAACGCGTTCGGAGCTGTAAAGAGAGAGGGAACCATCATTTTGGTTGCTGAGTGTTCAAAAGGCATCGGAAACCAGGAATTTCTGGAGTACTCTCGCCGATTCTCAGAAAAGAAAGATCTTGTCACAGAGATGCGTCACAGATTCAAGCTCGGAAGCCATGTCTCACTCTTCCTTCAAGACGCGCTTGAAAAACACAGAATACAACTAGTGTCAGTACTACCCGATCTATACTCTAGAGACTCTTTCAAATTGAAACCGTCACGCACGGCATCAAGTGCAATTCAACAGTCGATCCGGGTGGAGGGCAAAGAAGCAAAGATTCTCATCGTGACAAGAGGAGACTTGACAATTCCAGTAGTCAACCCTGCCTGAAAGGACCATTGATAAGAAACCCATTCTCGAAAGTCTGAAGCGCAATGAGAACTACTGGAATCCAATTCGCGACGGTACTCCTGTTGATTCTGCTTTCACTCTCGCAAGTGAACGGACAGTACTCGCAGTCCAGCTCGCCTGGGGCTGTGGCCTCATCCAGAGTGATTCCCCTCACTATCAAGATTGTTCTTCTCGGTTTCTCTAGCACCGACCTGAACTCCTCCTACTTGACATCGGGGATAAACCAGATTCCCGTCAAATACCAGCAGGTCTTGCAGGGCCCCATCAATACGGGAGTCATGTTCAATTTCACGTACCAGTACGTGTATGAAAAACCGAATTCAACCCTCGTCCAAAGCTTCGCACAATACCTGAACTCCATCGTCAGAGAACAAGATACAGTTCCAGGCCAGACCATCTCCCGCCTGAGCAATCCCGCTCTCAACAACACTGGGACAAGAGTGAGCTTGGTCCACAACTACTTTTTCGACGCGGGCAAAGCAGAGAACTGGCTGACGTCAAACCAAACTCTCTTCGGCACAGTTCCTACGGCAGGCTACACTTTATTCGTCGCAGATCTCAGTTCTTCGATACCCTCCTTCTCGTACCAGGAATATCAAGCGTACAACACTAAATGTCCTGCTGTTTGCACAACGAGTCAAACCGCAACGGCGCACTACTACAATCGAACAGTAACCGACCCGGACCTAGGACTACAACTAACCCGTCACTACATGACAGGATGGGGTGGAACTGGAAGAATCTACTACACGGATCTTTCAGCGGGAACCAGTTACTGGACCGACGAGCTTCCTATCCAGGTCGCGGCCGGAGCTAGGGGGGTGAATCTCTCTACACCTTACGGCAGGATTTGGGCGGCCGAGTTCATCAACGACTACATCGCCGGAGCGGTCAACAACCTATTCGCCGCTGACCAGCTCTATCCTGTAAGCTACGCTCAGAATTACCACTTCCACCTGTTCGTTTTTGACAACCGGACAGGCGCGGAAAAGGCCAAGGGACCAAATATCTCGACAACACTCAACACAACAATGGTGCAAGCCGAACTTGCAAACCTCCTACCTTTCGCGACGGTCACAGTCTCCGCCAAGTTCTCGAACGTCACAGACTACCCACAGCTGGCCGTCGTCGTCGCAAATGCAACGACCAAAGTGAAAGATCCCGCCCTGTCAATTCCTATTGTTGATGCTAGGCTAGTTTGGAACTGGCTGTCCAGCTACAGTGAAAACCACATGACACAGTTCATCAACGTAACACGCACAACCACGACGTACGATATTCCGGGTTTCCTCTTCGCATTCCAAGGAAACTACACCTTCGCCTTCACCTTCAAGGAGAACATCGCGCTACGCGAACCTCCAGGCTCCATAACCGGCGTTGCCTTGGGGGACATGATTCTCGTAGATCAATCAAACTCCACGCTCACGGCTGGCAATGATCCTTCGACCTACAATCAGCCGGGAAAGGGCATGGGCTTCACACGTGCAGCAATCCACGAGCTCGGGCATATCATGGGCTTGAATCACCCATTTCTCTATGACCAGACGGAAGATTTTACAAATAGCGTAATGGCCTACTACCCATACTCCAACACATATAGCCAATTTGACAAGGACACCGTTCTCAGAGGAATAAACGACGAGCTCCTCATAGTGGCGCAAGACGCCCTGGCAGCCACGGGAAACAGTCTGATCAACAGCGGAACTATTGCCGCTGCAAGACAGCAAATGACTCTCGCGGACCAACACTACTCAACAATGGATTATGCTGGTGCAGTCCAATACTCGTTAGCGGCCGCGCTGGATGCTCTTCGGGCCGAAGCGAGCGGTTCGCTATTCTCGGCAGGGCTCGTCTTTGGATTGATCGGGCTTGCAATAGGTGTAACCGCTGGTCTTCTGGGGGGATTCTTTTTCTTCAGAAAGAGAAAGGCAACTGCCGCCGTCGGGTACAACCTTTGTCCGACATGCCAACAGCCTCTCCGGTGGGATCCTCTGCAGATGAAGTGGTACTGCGACAGAGAACAGAAATTCGTCTAGATCAGACGCACTAATGCCAGAGCAAAACCTAAGCGAGAAACTCCAAGCGGTCTTTGAACCTTTCTCGGAAAACAAATTTTCCATCATCGTCGGTATGTATAATAAGGGAAATCGGCGGTTTAGTTCAAGGATACTGACGTGGCAGTTACCTTCAGGGACCTTATCCTTCTGCCCGGATGGACCGAAGTTGAGCCCAGCCAAGTACAGCTCTCAACCCAAGTCACAATAAATCACTCTCTCAACATGCCCTTTGTCGCCAGCCCAATGGACACTGTAACAGAGAGCGAGATGGCCATAGGCGTTGCCAGGCTCGGAGCACTCGGAGTACTTCACCGCAACTGTACCGCGGAAGAAGAGGTCGAGATGGCGAAGAAGGTGAAACGAGCAGAATCTCTAGTGATAAAAGACGTAATCACTATCAGACCCACAGAGACTGTCGATTACGCTACCGAGCTGATGCAGAAGCACAACATTTCAGGTCTGCCGGTAGTCGAAGCAGAGAAGCTGGTCGGTATCGTAACCGGCAGAGATGTCCGCTTTGCAGATCCTAGCCTTCTGACCAAGGATGTCATGACAAAGAAAGTTATAACCGCGCCAGACGATACGAACATCGAAGATGCAAAAGAGATTCTGCACGAACACCGTGTTGAAAAACTTCCCCTAATCGACAAGGAAGGCCGCCTCAAGGGCTTAATGACCATCAAAGATATCCTCCTTCGAGGAAGGTTCCCCGACGCCGCCCGAGATGAGAACGGACAACTACTCTGTGGGGCCGCCGTATCACCATTTGACCTCAAACGAGCGAAGAAGCTCAGCGAGATCGCCGATATTCTCGTAATAGACGTGTCCCACTTCCACAACGCGAACGTATTCAGCGCGACCAAGAAGATTCTCGAAGAAGTCGATGCAGACGTGGTCGTAGGCAGCATTGGAACCTACAAGGCGGCTGAGGATGCAATCACAAAACTAGAAGGGATAGCGGGATTCAGAGTTGGAATAGGCTCAGGGTCTATCTGTACGACGATGGAGGCGACGAAAGCCGGGTCGCCGACAGTGTATGCAACAGCGCAGGTCGCTGATGCAGTTCGGACGTACGGATCGAAGATCCCGATAATTGCCGATGGAGGGATAAGAGGCCCGGGTGACGCCGCGATAGCAATGTCACTTGGAGCGTCCGCGGTAATGATGGGCAACCTTTTCGCACGATGCAAAGAAGCGCCTGGTACATTGATAACTATCGGAGGACGATACTACAAGCAATATCGAGGAATGGGTAGTCCCTCTGCCATGGCTAAGAGGTTCTCTATGGACCGCTATGCTCAACCATCGAAGGGGCTTCCGGAGGGGGTTGAAGGTTGGGTTCCCTACAAGGGAGAAGTGGGCGTTGTTATCCAAGAAATGTCCGCCGGACTGCAAGCATCTATGGGATACGCCGGGGCCCGGACGATTCCGGAGCTCTGGGAGAAAGCACACTTGGCTGCGATAACTCACTCAGGCGCTGAGGAAGCCCGTCCACATGATGTGCTTCTGCCTTCGGATTCTCCAGAAAGAGTCTAAGGAACCACAGTTAGTTCCAGCGGAATATCTTCCCACGAACGATTGTCTGAACTACTCGAAGCTTCCTAAGCTCTTCTGGTGCCGATTCAAAAGGGTCATGGTCTACGATCGTCATATTCGCCCATTTGCCAGCCTCAAGAGTTCCCTCGTCGTTTTCCGAGAACGAGGCATAAGATGCGCCCTTCGTGTAACAGGAGAGCGCCTCGCTTGGTGTTAGGTTTTCCCCGGTAGGGAGGCCGGGGCGAGAGACTGCTGACCACAGGCCCTCGGCCGTGCTTGGATCATCGCTAGGGCTGTCGGATCCCGCCGCAAGATGGATTCCTGCTTGAAGCATAGATTTGAACGGATACAAGAATGAGATCCTCTTTCCGAGACGTTTTTCGGCCCAGCTGTCCGAGTAGATGAAGTGCGGTTGAACAGAGGCAATCAACCCTAGCTCTGCCATGTCTCGTAGCAGCCCTGGGGGCACGAGAGATGCATGTTCTATTCGATGTCTCGATTTCCGACACTCGCCTGGCCCTAGAGTCTCGCTCAGTGTCTCGACCCCCATCGCGACGGCCCTGTCGCCAATGGCATGCAAGCATAGTTGAAGCCGGGTATCTCGGGTCTTGTTGATCACGCTCAAGAGCTGCTCCTTAGAAGTTGTCAGCATTCCTGACGAGCCAGGGGCATCGTCGTACGGGTTTCCGAGAGCTGCTGTTCTCGCGCCGAGAGACCCATCCAGGAATAGTTTGATCCCTCCAATTCTGAAGCCGTTCGTCCAAACGCCAACTTCGTCTTCCATTGATCCAACTTGTTCGAGCATGTTCAGCGGTAGGATCGCGTAGATTGTTTGCTCAATCTTTCCCTGATGCTTCAGGTCTTTGAGGGCTTTGAATTCTTGCTCGTCTTCGATTATGCAGTGTAAGGAGGTGACACCTTGCTCTAACAGTTTCTGAGACGCGACAAGTAGGGCATCTCTTGCTTCTTTTTCATCTCTAGGGACTGACCTACTAACGATCTCAAGGGCTCGTTCTTTCAGTATGCCGTTGGGTTTGCCAGTTGAGTCTCTCTCAATTTCTCCGCCAAACGGGTCCGGAGTGTTTTCATTGACGCCTGCTCTGGCCAGTGCGGCCGAGTTTGCGACGGCGACGTGGCCGCAGATTCTTCTAAAGAAGACCGGGTTGGCTATGATATCTATGTCGGATCGATCTGGGTATCGGTGCTCTCGAAGCTTCTCTTGATCCCATCCTCTTCCAACTATCCACTGGTCTTTCAGTTTTCCCGACGCCGTCTTCGCAAGCATCGTTTGAATTTCGGCAATGGATCTTGCACTCGACAAATCGAGGGTACGCAGCAACATTCCGTATCCCAGAAGGTGAACGTGTGAGTCAGCGAGACCGGGAACGCCGACCAGTCCATGAAGGTCAACAGAATTGGTTGACGCGGCCTTGAGTCTTAGAAGGTCTCGGCTGGAACCTGTTGCCGTTACCCTGCCGTCCGTGATTGAGATCGCTTCAACTCTGCTCTGTCTGTCCGGCCGAGGATAGATTCTTCCGTTGTAAAGTATCAGATCAGGATTGGCCAAGGTCTCTTACTGCGATGCAGCCGTCATTGGTACTGGACTAATGAGAGAGGAGATTGTCGATTCAATCTTTGATGCATCCTTCAGTGGAGGTCCGCAAACTTTGCCCACACAGACATATGCAACGGGGGCTGCTGCAGGCTCATAGCCGAGTTGCTTGATCCTCTCAGAATCCTTTGCCGGATCCAGTTGGAGCAGATACCTTCTGACAGGGTAAAGTTTTCTAGCTTGCATTCTGAATTTTTCAGTCTCCTTCGATTTGGATCCGAGAATGGTAACTCCGATCGGCCCGTTTAGCAGGGATTCAAGTGCTAGCGCATATGATGCGGCCATTATCCCGTATCGCTCATATTCCTTGGCGAAGAGCCTCAGTGTCTTGTCCGCAATCTTCTCGTATCGATCATCCCCAGTAATCCAGGACAGGCGAAGCATCGCAGTGGCTATCGTACTGTTCTCGTCCATAGGTTTGTCCCGAGCGCGAAGTTCTCCGATGTCAGCTGACTGTTCTGCAATGTCGTAGAATCCCCCGCCCTCCTTATCGCCGAGTGTTCTAATCGTGTAATCCAGCAATTTCTTCGCTGTCTCAATATGATTCCAAGTTCCTGTGTACTCGTAAGCATCAGCCAGCGCGTGCAAGGTTAGAGCGTGATCAATCAAAAGTCCCTTCAGTGCTGAAACATCTGCGCCGAAATAGTGCGGTAAAGCTCCTCTATTGTCAATGGTGGCTATGATGCGCTCTAGAGTTTTCAAACCGAATTTCGTGTACTCGGGGTTGTTCAAGACCGCGCCGGCGAGTAGGTACGATGAGACGAAGAGAACATTGTAGTTTGTGTAGAAAGTTTTGTCGATACTTGGTGCCGAGCGCCTTTTTCGCTCGTCCAAACCTAGCTTGTAGTATTCCTCGTCAGCATCTTGGCTCCCGTAAAATCCTCCCTCTTTCAAGTCTGCAAATTTCGATTGAACGTATCGTAGAATACCTTCAGCTCTCTCCTTAAACGCCGGGTTTCCCGAGACCTGAAACGCTTTGAGATATATTGCAAGAAGCCGGGCATTATCCTCAGCCATCTTCTCGAAGTGGGGTATCGTCCAATCCCTGGTCGTGGAGTATCGGAAGAACCCGTCCTCAACATGATCGTAGAGTCCCCCTCTTCCCATCTGCTCAAGAGTCTTGTTGACAACCGTGAGCATCTCCTTTTCCCCGTGGTAACGATATCTCACGAGAGCGTATTCGAGAGAGTCAGTCTGCGGAAACTTAGGCTCAAAGCCAAATCCACCGTAGTCAATGTCAAAATTGACCGCGATAGTGGTTCCAATATCCTTGGCAATACTCTCCGTCAGAGGGTCAGTCGTCGCCTTTGGAATCCGGGGCGGCTCAAGCTTGCTTCGAATCTTCCCCTTGCTCTTCGCGTACATGTCGAGTACTGATCGGATGACTTCGCGCAACTGTTCAGGTGGGATGTAGGTGCCGCCTGTGATGATCTTTCCCTCGCTGTCCAAGAAAGCGGTAGTGGGCCATCCTCCCATGTTGTATCGCCGGTTGACATCAGGTCTCTTATCGGTATCGACTCGTATCGGGACGAACTTCTTGTTCAGCGCGTCAACTATTGACGGATCTGAGTAAGACGTTTCGTCCATAACGTGGCACCAGTGGCACCAAGACCCCTTGATATCGAGGAGAATCGGTTTGCCTTCGGCCCGAGCCTTTTCAAAACTCTCCTTACTCCAATCGAGCCACTGGATCTTTCCCAAGCTTAGTCTAAGGAATGGGTCGTTGAGAATGATATAAGAGTCCCATTCGGGTCGCTATCCGTTATCGCATGCTATGGTTCGGATGGGAATAGTTGTCTAAGTATCGACGCGAGGAGCCGGTCGCGCTGCCTAAGCATCGGCACTGCCAAGTCTGCGGCACACCGACAGAGTTGAAACAGGAATATTGCAGCGACAAATGCAGGATGGCCGGAAAGAAGATTCAGAGGACTAAGATGAGAAATATCATCGTGATAACTGGATTGGTTTTTGTATTCTACATCGCATTTCTGCTGTTCGTCCCCAAGTAGAGCCCAGCTCTAGTCGTTGACGGATTTGTTGGCCAATCCCACTATCTCACTGGCTGAGCGGTACCTGTTCTCCTGGAGGAACTTTGACATTCCCGCAGTGATCTCCCTGAACACTTCAACCCCTCTGTACATCACCGCTGTTCCGACCTGGATCGCGGATGCTCCCGCCATCATCATCTCAACCGCCCCCCTCCAATCTGTTATTCCCCCAACCCCGATGATGGGTATCTTGACCGCCGCCTTCGCCTGATACACTGTTCTTACAGCCAGCGAGTGGAGAGCCGGGCCCGAGAGACCGCCATAGACTCCTCCCAAAATCGGGGCCGCCGCGTCGACGTCTATCGCCATGCCCAAAGCAGTGTTGATAGCAGTGAGGGCATTCGCGCCTGCACCTTCGGCCGCTTTCGCAATTTCTTGAATATTAGCAACGTTAGGAGTCAGCTTGACAATGACTGGCAATTTGACTCTGGCCTTGACGGCTCGCGTTACCTCAGCAACCATCTCCGCCCTCTGACCAATTTCGACTCCAACCTCCCTCACGTGTGGGCAGGACACGTTAAGTTCTATAGCGATCGCGCCGCCTTCTTCTCCTTTGGATGCGGCTTCCGCGAATTCTTCTCCATCGAAGCCGAAGACGCTAGCTATGACTGGGACTCCCGCCTTCGAAACCGCAGCAACCTCTTCCCTCATCTCGTCCATTCCGGGATTCGGGATCCCGAGAGCGTTAAGATAACCACCTGGAACTTCGATGAAAGAGGG
>WNGD01017775.1_pt1 | contig 12743 bp, 10 predicted proteins | sample 5400671 | NCBI WGS metagenome assembly WNGD01 (sample SAMN13153369, study PRJNA577476) | soil metagenome | isolation source: 40 cm soil or saprolite under grassland replicate 2 | place: USA:California | collected 2016-06-15
ACATGAACTCGGAGTATCCATCGAAGGCCCGCCCGCCGTCCTGTTTGAATAGAAGGAGATTCCCGGACAGGTGCACCACGAGGAAAGTGCAGAGGAAGAGCCCCGTGAGCGCGACAAGCACCTTTTGCCCCACCGAGGACCGATAGAGACTGGCCGGCTTATCCATTCCATTGATTGACGAATGACGATTGACGATTGACGAATGACGAATGAAAAAACTCCGACAGGTTCATTCGTCAATCGTCAATCGGGTGCAATTGGAAGTGGGACTAAATTCCCATCCCAGCCCTGAAAGGGCGAAATAGAACAGCCCAGGGCGTGAGCCCTGGGATCAGGCATCGGAAGCTGGATTCAGCCCTGAAAGGGCGACGCAGTCTGCTCCGCCCCTTCAGGGCTCGATCCAGGCCACGCCGGTCCTCCCAGGGCTGACGCCCTGGGCTGTCCTGCTGGACCCTTGCAGGGTCCCTCAAGTGTTTCTTGCCCGGCCTCGCGATTCCTATTGTCGGATCATGACTCGCACTTTTAATTGCACCCTCGTCAATCAGTATCACAGCTTCAGGACGTTCACGAGCTCCCGGACTGACTCCGCGGATCTGTTGAGGGCGGCCTTCTCTTCGGGGGTCAGGTTTATTTCGATGATCTGCTCGAGACCTGTCGCACCAAGCTTGACGGGCACTCCGACGTAGAGGCCGCGAATCCCGTATTCGCCTTCCAGGTTCCGACGTAGAGGCCGCGAATCCCGTATTCGCCTTCCAGGTACGCGGCGCAGGGGAGGATCTTCTTCTTGTCCTTCAGAATGGCTTCGACCATCTCGGCTGTAGCGGCCGAAGGCGCGTAATAGGCGCTGCCGGTTTTCAGCAGCTTCACGATTTCGGCTCCGCCGTCGCGCGTCCTCTGAACCAGCCGGTCGACCTGCTCCTTGCTCAAGAGTTCCGTGATCGGGATGCCCGCGACGGTGGAGTAGCGCGGCAGGGGGACCATCGTGTCACCATGCCCTCCCAGGACGAAGGCAGTCACGTTTTCCACTGAGACGTTGAGCTCCATCGCGATAAAGGTCCTGAAGCGCGCCGAGTCAAGCACCCCTGCCATTCCGACCACGCGGTGCCGGGGAAACCCGCTGGCATGGAAGGCAACATGGCACATGGCGTCCAGAGGGTTGCTGACAGCGATAATGATGCAGTTCGGCGAGTACGCTACGGCGCTTCTGGTAACGTCCCCCACGATCTTGGAATTCGTAGCCAGAAGATCATCCCGGCTCATCCCGGGTTTCCGCGCAATGCCCGCGGTAATGACGACGATATCCGAGCCGGCCGTGTCCTTATAGTCGTTGGTCCCGATAACGTTGCAGTCATAGCCTTCGACGGGACCCGCCTCGAGCATGTCCAGCGCCTTTCCCTGAGGGATACCCTCGAGGATGTCGATCATTACCACGTCCGCCAGCTCGCGATCTACCAGCCGCTGAGCCAGGGTCGCTCCCACGTTTCCGGATCCTACGACGGTCACCTTCTTTCGCATCGCCCTATCCTCTCGTGTCAATTACTTCAATCCGCAATCCGCAATCCGCAATCTCCCTATGCCTGCATGTTTTCGATGATTGCCGAAGCAAACTCCGAGGTCTTCAGTTTCGTGGCGCCCTGCATCTGGCGCTCGAAGTCGTAGGTGACGCGCTTTTGGGCAATGGTTTTTTTAAACGCTTCGACGATCAGCTTGCCCGCTTCTTTCCACCCGATGTAATCCAGCATCATAACCCCGGAGAGTATCAGAGAGCCGGGGTTCACTACATCGAGCCCCGCGTACTTCGGCGCGGTGCCATGGGTAGCTTCGAACAGGCCAACCCGGTCGCCGATGTTGGCTCCGGGAGCGATTCCGAGACCTCCCACTTGCGCGGCGCAAGCGTCCGACAGGTAGTCGCCGTTCAAGTTGGGGGTCGCAATGACTTCATACTCGCCGGGACGCAACAGGACCTGCTGAAACATGGCGTCCGCAATGCGGTCGTTGATGAGAAGTTTCCCCTCGGGAACCTTGCCGCCGTGGTTCTTTGTTACCTCCTCTTCAGTGACAGTCCGGTCGCCGAACTCTTCCTTGGCCAGCTGGTATCCCCAGTCCCGGAATCCCCCTTCGGTGAATTTCATGATGTTTCCCTTGTGGACGAGGGTGACGAGCTTGTTGCCGTTTTCCAGTGCATAAATGATGGCCTTGCGGACCAGACGCTTTGTCCCCGTCACGGAAATGGGTTTGATACCGATGCTCGAATCCGGCGCCACCCTCTTTCCCATGGACCGGGTCAGGAACTCGATGACCTTCGCCGCCTCGGGCGTACCCTGGGCCCATTCAATACCTGCATACACGTCTTCCGTGTTTTCCCGAAAAATCACCACATCCAATCTTTCAGGGTTTTTCACGGGGGACGGGACGCCTTTGAAATAACGAATAGGGCGCACGCATGCGTACAAGTCGAGCACCTGGCGCAACGTGACGTTCAGGCTTCGTATTCCCCCTCCCACCGGTGTGGTCAGGGGGCCCTTGATGGCGACCGAGTGTTCATCGATGGCTCGCAAGGTGGCGTCCGGGAGCCATTCGCCCGTGACCTTCTTGGCCTTTTCTCCCGCGAGGATCTCGGTCCATTGGATCTCGCTCTTGCCTCCATAGGCGCCGCGGACCGCGGCATCGAAAACTCTCCTGGATGCCTGCCAGATATCCGGCCCTGTGCCGTCCCCTTCAATGAAAGGAATGATGGGACGGTCAGGAACGATGAGCCTTCCGTCCCGGAACTGAATCTTCTCTCCTGATGGAGACGGCATAGCAGATCCCCTTTGCTGAGCATTTATATTGCCGGGGGCGTTATAGCATTACGTCAAACGCAAGATCAAGCTCGGGGGAAGTTTATGGAGGTAATCCGCGGCGTTGCGAATGAGGAATCAGGTGTCTTTCGTAGCCACAGAGGCACAGACATGAGGGTTTCTCTGTGCCTCTGCGGCTCCGCGGCTAAAATATTACTTCGGGCCGGAAGGCTGCGCCGTGCGCTTGTCAGTGGACAGGCCGCGAGCCGCTTCTACAACATTTATGCCCACCGGTATGCCGATCGGCTTCGCTTGCCCCAGCCTATCCAGAAGCTCCACCGGGAAGTTGACTACCAGCCGGATGTCGTTCTTCTCCTGCGTCACATTGATGCCCGTCAAAAGCTCCGCCACCTCAGGATGCGACTCGCCGGCGAGTTGCCCCAAGGCAACCGCCCCGCGAGCCACGTCGGCAAGCTTGCGCGCGGAGTCTTCATCTCGCGCCGTAGCCGTGATTTTGCCGGTGACAGCGTCCGTCAGGTTCAAGACGCCTGAAACAGTCAGGAGCGCCGAAGCAGTTTCTGCAAAGGGGGTATTGGCAGGCGCCTTTGCCACAATCCTCGCCGCGTCGCCAGCGAACCAGAACATTTCGTCCGGATTCAGAGCGCGAAGCATCGGCCCCAGGGTTCCGCTGGTCATAATGCCTGAAGCGCTACCCGAGCGGACGTCCAGCACTTGCTTCAGGGATTCCAGTTCCCCCAGGGCAATCTCGGACTCCCCAATAAAGGCAATCCCCTTGTCTACCTTGTAGTCGCTATTTTCGGGGATCATTAAGATGCTGACACCTTTATAATCCACCTTTACGGGACTCCCATGGGTCTGGATGAACGTGGTGATCGCGGTCGTATTGAAATGACCCACCGCGATCGCGACGCCCTCTCCCTTGGGACCGTCCAGAACGCGACCGGCTCCGACGACATAGGAGATGTCCCGGCGCGGGTCCACGCCTGTCCTGGCCGTGAACTCGCCGAGGTCGTGAGCAATATCCCGGCCGTGTCTCTCTTCGAATCTGGCATAAATGGGCGAAGCGACGAACTTTTGGACGTTCATTCCGAAAACCGCCTGGGTGTCCGCCGGCAGCCAGGCGAGGGCTTCCGGCAGCGCCGGAATGGAGGCCTTGACTACATAACTGGAATAGAGCGCCATGCCCGCTACCGCGGCGGCGAGAACGGCCATCATTACCGTTGATACAACAACGAATTTGCGTCGATTCATGGGCCTGACTCCTGAGTGGAAGGATTGTATCACGACTCACCAATACGAATGGCAGGGAAGAAAAGTTCACATAGAGTCCTGGGTAGCCCATTGACGATTCCCGACACACGAGGGCACAGATCCCAGATGCCGCTGCAATTCAGACAAGTGACCCTGCCAGCGGCAAGACGTCCTGTTTCACCATGGAGACACAGAGGGCCCTTTGATTGCGGATTGGCGATTGCGGATTTCGGATTTGGAATTTAGGAACGGCTTCTCTATGAGGACAATCCGAAATCCGAAATCCGCAATTCAACGGAATCTCCGTGTCCTCCGTCTCCGTGGTGAATAAAGCGCTTGAATTCTTCTCGAGCTGGGCTTCCGGCTTGCAAAGTCTCCAGGCTTGGCCGAGAATATTACTTTCCTTCGAGAAGGTGCGTTCATGACAATGGACTTCAAAATCATCCAGAAACTCTATGCCGGGTTGCCAGGGAAGATTCGACGCGCCCGCAACCTGCTGGCCCGTCCGCTGACGCTTACGGAGAAAGTCCTCTATTCCCATCTCTCGGAGGAACCCACGCGCTCTTTTGAGCGGGGAAAGGACTACGTGGACCTGAACCCGGATCGTGTCGCCATGCAAGACGCCACCGCCCAGATGGCGCTGCTGCAGTTCATGATGGCGGGCCGAAAGGCTGCGGCCGTTCCCACTACGGTTCATTGCGATCACCTGATTCTCGCCCGCGTCGAGGCGAAGACAGATCTGGCTCACTCTCTCAGCGCCAACAAAGAGGTCTACGATTTCCTGCGCAGCATCTCGCAGAAATACGGCATCGGCTTCTGGAAACCGGGATCCGGCATCATCCATCAGGTCGTCCTGGAAAACTATGCCTTCCCCGGGGGTCTGATGATCGGAACCGATTCGCACACACCGAACGCCGGCGGGCTCGGAATGGTAGCCGTGGGTGTCGGAGGCGCGGATGCCGTCGACGTCATGGCCGGCATGCCCTGGGAGCTGAAATGGCCCGCGCTCATCGGAGTCAAGCTTACCGGAGCCCTCAGTGGATGGGCCGCCCCCAAGGATGTGATCCTCAAGCTGGCTGGAATCCTGACTGTCAGCGGCGGAACAGACAAAATCATCGAGTATTTCGGCCCGGGCGCGCGCTCGATCAGCTGCACCGGAAAGGCAACCATTACCAACATGGGCGCGGAGTTGGGCGCGACCACCTCCGTCTTCCCTTACGACGAGCGCATGGCCGTGTACCTGCGGGCTACGGAGCGCGATGATGTGGCCAAGCTTGCCGATGCGATCGCGGAACACCTGGCGGCCGATGCGGAGGTGCAGGAAGATCCCGAGAAATTCTTCGACGAGATGGTCGAGATCGATCTCTCCACGCTCGAGCCCCAGGTCGTGGGACCGTACACACCGGACCTGGCGCGCCCGATTTCCGGACTCAAGAAAGACGCGCAGGAACACGACTACCCCGACGAGATTCGAGCCGCCCTGATTGGCAGCTGCACGAATTCGTCGTACGAAGACATTGAACGGGCCGCGCACGTGGCGCGCCAAGCGTCCAGGAAGGGACTGAAAGCCCGAACCCATTTCCTGATCACTCCGGGCTCCGAGCAAATCCGCGCCACAATCGAACGCGACGGCCAGCTGCAAGCGCTCACGGAAATCGGCGGGGTGGTTCTGGCCAATGCCTGCGGGCCTTGCATCGGGCAGTGGAAACGTGAGGACATCCAACGCGAGGAAAAGAACACTATTGTCACATCCTTTAACCGCAACTTTGCCCGGCGCAACGACGGCATGGCCTCGACGCTGGCCTTCATCGGCAGCCCGGAAATCGTGACCGCGCTGGCGCTGGGTGGAAAGCTGAGCTTCAATCCCCTGAGCGACGCCCTCGTCAACGATCGCGGGGAGGAGGTCAGGCTCGAGCCTCCGACCGGGCACGAGCTCCCCACTCGAGGATTCGAGAAGGGAGAGAGTGGATACGTGCCGCCGGCGGCGAACCCGGGTTCCATCGAGCTCGTCGTCGATCCCAAAAGCGAGCGGCTGCAGCTCCTGGAACCGTTTCCTGCCTGGAATGGGAAGGATTTCACAGACCTCGTGGTTCTCCTCAAAGCTCGAGGCAAGTGCACCACGGACCATATCTCTCCCGCGGGCCCCTGGCTGCGATACCGCGGGCATCTGGACAAGATCAGCGACAACCTGTTCCTGGCAGCCGTGAATGCCTTCACCGGCGAGACAGGCAAAGGGAAAAACGTCCTGACCGGTGAGACTGGACATCCTTTTGCCGCCGTGGCGCGCTACTATAAATCCAAAGGAGCGCGATGGGTCGCCATCGGCGACGACAACTACGGCGAGGGCTCGAGCCGCGAACACGCGGCCATGGAGCCCCGTTATCTCGGATGCGTCGCCGTCATCGCGCGCAGCTTTGCGCGCATCCATGAGACTAATCTGAAAAAACAAGGCTTGCTCGCGCTGACTTTTACCAATCCGGCGGACTACGATCGCATTCAGGAGGAAGACCGCCTGGACATCCTGGGCCTTCAAGAGTTCACCCCGGGTAAGCCTCTGACCTTGCGAATAAAGCACAAAGACGGGTCAGTCGACGAGATCAAAGTGAAACACAGCTACGCGCAGTCTCAGATCGAATGGTTCAAGGCCGGCTCCGCACTGAATCTCATCGCTGCCAGCCATAGGAAAGAGCATAAGTAGCGGTAGGACGGTTGCATCTTTGCGTTAAACCCAATTTCCACCACGAAGATTTGCGTTAAACCCAATTTCCACCACGAAGATACCAAGACTCGAAGAATCAGAAGCGTCATAACCGCGGAAAACCTGGCGATGCTTTGTGTCTTCGCGTCTTCGTGGTAAAGGCTGCGTCAGATCTGCGAGCCGATTGTGTGGAACGGAGGCATTCGATGCGAAGAAAACCAATCCTGTCCGGTCTTGTTCTGGGGCTGTTTGTCGTCAGCCTGGCGCCGGCGGACGAAAGAGCCGACCTAAGCGCGATCTGGAAGATCAAAGACGAGGGACTGAATCGAACCCAGGTCATGGAGATCCTGAGTTATCTCACCGACGTCCATGGCCCCCGGCTCACGGGGTCGAGCCAAATGCGGAAGGCTCAGGAATGGGCGCAAACGAAGTTCAAGGAATGGGGCCTGGAGAATGTCCATACCGAAAGATACGAGTTTGGGCGCGGATGGAACCTCAAGAGATTCTCAGCCCACATGGTGGAGCCCACCTATTCCCCATTGATCGCTTATCCCAAGGCCTGGACGCCGGGCACCCGGGGCCTGGTGCGCGCCGAGGTCATGCGGGTCGACATCGATGCCGAGTCCGATTTTGACACGTATCGCGGCAAGCTGAAGGGCCTCTTCATACTGACGCAGCCGCCGCGAGAGGTGGAAGCGCAGTTCAATCCCCAGGGCAGGCGGTACTCCGATGAAGACTTGCGGAATGTCACCATGATGCCGGACCCGGGCCAACCCGCGAGGCAGCCCCGCGGCCCCGGCAGGCCCGGGCAACCTTCCAACCGGCAGCTCCAGAGGAAAATAAGCGCCTTCTATGTTTCGGAAGGAGTCGCCGCGCTCGTGGAACCCGGGCGCGGGGACGGCGGAACTATTTTCGTTTCCAGCGGAGGCGACCGCAAAAAGGACGCGGCCCCCGTTCCACCCCAGGTTGTGATGGCGGTGGAGCATTACAACCGGATCTGCCGTATCCTGGACAAGAAGATAAAGGTCCAGCTGGAGATGGAAATTCAGACGGAGTTTCTGGATCAGGATCCCTACGACTACAACGTGCTGGCGGAGATTTCCGGGACGGACAAAAAAGAAGAGCTGGTGATGGTCGGCGCCCACTTCGATTCGTGGCACTCCGGCACCGGGGCCACGGACAACGCGGCCGGTTCCGCCATCGCCATGGAAGTGATGCGTATCCTCAAAGACACAGGTTTGAGGCCGCGCCGCACGATCCGAATCGGCCTCTGGAGCGGAGAAGAACAGGGTTTGCTCGGATCCCGCGCCTATGTGAACGAACATTTCGCGTTGCGCCCAACGCCTCCGGAAGACATGGATCGCGACAGTGAAGAATATCGCAAGCTGACGCAGACACCCCCGACGCTGAAACCCGACCACGCCAAATTTGCAGGGTACTGGAACGTGGATAACGGAACCGGAAAAATCCGCGGCATATACCTCCAGGGAAACGAAGAGGTGAGGCCGATCTTTGAAGCCTGGCTGGCGCCTTTTAAAGACATGGGAGCCACGGCCCTGTCCGTCCGGAATACCGGCGGCACCGACCACCTGTCATTCGACGCCGTGGGTCTTCCCGGATTTCAGTTCATCCAGGATTCTGTCGAATACGACACGCGCACCCACCACTCCAATATGGACGTGTACGATCGTATCCAGAAGGGGGACATGATGCAGATGGCTGTGATTGAAGCGGCCATGGTGTACCACACGGCGATGCGCGACGAAAAGTTGCCGCGCAAGCCGTTGCCGAAACCGCAACCCCAATCGACCGGCACCCAGTAGGGATTTTGCCTCAGTGACAGGGCTGAGACGGCTCCTTCGCGACTTCGCGCCTTAGTGGTGAAATCTGAAGCCGGTGTGAACCACAAAGACGCGAAGATCGCTAAGGAAGCGCGAAGAATTTTTGTCGAATCCCGGGGAGCATATATGGATTGGATGAAGCTGATATGGGAGGCCCGGCGCCGCATTGCGCCGTATTTGCAACCCACGCCGCTCTACTCCTACCCTCTGCTTTCTGACCTCGTTGGCGCTGAAATCCACGTCAAGCATGAGAACCACCAACCGACGGGCGCCTTCAAAGTGCGCGGGGGGATCAATCTGATCGGCTCCATGCCGGAGCAGGAGAAGGCGCTCGGCGTGATCACCGCCTCCACCGGAAACCACGGCCAGTCGATCGCATATGCCAGCAGACTCTTCGGGGTGCGCTCCGTCATCGGCGTGCCCGAGAACTGCAACCCCAGCAAGCTGGCGGCGATGAAATCCTGGGGAGCCGAAATCGTCATCCACGGATCGGACTTCGATGAGACGCGCGAGTACGTGGAGCGGCTGGCCGCCGAGCGCGGCATGCGCTACATCCACCCGGCCAACGAGCCTCTTCTTATCGCCGGTGTAGCCACAATAGCCCTGGAGGTCCTCGAAGAACTGCCCGAAGCAGAAGTCCTGATCTGCCCGGTCGGCGGGGGCAGCAGTTGCGCCGGCGCGACCCTGGTCGCGCAAGCGCTCAAACCTTCGTTACACGTTATCGGGGTCCAGGCAGCCCGGGCAAGCTCCGCCTATGAATCCTGGAGAGAGAAGAGACTGGTGACTACGGGCAGCGCGGATACCTTCGCAGAAGGCGTACAGACGCGCGTGGCCTTCGAGATGACCCAGCAAATCCTTTGGGAGAATCTGAAGCAGTTCGTTCTGGTGGAAGAGGAAGAAATGCGCCAGGCCATTCTCCAGTACCTGGAGAAAGCGCGCGTTCTGGCCGAGGGAGCGGGTGCGGCCCCTCTGGCCGCCGCGACCAAATGCGCGCAGGAGATCCGCGGCAAGAAAGTCGTTCTGTACATGAGCGGCGGGAACGTTTCCAGGGACCATCTTGTCCGGGCGCTTACGGATCCCCATCCCTGGTGAAAGTGGCAAATGGGGCCCCATTGAGTGGCAAATGACCAATGACAAATGAAAAATGAAAAATAACAAATGGCAGTTGTTTGTCCGACCCCTGACTTCTATTTGTCATTGTTCATTTGTCATTTGTCATTGGTCATGTGACTCCCTGTAAGAATACGTCAGCCGCATTTATGAAAACGAGACCCGGGCGGCTTTGCGGGAGCTTCGGCGCCTTGGTACAATACATCCGGTTTGTCTATCGGTGGATCCATGACCCGGCGCTTCCTGGCTGCCTTGATTTTCCTGGTTGCTATCGGCGCCCCCGTCTATCCGCAGTCGGCCGGCAACCAAGGGCTAACCAGCTTTTCCGTATCGGTAAATCTGATCAAGGTTCCTCTGAGCGTTTTTGATGAAGATGGGAACATGGTGCAGAGCCTGCGCCGGGAAGATTTCCGGCTTTACGAAAACGGCGTCCCGCAGCAGATCCGCAGCTTCGGTTTGGACCGCAACCCGGTCTCGGTGGTTCTGGTCGTCGACACCAGCGGAACGGTCGAGAAGGAACTGAAAAAGATCAAAGAAGCGGCCGAGAGTCTTGCTTTCGCTTTGTCTCCGGAAGACCGCATCTCGATCGTCAGTTTTTCAGATGATGTCCAAGTGGACCTCGACTGGACCGATAACAAGAAACTGGTACGCAAAGCCCTGCGCAAGGTCGAACCGGGTCTGCGAACCGCCTTGTACGACGCCATGTTCGTTGCCGCGAATGACCAGCTCAAGGCGATTGAGGGACGCAAGGCGATCATTCTGTTAACCGACTGCCTCAATAACCAGAGCAGCGTCGGATTTCGGGATGCGTCCCTCGCCGTCATTCAGTCCCAGGCGTCTCTTTACGTTGTCGCCAAGACCGCGATCGTCCGCGAGGAAGCCCGCAGGCAGCGACGGGTGGTCATGCTCTCGGACATCTACAAGAAGATGTTCGGCAACGACAATTACATCGACGAGTTCTTCAGCAAACGAGAAGCCGAAATGACGGACGTCGCAGAAAAGACCGGAGGGAGGGCGTTCTTTCCGCTGGACTACGACCACATCAAGGACGTCTATGCCGACGTGGCCCGGGAGCTGAAAAGCAAATACTATCTGACGTACGTTTCGAACCAGGCAAAACAACCGAATTCGTATCACCGCATCAGCCTGGAATACCTGCCTCCGTTCAGCAAGCTCATCTACAGGCAGGGTTACTATTACGAACCCAGTCCCATTCACAAACGAAGACATTAAGGAGATTGCGGATTTCGGATTTCGGATTTGAGGCCTTCTCATCGAGTGGGCAAGTCTCGATCGGATGCACGACAGTCCACAGGCGACAGCGGTTGCCGCGGGATAGATCCTGACGGGTATTGCAGGCACGGACACGCCGCGTGGCTCGTGGCCCTGAGTTTCATCTAAGAGGGAGGAAGAATGACTCAGAAAGAGATCGGGCAAAGGTTTGAACGCATCGAGACGCAATTGGAAATACTGGCCCGGTACAACGTCAACACGGCTGCCAGGGTCGATGAACTCTTCGAGGCCCAGAAGCGGACGGAGGCCAGCCTCGTGAGACTCACTGAACGAACCGAGACGGGTTTCGCAAGGCTTACCGACGCCCTGACGAGTCTGGTCCGGATTGTCGAGCGACACGTCAGCGACGATCACGGGCCGAAATAGAATTGTCTATGCTTGAAAATTAAGACTCTCTCTTAGGCCCAAATCCAAAATCCGAAATCCGCAATTTTTAAAGTGATGGCATGGATCCGGACTATTCAGGAAGGCAAGGCAACAGGTTTTCTCAAGGAGCAATACGATCGGGCGGCCGAGCGCGCGGGTCGCGTTTTCGAGATACTGAAAATCCAGAGCCTCAAGCCCGAATACATCGCAGCCAGTATCGCCCTGTATCAAAAGGCGATGTTCGGCCCCTCGAAACTGACCCGGGCGCAGCGCGAGATGATGGCCGTTGTGGTCTCGGCCGCTAATCACTGCCACTATTGAGTGGAGGCGCACGGAGAGGATCTCCGTCAACTCGTGAACGACGATGCGCTGGTTCAGGCGATCAAAACGGATTACCGCAAGGCGCCGCTGGATGCTCTTACCCGCGCCCTGCTGGACTATGCCGTCAAGCTGACGCGCAGCCCCTGGCGCGTCAGCGCGGAGGACCTGGATGTCCTGAGAAAACACGGTCTCGAAGATCCTGATCTCCTCGACGCTGTGGAGGTCATCAGCTTCTTCAACTACATCAACCGCATTGCCGATGCCCTTCACGTCGACGTCGAAGACTTCATGCCCCCCTACCCTCCATTGACGAATGACGATTGACGAGTGATGCCTAAGGGCTCGCGCAGAAATAAATTCACATTTTGGCGCGAGCGCCGGGCGGGCAGATGCGAGGCGCCGCGACGCAGGCGATGTCGGACATCGTCGAGGAGCGGCAACAAAGCAGATGCCCGCCCGCCGCCGCGCCCCTTAAAATGTGAAGTTATTTCTGCGCGAGCCCTAAGTACTGCGGTTCATAATTACGGTAACGTAATTTGGTCGCGAGCAGAAGCGCACATCCTTGCCCCTTTTCTCATTTGTCATGGGTCACGTATTGCCTCACGGAAAAATCTAACTATCTGAGGAACTGTTGCCTCATTCAAAATCGAACTCTTAAAGGGAATACCGGAAGAGAGAATCGACATCATCCCGTCTCTGGTTTTTTCGTGTTTCGGAGCTCGGCAACTGGTTAGATTTTCAATGAGGCAACACCCCTCCCAATAGTAAGATTTTCGATGAGGCAATGCGCGGCTTACCCCCTGGATTTGTCATTGGTCATTTGTCATTTGTCATTTGTCATTGCTCATTTTCCTAGACCGGATACAATCCAGAGGCTTTTGCACTGTGAACGCGATCTGATAGGATTGCTCCGCCAAGGATCTTTAACAAAGGAGGAGATATGAGGAAGGCGGCAGTGAGTTTGATTGGCGTGCTGTGCTGCACCGCAATTCTCGCTCTGGCGCATGATCCACGCACCACGGCGAAAGACTTTTCTCACGGATTGAAGATCGAAGGCGCCGG
>WNGD01011491.1_pt1 | contig 12741 bp, 10 predicted proteins | sample 5400671 | NCBI WGS metagenome assembly WNGD01 (sample SAMN13153369, study PRJNA577476) | soil metagenome | isolation source: 40 cm soil or saprolite under grassland replicate 2 | place: USA:California | collected 2016-06-15
CCGTGGCCTTAGCCTGCCGGGCACGCGCGGCGCTCGTCGTGCACGCTCGGGCGAGGGCATCGCTCCCGCTCGCGGTGCTTGACGCGTGGCGTCGCGCAGGGGCGCTCGGCCCGCGTCGCTGGATTCCCGGCGGGGGAGCGCATCCCCGCGCCGTGGTGGGCCATCTGCTCGCGGGATTGGAGCTCGCCGCGCAACTCGCGTCCCCGCCGGACGCGATCGTCCTCCCACTCGGCACCGGCGGTACGGCCGCAGGCCTTGCCCTCGCCGTCACCGCACTCGGCTGGCCGACGCGCGTCGTGGGCGTCCGCGTCGCACCACGGATCGTCGCCAATCGCTGGCGGGCGATGTGGCTCGCACGCGGCGCGGCACGACTGCTCGCGCGCCATGACATCCGCATCCCGCATCCCGCATCCCGCCTCCCGCTGGTGGTGGTGGACGGGTTGGGGGAGGGCTACGGCCACCCGACCCCGGAAGGGGAGGCGGCCGAACGGCTCGCATCCGAGCACGGTCTCACGCTCGATCCGACCTATGGCGCGAAGGCATTCGCATTTCTCCTGCAACGTGGAACGTGCGACGTGCAGCGGGTCGTATTCTGGCATACGTTTGCCGTCCCTGTTCCCCAACCGGAGCGCGCACCGTGACGTCGTTCGGGACGGTCGAGCTGACCGTTTACCCATACGAATGCGACGCGTACGGCCATTTGAACCAAGCGGCGCTGCTCACGCTGCTCGAGCGCGCCCGCTGGGATGCGCTCGCCCGCGGTCCGGGGATGGACTTGTTCGACCGCAACGGTGTGTGGCCCGCGGTGCGCAAGGCGACGATCGAATACCGTGCACCGGCGTTTGCGCGCGATCTGCTGCGCGTCGAGACGACGGTCGCGGGCCGCGGCACCACCAGCATGACGCTGCGCCACGTCGTGCGGCGGGTCTCGGATGATGCCACGGTGGCGGAGGCGGACATCGTCTTCGTGTGCATCGATCGCCTGGGCCGAGCCACACCGATTCCGGAGGAGATCGCCCGATTTCTCGGACCCCGGACACCGGTCGGCGGGGGCCATCAGCCCCTCCGGGTGCCGGCTGGCGACGTCGAGCTCGCCGTGGACGTCCGCGGCGAAGGCGTGCCGGTGCTCTTCGTGCACGGCTTTCCGTTCGATCGGACGGTGTGGCGACACCAGCTCGCTGCGCTGTCTCGTGTTCGGCGCATCGCGCCGGACCTGCGCGGAGTGGGGGGCTCGGGGGCGCCGCCCGGGGCGGACGGGTACTCCCTGACCCGGTATGCCGACGACCTGGTGGCCGTGCTCGACGCCCTCGGCGTGCGGCAGGCCGTTGTGTGTGGACTCTCGATGGGTGGCTACGTCACCTTCGAGCTGTTGCGCCGGCATCCGGCGCGGGTGAAGGCGCTGATCCTCGCCGATACCAAGCCCCAGGCAGATTCGGTCGAGGCGAAGCGGGGACGAGACGAGTTGACACAGGTGGCGGAACGGGAGGGTCAGGACGCCGTGATCGAGCGCCTGCTGCCCCGGCTGCTCGCCCCGGAAACGCTGGCCACCCAACCCGAAGTGGCCGCACAGGTGCGCGAGATGGCCGGCCGTTGGTCAGCGCCCGGTCTCGTGGGCGCATTGCGGATGTTGCGCGACCGACCCGACTCTACCGAGACGCTCCGGGGGGTGCGGGTGCCGACGCTCGTGCTGGTGGGAAGTGAGGACGAGATTGCGCCGCCCGATACGGGGCGCGCCATGGCGCAGCTCATCCCCGATGCGCAGTATCACGTCGTCCCCGCTGCCGGGCACATTGCGCCCCTCGAACAGCCCCTCGCGACCAGCCGGTTGCTGGCCGACTTCCTGAGAGGGCTTCCCTGAAGTGAGAACCCCGGGGTGAGGGCCCCGGGGCGTTGGTCACGATCCCTTGCGCTGTGGCTTGCCGGGCGGACTCGCGCTCTGAAACACGTCCCGGTTCTTGGCGATGTAGGACTTCCATTGCGGAGGCGTGTCTTCCTCCGGGAAAATCGCGGTGACGGGGCACTCCGGCTCGCAGGCGCCGCAATCGATGCACTCGTCCGGGTGGATGTACAGCTGATCCTCACCCTCGTAGATGCAGTCCACGGGGCAAACATCCACGCACGACCGATCCTTCAGATTGATGCAAGGCTCTGCGATGATGTACGGCATTCAAGCTCCAGGCAATTCGCGCCGAATCGCAAACATAGAACGGGTCCCACCCGCGTTCAAGGCCCGGTGGCAGGCACCGCGATCCGGGTCATCAGCGACAACACGGCCACGAGAAACGTATACTGCAGCAGCGCGGTGCGATCCGGTTCTTCCGCCGCGCGCCCGAACGCGGCGGTCGCCGCGGCGGCGAGCGCGAGCAGCACCAGCAGCCCTTCGGACGTCACGGACCACAGCACCGCGATGACCGCTACGGCGATCCAACGCTGTGGGCGGGTGAGCGCGCGGAAGCCCCGCGCGCCGTCGAGCTGCCACACGGGAACCAGGTTGAAAAGATTGACCAACGCGCCCATGTGCGCGATTGCTCCCCATACCCCCACACCCGTGGCACGATACACCGCGTAGGCCGCGAGCGCAGCGCCTAACCCCCAGAGCGGACCGGCGAGCCCAACGCGCGCGTCTTCGCGCGCGTCCGCCGGATACTGCTTGAGCCGGATGACGGCGCCGAACCCGGGGATGAACATCGGCGCCGTGGCCTTGATCCCGTAGCGTTGCAGCGCCTGCACGTGACCCATTTCGTGGATATAGATGGAAAGCACCAAGCCGAACGCGAACTTCCAGCCCCAAATCGTCCAGTACAAGCCCGCCGAAAGGAGCATGCTGAGGAACGTCCCGCCCTTCGTGAGACCCAGCAGCAACAGCTTCGCCTTCGTGAGGACGAACAGCAGCACGAATTTGAACTTCGCGAGCAGCGCACCGACGGCGCCCACGCCCGCTGCCCCTTTTCCCCACGGCGACCCGTGTTTCGTGGCGGCCGGCCGACTATCCAAGGCACGGCTCAGCTCGAGGATACGGGCAGAAACGACCGTGTGCTGGCTCGAGTCTGGCGGCAGGAGCTCGAGTGCCTCGCGCCACGCCGCCAGGGCCGCGCTCATGTCCCCGTCGTGCGCGGTGCGCTCCGCCTCAGCGGCCAGCCGCTTCAGGGCGTCGGAATGGACCAGGCGCTGGCAGGACGGACAGGCGAGCAGGGCGGGCGCGATCTGCGTGCCGCACTGGGGGCAGGCGAGCGGCTGGCGCCCCCGCCCCGCCGCCCCCACGTCGGCGTCAGTCATCGATTATGCTACGCCGTCGCGGGACGCGCGGCGGCCTGGTAGGGACCAGTGACGCGGAGGGCAGCACCCCGGTTGATCTTCCAGGCGGCGTAGACACCGAAGCCGGCGATCACAAGGTGAAGCGGGGCGGCGATGCCGGTGAGGATGGGCGCCGCGAATGCGAGCCCGAGCAACAGTGCGAGCCCCATGGCGAGCGCGATAGGTCCCGGACGCTCGCGTCCCCTCGCGACTGCCGAGCCGCCGGTGGTGCTGGCGGCGGTCGCGCTCGAGTCGACCGTGGGCCGGAGGTCCTTCGCCATCTCCCGCGCGATGAGCGACGAGTCGGTGGCGGCGATGGCGCAATAAGTGAGGAACATCGCGAGTGCCTGGTAGCGCCACCCTCCCCGGCCGTTCGACCCTTTGCGCACCGCAACACCCACGAACAGGCCGATGAGAACCGTCACCAGGCTCCAATCCATTCCCGAGAAGGCCACGAAGGCAAAGTAGCCGCCGGCACCGAGCACCGCCGCCGCGGCGCCCAGCGCGAACGCCTTGGCGAACCGCTTGCCGGACGAACCGCGGTTCCAGGTCGCCAGGATCTGGCCGCGACAGCGCGGGCACGTGACGTTGCCGTTCACCTCGTAGTAGGTTGCTCCTACCGGCTGGCGGCACACGGCGCAGGTCGCTTCGTCCGGAGCTGCGGCGCGCTCGGCGCGGTCGAACTGCAGACTCCCGTCTGCGGGAGCTACAGCGGCTGGGTCGCTCACTGGGACCTCCTGAGAGCTGGTGGGCTAGAGCGCGGCCCAATCTTTTGGAGTCGGTCCCAGCGGCGCAATCAGAAACGGCACGGTGCGGCCAACCGAGGCACATTCAGATACCTATGCGTATCTGAATGTCGTATTTTGACAGTGAATTTGTGGACTGTGATTCCTTTTAGTATCATTGATACCGATGGGTATCATACGCCAGAAGCGTAAGGCGGAAACGCGGGCCTTGCTGCTCCAAGCTGGCCTGGGCGTGTTCGCTGAGCGTGGGATCGAGTTCGCTACGCTCGACGACATTGCCCAGACGGCCGGTTTCACCAAGGGCGCGATCTACCGGCAGTTTCCCTCCAAGGGCGCGTTTCTGCTCGCCCTATTCGAGCAGTACGCCGCCGTGGCACGGTCGGGCACCGGGGCGCGCCAGGCGTCGTGGTTCATCCCCCTCACGCTGCAGTTCGCGGCCCACGCGATGCGCGATCCGCTGCTTAGGCGGCGCTTCGCCGTCGTACTGGCGGAGGCGCCCGACGGCGGCACCCCTGACGGACAGCTGCTCAAGGCGCTGGGGCGAGTGCTGCCGCCGGCGCTACCTTCCCCGCCCCGAGCGCCGTAGCGGGTCGCGAGGGTTTCATGGTCTATCTCACTTGGCTGGTCATACTCCTCATCCCATACTGGCTCGGGCCCATCATCGTCTGGCTCACCCAGAAGGCCGGTGCCCGTCCGGTCTTCGAGCCCTTTGCTCCCGGGCGACACGTGGTGCCCGAGGACGTCGCCGCGTCGTTCCGGCAGACCTGCGACGGGCTCACCACTGAAGGCTTTCGCGTCGTTGCCGATCTGTTCCAGACCGGGCAGATGAGGCACGTCAGTACTCGCGTCGCGCTGCTCGAGCACCCGGAGACGGCGGAGCTGGCGCTCGCCGTCGCGATGTTCACCGCGGCGCGTCCCGCCCGGCTCGTCGCGAGCTACGCGGAGCTGCCCACCAAGTTTCGCGACGGGCGGACCGTCTCGGTGCACAACAGTCCGGTCCCGGGGTCGTTCACGCCGCCGCCGTCCCGCGTTGTGGTGCGGCTTCCCATCGTGCGGGATCCGGCACGGCTGGTCCGCGTCAAGCGCGCCTACCTCGATCGATACTACCGCGGCGTGGAGCGCGTCCCGTTCGAGCATCGGGACGACCCGGCCCGGTTTCTCGCGGATGCGATGGTGCGCGAGTTGACGGAGCAGGTCGAGGCAGGCAGGTGGCGGCGCGACGATCGCGTCGCCGTGTTCCGGCCGAAGTTCACGAGCGCGTGGGTGATGACGTGGCAGGCGTTGCCCCCCTTCAGCATGCTGCGGCGCCGCCGCTTGCGTCGGCGCGCGTCGGCGATCCTGGAGGAGTTGAACATGGCCGGCCCCGACCCGCGCCCAATCGCGCAACCGCGCACCCGGGTCTCGCTCGGGTGGGTGGCCGCGGCCGCCGTCATTGTCTTCCTCGTCGCGCAGCTCGACTCGCGCGTACGCCGCACGTCGTGGACGCTTCCGTCCAACTTCGCCGCGCCGGCCGCCTTCCCCGACGCGGTCCGTGCGCTCGAGCAGCTCGCGGGCGGGAAAGCCACGCCACTTGTCGGCATCCATTCGGTCGGCGACTCCGTCGCGACCGAGGGCTTCGCGGTGAGCGTCCCACCGGCGCGCGCGGAGCGACTCGTGGCCGCGGCGCAGCCGCGCTTCCTCGAAAGGGGATTCTATCTGTTTCGCTCGGAGCAGCACTTCGGGATCGCGGGGCACCCCGACCGCGTCGCGCTGTTCCCACGGAGCGACCGCGATGAGATTCTCCGACTCATGGGGACGAGCGGCTGGAACTACGACATCGGCCCCGACAGCGTCATCGCCTGGTTGCGAACGCTCGAGCGCGACCACCCCTTCGTCCTCACCGGGATGGGGTTCGATTGGGTGGAGGGCCGGTTCCGCTCCGCCATCGGCGACGCGGACGCGTTGGCCCGACGCTTGTACGCGTTCTGTCCCGACATCGTGGAGCAGGGAACGGAAACGGTCGCGGCGCTGGCGCGCGAGCTCTCGGAGTCGCAACGACTCTACTGTTGGTGGGACTAGATGGACGGGCTCGCGGTCATCGGCGCGGTCTTCTTCCTCATTGTCGTCGGATACATCGGCGTGTCCGCCGTGTTGCGCCGCATTCCGGCGACGTCGCTCCGCCTGCCCACCGGTCCGATCCCGGACACCTGGGACGGCATCGTGGAACACAATGTCCCACTCGCTCGCGGCCTGAGCTCGGACGAACGGGAGCGGTTGCTCCGGTTGGTGCAGGTGTTTCTCACCGAAAAACACTTCGAGGGATGCGGTGGACTCACCCTCACCGAAGAGATGAAGGTCACGATCGCGGCCGGGGCGTGCCTGTTGCTACTCCATCTCGAGGGTCCATGCTATCCGACGCTCCGGACGGTGCTCGTGTATCCGCACGGATTCGTTCCCAAGCTCGCCCGGTCTCCCGGGACGGGCCAGATCGCCCGGCCCCCCGCGCGTCTGATAGGCGAGTCGTGGGGAGACGGTGTGGTGGTGATCTCGTGGGACGACACCATCCGTGGGGCGCGCAATCCTGTCGACGGCGACAACGTCGTGTTGCATGAGTTCGCCCACCAGCTGGATGCCGAAGACGGTGTCTCGGACGGCGCGCCGATCCTGCCGCCGGGCGCGCTGCGCACCTGGGGCGGTGTGCTCTCGGAGGAGTACGAGCGGTTGCGCCGGGACGCCGAACAGGATCGACCGTCGGCGCTGGACGAGTACGGGGCGACCAATAAGGCCGAGTTCTTCGCCGTCGCGACAGAGTCGTTCTTCGAGAAACCGGTCGAGCTCGAGCGCGAGCATCCCGCACTGTACGGGCAGCTACGGGAGTTCTACCGGCAGGATCCCGCGCGTCGAGCGCCGTCCATCGGCCCATGAAACCGAGCCGGCTCATCGATGTGAGCCACACGATCGAGGATGGGATGGTCACCTACCCCGGTCTCCCCGTGCCCGTGATCAGTGACTGGCTGTCGCGCGACGCGTCCCAGACCCGCTACGCGCCCGGCACGACCTTCCAGATCGGCAAGATCGAGCTGCTCGCCAACACCGGCACGTACATCGACGCGCCGTTCCACCGGTACGAGGGCGGCCAGGACGTTTCGGACTATCCGCTTCAGGCTGTCGCGAACCTCGAGGGCGTCGTGGTCCGCGCAACGGAGCGCACCGGCCGGGCGCTCGACGCAGGCGTATTCCGCGGGCGGGACGTGGGCGACAAAGCAGTGCTCGTACACACCGGCTGGGACGTCCACTGGCGCACCGAGCGCTACGGCACGGGGCATCCGTTCCTGACGCGCGCCGCGGCGGAGCATCTCGTCGCCGCGGGTGCCGCGCTGGTCGGGATCGATTCGCTCAACATCGACGACGCGACCGACGGCGCGCGCCCGGCGCACTCGATTCTACTCGCGGCGGGGATCCCTATCGTCGAGCATCTGTGCGGCCTGCACCAGTTGCCCGACGCCGGCTTCCGGTTCTACGCGGTTCCGCCGCGCGTAAAGGGGATGGGGAGCTTTCCGGTGCGGGCGTTTGCCGTTCTGGAGGAGTGACAGCAAGGGAACAGCATACCGACACCGTTAGCGACAACAGTGAGGGCCCGGCGCGTTGCCGGGCCCTCGACTGTCACCAGTTCAGCGGCTCGATGCTACGGGAAGTTCGGGTTGTTCTGCTTCTCGACGTCCGGCAGGGGCAGGCACAACTGTGTGCCGTAGACACCGCCGCCCTGATACTGGGTTCCCGCCGCGGGGCTCGGGGTCTTGCCGAACCGGACCAAGTCGAACAGGTGCTGCCCTTCCAGGAACAGCTCGCGCCGCCGCTGGTCGAACAGCGAGTCCGACGCCGTCGCCGAGTCGGGGCTGGTGATCGCGCCCTGACCGCCGCGCGCCCGGAAGCTGTTGATGATGCTGTCTGCGGCCGCGAAGGTGCCGCTGCTGCGGTTCTTGTTGCCGATCGGCACGCGAGGGTCGTTCATCCCCACGTACACCGAATCGATCGACGTGTTGTCGAACGTCGTGTCGCTCTCCTGCCACACGCGGTTGTTGCGACGCGCGTTGATCCCCGAAGCGCTGACCAACTTCACGTACGCGGCGGGGACGAGCAGCGCGTCCGCCCGCGCGAGGGCCGGTTGCCCGAGGTCGAGGTAAGCGCGGGCTCGCCCCACCCGAGCCATGTTGACGATGTCGGAATTGCCGCCAGCGATCGCATCGCTGAACGCAGCTACCGCGAGCTTGAACACGCTGTCGCGCGAGATCTCGCCCCCGTACACGATCTCACGGTTGGCATCGAGTCCCGACACGACCATCGTACAGAAGCCTTCGCCGAGCAGGACGAGGCTGTACCCCTGGTAGGCCGAGGCCGTGGCGATGAGGCTGTCACGCGCCGGCACTTGAGCGACAGTCCAGCCATTCAGCAGGGAGAGGACGTTCGCCGCCGAGAAGCGCGCGGTTTGCAATGGCGAGTAGACCCCGAGGCCGATGCAGTCATTGACCGCGTAGCGGCGGTCGCTCGACAGCATCGTCCGCAGCTCGTACGGGTAGCGGTCCGCGGTTTGTGTGGCATCCTTCAGCTCGTCGGTGATCAAGCCGCTCATCGCGGCGTACGCGCCGGCGGCGCACTCGAAGTCTCCGATTGCGCTGTTCACGAGCAGCCCTGCGTTCGCGGGTACTTCGAGGCTACCCGCCGGGATGTTGCTCGGTGTCTGGACTTGCAGCGCGTTGTTGAACAGGTCGCACCCGGCGGCCACGAGCCCCACGAGCACGACCATCGCTGTGTGTCTCATTGGTCCGCCTTTCAAAAAGCCAGGTTGACGGTGAAAATCCATTGGGTCAGCTGTGGCAAGTCGGCCTGCTCCCATTGGCTGAAATTGCCCCCGCGACTGCCGCCGAGGAACATCGCTTCCGGGTCGAGGCCGGTGTAGCCGGTCCATGTGTGCAGGTTCCGTCCGGCAAGTGACACGGTCGCCTGGCTCGCGCGCAGCGCAGTCGCCCAGGCGTCCGGGAGCGTGTAGACGACTGAGACTTCTCGCAGCTTCATGAATCGCGCGTCGGAGATCAAGAAATCGACGAGGCTGCGGTTCGACTGAATCCCCGCGATGCGTTTCGGGTCGAACTCGAGTGGGAAGAAGTTCTCGCGGCAGACTTGGCCGAAGAACGTGCAGCGGACGCGCGTCGTGCCGTCGAGCTTCCGATAGCCCGTCTTGAAGTCGAGCAGGCCGTACACGCGCAGGCGGTTCCACAGCGTCAGCGTGGTGGAGAACCCTCCCTCGAAGCTCGGCGTCGTGCGGCCGATGAACACGCTTGGGGCGCTCGCGCACGGCATGGATCCGCCCTTGCCGTCGTCACACAGGATGTTGATCGCCTGCCCGGTCAGGGAGTCGAACTGGGCGCTCACCACCTTTTTCGTGAACCACGAGCCGACCGGATAGCCGACGCGGTGCTGCAGGTTCGTCCCCGCCGACACTGACGTCACGCCCGGCATGAGGCTCAGGATCTTGTTGCTGTTGGTGGCGAGATTGAGCGTCACGTCGACGCTCACGGCGCCACGAACGTACGGGCGGCCGCGGGCCAGCAGCTCGATTCCCTGATTCAAGACGGCCCCGGCGTTGAAGGGCTGCTGACCGGAGAATCCGATGGACGGCGCGATCTCGCGCTGCAGGATCTCGTCCACTGTCTTCTTGCGATAGTAGGTGAACTCGAGGCCGACGCGGTCGTCCCACAGCCCGGCGTCGACCCCCAGCTCGATCTCCTTGCCGCGCTCGGGTCCGAGGTTGGGGTTCCCGATGAACTCCGGCGTCACCGCGTCGACGTCATTCGGTCCGGTGACGGGCCGGTAGCTCCGCACGGCGGTGTTGGTGATAGGCGCTCGGCCCGACTCCCCGTACGCTGCGCGCAGCCGCAGCTGGTTCACGAACCGGTATTTCCAGAACGGCTCGTCGCTCATGATCCAGCTCGCGCTCACCTTCGGGTAGTACACGCGATCGAAGTTGGCGCCGAACGTGCTGTGGTCGTCGACCCGAAGGCCTGCCGTCAGGAACAGCCGGTCGCGCCAGCCGATCTGCTCCTGCGCGTACGTGCCGATGCTCTTGGTCTCTTCGGTCCCGTTCGTATTGGAGCGGGGACCGGTCGTGGCGCTGATAGCCGACAGCCCCGGCACCGGGAAGAAGAACCCGTCGGCAAAGACGGTGTCCCCACGGGCGTGATAGAACTGCAGGCCTCCCGAGAAGCTCGAGTGCAGCGAGGGCGACAAGTCGAACGCCGCCGTGGCCGCGTAGTCGACCGTGGTGTTGTCGACATTGTGATTCTGGATCGAGATGTAGCCGAGCGCGTCCGAGCCGAACGTCGGGTTCGACACCAGCGAATCGATGCGGGGCTGGTACAGAGAGTTCACTTCCCGTGTACGATCGACACCGAACGTGACCCGGTGCGTGAACCATTTGACCGGGTGGTGCTGCAGTTGCACGGAGCCCGTGAACCGATCCAGGTCCTGCGTGAAGTGATACACCTGGTCGTAGAGAGGCGGGAGGCCGCTGTAGAAGCCGAGCTGAGGGGTGCCGAGGTTGCGCGGGTCGGCGAGGACCGTGGTCCAGACCCGGCCGCCGAAGCCCGCCTCGGCGCTCAGGTGGGTCGGCCCCGCCACGTAGCCGACGCGGGCCGACAGAGTGACCTTGTCGCTTGGCGTGACCGTGAGGTTGGCGCGTCCGGTGGTGTGACGCAGGTCGTTGTTGGGCTCGGCCCCGCCCTGCAGCTCCGTCCCTCCAGCGACGTAGTAGCGCACCGTGCTCGAACCGCCGCTCACGCTCAGCTGATAATCGGCGGCGTGGCCCGTCCGAAAAATCGAGCTGCCGAGCTGCGCCTGGAGATCGCGCATGTTCACCGAGATGATGTTCCCCGCCCCATCGCGCTGATAGTTGGTCGGGAACCGGTCTTCCGGATTGTTCAGGAAGTTCGCGCCCTGGCGCACCGTGAAATTCCACCGTGCCGGGCCGGGTGTGCCCTGCTTTGTGATGATCTGAATCACGCCGCTCGAAGCCTCGGTGCCATAAAGCGTCGTGGCCGCCGGCCCCTTCACGATCTCGATGCTCTCGATGTCGTCCGGGTTGAAGTCGTTGTAGCGCGAGATGGAGCTCGAGCCGAACGCCTGATTGATCGGTCCCGTGGCGGCGTCCGCATCCACCCGCACGCCGTCCACGTACATCAGCGGTTGATTCGAGAGCGAGAAACTCGACGCCCCACGGATGCGGATCCGCGAGCCGCTCCCCACGGCGCCTGTGGCGCGCTGGATGACCACGCCCGCGGCGCGGGCGTTCAACAAGTCCTGCACGTCGTTGATGGGAGCCCTCTGCGTGACGTCCGCGGCGTTGATGGTAGAGACCGCGTTGCCGAGCTTGCCGATCTCCGTGGGTGCCGGGATTCCCGTCACAACGACCTGCGATAGCTCGAGCATTTTCTGCTCGAGTGCCACGCGCACGTGCGTGTCGCCGACGTCCACGGTGTCGGTCACCACGCGGAATCCGATCCGGCGCACCTGGAGAACCACGCTCGTGCCGGAGAGGTCGTCGAAATGGAACCGGCCCCTGGCGTCGGTGAAGGCACGCAGCGCGGTCCCTGCCACCGTGACCTGCACATCGCCCACCGGCGCGCCGGAGCCCCGACTCACCACAGTCCCGGCGATGGAACCGCCCTGCGCCGTCAAGGCGCCGGGCGTCACGATTCCGAATGTGAGAGCGAGACTACACAGGAGCGAAGAGCATCGCATGCGGCGCCCCCAAGAGAGAGAGGAGGCCGCCTATACTACCGGCATGCGAAGGCGCCGCAAGGGCGCGGGCCCCTAGTCGGCGGGGACCGCGTCCCGCGTTCCGAGCTTCCGCTCGATCTCCCGCGTGATGTGCATCGAGCAGAACTTCGGCCCGTCTTGAAGTACTCGGCCGGTAGCGCTTCGTCGTGCAGCTCGCGGGCGCGGTCCGGATCGAGTGACAGCCGGAACTGCTCGTTCCAGTCGAACGCATAGCGCGCGCGCGATAGCGCGTCGTCGCGGTCGCGTGCTCCCGCGCGGCCCCGCGCGATGTCGGCAGCGTGCGCGGCGATCTTGTAGGCGATCACGCCCTCGCGTACCTCCTCCGCGTTCGGGAGGCCGAGGTGCTCCTTGCGGGTCACGTAGCACAGCATGTCGGCGCCGTACCAGCCGATCATCGCCGCGCCGATCGCGGAGGTGATGTGGTCGTAGCCCGGCGCGATGTCGGTCACCAGCGGTCCCAGCGTGTAAAACGGCGCTTCGTGGCAGATGGCTTTCTCTTTCCGGACGTTCTCCTCGATCAGATGCATCGGAATGTGGCCCGGTCCTTCGATCATCACCTGCACGTCCTGCGCCCACGCCCGCGTCGTCAGCTCGCCCAGCGTCTCGAGCTCGGCGAACTGGGCACGGTCGTTCGCGTCCGCCACCGAGCCGGGCCGCAGCGCGTCGCCCAACGAGAGCGTCACATCGTACTTGCGGGCGATCTCGAGGATGCGGTCGAACCGAGTGTAGAACGGGTTCTGCTTGTTGTGATGCGTCATCCAATAGGCGTGCAGCGACCCGCCCCGCGACACGATCCCCGTCACCCGGCCGAGCGCGAGCCCCACGTACTCGCGCAGGATCCCGCAATGGACCGTGACGTAGTCCACCCCCTGCTGCGCCTGGTGCTCGA
>WNGD01005541.1_pt1 | contig 12740 bp, 10 predicted proteins | sample 5400671 | NCBI WGS metagenome assembly WNGD01 (sample SAMN13153369, study PRJNA577476) | soil metagenome | isolation source: 40 cm soil or saprolite under grassland replicate 2 | place: USA:California | collected 2016-06-15
ACGGCGCCGGCCTCGATCAGCGCGCTGACCGTTGCGGTGCCGAGCGCGCCGGTTCCGCCCGTGACGACGACGTGACGGTCGCGATAGTCCATCGGCCTCTCCCATTGCTGGCAAACGCAGTTGCATCATTGACCATCGGTCGATCGATGCAAGACCGATCGTGAGCCGGCGATCTTGAGCCAGCTTGTCCGGCGCGCCATGCTCATCTCGCGCAGCATGGAATCAGCAGGCATGTTCGATCTCGCCATTGTCGGCGGCGGCATCAATGGTACCGGGATTGCCCGCGCCGCCGCCGGCCGGGGCTTGCGCGTTTTGCTGGTCGAGCAGAACGATCTCGCCTCCGGCACCTCGTCCGCCTCGACCAAGCTCATCCACGGGGGTCTGCGCTATCTCGAGCACGGATGGCTGCGGCTGGTGCGCGAGGCGCTGAGCGAGCGCGAAGTGATGTTGCGCATGGCGCCGCACCTGATCCGGCCCATGCGCTTCGTGCTGCCGAGCGAGCCGGGCGTGCGTCCAGCATGGATGCTGCGCCTCGGGCTATTCGTCTATGACCACCTCGGCGGCCGGCAAAACCTTCCGCCGGCCCGCGCCATCGACCTGGCAAATGACCCGCTCGGCGCGCCCCTCAGGAAGCGTTACGAGCGTGGCTTCGAATATTCGGATTGCTTTGCCGACGACTCCCGGCTCGTGGTGCTAACTGCCCTTGACGCCGCCGAGCGGGGCGCCGTGATCCGCACCCGCACGCGCTGCATCAGGGCGGAGCGCGGCGCCGCGTGGCGCTTGGTGCTCGACAGGCGGGGCCGTCGCGACGTCGCGAGCGCCCATATCCTCGTCAACACCGACCAAGCCTTCGCCGGCGACCCGAGCGGGGTTGCGCCTACCGCCGACGAAATCGCCTATCTGTGCGACGTCGCCAATGCCCACTTTCGCAAAAGATTGCATCCCGCCGACGTGGTTTGGTCATTCGCCGGCGTTCGCGCGCTCTATGACGATGGCTCCAAGCGGGCGCAGGACGTAAGCCGCGATTACGTCTTGAGCCTCGATCAACGCGAGGCTCCGCTCCTGACCGTTTACGGCGGCAAGATCACGACCTATCGGCGGCTCGCCGAACAGGCGATCGACCGCATTGCCCATATCGTCAAGGCCGGACCGGCATGGACAAAAGGATCGCATCTGCCCGGCGGAGATTTCTCTTGCGACGGCCTGGAGGCGCTCGTCGCGCACACCCGCAAATCGCGACCATTTCTCAGCGAGGAGCACGCGTTGCGTCTGGTGCGCGCCTATGGCACGCGCGTCGAGCGCGTGCTCGGGTCTGCGCGGAGCCTCGAAGACCTGGGGCCCTGCATCGGCGCCGACCTCACAGCTGCGGAGTTGCGCTATTTGATGGAGCAGGAATGGGCGCAGACCGCAGACGACGTGCTGTGGCGGCGCACGAAACTAGGCTTGCGGTTTTCGTCCACAGAGCGCGCACGCTTGGCAAACGTCATGGCTGCCATGGTCACGGACGGATGAGAGAGTGTCGCGCCGGCCATCGACCAATCAGCGGCCCATGTGATACGTGCATTGATCATCGGCGCCGCACCCTGTTGGTCACGGCATCGCAGGTGAAACGAATTTGCCCGATTACCTTCTCGCGATCGACCAGGGTACGACGTCCACGCGCGCGATCCTGTTCGATGCCGCGCTGACGCCGGTCGCGAGCGCGCAGCAGGAATTTGCGCAACTTTATCCGGCGTCAGGCTTGGTCGAGCACGATGTCGAAGACATCTGGTCGACGGTCGTCGCAACCGTCCGCGCGGCGATAGCGCGGGCGGGGGTCGACGCGAAAGATATCGCCGGCATCGGCATCACCAACCAGCGCGAGACCGCGATTGTGTGGGAGCGGGCGACGGGCCGCCCGATCCACCATGCCATCGTTTGGCAGGATCGGCGCACGGCGGATGCCTGCGCCGCACTGCGGCAGGCCGGACACGAGCCGACGATCACAGCGCGCACCGGTCTCGTGCTTGATCCGTATTTTTCAGCGACCAAGATCGCTTGGCTGCTCGACCACGTCGAGGGCGCGCGGACGGCTGCGCAGGATGGCCGGCTTGCCTTCGGGACCGTGGACAGCTTCCTGTTGTGGCGGCTCACCGGCGGCAGGGTGCATGCAACCGACGCGACGAACGCCGCGCGCACCCTACTGATGAACATCCGCGACGGAAGCTGGGATGCGGAGCTATGCGAATTATTCGCTGTCCCTCAAGCCCTGCTGCCGCCGATCCGCGACTGCGCGGGCGACTTCGGAACCACCGATCTATTCGGCGGCCAAATTCGCATCCTAGGTGTCGCCGGCGACCAGCAGGCGGCCACGGTGGGGCAGGGCTGCTTTGCTCCCGGCATGGTGAAGTCGACCTACGGCACCGGCGGCTTCGCGCTGCTCAACACCGGAGATCAGCCGGTTGCGTCCAAGAACCGCCTTCTCACGACGATCGCCTACCAGTTCGAAGGCAAACGCACCTACGCGCTCGAAGGCGCGATCTTCATCGCCGGGGCGGCGGTGCAATGGCTGCGTGACGCGCTCAAGGTGATCGCCACGGCGCCGGACGTGAACGCGCTCGCTGCGGCGGCCGATGCTGCCGAGCAAGTTTACCTCGTACCCGCCTTTGTGGGGCTCGGTGCGCCCTGGTGGGATGCGCAAGCGCGCGGCGCCATCCACGGCCTGACCCGCAAGTCGGGTGTGGCCGAACTCGCGCGTGCGGCGCTGGAGGCGGTCGGCTACCAGACCCGCGACCTGCTCGAGGCGATGCACGCGGACTGGCCAGCGGCCGGCACGAGCTCCGTGTTGCGGGTCGATGGCGGCATGGCGGCGAGCGATGTCACCATGCAATTCCTTGCCGACATTCTGGCGGCCCCGGTCGATCGCCCCGCAGTCATGGAGACCACCGCGCTCGGCGCCGCCTATCTCGCGGGCCGTGCCGCCGGATTATGCCCCGATCTGCCAGGATTCGCCGCGACGTGGAAGCGCGAGCGGCGCTTCGAACCGCGGATGGACGCTGCCACGCGTGCGCGCAAGTGGGCGGGCTGGCGCGACGCAGTCGCGCGCACGCTCAGCCGAGGTTGACCATTGTCAGCCGAAACGCGGGACATTGAGCCGCGCCTCGCGTGTCGTTAGCGTGGCGGTATGGAGCACGCCGGCGATACGAAAAACGATCCGCAGCGGCGCGGCACGCGCCGAACGTTTGCGCCTTGGGCGGACAAAAGCGCGCGGCCGCTCGTGCGCTTCGACGACGTGAGCAAGCGATTTGGTGCTGCGACTGCAGTGGAGCGGGTCTCGCTCGACGTCTTCCCGGGCGAGTTTTTTGCGCTACTCGGGCCCTCCGGCTGCGGCAAGACCACGTTGCTGCGCCTGCTCGCCGGACTTGAGACGCCGGACCAAGGACGCATTCTGCTCGACGGGGTCGATATCGCCCCCGTGCCGCCCTACCGGCGGCCGATCAACATGATGTTCCAGAGCTACGCGCTATTCCCCCACCTCACGGTCGAGGGCAACGTCGCGTTCGGGCTCAAGCAGGAGCGACTTTCCAACGCTGAGATCGCCGCGCGGGTCAACGAGATGCTGGCGCTGGTGCGGCTCGAGGGCTTCGCCAACCGCAAGCCGCATCAGCTCTCCGGCGGCCAGCGTCAGCGCGTCGCGCTCGCCCGTTCGTTGGTCAAGCGTCCGCGTCTTCTGCTGCTCGACGAACCGCTGGCGGCGCTCGACAAAAAGCTGCGCGGCGAGACCCAGTTCGAGTTGATGCAGCTGCAGCAGAGACTCGGCCTGACCTTCCTCATCGTCACTCACGACCAGCAGGAGGCGATGACGGTTGCCGATCGCATCGCGGTCATGGACCGCGGCCGTCTCATTCAAGTCGCCACTCCGCAAGAGATCTACGAGCGGCCGAACTCGCGCTGGGTCGCGGACTTCATCGGCGACGTCAACCTGATCGAAGGCCGCGTGCTGGAGGTCGGTGCGTCGAGAACGGTGCTCGCAAGCGACGCAGCCGGTCGGCTGCATGCGCTTTCGGCCGCCGATGCAAAACCAGGCGACGTCGTGTGGGTGGCGCTGCGGCCCGAGAAGGTGCGCATCGCGCATGCGCCGCCGTCCACCGAGGAGGAGAATTGCGTCGCCGGCCAGGTGACGGACATCGGCTATCTCGGCGACCTCTCGATCTACAAGGTGCGCCTCGATAACGGCACGGTCATGAAGACGGCTGTGGCCAACGTGACGCGCTTTCTCGAGCGGCCCATCGGTTGGGACGACCGCGTGTGGCTCTCCTGGGCCCCCGAGGCAGCCATGCTGTTGACGCGATAGGGGAGGGGCGTGGTGAACGGATCAATGACCAAGCGGGGCGAGCAGCGATCATGGGGCGAAAGGCTGATCGTGCTCGTTCCTTATCTGTGGCTCACGGTCTTTTTCCTGCTTCCATTCCTGATCGTGCTCAAGATCAGCCTCTCGCACACTGCGGTCGCGCAGCCGCCTTACACGCCTGTCTTCGATCCTGCTGCCGGTTGGTCGGGCGTCGCGGAAGCCTTCTCTGCACTTTCGTTCGAGAATTACGCTTTGCTCGGCTCCGATTGGCTCTACCTCGCCTCCTATCTCAAGAGCCTCGAGATAGCGGCCGGATCGACGCTGCTGCTGCTGCTGATCGGTTTTCCGATCGCCTACGGCATGGCGCGCGCCCCCCGACCCTGGCAGCCCGTGATATTCGTCCTGGTGGTACTGCCATTCTGGACCTCGTTCCTGATCCGCATCTATGCCTGGATCAACATTCTTCAACGCGACGGCTTGCTCAATCAGCTCCTGCTGGCACTACGCATCGTCGACGAGCCGCCGGCCTGGCTCTCGACCGACACGGCGGTCTACATCGGTATCGTTTATTCCTATCTCCCGTTCATGGTGCTGCCGATCTACGCCACGCTGGAAAAAATGGACCAGACGTTGCTCGAGGCTGCTGCCGACCTCGGCTGCCCGAACTGGAAAGCATTCTGGCTGGTGACGCTGCCGCTGTCGCGCCCAGGGGTGGTGGCGGGGATTTTGCTTTGCTTCATCCCGATCATTGGCGAATTCGTCATCCCCGACCTTCTCGGCAGCTCGCAGACCATGATGATCGGCCAGACGCTGTGGGCCGAGTTTTTCGCCAACAGGGATTGGCCGGTGGCCTCCGCGGTCGCCGTCGTGCTGCTCTGCCTGCTCGTCGTGCCGATCGTCATCTATGAGCAGATGCAGACGCGTGATCTGGCAGGCGGACGCTGACCATGCGCAAGCCTTCGTGGTTCAATGTCGGTTCGCTCGCGCTAGGGCTCGCCTTTCTTTATCTGCCGATCGTCATTCTGGTGATCTATTCTTTCAACGCCTCGCGGCTCGTCACCGTGTGGGGTGGCTGGTCGATGCGCTGGTACGCCGAGCTCATCAACGATCGCGCCATGCTGGAATCGGCTTGGGTGACGCTGCGCATTGCGCTGCTCTCGGCGAGCGCAGCGACCCTGCTCGGCACGCTTGCGGCCATCGCACTGGTGCGGTTCGGGCGCTTCCGCGGCCGCGTGCTCTTTTCCGGCATGATCTATGCGCCGCTGGTGATGCCGGAGGTCATCACCGGGCTCGCGCTGTTGCTCCTATTCGTGGCGATCGATGTCGATCGGGGTTTCTGGACCATCACCATTGCTCACACCACGCTGATCATGTGCTTCGTTACGGTGGTCGTGCAATCGCGGCTGCTGACTTTCGACACGAGTCTCGAAGAAGCAGCGATGGATCTGGGCTGCCCCCCGCTGAAAACGTTTCTGACCGTGACCTTGCCGCTGATCGCCCCCGCGCTGGCATCGGGTTGGATGCTCGCCTTCACCTTGTCGCTCGACGATCTCGTGATCGCGAGCTTCACCACCGGTCCGGGTGCGACAACGCTGCCGATCCGAATCTATTCGGAGGTTCGCCTCGGCGTGAAGCCGGAGATCAATGCCATCTGCTCGATCCTGATCGCGATCGTTGCGGTCGGGATCGTTGCCGCCTCGTTGCTGACGAAGTTTCACGATGTCGGGCGTGGCGGCATCGCAGGTCTTGCCGCCCGCTGATGGGGCTCGCGGATTGGCGAGGGCTAGCGGGTGTCTTGGTGGGGCTCGCTGTCGGCTTTCCCGGGCATCGATCCCGAGCCTGCAGGCCTCTCGTCGGCCGGCGCGGAACTGCCTGCCAGGGCCGGCGCTGCTGCTGCCGGCGGCGTCTCCGCGGGCGCCGCGCCAGTCAGCCGCTCGATTGCCGAGCGCACGGGGTCGCGCAGGCTGCGGTTGCGTATTGCATCCAAAATAGGCTGCGCCGCGCCCGAGCGCTGAATCCGGCTCTGCGGGTCCGGCAATATGATCGGGTCGTCCCAGGGTCCCTGCACCATGAAGGGCAACTCGAATGCCGGTGCAGCCGTGCCGCTCGTGGAAGTCGCAAGCAGGCTCGCAGTTCCCCTGAGGTCGAGGTCCCGCTCGGGAATTGACGCCGAGCCCGCCAATGCGAGACCGACGTTCGGCCCCTCCATGCGCACGTCTTCGACGTTCGCCATGCCTTGGGTGATTCGCAGATTGACGATGAGCGTTTCGTAGGGTGTCTTGCCGGTGCGGAACTCGCCGCTCCCCGAGAGCGGCCGGCGCTCGATGCGCTTGAGCAATTGCTCGACGTTGAAGCCCGCAATGGCGCCCTTGCGGCTGGCGAGACTCGCCGTGCCGTTCAATCCCTTGGTCAAGTCGTAAACGCTGCGGCCGGAGCTATCGATCGCGAAACCGAGATTACCTTTGCCCTCGAGTCGGCGAATCCCGAACATCTCACCGAGGCATTGCTCGAGATCGACATCAGCGAATTGCAGTTGTGCCTTGAAGTCGGTCCCGGCCGACGATTTGGCAAGCCCGAACGTGCCCCTGACCACGCCGCCGAAGGCCTGCGACTCGCCGACCGCGACCGCGAGATTGCCGTCGCGCAGATTCGCTGCCACCGCCGTGCGCCCCAGTTTGACATTCGCGACATTGACGCGAGCGGCCGACAGCCGAAGATCAAGCTGGACGCCGTCGAGGCCATCGAGCGCAATCGGCTTGCTGTCCCATCCCCGCTCGCCTGCAGCCAACAACCGGACTGCGGAGACATACGGCGTCAGATCGAGCCCCTCCGCGGCAAGCGTTCCCTGCAAGCTTTGCCGCCCGTCGAAGGTCAGCACGCCTTCGCCGGTATTGCCGTCGAGTTCAATGTTGACGCCCGAAAGGGAAATGGTTCCGCCCACTACGTTCGTTTGCGCCTTGAGCGCGAAGCGGCCAAATCCGCCGCCCGGCGGAGTGTGCTGGCCGGCCCAGCGCAGCGTATCGCGCAAGGAAACGGCATAGGTCGCAAGCGTGCCCTCCATCTTGAGCGTGGGGCGATGGCTGATGTAGCCGTCGAACGCGAGTTTAAGCGGCGCCCCGGCGAGACGGAGTTTGATGCCGGATCGCTCGCCCAGCAGCGCGGCGGCGAAGTCGGTCAGGCTGACGGTGGCGTCGATCGGCTCGTCATGCCACGCGAAGCGGCCGGTGGCGGCGAAGCTTCGGGAGATCGATGGCCAGGCGAGGGCCATTTCTACATTCGAGATCGTCTCCAGGATCTTGTAGGCCTCATCGCGCAGGATGACGGTGCCGTCGGTGATCCGGATCTCCGAGAATGATGCTGGCCGGTCCGGGCCGGATTTGAGATTGCGCGCCAGCGTCTCGATGTGGTCGGACCAGTTTGAGCTGCGGTCGTCGTTGAAAATGATCGCGATGGTGGGGCGTATGAGTGAAACGTCCGCAATCTCGATGCGCCCGATCAACAGCGGGAAAAAGCGCAGGCGCGCGACCACATGCTCGGCCGTGAGTGCCGGCGCCCCGGTGTTGGCACCCAGCATCACATCGTCGAAGCTCACCGCGCCCGCTGGGAACAGCGAGACCGAGGCCTCGCCCCGAAGTACCGGGTCGAGCCCGGTCACCGCGCGGATTTCGGCCTGGACGGCTTTGCGCACCGCCTCGGCCGGCAGCAACCATGGCAAGATCCCGAGCGCAGCGACAGCGGCGGCGGCGACCACCGCAGCGGCAAATCCAAGGCGCTTAATGCCAACGGCCGCGGTCACGACGCGTCTTTCTCAACGTTCGCCGACCAAGCGGGCCGGCCATTACCCGAGGGAGATCGAAGTGCAAACCTGGAAGCTGACCAAGGAAGCTTGCAATTGTTCTGTGACCCTTTCGTGGCCGCAACCGCGTCGATCGGATTGGGTTTTTCGGCTTTGCCAAACCTTTACGCCGCGGCTAAAGCATTCGCGATGTGGTAGTTGGCTGCGGTCTTGCCGCGAATCTCCTCGAGCGTGACGCTCGGGGCAACCTCGATCAAGGTCATTCCTCCGCCGCCCTTCTTGTCAATGGTAAAAACGCCGAGATCGGTGATCACCATGTCCACGACGCCCGCCCCGGTCAGCGGCAGCGTGCAGCGCTTGAGGAGCTTGGGCTCGTCCTTGGCCGAATGCTCCATCGCCACCACGACTTTCTTGACGCCGGCGACGAGGTCCATGGCGCCACCCATGCCCTTGACCATCTTGCCCGGAATCATCCAGTTGGCGAGATCGCCGTTCTCGGCGACCTGCATCGCACCCAAGATCGAGAGATCGATGTGTCCGCCGCGGATCATGGCGAAGCTGTCGGCGGAGGAGAAATAGCTGGTAGTCGGGATCTCGGTGACCGTCTGCTTGCCGGCGTTGATGAGGTCCGGGTCCTCCTCGCCTTCGTACGGGAACGGACCGAACCCGAGCATACCGTTCTCGCTTTGCAGCTGCACGCTCATCCCCGCCGGGATGTAGTTGGAAACAAGCGTCGGGATGCCGATACCGAGATTGACGTAAAAGCCGTCGCGCAGCTCCTTGGCGGCGCGTTCGGCCATCTGCTCGCGGGTCCAGGCCATCAGACTTCCTCTCCGGTTGCCGCCGGCGCGGCGGTGCGCTTGCGCACGGTTCGCTGCTCGATGTGCTTGACTGCATTCGGCACATGCACCAGGCGCTTGACGTAGATGCCCGGCGTGATGATGTGGTCGGGATTGATATCGCCGGGCTGCACAAGATGCTCGACTTCGGCCACGGTAACCTTGCCGGCCGCGGCCATCATCGGATTGAAGTTCCGCGCGGTCTTGCGGTAGACGAGGTTGCCCTCCCTGTCGCCCATCCACGCGTGCACGATCGAGAGGTCGGCGATAAGCCCGCGCTCCATGATGTAGCGCTCGCCGTTGAATTCGCGCTCCTCCTTACCCTCTGCGATCTGAGTCCCTGCCGCCGTTCGCGTAAAGAACGCCGGAATGCCGGCGCCGCCCGCGCGGATACGCTCGGCCAGCGTGCCCTGCGGATTGAACTCGATCTCCAATTCGCCCGCCAGGTACTGCTGCGCAAAGGTCTTGTTCTCGCCGACATAGGACGAAATCATCTTTTTGATCTGCCTGGTGTCAAGCAACAGGCCGAGGCCAACTCCGTCGATGCCGCAGTTGTTGGACACGACGGTCAGGTTCTTTACGCCTGAGTCGCGGATCGCCAGGATCAATTGCTCCGGAATGCCGCAAAGTCCGAATCCCCCGGCCATGATCATCATGCCGTCCTTCAAGAGGCCGGCGAGTGCGGACCGGGCGTCGGAATGGACTTTTTGCATGGACTCCCCTGCTTGCATCGCGGCCGACCGCGCACAAAACCTGCGCTCGCCGGCCGGAGGAATTGTCTAGCGTGCTGGGGCAACGGCTGCAATCTCCGTCCGCTGCGTTTGTCAGGCCTTATGATCGAGCATCCAGTCTGAGCCTCGTCGCGATATCGGCGTACTGGGTGATGCGGATGACCGGCAGGATGCCGACGACCACAATGATGAGGGCCGCAAGCGAGCCTTGCTCGAAGCTGCCGCGGGTCGCGAACTGATAGATATAGGTCGCGAGCGTCTCGACGTTGAGCGGCCGCAGCAGCAGCGTCGCCGGCAGCTCCTTGAGACAATCAACGAAGACCAGCAGCGCTGCCCCGAAGATCGCGGGCTGAGCGAGCGGCAGGTGGATCGTGCGCGCGAGTGTGCCCGGTCCCGCGCCCAGCAGGCGCGCGGCCTCGTCGAGTTCCGGCGAAACGCGGGAAAATCCCGCCTGCGCGAAGCCGATTGCAATGGCAAGGAAGCGCACGACGTAGGCAATGACGAGGGCAGCGCCCGAACCCGCCAGGACAAGCCCGACGCGTCCCACGCCAAACGCCTGCGCCAGGGTGTTGATGACTTCATCGGCGAGAACGAGCGGGGAAAGCAACCCGAGCGCCAACACCGTCCCCGGCACGGCGTAGCCGATGCCGGCGATATTCACGCTCGTTGCGATCAGCGGGTGCTTTGCGTAGCGCAGCGCCGCAACCGCCGAAAAACCAAGAACCAGCGTGACCGCGGTGGCGATGGAGGCCAGCGCGACCGTCGTCATGGCGTAGCCGGCAAGGCTGGTATCGAAACCCACGAGCAGCCCACGCACCATCACCTCGCGCAGGAGATATCCCGCCGGCAGCAGGAAGCCGAGTGCGACCGGAACGAGGCAGGCGATAGGAGCGATCCATCGTGCCGGCCCGGTCAGCGCGATGCGCGAGAGGTGTCGCGGATCCGTAGCGGATACCGCGAAACCGCGGCGGCGACGGGCCTGCCGTTCGAGCGCGATCAGCGCGATGACGATCAGCAGCATGAGGCAGGCCATCTGTGCTGCGCCGGCGAGGCTTCCGCGATTGAGCCAGGTGGTGAAGATCGACAGCGTCAAGGTCTGCACGCCGAGATACTCGCTCGCGCCGATGTCATTGAGCGTTTCAAGCAGGGCAAGCGAGACGCCAACGGTGATGGCGGGTCGCGCGAGCGGCAAACTGATGCGCCGTGCCAGTTCCAGCGGTGGTGCCCCGAGCATGCGCGCGGGCTCGATGAACAATGAGCTCTGTGTCTGAAACAGCGCCCGCGCGGCGAGATAAACGTAGGGATAGAGCACGAAACCGAACAGAAGAATCGCGCCCGGCAGCGAGCGGACATTTGGGAACCAATAGTCGGTCGCGGAGCGCCAGCCGAAAACCGTCCGTAGCGCCGATTGGACGGGTCCGATGGCGTCGAGAATGTCGACATAGACGTAAGCAACGATATAGGTCGGGATCGCAAGCGGCAGCGGCAGCAGCCAGCTCAGCGCATCACGCCCGGGAAAGGCGAAGGTGGTGACAAGCCAGGCGGTGCTGGCACCAATGATGATCGTCACCCCGGCGACGCCGGCCAGGAGGAGCGCCGTCTCCACAAGTGCCGCGGGAATGACATAGCGCGCGAGGTGGGGCCAGAGGTCGCCGGTTTCGCCGAACGCAAGGACGATCAGGCTGGCCAGCGGCGCGGTCGCTAGGAGACCCGCCGCGACGGCCATTCCGCCGAAGACAAGCGTCTGCCAACGGATAAGAACGGGCCAGCCCTCGATCCAGAAAAGGCCGACCCGCGGGTTGGGCATCGATCATCAGGTCAGTTGTCGAATCCGACCTTGTCCACCAGGTTCGCCGCTGCCTTCTTGTACTCGGCGATCTTGGACAGTGGAATCGTATCGGCATTGAGCTTCCCATAGCCGGCGATCGTAGGATTGACGGTAATTCCGGGGCGTACGGGATACTCGTAGTTCAAGTCCGCGTACATGTGCTGCGCCTCGTCACCGACCAACCACTCGATCAGTTTCATGGCGTTCGCTTTGTTGGGCGCGTAGCGGGCCAGGACGACGGCTGACAAATTCACATGCGTGCCTCCGTTCTGGAATTTTGGAAGGATCACCTTCGTCGCCTCGGCCCACGCCTTGCGCTCGGGCTCTTTGTTAAGCATCAGCGCCCAGTAGTAGGTGTTGGCAACACCGATGTCGCATTTGCCGGCCGCGATGTCGCGGGCCACCTCGCGGTCGCCGCCCGATGGCTTCTGCGCGAGATTGGCCTTGAGGCCCCTGAGCCACTCTTCGGTTTTGGCTTCGCCATGATGGGCGATGAAGGCCGCAAACAGTGCGTTGTTGTAGATGTACTGGCCGGAGCGGATGCAGATCTTGCCCTTCCATTTCGGGTCGGCGAGGTCTTCGTAGCTCAGGGCGGTCTCCCGCGCGCGGTCCTTTGAGGCATAGACCACGCGCGCGCGCATGGAAATGCCGTACCAATGGCCTTCGGGATCGCGATATTGGGGTGCCACGACCTTGTCGAGCACATCGGATTTGATCGGTTGGGTGATGCCGGCGCGCACCGCGTCCTCGATGCGCCCGATGTCGACGGTGAGCAGCACGTCCGCCGGGCTGTTGGCGCCCTCGGCCTTGATGCGTTGCTCGAGGCCCGAGCTTGCGGAGATGACGTTGACCTTAATGCCGCTATCCCTGGTGAAGGCGTCGAACAACGTCTGGATGAGATTGCTTTCGCGGTAAGTGTAGACATTGACGTCGCCCGATTGGGCGAGGGCGGGGCCCGCAGCAACGATCGTGCTCGCGACCGCAGCACCACGCGCGAACGCGCAAATGGTTTTCATGGCAAATCCTCCATCGCGACCGTTGCTTGACGTAGGCGGCGGAGCGGGCCGGCGTCAAATGGATTAGCTCCACATCTTCAATAGCTTGGAGCAATTCCAGTGTGCGCCTCGGTTAGAACCGTTCGAAAAGAGTGGACTATTCATTGATCGCGCGGGGCGATCGCGTTCGTCCGGTGCGGGCGTGGCCCGAACGAGGGCAG